>MKWU01002603.1_pt1 | contig 26403 bp, 28 predicted proteins | sample 809101 | NCBI WGS metagenome assembly MKWU01 (sample SAMN05860141, study PRJNA318959) | sponge metagenome | host: Aplysina aerophoba | place: Slovenia: Piran, Adriatic Sea, Gulf of Piran | collected 2013-05-07 | reverse complement strand
AGGTGTTTGGGGTTGCTGCGGTCCCCGAGGGGCCCGTTGTTGCTACGACTCGTCACCGTAGTCCAGGCCCAGCGGCAGCGTCTGGGGGGAGGATGGGGAGGCGGGGCGGGGGGGGGGAGGGGCGGGGGGGGCGGGGGGGGGGGGGGGGGGTGGCGGGGGGGGGTGGGAGGCTGCGCCGCCTCACTCGGCGTGGGACGGGTTAGGCATGCGCATCCTCTAGCGCCCGTCCTCGAAGGTGATCTCGATGTCCTGACTCAGATCGCCCAGGCAGTCGCCGACGGCCCACATCACGCCAAAGATGACGGCCAAGAACAGAACTCCTGTTAGCACCAGTCGTGCCCACAGCGGCTGCCCGTATACAAGCCAAAGTGGACCGATGAGGACGAACATCCCGACAAGTTGCCACCACGGAAGCCTGGCCCCGGACGCCGCGCGGTGTTTCGCCACCGCTCGTGCTGAGGGCCTGGGGGAGCGAGGCTGCCACGCGCCGGCAGGATCGGGGGGCGCCTCCTTCTGGCGGGGTGACGGTTTCTGGGGTCCGAGGCTAGGACTCACAGGGCGCTCGCCATCGACCGCAGCGTGAAGATTGGGACCACCGACGGCGTAAATCCACTCGGCGTCGTGGGGCTCGTCATCCCCTCCCGCACAGCACGGGAAGACGTCACCTCCTTGAGGTCCGCGAAGATGTCACGATGGCAAGCCGACTGGTAGCTAGCGGTTTTGGTGCAGGTCTCTTGGCTTGAGGCATACAAGCCAATCCTAATCCGCTGGGACCCTACGGCTGGGCTAACCCAGCGCACGGACATCGACGCGCCCAAAAGCAATCGCCAGAACAAGCATGTGCTCTACGGAGGGCAGGAAGGCCGCTGCGGTGGCTGCCGTTCGCACTTCGAGTTCCGGCGTTTCGAGGTCGACCATGTCATCCCGCGGTCACGGGGCGGGACGGACCACATCGGCAACCTCCAACTCCTTTGCGGTCACTGCAACCGCATCAAGGGCGACCGTCCACAGGAATACCTGGTGGCACGGCTCGCGGAGATAGCGGGGTAGGCGGCGGAGCCCGACGAAACCAGCCGCCAGTGAACTCTCGCGAGTGGGACATCCTGTCGCACTTTACTCGCACACGCCACTTGATGTACTCTGGCTAAGACAACTGAGCAGAAAGGATGCTCTCATGTCCGACCGCCCGTTCCCCGTGCTAAACGGCTCCGTCTGGTGGAGGTTGCGCAGTGCCTTCCAGCGTTCCCTCCCCCGAGAGGTAACCCCAACCTACCTGGCGACAGTCCTCTCCACCGAAGATGACTTTGCAAAGAACGTATTACGCAATCTCAGGCTGCTGGGCCTTGTCGGTGAGGAGAGTGCTCCCACCGAGTTGGCAATCCGTTGGCGCGACGATGAACAATACGCGGGGGCGTGTCAGGACATAGCCAAGCTTGTCTATCCCGACGAGTTGCTGTCGGCAGCCCCGGGGCCTGAGGCTGACGCCAAGACTGCAGCGCAGTGGTTCCAGCGTAGCCGACTCCTTGGCCAGGGTGCAGCTAAGAACGCAGCCCGGACATACGTACTCATCACCTCAGCAACGCTGCCTACGGAAGATGGGCGTACGCCCACCAAGAAAGGGACCGTTGCGAAGGACGGCTCCACATCAAAGAGGCCCCGCGCCACTGGCACACGCAAGCCTCCAAGCGAACCTACCCCAAGAGGGTTCGAACAGCCCCGTCCCCAGATCGCCGTCCAGGTCAACATCGCTCCTGACATGACCCCCGAGCAGATCGATCAAGTCTTCGCGAGCATGGCAAAGCACTTCTACAGCGAAGCGGTTACCGAGTAGGCCATGGACCTGATCGGCCTCCTTCGTACGGCGAGAGGTTTTCAACATATCGCCGAAGCCAATACCTCTCGTCGTGCGCCGGTTAAGCGACCAGTCGATCTGTTCGACGAGGTTGTGACGCACAGAGGGCTGGCCACTGCATCCCGCGAGCTGTTTGCGGATGGCCACTATACCCGCGCCGTCGAACAGGGTTTCAAGGCAGTCAACAGCGTCGTTAAGAAGCGCACAGGGTTTGCCGCAGAGGGGCGCCCACTGATGGAGAGGGCGTTCTCCCCGAGCAAGCCCAAGCTTGCCATCAACGCCTTGGAAACACGTACTGAGACTGACGAACAGACCGGTACCATGATGCTCTTCGCTGGCGCGATGGCGGCGATCCGCAATGTCCGCACGCACGACCTCGAACGTCAAGACAATCCCCAGACTGCTCTGGAGTTACTCGCCTTTGCGAACTACCTAATTCGAGTAGCTGAGGCAGCCACGGTGAGGTCAGGCCGGGCTGCCGTGGTCCACAGTACCAACGGCAAGCCAGCATGAAGACACGTTGGCCCGACAATTCAACGGTTCTCGGAGAACGACCTGGTCGGGTGCGCTTGTCTGCTTCACCGCACTCGTAGTCGCAACATTCGATTAGTAGCGCCCCTCTTCCCCCAGCCCGTACGAACGCAGCTCCGACTCTGTGTGTGAGGCGTAACCGGATCTGGGCTGGCCATCCTCAAGGTGGGGTGGGTGGACGCGCTTTCCTTGCAGGCGCTATAGTGGTCCCGTGACAACAGATGAGCGCATCAGCAGGCTTGAGGGCGCGTACGAGCAGGTCAGCGAGCGCCTGGGCGAGATCCGGATTGAGCTTTCCCGGATGAGCGAGCGCATCGACGCGATGAACGAGTCCGTGACCCGGCGTCTCGACACAATGGACGGTCGCATCGACACGGTGAACGGCCGCTTCGACACCATGAACGGTCGGTTTGACACGCTCCACCGGACGATGCTGGCCGGGATCGGCCTGATCCTGGCGGCGGTGGTGGGTCTCTCCTTCGCCTAGCCGTCCAGTAGCGCCCCCACCCCCTACCCCGTACGATCGCGGCTCCAATTCTGTGTGTGAGGCGTGACCATGTCTGAGACGGCTACTTTGAAGGTGGGCGATGCGGCCCCGGATTTCGAGCTGGCGGCGAGCCCTACGGGCGACCCCGGTCCGTTCAAGCTGAGTGACCATCGCGGGTCGACGGTTGTCATTAACTTCGTGCCGGCGGCGTTCTCGCCGGTGTGCAGCAACCAGCTCCCGATCATCGAGGAGCAGCTGGGGAGCCTCGAGGGGGCGGTCACGGTCGCGATCTCGACGGATAACACGTGGACGCTGGCCGCGTGGGCGCAGCAGGCGGGGGTGAGCTACCCGGTCCTGAGCGACTTCAACCCGATCGGGGCGACGGCGGAGGCGTACGGCGTGCTGCTGCCGGGGATGAACATGGCGAACCGCGTGGTGGTGGTAGTCGACGGCGACGGGAATGTGGCGCACATCGAGACGGCGGCGGCGGTCGTGGAGCTGCCGGACTACGGTCCGGTGCTCGCTTGCGTCTCCGGCTAGCGCTGGCGAGCTGCGCTCGCGGTGGCTAGTGAATAGTGACTAGTGGCTAGTGGGGGTCGGCGGCCAGCGGGCCGGTGAGCGACGTGCGCTTACCAGTCACTAGCCACTAACCACCAGCCACCAGCCCCTAGTTCTCCAGGACGAGGACGCTGCGGTTGACCTCGCCGGCCTTGAGGGCGTCGTAGGCCTCGTTGATCTGGCCGAGCTCGTAGCGGCGGGAGATGAGCTCGTCGATCTTGAGGCGTCCCTGGCGGTAGAGCTCCATGAGCCAGGCCATGTCGTAGGTCTGGCGGGTGGAGCCGTAGAAGCTGCCGATCATGCCCTTCTCCTGGAGGAAGGCGGCGCCGGGGATGCTGACGTGGGAGTCGAAGGGGAGCATGCCGACGACGACGGCGCGTCCGCCGCGCTTGGCCATCTCGAAGCACTGCTCGGCGGTCTTGACGAGGCCGATGGCCTCGAAGGCGTAGTCGACTCCGCCGCGGACGAGTCCCTTGACGGCCTCGACGGGGTCGCCGGCGGAGGCGTCGACTACGTCGGTGGCGCCGAACTCCTTGGCGGCGGCGAGCTTGTTCTCAAGCATGTCGACGGCGATGACGCGGGAGGCGCCGGCGGCGACGGCTCCCTGGATGACGTTCAGTCCGACACCGCCGCAGCCGACGACGGCGACGGTCTGGCCGGCCTGCACGCGGGCGGTGTTGGTGGCGGCGCCGACGCCGGTCATGACGCTGCAGCCGACGAGGGCGGCGGCCTCCATGGACACGTCGTCGGGGACGTGGACGAGGGCGGTGGAGCTGACGAGCTGCTGCTCGGCGAAGGCCGACATGCCGGCGAACTGGGTGACGACCTGGCCGTTCATGCTGAGGCGGTCCTGGCGGCCGAGGCGGTTGGTGTTGAGGCAGAGGAAGGGCCGGCCCTGGATGCAGGCGTCGCAGTGGCCGCAGGAGGCGACGAAGGCGACGACGACGCGGTCGCCGGGCTGCACGTTGGCAACGTCGTCGCCGATCTTCTCGACGACACCGGCGGACTCGTGGCCGAGGACGGCGGGGCAGGCCATCGGGTACTTGCCCTCCATGAAATGGAGGTCGGAGTGGCAGACGCCGGTGGCGCTGGTGCGGATAAGGACCTCGTTGGCGCGGGGCTCGTCGACATCGACATCTTCGATGACGAGGGGCTGGTCGACGCCGTACATGACTGCGGCCTTCATGGAGTGCTCCTTCGCTGTGTTCAGTCTGGCCCGGGAAGAGGGGGCGGGGGGCATTAACCGGGCCAGTGATGGGGCCGCATTGTTCGGTGCGTTGGGTCGGGTGTCAACGTCCATAGTGCTAGTATCAAGCATTGATGCGGGCAATGGTGATTGGTGGGTTGCTGGCGGCCGCCGGTGCGGCGGGGGGCGTGCGGGGGGGGGGGGGGGGGGGCGGGGGGGGGGGGGTGGAGGGGGGCGGTCTCGGGGCAGGCAGCGGCGACGTGCGAGTGGACCAACGGGGTGGCGGTTCCGGGGGCGCAGTACCGGGCGTCGGCGAGCGTGTCGCCGGGGGAGGGGGCGACGGAGGCAACGCTGCGGCTTGAGCTGTACGACGACTACGGCGGCTTCGTCAGCGACGGCGAGGACTACGCGGTCCTGAACGCCGCGCCGGTAACGATCACGACCGGGCCGGTGGGGAACCGGGCGGCGGCGACCTACCGGGCGTTCGTGAACGTGCGCGGGGCCGGGGGGTGTGCGGGGACGGTCGTGAGCGGGCTGCAGGTATCGCTCGTGGCACCACCGCCCCCGTCGACGGGGGCACGGCCCAGACCTACCCCAACGCCGACTCCCACGCCGACTCCCACACCGACCCCGACCCCAACGCCCACGCCGCCTCCGATCGGGCCGTGGCTCTCCAACGGGGGGTTCGAGGAGGTGCGGGACGGGTCGCCGGTGGGGTGGCAGGGCCGGGGTGGGGTGCTGGGGGTGGTGGGGTTGCCGTTCACGGGGGAGCTGGCGGCGATCCTGACTTCGAGGACCACGTCGACGAAGTGGCTGTACCAGGCGGTGCTGGTCGAGGGCGGGGAGTGGTACGAGGCGGTGGCGTGGGCGCGGGTGGTGACGGGACGGGGGGAGGCGTTCGTGCGGATCGCCTGGTATGCGTCGGGGGATGGGAGCGGGCGGCAGCTGCGCACGGTCACGGGGGAGGGGACGGGGAGCCGGGGGTGGACGGCGGTCACGGTGGGGCCGGTGCAGGCTCCGACGGAGGCGCGGTCGGCGGTGGTGCGGCTGATGTTCCAGCCGGGGTCGGGGAGCACATCGGGGGTGTTGTTGTTCGACGACGCCTGGTTCGGGGTCGGGGAGGCGCCGACGCCGACACCGACGCCCACACCCACTCCGACTCCCACGCCCACTCCAACCCCAACGCCCACGCCCACTCCAACCCCAACGCCCACGCCCACTCCAACCCCTACCCCTACCCCTACGCCGACTCCTACCCCTACGCCGACTCCTACCCCAACGCCCACGCCCACCCCGACCCCGACACCCACTGCCGCACCAACGCCCACACCCACGCCCTCGCCAGCAAGTGTGCGGGCTACCGAAGTGGTGGCGACGGCGGCCCGGCCGCCCACCCCGACCCCTACCGCCGCCCCAGCGGACGCGGCGGCGGACGCGCTGCGAATCTCGGAGGTGCTAGCGGACCCGGTCGAGCCGGGGGTGGACCGCGCCTACGAGTGGGTCGAACTGGTGAACACGTCGGACGGCGTTGTCAGCACGGCGGGGTGGGGCATCGGGGACGCGGCGTCGGTCGATGCGCTGCCGGCGGTCGAGGTGCCGCCGGGGGGGTACGTGGTGGTGGCGGCGGAGGCGGCGGTTCTGCCAGTGAACGTGCTGGTCGCGAGGGTGCCCGACGGGGCGATCGGGAACGGTCTGAACAACTCGGGGGATGTGGTGCGGCTGGTGTCGCCGGCGGGGACGGTCGTCGATGCGCTGTCGTTTGGCGAGAATAGGGACGTGTTCGACTCACCACCTGCCGCAGCCGGGGCCGGGGCGACGCTCGCGGCGCGCCTCCCGGTTGGAGGCGGCGAGGGCGGCTGGACGGAGACGCTGCGGCCATCGCCGGGCGGTCCGAACGTGTTGCCGGAGGCGACACCGGCGCCGGCGGCAGCAGCCCCAGTCGCGACGGTAGCCGCCGAGGAGACGGCAGTGCCCCGTGCCGGCGCCACTCCCACGGCGCCCCGGGCAACGCTCGCGCCCCTGCCGACGCGCTTCGAGCGGGAACCGGGCAGCCGAACGCCGTGGATCGCGCTGGGGGCGGTGGCGGGCGCGAGCATAGTCGTTACGCTGGCGGCGACGCGGGGCGCGTGGGGAGCGGTCCGGGGGAGGTTGCGTCGTGGCGGTTGAGCGGCTGCAGAAGATCCTGTCGAACGCGGGGGTGGCCTCGCGGCGGTCGGCAGAGGCGATGATCGTGGCCGGTCGGGTGGCCGTGAACGGCAAGACGCTCGACAAGCTGGGGGCGCGGGCCGACCCCGACAAGGACGAGATCACGCTGGACGGCACGCCGGTGCTGCGAGAGCGCTATCGGTACGTGGCGCTGCACAAGCCCACGGGCGTGCTCTCGACGACGCGGGACGAGCGGGGGCGGCCGACGGTGACGTCGCTGGTCGACGCTCCGGGGGCCACGCTGCACCCGGTGGGGCGGCTGGACCTGGAGAGCGAGGGGCTGATCCTGCTGACGAACGACGGGGCGCTGACGGAGCTCCTGACGCACCCCCGGCACGAAGTGCGGAAGGAGTACCTGGTCGCGATCGACCAGCCGCTGGGGCGGAAGGGGCGGGACCGGTTGGTGCGGGGTGTGCGGCACGAGGGGGAGCGGCTGAAGGCCGACTCGGTGCAGGTGGTGAGCCCGCGCGGCTCGGCGGAGCGCCCCGATCCCCGCTGGCTGCTGGTGGCGTTGCACGGGGGCCGCAAGCGGGAGATCCGGCGGATGCTCTCGGTGGTCGGGCGGCGGGTGGTGACGCTGCGGCGGGTCCGCATCGGGCCACTGACGCTGGGGGCGCTGGGGCCGGGGGAGAGCCGCGACCTGACGCCGGAGGAGGTCCAGGCGCTGTACGACGCGGGCAAGCGGGCGGAGGCCCGGGAGCCGGGTAGCATGGCGGCGGCAACGATGAAGCCCCAGCACCCGCATCCCGTTGCCATCGACGGTCCGGCCGCCTCGGGCAAGAGCACGCTGGCGCGGGCTCTCGCCGAGCGGTTCGGGTACGTCCTGCTCGATACGGGACTGATGTACCGGGCGTTCACGCTGGCGGCGCTGCGGGCGGGCGTCCCAGCGAGCGACGCCGCCGCCTGCACGGAGCTGGCGCGGGGCGGGGGCCTGAGCCTGACGGTGCAGGATCGGGAGGCGCGGGTCGCGCTCGATGGGGAGGACGTGACCGACCTGCTGCGGTCCCCGGAGGTGGAGGCGAACGTGAGCGCTTACTCGGCCATCGCCGAGGTCCGCCGCGAACTGGTGGCTCAACAGCGGCTGTTCGCGGCGCAGCGGCGGTCACTGCTGGTGGGGCGAGACATCGGGTCGGTGGTATTGCCGGGCGCGCCCGTGAAGTTCTACCTGCAGGCGGCGGAGGCGGTGCGGGCGCAGCGGCGGGGTGAGCAAGCGGCGGAGTGGGGGGAGCAGCAGAGCGCGAGCGAGGCGGAACGCGACATCAGCGGGCGGGACGAGACCGACAGCACGCGAGCGGCGAGCCCACTGGTCGTGCCGGAGGGCGCCATCGTGATCGACAGCGGGGAACTGGACGCCGATGCGATGATTGCGGCGGCGATAGCAGCGATAGAGGAGCGATCGACGTGAAAGCGCTGGGACGGTTCCTGTGGGCGATCTACGTGCCCTGTTTCTACTGGTGGTCGGTGTGGACCTCCTACGGAATCCTGTTGCTGATGGCGCGGTGGCACGTGAAGGGACGCAAGAACATCCCCGGCGGGCCGCTCATCCTCGCCTCCAGCCACCTCGGGAACGTGGACCCGATGATGCTCGCCATCGCCATGGCCCCGCGCCGGCGGCGCATCCGGTTCATGGCGAAGGAGCAGCTGTTCCGGTACGTGCTCACGCCGTTCGTGATCGGGTGGAACCCGATCCGGCTCTACCGCGGCGCCTCCGATCGGAGAGCCCTACGGAAGGCGGAGGAAGTGGTGCTGAACGGCGAGCTGCTGGGGATGTTCCCAGAGGGGACGCGCAGCAAGACCGGCGACCTCGGGGGGTTGCAGGGCGGGACGGCGCTGATCGCACTGCGGACGAATACCGCCATCCTCCCGTGTCGCGTCTTCAACACGAACCAGCTGGGGAAGAAGGGCCACCTGATCGCGCGTCCAACGCTGACCATCCGCTTCGGGAAGCCGTTCCCGGTCGAGCGACAGGAGGGACCGCTGGCGAAGCAGGTGGAGGAGCTCACGGAGCGCATCCGGGAGGAGCTGGAAGCGATCCGGGTCGAGCACGAGGCGGACGCGGCGTGAAGGCTCCCGAGGGTGGGATCATCTCCGCCGTCACGCACGGGTCGCTGGCCGAGGAGGCGGGCGTCGTTCCGGGGGACACGATCGTGGCGATCGACGGGCGCGTCCTGCGGGACGCGGTCGACTACCAGTTCTACGCGGCCGAACACGAAATCACGGCGCGCTTTCGCAAGGCGGACGGCAGCGAAGACCTGGTCGTCTTCGAGAAGGATCCGGATGAGGACCTGGGGCTGGCCTTCGAGCGGGCGACGTGGGATGGGGTGCAAGTGTGCAACAACACCTGCTTCTTCTGCTTCCTGAAGGGGTTGCCGAAGGGGCTGCGGAAGCCGCTCTACCTGAAGGACGACGACTACCGGCTGAGCTTCCTGCACGGCAACTTCGTGACGCTGACCAACCTGACGGACGACGACTGGGCGCGGCTGGACGAGCAGCGGCTGAGCCCGCTGAACATATCGGTACACGCGACGGAGGTGGAGCTGCGGCGGAAGTTGCTGGGGAACGAGCGGGCGCCGGACGTGGTCGCCCAGCTCGAGCGGCTGCGGGACCTGGGCCTGCACGCGCACACGCAGATCGTGCTGACGCCCGGGGTGAACGACGGCGAAGCGCTGGAGCGCTCGCTGTCCGACCTGACGGCGCTGTACCCGACCGTGCAGACGGTCTCGGTGGTGCCCGTGGGTGCGAGTCCGCGGCTGGAGGACTGGTCGCGGGAGCGGGACGGGATCGAGCTTCTGCCGCCGGAGCGGGAGTTCGCGCGCGGGCTGATCGCGACGGTGCGTCGCTTCCAGCGGGCCTGCGAGGCAGCGTACGGACGGAGCGTGGTGCAGTGCGCCGACGAGTACTACCTGGCGGCAGGGCGTCGGCTGCCCGCGGCGCGGCGGTACGACGGCTTCCCGCAGTACGAGAACGGCATCGGCATGGTGCGGACGCTGATGGAGGACTGGTCGCGGCTGCGGAGGCGGCTGCGGGCGAAGCCGGCGACGGGGGTGGCGGGGAGGCGCGTCGCGATCGCCTGCGGGAGGCTGATCGGGCCGGTGCTGGCGCGCCTGACCGCAGAGTTCGCCGCCGAGACGGGCATCGAGGCCAGCGTGCACCCGGTCACGAACACGCTCTTCGGCGAACGCGTGAACGTGAGCGGCCTGCTGAGCGGGGGCGACTTCGTACGCACGCTGGCGGGAGTCGAGGCGGACCTGGTGCTGCTGCCCCGCACGAGCCTCGACTACTTCGGCGAGCGCTTCCTCGACAGCATGACGGTGGCGGAGGTCGAGGCGGGCATCGGGGCGCCGGTGGCGTTCGCGACATCGCTGAGCGAGGCGTTCGAAGCGATCCAGGCGGGTCCGCAGGCGCCGGAACCGGCCTCGGCGCCGAACGGGGTGTTCTGGAGCGACTCCTCCATCGACGTGCCGGTCGAAGCGGTGTGGGTGGAGGCCTGAGGGCGTCGCGGGGGCGGTGCTAAGCTGGAGCCATGCCACGTATCCGGGTGGAGCCGCTGGGGATCGAGGTCGAGGCGCCGTACGGCGAGACGGTGATGGATGCGGTCTGCGCGGAGGGGTACTTCTGGCCGATCGGCTGCGACAAGGTGGGGGAGTGCACGAACTGCGCGATGGAGGTCATTTCGGGGGTGGGGCGGCTGAGCCAGATGGGTCGCTACGAGCGGGCGAACCTGATCCGTCAGCGGGGGACGCGTTCGATCGAGGATCCGAGGCTGCGGCTGGCGTGCCAGGCGCACGTGGAGGGAGACGTGGTGGTGGAGAAGCGGGGCGTGCAGCCCATCTAGCGTGCAGGTTCGCCCGAACCGACCGCCGCGCCTAGACCGTGACCAGGCTGGCAGTAGCTTGCGGTTCGGGTACCGGGTCGCCACTCTCGCGGAGCAACTCAAGGTGGTAGGTCACCGCTTCCCGAATCAGCGCTTCGGTCTCCTCGCGTGTATCTCCGGCCGCAACACAGCCGGGAAGGTCGGGGACGTAAGCGGAGTAGCCATTTCCCGTCTTTTCAATGATCACCGTGTAGGTCATGGCGTTTGGCCCCTCTTCAAACCGGCCTGCCTGAGGATGCTGGCCCATGTGTCAGGCGAGAGATCCTTGCTCATTCGCCCTGCTATCGTAACCGTTCCCCGCTTGGTTGGATGGTGGAATTGTCGGTGGCTGCCGCGCGTTCTGACCAAGCGCCAGCCGTCTCGCTCCACCAGACGTATTGCCTCCCGAACCTTTGGCACAGGCACTCCTTGCATACCGTCCCGCGCGGCGCGCCAGGACGATAACGCATGGGTTCGCCCGAACCGGGCGCCCCGCCTAGACTTCGCGCAGGCACACGGGCGGGAGCCAGCATGATCTCGAGCATCCTCCTGGCGGCGGGCATGTCCACACGCATGGGCGAGCCGAAAGCGCTCCTCGACTGGGGCGGCGAACCGCTCATCCGCTACCAGATCCGGCAGCTCCAGGAAGCGGGTGTGGACGAGGTGGTGGTCGTGCTCGGGTACCGCGCCGACGAGATCCACCGCAAGCTGCACGGGCTGACCTACCGGAGCGTCCTGAACCCCGTCTACCAACTCGGACGGGCGGGTTCGCTGCGGGCGGGGGCGAAGGCGATCGACCGGGAGGCCTCGGCGGTGGTGCTGCTGAACGTTGACCAGCCGCGGCCCGCGGACCTGATCGGGGCCGTCATCGACGGACACACGGCGGCGGCGGCCGCGACCCGGCCCGTCCACGACGGCCACCACGGGCACCCGGTCGTCCTGGCGGGACGGCTGCGGGGCGAACTGATCGCGGCCACCGACGACCAGCAGGGACTGCGGGGGGTGCTCGCCGCGCATCCCGCCGACATCGTGGACGTGCCCAGCGACGAGCGCTGCCTGCTCGACCTGAACACGCCCGACGAATACGAGGCCGCGGTCGCCGCACTGGCCGGCGACTCCTAGGGCACCGTGCCTTCCCGGCGCACGTTCGAGCCCGCCTACCGGGCGGTCATCTTCGACCTGGACGAAACGCTCATCGACAGCCGGCCGGCGTGGCGCTACACGCTGGAGGAGACGCTGATGAGCGTCGCCAACCGGCGCATCGACGCAGGACCGCTGGTGGACGAGTACCACCGCCGTCCGTGGCGCGACAGCCTCGCGATCGTGCTGGACGACCCGGAGGAGCAGCGGCGGGCGCTGGAGCTGTGCGAGCGGATTGAGGGGCGGAGCGCGATGAAGCGGCTGCTCGTGTTCGAGGGTACGGGGATGGCGCTGGACGAGGTGCGGGGGGCGCACATCGAGATCGGGGCGATCTCGCGGCTGCCCCACGCGGTCGCGCTGAAGCAGACGCAGGCGACGGGGGTGGATCGCTTCCTGACGGTGCTCTCGGCGACGCCGGACGGGGAGGGCTGGGACGCGGGGGCGCGCGCCTCGGAGTGCCTCTCGTACTTCGCGCGGGAGCCGGACACGTGCGTCTTTGTGGGGGCGGAGGGACGGGACGTGGAGGCGGCGCGGGGACTGGGGCTGGTGGCGGTGCGGGCGGGGTGGTCGGCGGGGGCGGGGGGGGGGGAGGGCGAGGGGCTGGCATCGCCGGCGGCAGCAGCGGCGGCGCTCCTGTTCGGCCTCGAAGCGGCCGGGCTATCGCGAGGGCCAAACGGCGGCTAGGCTTCACTCACCTTCTCAACACAAACGGGGTTACACGTGACTACCAGGATCGGCATCAACGGCTTCGGACGGATCGGCAGGCAGGTCTTCAAGGCGATCAGCGAGCGGCACGGCGACACGCTCGAGGTGGTCGCGATCAACGACCTGGTCGATACGGAGACGAACGCGAACCTGCTGAAGTACGACAGCAACTACGGTCCCTGGGACCGCGACGTGCGGGCGACGGAGGACGGCATCGCCGTCGACGGGCGGGTCGTGACAGTCTTCAGCGAGCGCGATCCGGGGCAGATTCCCTGGGGGTCCGTGGGCGCGGAGATCGTGATCGAGTCGACGGGCTTCTTTACGGACGCGACGAAGGCGGCGGCGCACCGGCGCGACAGCGTCAAGAAGGTTGTGATCAGCGCGCCGGCGAAGAACGAGGACCTGACGGTCGTGCTCGGCGTGAACGACGAGCGCTACGACCCGGGCAAGCACCACGTCATCTCGAACGCGAGCTGCACGACGAATGGCCTGGCGCCGGTGGTGAAGGTGCTGGTCGATAACTTCGGGCTGGTGAAGGGCCAGATGACGACGGTCCACAGCTACACGAGCTCGCAGAAGATCCTCGACCAGGCCGGCGGGGGCGACCCGCGCGAGATGCGCTCGGGGCCGCTCAACATCGTGCCGACCTCGACAGGAGCGGCGCGGGCGCTGCGACTCGTGATTCCCGAGGTCGAGGGCAAGCTCGACGGGCTGGCCTACCGCGTGCCCACGCCGACCGTCTCGATTGTCGAGATCGTGGCGCTGACGGAGAAGGAGACCTCGAAGGAAGAGGTGAACGCGATCGTGGCGGAGACGGCGGGCGAGCAGATGAAGGGCATCCTCGGTATCACCAACGACCCCGTGGTCTCGATGGACCTGAAGGGGGACGAGCGATCGAGCATCGTCGACGGGCGTTCGACGAACGTCGTCGGGGGGAACCTCGTGAAGGTCGCGGCCTGGTACGACAACGAGTGGGGCTACGCCTGCCGCCTGTCGGACCTGAGCGCGATGCTCGTGGAGCGCGGCCTCTAGCGCCCGACTCGCTGGCGTACACTCGAAGCCATGTTCGAAGCGCTTACCGACAAGCTGCAGGGAGCGTTCCAGCGCTTCGGGAGCCGGGGCATCGTCACGGAGGAGGACCTCGACAAAGTCCTGCGTGACGTTCGGCTGGCGATGCTCGAAGCGGACGTGAACTTCCGCGTGGTGCGGCAGTTCACGTCGCGGGTGCGGGAGGAGGCGCTGGGGGCGGACGTGCTCCAGAGCCTCACGCCGGCGCAGCAGGTCATCGATATCGTCAACCGGGAGCTGACCGCCATCCTCGGGGGGGAGGCGGCGGACCTGGCGAGCGCCTCGCAGCCACCGGCGGTGATCCTGATGGTGGGGCTGCAGGGGTCGGGCAAGACGACGACGGCGGCGAAGCTGGCGGCGCGGCTGAAGAGCGACGGCAAGCGCCCCTACCTCATCGCCTGCGACATCTACCGGCCGGCGGCGGTCGAGCAGCTGGTGACACTGGCAAAGAGCATCGACGTGCCCTGCTACGAGGAGGGCACAACGGCGAAGCCGGCCGACATCTCCGAGCGGGGGATGGCGCAGGCGCGGCGCACGGGGGCGACGCACGTGCTGGTCGACACGGCCGGCCGCCTGCACGTCGACGAAACGATGATGGCGGAGGTGGCGGACCTGCGGCGGCAGCTCAAGCCGTCCGAGGTGCTGTTCGTGGCGGACGCGATGGCGGGGCAGGACGCGGTGACGGCGGCCAAGGAGTTCCACGAGCAGGTCGAGATCACGGGGGTGGTGCTGACGAAGCTGGACGGGGACGCGCGGGGTGGGGCGGCGCTCAGCATCCAGTCAGTGCTGGGGGTGCCGGTCAAGTTCATCGGGGTGGGGGAGGGCACGGACGCGCTCGAACCATTCCACCCGGACCGGCTGGCCGGGCGGATTCTCGGCATGGGCGACATGCTCAGCCTGATCGACAAGGCGAAGGCGACGATGGGGGAGGCGGACACGGAGCGCTTCAACGAGAAGATGCGCCAGGGCTCCTTCGACCTGCAGGACTTCGTCGACCAGCTACGGCAGGTGCGAGAGATGGGGCCGCTGGGCCAGATCGTGCAGATGCTGCCGGGGTTCAACTCGATCAAGTCGCAGCTGAACGTGGACTCGCTGGACGACTCGTACTTCGGGCACGCGGAGGCGATCGTGCTCTCGATGACGGCGTGGGAGCGGCGTCACCCGGACCGCATCGACGGGAAGCGGCGGCGGCGGATCGCGGCGGGGAGCGGGACGGTGCCCGCGGATGTGAACCGTCTGCTGAAGCAGTTCTTCGAGGCGCGCAAGCTGGCGAAGCAGATCAGCACGGGCCGGATGCCGGCCATTCCCGGTCTCGGCTAGCGGGCGCGTAGTCGGGAGCTGGGGTAGCATCGCCACCAGCGAAAACGAGAGGGATCGGCGAGTGCTGCGTATCCGGTTGCGACGTGTAGGGAAGAAGGGCCAGGCGTATTACCGCGTGGTGGTGGCGGACCAACGGTTTCCGCGAGACGGCAGATTCCTCGAGTCGCTGGGCGCCTACAACCCGCACATGGACCCGCCCACCTCTGACCTGAACCTTGAGCGCGCGCGCGAATGGATCGCCAAGGGGGCGCAGCCTTCGGAGGCGGCGGCGAAGGTTCTGCGACGGGCCGAGGCCCTCAATGGGGCACCCGCCGCGGAGGGCACTGCGGAAACGGAGGCGGCCGAGAGCACAGATGAGGCTCCGGCCGAGGCAGAGGCGCCCGCAGAGGCCGAAGCTGAAGCACCAGCCGGGGATGAGGCTGAGCCCGCCCTCGCGACCGAAGGTCCGGAGAGCTAACCATGGCTTCAATGATGGGGAACCTGATCGAGTACATCGCCAAGTCGCTGGTCGACGAGCCGGACGAGGTGCGCGTGACCGAGCACGACGACCACGGCCGCATCATCGTTCACCTGGACGTGGCCGAGGATGACATCGGCCGGGTGATCGGCCGCGACGGGCGGATCGCGACGGCGATGCGCTCGCTGATCAAGGTGGCGGCCATCCGCGAGGATGAGCGCGTCGGCCTTGAGATCGGGGACTGACCGCGAGCGCGGCGCCCCCTCCCCCTCCCAGTCCCGGCGGTCCCCCTGAGCCTCGCGAAGGCTTCGTTGCGGTTGGTCGCGTGATGCGGCCGCACGGAAACACGGGCGAGCTGCGGGTGGCGCCCTTCAACCCCGAGCTTCCCAACCTGCAGGCGGACGGCGAGGTGTACCTGCTGGGTCGAAAGCACCGCATCGAGCGAGTGCGGTGGGACCGGGGGCGGGTGCTCGTGCGGCTGGAGGGGTTGGGGACACGGGGGGAGGTCGAGGACACGCGGGGGGCGCTGCTGGAAGTGCCGGAGGACGAGCTGATGCTTGAGCTGGACGCCTATCTCGTCTCCGACATCGTGGGGCTGGAGGTTATCGGGGCGGACGGTCGCAGCCTGGGACACGTGAGCGAGGTGCTGAGCACGGGGGCGAACGACGTGTACGTCGTGGAGGGGCCATCGGGGGAGACGCTGGTACCAGCGATCGCCTCGGTTGTGGAAGCGATCGATGTCGCTGAAGGGGTGCTTCATATCACGGATGCGTTATTACTTGGTGACGAATCGTCATAAAGCCGTTGAAAGGGGTCTTTACGCCCGCTAGACTCGGAAGCGTCGTTGAGGCAAGCGGCCAGCGGGCGGGGTGTTTCCGCGGGGTTGTGCGCCGAGACCCAGTCGAGGGGGAATGGCGATGGCGAAGGCCGAGACGCTTCAAGTAGTCGGTAGTTGTATCCACCACTGGATCCTGGACCCACCAAGAGGCGAGCTCACCTTCGGACGCTGCAAGAAGTGCGGCGAAGAGCGCCAGTTCACCGGCGAGACGAGCTACCGCATCGGGCGAGGCTCTTCCCGGCGCCGCTGCGGCGACCCCCCTTTCCCTGACCCCACCAGTGACGGGGGGCGTATTGAGTGTGGCCGTGTGGGCGCGGGGAGCCACAAAACGCGAGTCACCAATCACCAGGGCCATTTGACGCCCCCAGAGGGCCGTCCCTACGATCGCGGGAGCCCGTGGGGACATAGCTCAGTTGGGAGAGCGCAGCGTTCGCAATGCTGAGGTCGGGGGTTCGACTCCCCCTGTCTCCACCACCACAGACCAATGACGAGCGCGAGCGCGCCGCGCCACGGGCGGGGAACGCACCGCTTCCGCGGGCGAAGGGCCCGAAGGAGAGAGCGATGACGAAGACCGTGCAGGAGCGGCTGGCGGAACTGAACGAACGCAAGGACGAGGCGCGCGCCGGCGGCGGCGAGCGCCGCGTCGAGGCGCAACACGACCGGGGCAAGCTGACGGCGCGGGAGCGCATCGAGCTGCTGCTGGACGAAGACACCTTCGAGGAGGTCGACTCGCTCGTGCGGCCGCGGGGGGCGGATCGGGGTCCGGAGGCGGTGGTGACGGGGTGGGGGCGCATCGACGGCCGCCCGGTCTACCTGTTCTCGTACGACTTCACCGTCTCAGGCGGGTCGCTGAGCGAGACGGTGGGGGAGAAGATCCTGAAGGTGATGGACCTCGCGCTGATGACGGGAGCGCCCATCATCGGCATCCAGGACTCGGGCGGGGCGCGCATCCAGGACGGGCCGGAGAGCCTGCGCGGCTTCGGCGAGATGTTCGCGATGAACACGCTGGCGAGCGGGGTCGTGCCCCAGATCAGCGTGATCATGGGGCCGTGCGCGGGCGGCGCGGTCTACAGCCCCGCGATTACCGACTTCATCTTCATGACCGCGGGCACCGGGCAGATGTACATCACCGGGCCGGACGTGATCCGGAACGTGACGGGCGAGGAGATCGACCACGAGACGCTGGGCGGGGCGAGCATCCACGCGACGCGCTCGGGCGTGGCCCACTTCGCCATCGAGGGGGAGGAGGAGACGCTGATGGAGGTGCGGCGGCTGCTGTCGTACCTGCCCTCGAACAACGCCGAGGACGCGCCCTTCGTGCCGACCGAGCACCCGACGGACACGCCGGAGGAGGAGCTGCTCACGATCGTGCCGGACGAGCCGAACCGTCCGTATGACGTGCGCGAGATCATCTATCGCATCGTCGACGACGGGGAGTTCCTCGAGGTACACGAGACGTTCGCGCAGAACGTGGTGGTCGGCTTCGCGCGCATGGGCGGCCAGACGGTCGGGTTCGTGGGGAACCAGCCGATGCACCTGGCGGGCGTGCTCGACATCGAGGCGAGCCGCAAGGCGGCGCGCTTCGTGCGCACGTGCGACTGCTTCAACATCCCGATCATCACGCTCGTCGACATCCCCGGGTACCTGCCGGGCTCGTCGCAGGAGCACGGCGCGATCATCACCCACGGGGCGAAGCTGCTGTTCGCCTACAGCGAGGCGACGGTGCCGAAGATCGCGGTGGTGCTGCGGAAGGCGTACGGCGGGGCCTACCTGGTCATGTCGAGCAAGCACCTGCGGGGCGACATGAACTTCGCCTGGCCAGCGGCGGAGGTGGCGGTGATGGGTCCGGAGCAGGCGGTGGGCATCATCAACCGTCGCGAGATCGCCGCCGCCGACGACCCGGAGGAGAAGCGCCAGGAGCTGGCGGAGGAATTCCGCGTGCGCTTCGGGAACCCGTACATCCCGGCGGGCCGGGGCTTCGTCGACGACGTAATCGACCCGCGGGAGACGCGCAGCAAGATCGTGACGTCGCTGGAGATGCTGCGGAACAAGGCGGACCGGAACCCGCCGAAGAAGCACGGCAACATCCCGCTGTAGGGGGAAACCGGGCGGGGTAATTGGACACGCCGGGTGCTAGCGTGAACGCATGATGCGCTGGGCACTCGTGGTGGGCACATGGGCACTGGCTGCCGCGGTGCTGGGGGGCTGCGGGGGACAAGAAGCGTCGCCAGCGCTGCAGCCAACACCAAGGTCTTGGCCGGTCGCGACGGAGACGCCGGAGCCCAGCCCGTCGCCGACGCCATCGACGGCCTGGACGCCGACCCCCACTCCCGCTATCTCGACACCCTTGGCCACGCTTACGGCCACCCCCCCCCCAACCCCCAGCGCGACACCCGTCGCTGCCGCCCCGGAGTCGCGCACGCCCACACCCGCCCCCACCGCAACACCCACACCCCCCCCCACCACCACCCCCACCACAACCGCCACACCCATCGCCCAGCCTGCTACGGGATCCTATTCCACCATCAGCGCCGGATGGGGCCACGTCTGCGCGTTAGCCCTGGATCGTTCTGCCATCTGCTGGGGCGCTAACCACGAGGGTCAGTCGAACGCCCCTGCGGGCCGTTATGTGGACATCAGCGCGGGCGGCAGTCACAGCTGCGCCGTGACCACGGATGGGGAGATCGCCTGCTGGGGCCGTGACATCGGCGAGCAACCGCCGCCCGGGCGCTACAAAGCAGTGAGTACCAGCGGCATTCATGCCTGCGCGCTGAAACAAGCGGGCGAGGCGGCCTGCTGGGGTAACCAGTGGGACTGGAACGACTTCGGTCAGACGAACGCGCCGCCGGGGCGCTACGTCGCCATCAGCGTCGGCTGGCGGAGTGGGAAGGGCGGATATCCCACCAATAGCTGCGCCCTGACCGAGGCTGGTGAAGCGGTGTGCTGGGGCTATGCCAGCGACGGCGTGACCCGACTCACGGGGCCGTATACCGACCTTGCCAGCGCGGCCGGCGCCGGCTTCTGCGGGATACGAGGAGGCAGGGCAGAGTGCTTCGCGGCGGGGGCCTTTGGTGGGGCGACGCCACTGTCGGACACGCTGACTCCCGAGGGTTCGCCGCCCGGCGGGGCGGAGGCCCGCTACACGGCCATCGCCGCGAGTTCCTGGCACGTCTGCGCCCTCACCACTGGGGGACAAGCGGTCTGCGGGACGCACCCGAGCGAGCAACTGCACCGGGGCGCGCTGTGGGTAATGGATCCCCCCGATCCGGCACCCGCCCGCTACGTCACAATCGGTGTGGGGGGTCTCGGTGCCTGCGCGCTCACCAATACGGGCGAGGCGGTCTGCTGGGAGGCTGTCGCCAACAAGCTCGCGCCTCCCGATCCACCACCGGGGCGTTATGTAGCAGTCAGCGACGGGGCCCACCACACCTGCGCTCTGACAGAGGGCGGTGAGGCGGCTTGCTGGGGGTGGAACAACTTCGGGCAGTCGGATGCGCCGGACGGACGGTACACCGCGATCAGCGCTGGACTGTTCCACACCTGCACCCTGGCGGAAGACGGTGAGGCGGCTTGCTGGGGGTGGAACGACTCCGGACAGTTGAGTGTGCCAGACGGAAGGTACACCGCAATCAGCGCGGGAAGGTTCCACACCTGCGCCCTGAGGGAAGACAACGAGGCGGTGTGCTGGGGCAGGTTTGACGACCCCCGGGACTCCATGGCCGGGCGTTACACGGCGATCAGCCTGGGCGTTGGGTTCGCGTGCTCCATCGCAGAGTCAGGCGAGGCGGTGTGTTGGGGCTACTGGGCAAGACCCGAGCATGCGCCCAAGGGCCGCTTCACCGCGATAGGCGTGGGTTTCGGCTACGCCTGCGCACTCACCATCGACGGAGAGGTGCGATGCTGGGGACCCTACGTCGGAGATCCCGAAGCGCCACCCGGCCACCACCTGTCGATCGCGGTAGGCGAACGACACGCCTGCGCGCTCACCGCAGACGGCGAGGCGGTGTGCTGGAGCGCTGCAATGAGCGACGGGTACGACCTCGGCCAACATGAGGCGCCCGCAGGGCGCTACACGGCAATCAGCGCATCCTCCTTCCGCAGCTGTGCCGTGACCATCGAGGGCAGGGTCACGTGCTGGGGCGACACGAACTACGAGCAGCTTCCAATCCCACCGATTTAGCTTGCCCACCATTGCCCAATGGCGGTCCGCTTGAGTGACCCGGCGGCTGGCCGTAATGGGCGCTTGTGATAGTGTTCACGGAGAGCCGCGGGCAGCCGAAAGACGCAGCAGGGGACTCCGCCAAGCATGGGCCAGGTACGCATCACCGAGACCGCCATCCGCGACGGGCATCAGTCGCTTTTGGCCACCAGAATGCGGACCGAGGACATGCTTCCCGCCCTCGAGCGGATGGACACGATCGGCTACGGCAGCATCGAGTGCTGGGGCGGCGCCACCTTCGACACGGCCATGCGCTTCCTGCTGGAAGACCCGTGGGAGCGGCTGCGCGAGGTGAAGAGCCGCCTGAAGAACACGCCCACGCAGATGCTGCTGCGGGGTCAGAACGCGGTTGGCTACCGGCATTACGCCGATGACGTGGTGCTCGAATTCTGCGAGCGCGCCGTCGAGAACGGCATGGACATCTTCCGCATCTTCGATGCGCTCAACGACACCCGGAACCTGGAGACCGCTTTCGAAGGCGTGAAGCGCGCCGGCGGTCATGTACAGGGCACGCTCTGCTACACGACGAGCCCGGTACACACGGTCGAGAGCTTTGGGGCGCTGGCCGACCGGCTGGTCGAGATGGGAGCGGATTCGCTCTGCATCAAGGACATGGCGGGGCTGCTGAGCCCGGTCATGGCGGAGCGGCTGGTAACGCGCATCAAGGGCGACCATCCGGACATGCCCCTGCAGTTGCACTGCCACGACACCTCCGGCTACTCGGAGATGGCGTACCTGCTGGCCGTTCGGGCCGGCGCGGACATGATCGACACTGCCATCAGCCCGCTGGCGGGGGGCACCTCGCAGCCGGCCACGGAAACGCTCGTGGCGGCACTGGGCGAGGACGAGGAGCTCGGCACGGGCATCGCGCTCGACGACCTCGTCGAGACCGCAGAGTACTTCGGCGGCGTGCGCAAGAAGTACTGGAAGCACGAGAGCAACCTGCTCGGGGTCGATGCGGGCGTGCTCCGGCACCAGGTTCCGGGCGGCATGATCTCGAACCTCGTGGGTCAGCTGCGGGACCAGGGCCAGGAGGCGAAGCTGGGCCAAGTGCTGGAGGAGAACGCGCGCGTCCGCGCGGACCTCGGTTACCCGCCGCTGGTGACGCCGAGCTCGCAGATCGTTGGCTCGCAGGCGGTGCTGAACGTGCTCACGGGCAAGCGCTACGGCGTCGTGACGAAGGAGACGCGAAACCTCGCGCAGGGGCTGTACGGCGAGACGGCCGAGCCCATCGCCGAGGACGTGCTGAAGCAGATTCTTGGCGACGAGGAGCAGGTTACCCACCGCCCCGCGGACGACCTCGAGCCGGAGCTGGAGAGCGCCAAGGAGGAGATCGGCGACCTGGCCGAGACCCCCGAGGACGTGCTCTCGTACGTGATGTTCCCGCAGCCGGCGAAGAAATTCCTGGAGTGGCGTCGCGATGGCGGCGGTCCCGAGCGGGAGCTGGTGGCGGCGGTTGTCGGCGCGATGGCGATCAAGGACCGCCCGCAGGCCGGGGCGCGGTCCGTGGCCGCAGGCCCTTCGGCGAACGGCTCGTCCGCGGGCGCCGAGTGGCGCCAGTTCGGACGCATGAGGCAGATGCCGTAGCGATGGCGACAGTCACGATCGGCGGACGCACCTACGAGGTCGAAGTACGCGGCGACGCGGTTGTCGTGGACGGCGAAGAGTTCCCGATCGCGATCGACCGGGGGGATGTTTACGACACGGTCACGGCGGGGGCGGTGAGCTACCGGGTGGCCCTTCCGCCCGAGGACGCACGCGAGTCGGGGATGGCGATCGAGGTCGACCACCGGCCGTTCACGGTCGAGTACGAGGGGCGGCTGGGCGGCGGTCCGGCGCGGCCCGCTGCGCGAGCAGCGAGTGCGGCGAGCAGCAGCGCTCCCGCGGTCTCGAACGTTCCGGGAGGCGTGGCGGCGCAGCTATCGGGTACGGTGCTGCGGATCGAGGTGCAAGCGGGCGATTCCGTCGAGGCGGGTCAACTGCTGCTGGTCCTCGAAGCGATGAAGATGGAGAACGAGATCAACGCGCCCAAGGCCGGGACCGTCAAAGAGGTCACGGTGGGCGAGGGCGCGCAGGTGTCCGAGGGCGAGACCCTCGTGATCCTGGAGTAGGGAAGGAGTCCGCCCGGTGCCGGTGAAGGAGCTTCGGGATCAGCGCCATACGGGCACGGTCGCGGAGATCGCGCAGTCGCGCTTCCCCTACCCCAACGAGGAGCACCCGGAGCTGGAAACGCTCCTGAACAACCCCGATCCGACGATCTCGGTGGGGGAGTGGGAGGGCGAGCCGCTCTACCCGGACATCGTGGTGGTGCGGCGACCGGGACAGTGGCTGGAGTTCGTGGCGCAGGTCGAGACGGTCGACACGATGACGGACGAGCAGGCGGAGAAGAAGTGGCTGCCCTATTCGAAGATGGGCGACCTGCTGCTGTACGTGCCCTCGGGACAGGTGCAGCAGGCGAAGCGGCTCTGCCGGAAGCACGGCATCACCTACAAGGGCATCCGCACGTGGCGTTACCGGCCGGTGTGGGGCCTGACGATCGCCGAGGCGTAGCGCTCACCCCATGACCGAAGCCACGACTGAGGCGACTCGCTCCCTGAACGTGTACTTCGATGTGGACCACACGCTGGTCTACACGACGAAGGACGCGAGCACGCTGCGTCCGGGGGCGCACGAGGCGATGGCGCGGCTGAAGGATGCTGGTCACAGCGTCTACGTGTGGTCAGCGGGCGGCCAGCTTTACAGCGAGCGCACGGTGAAGAACCACGGGCTCTCGGAGTGGGTCGACGGATGTTTCGACAAGCATCCGCGGGTGGACCCGACGCCGGACCTGATCATCGACGACGACTGGTACCTGGTGGAGAAGTACGGGGGGTACTGCGTCTCGCAGTACAAGGAAGTGGACGAGAGCGACCGGGAGCTGCTGGAAATCGTGGACAAGCTGGCGGAGCGCGAGGACCTGTAGGCGCTACCGGCAGGTACGAGTGTTGACGTGGGCGCACAACATTGTCATAGTGAATCTATGACGGATGAACAGTTCCAGTCGCTGAGTCGTTCGGTCGAGAATCTGGCGGCGGCGGTTGGCAAGATTCACACCGAACTGGCCGAAGTCAAGACGACGGTAGCCGATCTCAAGACGACGGTTCACGAGGAAGTCATTCCCTTCCTGCGCCGCATCGACAGACGGCTTGCGGCGGTCGAGGGGCGGTGGTCGAACATCGAGGGGCGGCTCGCTACCTCGGAGATGCGGCAGGCCACCCTGGAGCAAATCGTCTACAAGCGGGGCGACGAGCCCAGTTCCTGAGTTGGGCCTGGCGCTGCGGGTGTGTCGCTGAGCACATCGCTGTGAGGCGGCTAGGTTAGCCTTCCCCCCATGGGCCGTGGGTTGTTCGTGGAACCGTTCTTCGGGGGGAGCCACCGTGCGTTCGCGGAGGGGTTGGTGGCGCATGGGGGGCACGACCTCGAACTGCTAACGCTGCCGGGGCGGGAGTGGCGGCGGCGGATGCGTCTGGGGGCGCAGGTGCTGGCGGGGAAGGCGGCGGAGGTGGAGGGGTCGTTCGACTTCCTGCTGGTGTCGGACATGCTGGACTTGCCGGCGTTCCTGGCGCTGACAAGGCCGCGGTTCGAGCGCGTCCCGGTGCTGCTGTTCATGCACGAGAACCAGCTGACGTACCCGCGGCTGCGGGGGACGAAGCTGAACTCGTGGTTCGGGCAGATCAACTACCTGTCGGCGCTGGCGGCAGACCGGGTCGCATTCAACTCCGAGTACCACCGGCAGGACTTCCTCGGGGCGCTGGAGGAGCTTGAGCGCCAGCCGAACAACTGGCTGACAACCGACGGGCTCGAGGCGATCCGGGGGAAGAGCACGGTGCTGCCGGTGGGGGTCGACCTGGGGTCGCTGGGGGAGGGGGCGCCGGCGGGGGCGGGCGGGAGCCCGCTGATCCTGTGGAACCACCGCTGGGAGTTCGACAAGGCACCGGACGCGTTCGTGCGGACGGTGACCGCGCTGGCGGAGGAGCGGCTCGACTTTCGCGTGGCGGTGGCGGGGGAGCGGGGGGACAACCCGAGCGAGGCGATGCAGGAGCTGCCGGAACGGCTGGGGGAGCGGCTGGTGCAGTTCGGGCCGGTTGCGGGGCGGGACGGGTACGCGCGGCTGCTGTGGGAGGCGGACATCAGCATCAGCAGCACGCGGCACGAGTTCTTCGGCATCTCGACGATGGAGGCGATGTGGTGCGGATGCCTGCCCATCGCGCCGCGTCGCTACAACTACCCGGCGCTTGTGCCGGAGTCGCTGCAAGGGCGGTGCCTGTACGAGAAAGAGTCGGAGCTGCTGGCGCTGACGCGGGAAGCGATCCGTTCGGGGGCGGAGGAGGGGGAGCGGGAGGCGCTGCGGGGGTCGGCGGGGCGGGTTGGGTGGGAGGGGGGGGGGGCGGGGGGGGGGGGGGCGGTGGGGGGGTGGGGGGGGGGGTTTGGGTGGGAGGTGGTGGGGCCGGTGTGGGAGGCGGCGCTGGGGGAGCTCAGCGGGGGAGCCTGAGGGCGAGGAGGAAGCCGGGGTCGCCAAAGCCGACGGGGATGAGGATGGTGTCGCCGGCGACGGCGGGCCAGCCGTTGATGCCGCCGGCGGCCTGGTGGCTCCAGATGATCTCGCCGGTGGCGCGGTCGAGGGCGAGGATGGCGCCCGTGATGACGGACGTGAAGACGAGGTCGTTGACGACCGTGGCGCCGCCGAAGCCGTCGCCGGGGAGGTCGGTCTCCCAAAGGATGTCGCCGGTGGCCGCGTCGATGGCGACCATCTGGCTGGGGTGGGCCCCGAGGCTGGTGCCGGTGCCCTCGGGCACGTCGGGCTCGTAGGTGGTGGGGGCGTTCACGACGGAGACGTAGACGACGCCCTCGGCGACGGCGATGGGGGTCACGACTCCGCCGGCGTTGCCGGGCATGACCTCGATCTCCCCCTCGAACTCGGTGACCTCGTCGTTCTTGTGGAGGCCGACGGGGGTATCCCAGAGGACCGTGCCGGCGGGGTCGAGGCCGAAGACGCGGCCGAGCTTGCCCGTGCTGATGATGACCTGGCGGCCGTCAGCAAGGGTGGCGATGCCGGTGAGGACGGCGTCGCGGTCGAAGATGTCGTGGGGGAGGTGCTGGACGCCCCAGCGCAGTTCGCCGGTGGCGATGTCGACGGCGAGGATGGAGTTGGTCCAGCGGTTATCGCCGGGGCGGCTCGAGCCGAGGGGGAAGCCGGGGGCGCCGGGGTAGGGGTATGGGTTGGAGGTGCCCCAGTAGGAGACGCCCGCTTCGAGATCGAGCGCGGGCGGGTACCAGGCGCCGCCGCCGCTGTTGATGTCGGGGTTCCCCCAGGCGTCCTCGGAGAGGATCGTGTTGAAGGACCAGCGGACCACGCCGGGGGGGGGGGGGGGGGCGGAGAGGGCGCCGCGGGCGCCGGGCTGGGGGAGGGGGGTGGGGGGGGCGCGGAGGGCGCGGGGGGCGCGGGGCTGGGAGAGGGAGCTGGTGGCGGCGAAGACGGTTCTGCCGGCAACGAGGGGCTGGAAGTTCACGACGCCGCCGTACTCGAGGATCTTCGTGTCCCAGAGGCGTTCGCCGTCGATGACGCGGTAGGCGGCGATGGCGTAGCCGCCGAGGTTGGCGAAGACGCAGCCGCCACTGACGGCGACGCCGCTGGGCCCGTAGGTCCACATCTCGTTCTCGACCATCCAGCGGCGGTTGCCGGAATCGAGGTCGATGGCGTGAACGTTGGTCTGGAGGTCGCCGAGGTAGACGGTGTTGCCGGCGATGATGGGGGTGGTGGCGGCGATTCCGAAGGCGCCTCCGGAGGGCAGCTCGTAGCGCCAGGCCACCTCGAGGGTCCGAACGTTTCCGGAGGTGATGCTGGAGGTGAAGGTGGCGCGGCTGCCGGCGGCGTCGTAGTTGGGGTGGGGCCAGTCGGGGGCGGCGGCGAGGGTCCCGATGCCGCTCACGCCGATGTCGCGCTC
>MKWU01002602.1_pt1 | contig 26422 bp, 36 predicted proteins | sample 809101 | NCBI WGS metagenome assembly MKWU01 (sample SAMN05860141, study PRJNA318959) | sponge metagenome | host: Aplysina aerophoba | place: Slovenia: Piran, Adriatic Sea, Gulf of Piran | collected 2013-05-07 | reverse complement strand
TCTCCTGCCATAGAACCAGAGCGCCAACGCGATTGCGACCACGATGGCCAGTCCAACCAGATATGGCATCTTGCTAACTCTCGGTGCGTCCGTCCAACGCAAACGGAAATAAGCGCCCAACATCAGTTGCAGCGGCGCAAGTTTACACCGTGCGCGAGCTTATCCGTTATCCAATCAACACACCAAAAACTCAGGCATTCCTGGGAAGTCGAGTTGGACAACCCGGTGAATGAAGAGGTGTAGTTTCCTTTTGACACTCCAGAATGTGCGGCTCCAACGGGGCACAATTGGTTATCGAACGGGGTTCACTTGGAGCTGGACTCCCTCGTGCTGCTGGATGCGGCTGATGACCTCGAACAGGTTGCGGGCATTGGGATTGCCGTCCGGCCCGAACATGCGCATGAGGCTCTTGGGCGGCTTGTCGATAAGAGAGCCAAGCTCCTCGAACCCGATGGTGGCGTTGATGTAGTCTCGCAGTACGATCTTGCCCGTCTCAACGTCTCCGGCAAGCAGGCACTCCACGCCCTCCTTCAGTAGTCCCTCCCGAAATGCCGGGTCGCGCTCGGCGCGGGCCTGCACGGTATCCTTGAAGTCACGGGTGAGCGGCATATCTTACATCTCCTGCTGCTTGCGACGCCTGTATTCTTGCCAGAGTTCACGGGCATCCTCGATGTCTCTCTGCTGGCGCGCCTTGGTGCCGCCACCCAGCAGGACTATCAGGGTGTTCCCGTCTCGGCCGAAATAGACCCGGTAGCCTGGGCCGACATTGATGCGGCACTCCAGCACACCGCCGCCAACGCCTCTCACGTTGGACAGGTTGCCAGCCTCCATGCGGGCGAGGGTCGTTCTCACCCTGACCGCCGCCCCAGCGTCGAGACCGTCAAACCAGCGACTGAAAGGGCTGCGGCCCCGGTCATCGACGTATTCTCTGACCTCGATCATCCAGAATATGGTAACGTATTGGTTACCACTCTTCAATGCTGCAAACACGCTGCGGATGGCAGGCGCCTCCCAGTGGAAGCTGGTCAAACGCATGGAGATCTCTCCACGGGCGACCGTCCGCTCAGTAGTGTCGTTGTCCAGCGATTCCGTCAGGTTAATGGAAAGGGAATTTGTCAGTGCTATTGTTTGGGATTGTGAGACCATTTTACCCGCGTGCGTAAAAGTGCGCGAAATATTCCCCCTTGCCGGCCAGTCAATTCGCGCACTTTAGACGGGGCAGTGCCCCAAAGATTGGAGTGATGGTTATGGAATCTCTAATCCCGATACCTGACGCTTGCAAGGCATATGCCATTTTCCTCGTGATCTTCTGGGCTTCCAGCCTCATGGTTGGTTGGATGTACAATCGAGAAGTCAAACGAACAAAGAAACTCCAAAAGGAATTAGCGCAATTGAAGCAAAAAACAGACCCCCCGACCAATGAAGGTCCAGAATATGTTCGAGGGCCTAGCCTCCGAAATATACAGCGAAAATCCAATCAATAACCGTCAGCGCTTCCCTCGCTATACTCGGCATTTCGTTGGAAATCGGTCCGTCAAACATCTTGCAAAACTGCCAGCAACGTCGCCCTTGTGGTCCGTGTTCATCGAGACTCTGCCGTTAATGCCGCGTATTTTGACCATGTTGAGGGTGCCAAGAAACGGGCAGCCTCTGCTCGAATCCCATGGTTGCTATCTACGGCGGCGTGGCCTTTCCGTGCTCATTATTGCCCCAGCATACCACGCTGCCATCGGATTTTATCCCGCACGCGTGTATTGGGCCGGCGCTGACTTGCTTGAAAGTTCCGGCCGTCGGCGTGGATTCCCCGTAATGGTTGCTGCCCCAACAGGCTATCTGGCCATCGGTCTTCACGCCGCAGGCGTAACCTCCCCCGGAGCTTACCTGCCGAAAGGTGCCCAGCGGCGGGTCGGTTGATCCGTCATAATTCGCCCCCCAGCAAGCCACACTACCATCGGTTTTCACACCGCAGGTCTGCGCTGTCCCTGAGTGACCTCCGCCTCCGGCACTAACCTGCTGAAATGTCCCATCTGGGGGCGTAGCATTCCCAAGACCGTTCCACCCCCAACATGCAATCTGGCCATCGGTCTTCACCCCGCAGGTGTAGCCTCCCCCGGCGCTGAGCTGCTGAAAGGTCCCCGTCGGTGGCATTGCTTCACCATTGCCGTTATGGCCCCAGCAAACGATCTGTCCATCGGTTTTCACACCACAAGTGTGTGCACTCTCAGCGCTGATGTGGCGAAAGGTTTCCGTTGGCGGTGTAGCTTGCCCAATACCGTTATGGCCCCAACAGACGACACGGCCTTCGGTTTTCAATCCACATGTATGGGCGGTTCCGGCAGTGACCTGCGTGAAGGTCTCTGCCGGTGGTGTCCCTTCACCATGGGAGTTGCGGCCCCAACAAACAACGCTACCATCGGTTTTTAGCCCGCAGCTATGATCATTACGCGCTACAACCTGCTGGAAATCGCCCCCTGCCGGTGCGGGGCTCGGGGTTGGAAGTGGTGCAAGGGTAGGTCGTCGGCTAGTAGGAGTTGGTCGAGCCGTGTATGTTGGCACTGGCGTCAGTGTCGCGGTTGATTGACCAGGCGGTTCGGCTGAGATCTTCGTTGGCGGAAGTGGAGTTGCCGCAGGTGTGTGCAAAGCCGCGGCCACCGCTGCCGTGATGGTGGCGCCCAGATCAGGGGTTGGCTGAATAACCGGTTCCGGTGCGGCAGTGTTTGGCTGTAACAGATAGACTACACCGAAGACTCCGGCGGCTAATACCCCAAGCACAGCCACTGAGGTCGCAATAACTGCGCCCGTAAACCATGCGTTTCGCCCGGCCGCGGGAGGTGCAGAATCTGGCGGGACCTGCGCAACTACAAGCGCTGTCGTGACAACCTCGGTGTTCTCTTCCGGCCCAGTTCCTGAATGTGGCTCAACCGCTTCCGGCTGACCTGTTGCTTCCCGCAGGCGCTCTTCGGCTTGGCGCCGATAGCGATCCTCCGCTGACCGGCGTACTCTTTCCTCTCGTTGTCTGCGTTCCTCCGCTCGTCGTTGCTCTTGCTCGGCTGCCTCGCGTCGCAAGCGTTCATCTTCGGCCTGCCTGCGACGCTCCTCCGCTGCCTGGCGAACTCTCTCCTCGCTTTGCCTACGTTCTTCTGCTTCACGCTGCTGCCGTTCAGATTCCTGTTCCTGTCGTTCGATGTATCGGTCGTAATCAATCCGCGCACTCTCGTCGCTGAGAACCTGATACGCCTCGTTAATTTCTTGAAACCGCTCCTCGGCGTCAGGGGCATCACTGCGGTCTGGATGAAATTGCAAAGCCAGCTTGCGATACGCCCGGCGGATGTCATCGTCGGTGGCGTCTCGGTGCACTCCGAGGATTTCGTAGTAATTGCCTATCATGGCGGGATCAGGCGCACCTGTCAGTCGATCTATTCAGCGAAACCGCTCAGGGCTGTTGTACGCGTACGCAGTCCAACAGGGAACTCTCACCCTCGGACCATGCACTCCACAGGCACAGACGCAAGCCTGGATGGGTCGCAGCGGCGGGGTCTATTTGCGCTCGCACGCGGAGCGTGTTGGCAACATAGTCGAACTGCTCTGCGACCCACAGGCCAGGTTTGGGGATCCAATCCGATCCTGGCGCGGCGGGCGCGATGATCTGGCCATAATAAATTTCGTCGCCGTCAGTCACGGTGAAACCGCCGCCGTCCACCCTGCCGAGCACACCCATATCAACGCTGTCATCCAGCACCGCTACCAACTTGATCACCCCGCTCTCGGAAATCGTCGGGCCGCTTATCCAATCAACAGGCGACAGGAGAGATTCGTAGTCCGTGATGCAGTCTGGCCCGCATTCCGCTTCCTGCAGTCGGCGCGGCACAGGCGTCGGCGCGGGTAGAACGGTGACGCGGGCTTGTGGGGGTTGAACGGTTACGACTCGCGTGACGGGAGGGATGGTAGGTATGCGCGTGGAAACGGTTATCGGCGCGAACGGTATGGTCGGGACGGGCACAGGGTCGTAGATTGATCTGGGCGTAGGCGTCGGTATGGACGTATAGGTAGGCGCTGGCGTCGCTGCGGCGACCAATGTAGCGTCAACCGCCGCTTTGACCATGGACTGGATATCCGGAGTTGGGGTCGGGGTCGGCGCGAATGCTGTGGCGACCGCCGCTTCGACCATAGGCCGGATGTCCAGGGTTGCGGTGGGTGTCGGTGTTGGAGCGGCTGGGCCGACGCAACCTACCACGAAAGCCGCTGCGATTACTGCGCCCATCACTGTTAGACCACGTAGTTGCATCATTCAGTAGACCATGAACATTGTGCAAGTATTGGCGAACTCGACAGAAACGGAAGGTTTCGCCGCTTTCAGCCTCAGCACACGCACTCCCCGGCAGTCCGCGTCGTCCCCGAACGTCGCCGCCCTTCCCGATGGGGCCGAATCCTCATGCGATTAGTAGGAAGACCGCCACCAAAATCAAGAGCGCCACAATGGAGATAATCCCCCAAACCAGTTTTGCAACCAGATGCCCCATGGTCATTCCAAAACCCATTTTGAACCAATTCATTATTTGCTCCTTTGTTGCTGGTGACCAAGCATAAGCGCCCGTTATTCCACCCCCGCGGTCTAATGGGCTTCCACGAACCTGCCGCCGGTGGCGGACGAGATGTTCCGGAGACCCTCGCGGTCCGCATCTTCGCCAAAAGCCACGGCGTCCACCGGAATGCCCTCCAGTACCAACGCCCTCATGGCATCCGCTGCCAGATGAGGGTCGCCAGCCTGCCCGTCCGACATGAGCACGATCCGCCGTTCCCGACAGATCGTTTCCTGGAAGACCAGCCAACGGCGATATTCGACGCAGGTGGGTTGGTCCGGTATCGCATCCAAGGCGGCGATCAGGGCCGTGTAGAGAGCGGTCTTGCCGCTGTCCGCTGCGAACGATGGAATGGCGGTATCCCAGTTTGCGCCAGATGGCTCCGTAAAGGCGAACAACATCTCAACGTTGGTGCCAAAGCGCATCAGTGCCAGTTCACTATTCTCGGTGTGCTTGTGCGCCACCTCATCGAGAGCCTGGTGGAGCGACGGCAATTTTGAAATCATGCTGTTTGAGTCATCCACGACGTACATCACCGTCACGTGGTCGACGAGCAGAGCCGGCAGAGCCTCCTGGATGGTCACCGGCTCAGACAAGTCAACGCTGAGCGCATTGCGGCTGGCAAATGCGAACGTGGCGAGGAGGGCGGCCAGCAGCAGAACAACGAAGAAGAGAAACCACGGCCATTTGCGCCGGGGCCTGCGGCGGTCGTACCTGGCATCGTAGGACAACCAGTATGATTTGGTGGACATGTGATACCTCTTCTGTCAGATAGGCAACAGGAGCCGGGCCGCGTCAGTGAATCCATTCTCCGGGGACCAAAATCCAGAACTTTTGGTTAAGATCAAGCGGATTGACATACACGTGTGCGCCGAAGGGCAAGTGGAACCCCGGCGAATGTGTGCTATCCACGTCTTCAATAGACCAGAGTCCCACAAAGTAATTCCATTCCAATTTTCCAGGTACGTTAGCCAGCGTTGCCCTACTCTCCTTCGAGACGCCGCAAAACCATATGTTGTCGCCTCCTTCCAAATGTCGCATCTGAAAAGGTTCAACCCGATGAACATTGCCAGCACCGTCGGTCACTTCCCTGAAACTTACGCCCTGCGACCAGCAACTTCCGGTCTGAAACACAGGTTTGGTGTCCGCGGTAAGAGAATCCAACTGGGCGCAGGCGGTCGCTGACAACATCAGCGGCACCAGCAATCCGCTGACCACGATCTTATGGGGTGGCGGCGACGGCCGTATCGCACGGTCGAAGACGGCGAGCAATAGGACCCACGGCCATTTACGCCGTGGCCCGCGACGATCGTACCTGGCATGATCGGACAATCGGTATGATTTGGTGGACATGACATAAACTCCTGGCCAGTCAGAGCGAGTCGCCGCTACCATTCGAATATCGCATGGTGCGCGACAATGCATCCCACACTTCGAGAGCCTTATGGTGAGCGTGATAAACCGATATGCCGAAGTATTGTCAACCCGTTGATTTGCAGCGCACCCGTGTGCTTATGCCTCAAGCGCGTGCTCATGACACAACCAGCGGTTATCGCCGAGCAGTACCGAGCCCTCGGTGTTGCACTTGCCGTCCTGATCTTTCCACTCGCATCTGTCCAACGGATGAAGAACATTTCTGGGGCAGGGTTTGTTCCAGTTCGAGAATAATGCCCCGCACCATATGCACCAACCCAAGTGTTTTTCAGGGCTTTCTTTCGTTCCGATTTCGATGATCGCAAGTTCGTGCAGCGGCCCTTCGTCTTTCAGCCCAATCCTTCCGTTGCGCTTTTCCAGCATGGGCTATACCTCCCATGACCAACCAAATCTTTCGGTTTGGTTGGTAAACATGCTTAACCCGACGCTGCTGACAACCTTCCGCGACGTTGTTCCTGCCGCAGCGCGCAGATGGGCAATGTCTGGCACGGCAGAGATAAAACAAAATTGAGATAGCGCTTCTGGCATGAGCGAATATCCTTACTTTTAATGGCGGAGGAGCCGCATCATGCCGCGGGAATGGCCCACACAAGCGAAAGCGGTTACCTCTGAGGACATCCCTGCCTGGAAAAGAGGATGGTAGGACAGGCTGCGACTTTCTCGTAGCCGACGTCCGTTGTGACCCCACGGCAACCGCTGATACACTGTCTAGCGGCCTACTGGCCGAGGGCTTCCCCGTCCTGGCGGCGGATGCCCAAGAGTCGCCCCCGCTTCTTACTCAAGCGGGGGCGACGATTATTTCGGCTTATCTTGGACTGGCCCGCGCGTGGTTCATAGGGAACCCTTGGTCAGGCAGGCAATTGAATGACCGATCACGGCCGCTCATTGGATGCGGTGGTCGGCGGGGGGGAGCCGCTGGCTCCGTGCGAAAGGAAGCGTCGGCTGCTATGGAGAAAGGGAACACAGCAGGCGACAATATTCCAACAGCGCCGTGACGGATATAGCGGACCGGATGAGCCACCTGGCACCTCCCCTGCGATCGGAACGATCAGGTACTTGCCATAGCATCCGATGCCCCATACCACCGCAGAGAAGGCATGGCTTCCCTGCGTTCCGAATTGCTATGTAGCATGGGGTACGCTCAGCGAGCGTTTGGCATCACGCGAATGCTATGGCAACGTCAACCTAGCGAACTATGCAACGCATGTCAATACGCTCGACCGCAATGCCTTCATCGCCTCCTCATACCTCGTTGAAGACCGGTGGGCTCGTTTTTTGTGCGCCGCGTCTCTGATGTGGCAGCAAGACGCCCGCGAAGATGGCTGCTTGAGGGCACCGGGTTTGCGGGATATCACGCCCAGATATGCCCAATTTTGAAACGGCGACCTCGAGAGTGGTCGAAGCGGTGGGTCAATCCCGGATCGGCGAACCTGGGCCACAATTTCGTCGGCGTTCACACAATACGCTTGGCATCCAAGTTATGGGACCTTCGCCCATCCGCAGTGTCTCCAGACGGGCATCTCTCTCGAACCGCCGAGGTCGGGAGTGGCGCATCGTTGGGAGAATGATAGACGACAATTGGTCCTGCCGGACCGTTGCCTCACCAAAGAATGTTAACGAAACTTTAGAGGCTGGGATCCGCTCCAACCAGCGCCAACTCCGGCAGTCCGTTCGGTTGTGCGAAGGGCTCAGCAGTCCCAGGGTAAACCAGTTCTTTGGCCATGATGCCGCGCCACTCTTTCACCCGGCGCTGCATGGTTCGCAGCTGCGCCTCGCTGAAACGGTCTGGGTGCTCCGCCTGCAACTTGGCCATCAGCGCCTTGCTGGCAGCATCCGGTTCGGTTTGCAACCAGACCAGCACGTTACCCCAAACGCCCTCGAAGGGATCCTTGAGAGTCCGCCAGTGCCGGGGACCTCGGACACGGACTGCGTGAATGGGTCGGATCTCACCCTGCCGCCACAGCCTGGGCAATTTGGCGAGGAACTTACGCAGGCTTTCGCCCTGCGGGGTCTCCCGCACTTCCGGAGCAGTCGTCGCCACTAGGGCCGACTGGGCTTCCCGGATGGTATGCAGCAACAGCGCCGGATCCAGCCTGGTCCGGTACTGGATGAGTGCGGGCCTCATGTCATCGCTGGTCTCAGCACGCTGGATCAGCCGGTCGCAGGGCGTGGTCGGCGGACTGTAACGCTTGACGGTGGTGCTTCCGTCCCTGGTCTTGTCGATCAGCTTGCACGAGGGCTGGAAGAAGTTCACGTACAGGCGCAACGCCTCATAGAGGTGCGCCATGGTCTGATCGGCGACCTGACCGGAGTAACGGTCATGGCCGACGAAGCGGCGCACCACATTTCCGTTCTTCTGCTCGATCCATGCCTGGTCATTGCTACGATATGCTCGGGACCGGGTGAACTCGATGCCGCGCTCGGCGCAGTACCCGATCAGCATCTCGTTGATGAACGCACTGTCATTGTCGGAGTCGATGCTGCGGATGGGGAACGGCAACCGCTGCCCGATGGCTTCCAGTCCCTCCGCAATCAACGATTGCTCCCTGGCCAACAGCGGAACGGCTTCGGTCCAGGGGGTGCAAACGTCGGTAACGACCAGGCTGTGGATGAATGATCCGGACCGCGGCCCACCGCTGTGAACCACCAGGTCTATCTCCAGAAAACCCGGTGGCGGTCCGTTCCAGTCGTTGTGGGTACGCACCGGAACGCGCTTTCCCATCGACCGTTTACGCCGGCGTCTGCGCCGACTGCCCGCCGTGGGACGGATCGGTTTCAGGAGACGATCAAGCGTGGTTGCGCTGGCGGCCAGCAGCCGGTCCCTCACCTCTGGGTCCAGCGCCAGATGGCCGTGTCGCTCCATGGACTCCACCAGGTGGGGCATCGCCGCCTTCAGCGGGTCGATTCCGGTAAGGGGCAGAATCGTACGCTGAGGTCGCTAAATCTGTTATCGCCACTTTGGCCACCGGTATTCGCCGGTGAGCAGGATATGGGCCAGGAGCTTGGGCTCGACCGTCAGCCCGGCGTGTTTCCGCTGTCTGACTGCATCTCCGAGATGGGCGGTATTCCAGTAAATGATGATGGCGGCGAGCAGGTTGGGCCCAGCCATGCGGCAGTGCTGGCCCTCGCTTGAGCGGTAGCGGATTTCGCGCTGGTGTCCGGTTCGGAGCGCGTTCTTGAGCGCGTGATGAGCCTCGCCCTTGTTCAGGCCGGTGTTGGCTCGGCGCTGTCCGTAAGGGGAGCGTCCAGCGGACCGCCCAGCCCGTCGCCACAACCCCCGCCACACCAGAGCGAGCAGCGTCTCATATGAATGGTACGAAAACAATTGCGGATGCGGGACCCTATTCGTACACTTCCTCCATGACCGCAACCCTCATCACGGGAACCCTCATCGGACACGCGCGTTGTTCCACCGACCAGCAGGATCTGGCCGCCCAGCGCCAAGCCCTCCTGAAGCTCGGCGTCGCCGAGGATCGCATCTACACCGATCACGGCCTCACCGGCACCAACCGCGCCCAACCTGGCCTCGACCGCCTCGCCAGGTCCGTTCCGGATGCCCGCGCCATCGCCGACCAGCTTCAAGAACGCGGCGTGAAACTGGCCCTTGACCGCACGCTCTACGACCCGGATGATCCCATGGGCAAGCTGTTCTTCAATATCCTGGCCACCTTCGCCGAGTTCGAAGCCGGTCTCATCCGGATGCGCACCCGCGAGGGCATGGCCATCGCCCGCGACAAGGGGAAATTGCGCGGCAAGCAGCCCAAACTGTCCGACCGACAGCAGCGGGAACTCTGCCGCATGCACGCCTCCGGCGAGTAGTCCATCAGCGACCTTGCCGAGATCTTCACTGTCTCAAGACCAACTGTCTACCGCACACTCAATCGGCATCATTCCCCTTAGCGTACGATCCTGCCCCCTACCGGAATCGACCCGATTCTGCCCCATTGAATGGAAACCGAAAAGAGTTGAGGGGACCCAGCTTTGCGATGCGCCTCAAAACGGCCGAAACCTCGTCTGTCCCTGCACAGCCGGACCGTAGGCAGCGGTAAACAGGACGCTTCGCCTCAGCAAGTCTGGACAACTTTGGATTGAGGTTGCGACTTGCGGGCCCGTCTCCGGCGCGATACAATCCCCGCCGCCATCGTGGTTGCAGGGCGCCAATCGCCCGGTACTGACGGAGTTCAACTGACGGAGTTCAGTGGGGCGTCGATTGTTGCGGCCGGACTGTGACCACAAGCATGGCGACGTATCAATCGGCGGGTCGCGTTGGCCTTGGTCACCGCATGCGCAGGGCGGTATCGGCTCCACACTCGCGGCGTCGGCGTGGAACCGCGTCTGCCGCGCTCACTGCGCCCGCGCCTGCGGTACGACTGTGCCAGGAGGAAGGAGGTCGTTTCATGACTGCCAGGGACGGAAAGGCGTTCGTCGCCCGCTACATTCCGGTCGACAGCCACCTCAACGAGCGCAACGGCTCGACGAAGCAGGTGTACGGCATCGCGGGAGAGCGCCCGGCGGGCCGGAAGCTGGCCGATGACATCGCCAGGTACTGCAACCAGCTGGACGAGGAGGGCTACGAGGTCATCTCGGTTTTCCCAATCACCGGCGGACGCGCTGCGGAGGTGACGGCGGAAGCCACCGAACACGTGGACGGACGAACCTACAGCAACAGCCTGTCGGAGGCGGATGAGGAAGCGTACTACGTCGACACCGGTGTGGGCTACAGCGTGACCGATGGGGTGATTGTCGTCGCCAACCGGCGGCGACGGCGGCAGCTTCGAGACTGACGTGAAAACGTAGGTCCGGTCCGGCGCAACGTCGCCGCGGGACCGGACGAGAGATGTCCAAAGGAGGAATGCCATGCCACAGAAGAAGGATTTCACGATGCAACGGGGCGACCGGATGGAGCGGACCGTGGTGGGCATCGACGGGCAGACCCACGTGATGGAGGGGCAGAGGCAGGGCAGAGACGGCCACTTCACCGACGAGGGCGCATATCGCCGCGCCATTGAGCGGGCGGTCCGGGAGAACGGGTGGTAGCTCAGATGGATGAGGCGCGTTGCGAAAATCTCTGCTTGATGTGCGTTTTGTCCGCTCAACTGGGGATGACCGTCCGAGAGGGCCGTCCTACGATGATCAAGAACCAATGACGCGCCGGAGCGCGGATCATCAGGAGGACAAGATGAAGATTGCAGACGAGATGCCCTCGGTCAACTTCCATTTGTGGAAGCCCTGCAACATGAGATGCGGGTTCTGCTTCGCCACCTTTCAGGACATCGGGCAGGACGCGCTGCCCCAGGGGCACCTGCCGCGCGAGGGTTGCCTCGCCGTGGTGGACGCGCTGGCCGCCGCCGGGTTTGACAAGATCAGTTTCGCCGGCGGCGAACCCACCCTCTGTCCCTGGCTGCCGGACCTGATATTCAGAGCCAGGGAACTCGGCGTGACCACGTCCATCGTCACCAACGGCAGTCGCATCACACCCGAATGGTTGGACCGCGTGGAATCTACTCTCGATTGGGCTGCGCTGAGCATAGACACGGTGGACCCGGAGAGGCTGGAAGCGTCGGGACGCACGACCCGGAACGGTCCCCTCAGGGAGGATGACTACCTCCACATCATCGACATGCTCAGGGAAAGGGGCGTCCGCCTGAAGGTCAACACCGTGGTGACCCGAATCAATTGCGACGAGGACTTCACCGGGTTCATTGCCAGGGCGCGCCCGGAGCGGTGGAAGTTGCTGCAGGTGCTTCCGGTCAGGGGCCAGAACGACCTTTTGATTGACGACCAGGTGATCACCCCCCAGCAGTTCGCCAGCTATGTCGCACGCAACCGGCGCGTGGCGGAACTCGGCGTCGTGGTGGTGCCCGAAGACAACGAGCTGATGACCGGCAGCTACGTGATGGTCGATCCGGCGGGACGGTTCTTCGACAACACGACCGGCGCCCACGTCTACAGGTCGTCCCATCATCGAGATCGGCGTGGAGGCTGCGCTGCGGGACGTGTCGGTCGACCCTGCCCAGTTCCGCCTGCGGGGAGGTCTGTATGCCTGGCGAGGAGCATGAGGACAGAATGATGGAACGTGAAGTGATGCCCCGTCTCCCCACCAGCGGCCAGATAATTGGGTCTCTGGTCACGAGGTTGGGCATCAGCGTCCCCATGCGCCTGCAACGAAACGCGCGCCGGTATTTCGCCGCCGATGCCCACGTTGCCGCTGGGCAGTACGACCTTGCGGTCGCGGACTGCAACACGGCATTGAAACTCAACCCCAAAGACGCGATGGCATACTTCAGCGCGGCTGTTGCATTGGACCCCGCCAGTGGTCGTTCCACCTACGGCCGCGGCCTGGTCCGGTTGTTGCTGGGAGACGAGGATGGCGCTGAGAGGGATTTTCAACGCGCTCGCGAACTGGGCTACGACGATCCAGGCTCGCCATGCTGACGGCGTGATGGCCATCACATACGACCGTGGGCGGTTTGCCAGCATTCCGCTCATTAAAATGCGGCCGGTCCTGCGCACCCCCGGCGCCGTACCGGCGGGGATGAGCGTCCGCCGCATGATTCCGAGTTCATCAGGAGGAGGATGACCAGTTGGAAGAGCATCGCACCGGGGTTCTGATCGCCATCGACTGGGAGAACATCCGCCGCGGCGCGCGGATGTACCAGGCAGAGATTGAGCCCCAGGACGTCGCCCGCGCGATGACCGCCGTCGGGCGGATCTTCGGCGAGGTGCTGGGCGGCAAGGCCTTCGGCGACTGGAGCCTCCGGCCCGAGGACGGTCGGGCCTTCGCCGAGGCCGGCATTACGCTCTACCACGCGCCCCGCACCATGGCAGGCAAGGATAGGTCCGACCCTTCCATCCTGCTGGAGGTCTACGACTGGGTCCGCGACCGTGAGGACTGCGGGTTCATCATCCTGGGCTCCGGCGACTCGGACTACCAGGTGCTGGTGGACCGGGCTCGCGCACGGGACCGCCGGATCATACTGTGCGCCTTCAGCCAGGCCGTCGGCCGCGAGATGCTCGCCGCCGCGCCGCTGTTCCCGCTGGAGGCGGAGCTGGGTATCCACCTGGCTGAGCACGGCGACGTGGAGGTCAGGACCAACACACCGCCGGAGGATGCGTCGTCATCGTTCAACGACGCGGCCCTCGATACCTTCATCACGGAAATGAGCCGTCTCGAGGAGCGGCTGAACTTCGTGGGCTACAGCATGCTCTGCAGCCAGTGGATGCTGGAATGGGGCATGGGCTGGAACGAGCGCGAGTGCCGCAAAATGGTGGACGATCTGGTGCAGGCCGGCGTGGTCGAACGCCACGACGTGGTCAACCACAACAACCCGCAGTTTCCCATCGCGGCGGTGCGGCTGGTGCGCGCCAACGAGACCGTGCGCAACGCGCTGGGCCTGAACCGCCCGCCCATCAGCAACCCCGTCCTGCCGGTACGGGATTGACCGTGGCATGGCATGGTCTTCACCTCCGGGTGATCCGGATCTGCTGCCGGGACCGCAATCGGATTTCCAGTCAATGTTCCCGTACCCGAGAGCGGCCCCCGCACTGGTCAAGCGGCCGATTATAGTGTACATAACGATGTGTGGGGAGGCGGTGATATGGTGACGTAAATCGGTCGTGAGAATCGGGTCCCAGTGATACGGGCTCCACACCGGCTGGTTGGCGTCGACGCTCAGGTCTTTCACGACCAACTGGACGCCGCGATCGAGGCGGGTCAGGGGGTCGTGGTCGTCGACATGACGGACCTGGTCCACATCAGCAACGCGGGCCTGCGGGTGATCATGCAGGCGGCGAGGAGGACCCGGGGCCGGAACGCTGGCCTGATCTTCTGCTCCCTGTCGGATGATGTCCGATCCGTGTTCAGGACCAGCGGCCTCGACCGGTTGGTTGACATACGGCCGTCGCGGGAGGATGCCACCGGGGCCGTCGATGATGGCCACCTCTATCGATGACCACCTTGTTCCGCCGACGGTTGCCTGTGGGATGACTTTCCGGGTGCAACGGTGGCCGTTTCGCTGGCGTCAGAAATCGGGCACGCCGATGGGCATGCCGTCCCAGGACATCACGTTGTCGTAGCAATCGCTGCCGTCCCGGGCGAGTTCATCGCCGGCTGGTAGCGTCCGGCCTCCAGCCAGCGCTCTTCGCAGAAGAGTACGGGCTCGCGGGCGTCGGAGTTCGGGGACAGCAGCCGCCAGCAGGCCGGTCGCCGTACCGCGGCTGGCATGGGCACAGCAGGGTCAACGGGTCGGCGCAGCATCACGAGTTCTCCAAACAAAGCTGTGTGGGATTGCCGTGATCAAATTCGTGGCCCACCCCCATACCTTCGGGCATCACGTCGGCAGCGGCAATGTCCATGCGCTCCTCGCCGAGGATGCAAATCCCCCGGGTTGGCAGGGCGTCCACAGTTCGCGATACCCCGGGCCGGCGAGCAACGCGCAGAACTATGCTCCCGGCGGGCGGTAGGTGACGGTCTTGCTCACCGCGGCGTCGATTTCCTCCGGGGTGATCAGCTGCACCGTGCTGATGCTGAGTGCGCCTCCGGCGGTGATCACCAGGGAGACGGCCGCCGCCGTGGTCATATCGGGGAGGTCAAACACCATGTACAGGTCCGCGCCGCCGAAGGCGTAGTAGAATGCCTCCAGGATCCCGCCCTGCTCCCGGGCGATGTTGTCAAAGACCTGCCGCCGCGAGGTGCCGCCCTCCCGCAGCAGTCCCTGCATTCCCGTCGCGGTGTAGTTTGCCTGGTAAAGATACTTGGGCATGATGCGCTCTCCCGTCCGTCCAGTCTTCGCCTGGGTATTTCTCAACGACCGGGTGCGATGCGTTGACCCGGGCGATCGGGGAATATCGTACACCAACCGGGCTGCGCCGCTGCCAGCTGGCGGCGCTGTATTCTCGCCGTCTGTGGCCAGCGGGATTATTGGCCGGCGCGCGCGTCGTCAGACGGAACAGGACCATGCTCGGACAGCGTCTGGCGTTGCTGCCCTGATTGTACTGATCTTCCAGACGCCGGACCTCCGCTGGGTTCTCGGGCGGCGCCTCGACTATCGCATTGGGAAATCGGGCAAACCCCTGAAGCGGGCGACCTTGTCCTCTGTGAGAGGATAAAGCGTGTTTTGAGAGAACCGAACCGGCGAAGGACTTCGCCGCCCTGAGACTGGCGCCCAATCCACATGTCGGAAGGAGTAGTAATTTCTGATCCCACCGTCGCCATAGGCGTTTTCGTCGTACCACGGTTCCCCCTGAAACACCCCATAGCCAACATACTGGTTCACGCCTGCCCTGGCGACCACAACGTCGAACACGGGAGTCCCGGATGGTCAGGTCAATAACTCATGTCTCAGTCCATCGAGCTGGTCGTATCCCTTACAGGTGAGCCCGACGATCACATCCCTGCGAGGGAAATCCGTCCTCTCTTGTGTTCGAAGAAATCCTGCGCGCTGGCATATCAGCACGTGGCCGTAGACTTCGTGCCGAGTGAAGTCCCAGATGTTGGCGTCAACGAGGGCCGGATCGTCGGTGTTGGTTGAGCGAGCGGCTATCTGCGCCAAGATTTCGCAGATGAGTTCGGGATGGCGTTCCATAAATCCTCCGGTCATCAAAATCTCGTCGTGTCGTGACTATGCTCGCGTGGTGAGTAGGGCCACAACCTCATCTGCCCACGCGGTACAGAGCCTACTTGAGCCGGGGCAACTTCTGCCCGCTCCTCTGGGCGGTGAATACGGCCATCTCCACATCCCTCGGCGTCCAGTCGGAACCCAGCAACAAGGCGGTGTTATTGCACCACTGGGTCCAGCTTTTCACGTACTCCCAGTGTCGCTCGTAAAGCACCCCTTTCCCGATCTTGGACACGCCCGCGATGCGGGCCCAACGGTTCTGGCTTGCCCACAGTCCGGTCTGGGTATCAACCATCGGGAACAGGTCTGGGCGCAGGAATGCCGGGAATGTGGCTGCGGTGGCAACCACGTCGGTCTTGGCTATGCAACGGCGGAACTCTTGGAAGTTACCGAGGGTCGGGCGCTGCACGTAAGTTTCGCACAGATCAAGGAGTTCGTTCGGTCTGATCCCGCTCCCAGTGATGTGAGCAATTGTGCGGCCGGCGCTGCGGGGAGACTTCCATCTCACCACTTCAAACCATGCCCTGATATCGGTTGCGGCCCAGCACCGGAATTCATCTTGAAATGCTAACGTAGCCTCTCGGCCTTTGTGATCGTACCAGTACGCATCGCGCACTTCGGTCCATAGAGCTGCTGCTGCCATACTCGTCATCTCTTTCCCGGTCGCTAATCAACTTCTCCAGCGCTGAATCAAGCAACTGCTCCGTTATGCCGACGGCTTTCCCCCACTCTATGGTTTTTTGGGTTAGCTGACGTATTCTATGCTCTAACCGACTGACCGGCCGGTCAGTCGGTTAGAGCACCGACCAACTGATCGCCGCAATTCGCGAGGCGGACATTGCGACGTTGCCCACGAAAACTGATCCGATTGGCAGGCTTGCGTAAATCAGCCATATCCTCACGATGCAAGCCGCGACGGTGAGCCGCAACAGGATCGAAACGGCATACGATCTTTTGAGGCAGCAGGTCGTCTGCGATCCTGGTAACGCTACGTATCTGGGCTAGAAGTTCGCTCGCTCTTTTCTTGCCCGTAGTCAATTCTATTGGAACGACCCAAGGGCCACCGTCTACATCATCGTCTCCTCCGACGAACAGGTAATCGCAGTGTGATTGACCGGTGGGGACCGGAGAGGCGGGGTGCTCCATGCTGATGAGTACATTGGGCGTTGGAACGCCTGAAAGGGACAATGCACAACCGCTATCGCTACAGGTGTTCGCGTGGCATTGTGGATTGGTGTGCGCTATGACTGCCTTGACTGCAGTTGCCTGCATCAACCCTCCTTGAGCCGTTCAATCCGGTTGGAAATTCTAGCGTACCGATTATAGAGTTCAGCGGTGATGAGGCCGAAGCCGGACGGGAAGTTGCCCATCTCCGTGTCGAGAGGAATTTCCTTGACGACTGTGCCACCGTCCGGGAGATTGCTTGGTTCAAACAACCAAGCACCGATTTCCTCAGGGCTGAGTGCAAGATTGCCCCCGTCAAGGCCCTCGCGTTGCTCGTCGGGGAGTTCCGACATAAGCACCAGGTTCGCCAACTCCTCCAGCACCCATTCGCTGTGAGTGGTGATGATGATGCGGATACCGGCCTTGACCGCCGCCGCCAGCAAGCGGGTGAGTTCCACCTGCATCGCCGGGTGGAGCGCAGATTCTGGCTCTTCAATGATTAGAGTTTCGCCAGGCCTCACAACGTAGCGCAGGTATAACACCACCGGTGCCAGTTCCGACACCATCGACGACGTGTTCATCAAAGGTAGGTCGTGATCCCCACCATGTGGCCGATAGAAAAACGACGGATAACCAACCGGATTGCTGTCGACCCGAATTTCGCCCTTAAGTATGTCCTGTTCCATACGTACGGAGAGCGGTTCTTGAGGCTGCATCCCTTGCAGAGGTGAGCTGCGCAAAGCAACTAGCCGTCGTAAAAAGTCGCCATATATACCGGTGAACGTAGGCTGTTGTGATTCTGCCCGCGCTGGCGCACGGGTCGCATCCGATACCAAAGCCCCCACCAGTGCTTGATGTGAACGGGTTGCACCGGCGCGGTCTGCTGGAAGGTAGTGAGCCGGGAGGCAGCAAAGGTTGATAGTCTCTGAAATTGCCGCCCTTGCAATATTGCCTAGCAACGCGGTGGCGACTACTTGTCTTGGATCATCGTCCATCTCATGATTGCTGACTGTGTAGCCTAGGACGTTCCAAGGCAATTTTAGCAGTCCCACACCCGCCATATTATTATCCCAATCGATTCCCAAAGGCGCTGTCTCCGCAATTTCCGCCGATAGATAGGAACCAATCTCGGTCACTGTGACCTTATAACTGAAAGGACGTTGAGATCCGGGCCCGTTCACAAAACTGCCGAGCAACGTAAAACCACCCTCGTTACTCCCATATCGGATCAACCGCTCCGAATGATCAACACCAAAGCACCTAACGACATCGCTGTCCAGAAAGTTACTGTATTGTGGGAAAGCGTCAAAGGCTGGTTTAAGTAGCGCTGAGATTGGCTTCGGAATGTCTGACCTCGGCACCCAACGAACCCTTCCTCCCTCAAACTTGGGAATATTGGCATCTGCCCAAAGATAGAGTTCCCTCAGGTCGTTCTCGGATAACACGACCTTTGCTGGGAGTATCGTGGGCATCGGAAAGGAAAACGGCAAACCTTGTGCGGTCCTTTCCACGGCTCCCGAATACGCACCAAAAAACTGATGCAGCGCGTAAATCAGCGTCGCCAAGTATGACTTGCCGGTGTTGCTAGGCCCCACGAACACCGACATTGGGCGCAACTCGATGTCCGCCTCGGCGATGGGGCCAAGGTTCTGGACCTTCAGGTTGAGGTGGTTTTCGCCGGCTGTCCCAGCCACTGTGAGGCCTCCCAGTACAGGCGATGCCCATATAACGCCTAAGGCAATTCTAGCAGATGGCTTTCTTGGTCAGCGGTGAAGACACTCCAAGGATTGATTGACGTCCAACTCGTTCCTACTGCACACCCAACCTCGCTGTAAGGAACATGTACAGCGCGGCCAGCCAGCAGATTTGCGTGCTCCACCCGAGCCATGATGGCCAAGGCGACGGTGGTCAGCACCTTATCCCGGGCGATGACGCCGGCGGCCCCGGCGGCCACGGCGGCCCTGATGACGTGGTGGCGGCAGTAGTCCTGGCCGCCGATGCGGTAGAGGCTCTTGACGTAGACGGTACGCGGAGTGCGGACGGGCAGTTCCAGCTCGGCGCCGCAGGCAACGCATTGGAGCATGGTTCTCACCTCCGGAGGTCTGGTTCGTAGCCGGAAGTGTAGTGGGCACGCCCCGAGACTCGGTTTGTTCCCTTCCCCGGGGCGTGGACTGGTCTCCATTGGATAACAATGGAGACCAATGCAATGGATACCGATCCATTCCATGACGGCGTCCATTCCAACCAATGGACCGGTATGGATACCCATGCATTGGTGGCCGTGGGTGCCGACGCGGTCCTGAACGTGGTCGCGGGGCGCGACCGGATGGTCACGGCGGGGTCGGCGGCATAAAACCCGTCATCGGGGCTATTTCGGCCCGCCGTGGTCAGGCAAACGCCGGTGAAATCAGGGCCTGGCGCCCCTCTTGCGAACGCCCGTTCGCTGCGCGATAATTAGGTTTATCGCGCATCTTTCACCCGCCCAAATCGCCCCATAATCCCGCCTCCGGAGACTCGCCCGTGACCACCCCCGCCGACCGCCAGATCGTCCCCCGCGAGCCCTCATCCCTACCCGAACTGCGGGCTGCCGACCAGGGCGTGGCCGACTCCCTGGAATCGGTCCTCGTCGACAACACCCGCCGCACCTACGATACCCAGTGGCGCATCTTCACCGGCTGGTGCGACGAGGTGGGCCTTTCTTCTCTGCCGGCCGAGCCCCTCACCGTGGCCCGCTACCTGGCCGCCCGGGCCGGCTCCGGCGCCAGCATCGCCACCATCCGGCTGGCCACGTCGGCCATCTCGAAAGCGCATGAATGGGCCAAGCTGGAATCGCCCTGCCGGGACCCGGGCGTGCGCGCCTCTCTGAAAGGATGGGGACGCAGACTCTCGAAACCCCAGCGCCAGTCCGGCGCCCTCACCGCCGACGTGCTGGCCGTGATCCGGCTCACCGCCGTCCAGCCCAGGAGGCGCGGCCGCGGCACCGAGACTCCCGAGCAGGCGGCGGAGCGGGGGAAGTTTGATTTGGCGCTGGTGGCCGTGCTGTCCGACGCCGGGTTGCGGCGCAGCGAAGCGGCAGCATTGACCTGGGGCGACGTTGTGCGCTGGGACGACGGCAGCGGCCGCATCACCGTGATTCGTTCGAAGACCGACGCCGAGGCCCAGGGCGCGGTGGTGGCTGTCACACCCGCCGCCATGACCGCCCTTTCCGCCATCCGGCCGGCGGGAGTTGGTGGTGATGAGAAAGTCTTCGGGCTGTCGGAGTCCCAGATCGCCCGGCGGGTGAAGGCAATCGCCCGGGCCGCGGGGCTGGCGGATTGGGAGTTCTTCAGCGGGCACAGCGGGCGCGTCGGCATGGCCCGGCGCATGGCCCAGAACGGCGCCCCCACCCACGAGATCGAACGCCAGGGCCGCTGGAAGCAGGGCGGCGGCATGGTCGGCCGCTACACCCGCGGCGAGACCGCAGGGTCGGCGCTGCGGTATCTTTAACGGTACGCTGTTCTCTGCAAAGACATGGGTGCAAACTTCGTTGGCGTTGACAAAAGTTACCCGCTGGAGATTACTTCCGTCGGCGCAGGATCTTCCGCCGGTTCAAGATTAGGTAATGCTGTCATCACTTGATCCAGCCGAGGCTGCACGGCGGCTTTGAAATGTGCCAAATGCTCTAGTAACCACGTCCTAGTCGCTTCTCGTTTTTCTTCCGAGTCATCAACCGATGCCTCAGTCGATATGCTCAAACCACAAGCACTGTCCGCCTCCCATACCTCGACCTCCGTACCCTCCAACTCGTTCTGAATTTCGTTCTGGTGTCCGCAAAGAGATTGGCAGATCTGTTGCCGGTTGTCCGTCATGATTTGTAGGTAGACCGCCGTCGTCAGATCATCTCCACCCGTGCCGATCCCCGTCACATAGACGATGCCGTCATATCCAGCGGGAAACGAACGCCATCTACCCGTAAATCCTCCGTTTCGCGGACCTATAGGCAGGATCCCCTGTTGCCGTAAACGAGTGATCAGCGGGCGATAGAACAAGGCAAACCTATTCGGCGTGGTAGTCCTGGTAGACGACAGATTGGCCGCAGCACGCTCAAACCGTGTTTCCGGGGAAACCACCTGACGGAAATCAGGTGCGTACAGAGACTCGCCGATCCTCCAAGCGCGTATCTCCACGGCGTAGATTTCCAGCTGACCGGGCAAAAGCCGATTGAGATAAGACAAGGCTTCACGGTGCGCATCCTCGAATCCCAGAGCCACCCAGATAAGGATGCGGGCGTCATGGCCTGCCGCGTAGGTGAGAAGCTGACCCAGGTGCCCGTGGTCACTCCCTCCGAGTTGGTTCTCGATAGCGACGTTCACTTCGAGGTCAGATTCTCTGGCTAGAATGTCCAAATAGAACGGGCCGGTGGACACCTCCGTTGCAACCAGCTCTAGATTCATACCCAGTTCCGTACCCAACCGGTCCAAATTGTCCGCCAGCCAAGGCGTGAAGTCGTGAGCTTCATGTTCCCAGATATTCCGCACGTTGACGGGCTCTAAACTGCCAAGTTCCGGTACAGGCATTAGTGAACTCCTTACGGTGCTTGAGCGTCAGGCGCTTTAGGTTCGGTCCGCCACCGAGCCTCCTGCGGAGAGTACCCTCACCATATGTACCACATCGTCGTTTCGGGGCGACCTATCTATACATTGTCCAGACTGCAGTCGAAGGTTTCTACCATGGCCAGACGCTATCGTTAATGGTCACCCCTCGGGATATCTTGACCATGGTGACGGGCAGCTCGGGTACAAAATCGACGAGATCCCTGATTGCCGGCAATTAATCCCATCTTGGGGTCGCCTCACTCTGAGTGCCACCGTTGCGGCCGGCAACATTTGTCGGCTATTGTCGTCGTTACTGGATGGAGCGCTCTGATAATCGTCGCTGTCCAAACGCCCACTGTCGCCCTTCAAGCGATGCGGTCGCGTTGATTTCCGTCCAGTTTCCCACTATTTCAACGGAAGAATGCGTAGTACCTGTTTCAAGAAGCCGCTTTTCTCCCAACCAGCCGAAGACGATGGCCAGACCTGCTTTTCGCAGAGTTTGCCTCAGCCAATCTTCGCGAACTAGCAGAACGCTTTGACGGTTGCCATCGACGAACTGGGCAACTACCTTCCCTGACGGTTCGTGCCATTCCCGAGTACCGGGATTCCAGACGAGGCGTCCAGCGTGGAACAGGATCGAGGCTGGGAACCAAGCCTGAACGCCGTCTTCGATCGAGCAGTCCCTTATATTGCCTTCCCAGCAATACTCCTCCCAAGCGGGTAGAACTTCCAAGCCGGTGGGCGTCCAATAGTTGCCGACTCGAATGGATTGCCAACCGCTGTCTTCGTCGCTCTGCGAGGTCGCCCAAGGCAGTTCGCCCAAGTAGGCAGCATCGGTGTGCCGCGCCCCTTCCGGCATCAATCTGTTCATGAGGGAACGCCGTTCAAGGAACGAGACCACAGCGCCGCGTTGTTCCGGTCGGACGAGCCAACTGTAAATATGGCTCCACAACTTTCGCGGCCGGGACGGCTTGGTCGTTGACCATGGCACTCCGCTGGACCAATCGTACCAGGCGTGGAGGACGACCCACCTGTTCCCATCGTTGTCTTTACGTCTCAAGAGCGGTTCGAGTTCTGGGATGTCATGACTTTGCGTTCCCCACCCGTCGCCGGCCGGTGGGTCGTTGTCACGATGGCTTGGCCCGTCAGGGAACCACCACAGGCTGACGTCCGAGGCAAACGTTGCTCCTGTTTCAACTTCATCATCCTCATTTCGCGTCCGAAGCGGGGGAGGCAACGTTGGGTCGATATCTCTGCTCAACAGCTGCCAGGGTCCCTCGTAAGTTACGGGCTCTCCGCTGTATTCGGGCATCATGTGAAAGTTGTCGGCAATCCTGCTGATCAGTTCGTGAAATGCGATCCACTGGTACTTTTTCCCGAATCGTTCGGGCTTGTGGTCGGTCCTACTCGCAAGCCAGTGGTTCACCCGCTGGTAGAATGCGGCGAAATGCTCAGGGGTCCAGCCGAGTGAAATCACCCGCTGGAAAACCCACCTCTGCGCCCACGTCGCGTTGAACATGGTATGCAGATCTCCCGTCGGGATAGCTTTGCCCAATGGGTACGGCGTGAAATAGTGCATCGCTGACTGAATGATGTAGCGACCGAAGTCGCCCATTTCAAATACTGAGCCCAGAATCCGCCCGTATGGCCAGGACACGGACTTACCCTCCTGGCTATGAATGTCATAGTCGCGCCTGATCTGCTCCTCGGTGGGTGGTTCTTTTGGCGAAGTGCACGAATATGGCGGAAGGATTTCAGTGTAGGTCTGCTCATCGACCCAGCCGTTGTGAAGGCACCACTCGTAAATACCGCGGACGGCGTCTCGAGTGATGAAATTGGGTGGTTGATCATCAGCGAAAACAACCCGTTTCAGTTCCTCCGCAGCGTTTACGACGGTCTGCGGCTCTGATCTGCCACCGCAGAGAACAGCGCCGTGGTACGCCACCGCCAAGCGTTCGATCACGTAGGGGTCGTTCACCCCTGCAAATCTCGGGATGACGGTAGGCAGAACTGACAGGTGTACCGAAAGCAGCTGTGCCAGAGCTTTGGTGGCTTGATCGCGCAACATCCGGTTCGGTGACGTGAATGTCCAGGCCAGTGCGATCGCGGCGAGTTCCACGACCTCGCGAGGGCAGTCCGGACGCCGGCTCCTGGATGCCCACCGTATCAACCGGTCCAGCGGTCCACCGTCATCGAGCGTGTTGTAGGTAGGTATGCTCCATGCCACGTCGCGGTCCGGCATGGACATTCCTTTGAGCGTTTCGTGCAATGCGTACGCGTTCAGGAGGTGCCCCGGATGTGTAGTAACCGATAGCCAGGTTTCCAGCACGACATTTCCTAGGCTCCGACTTCGGCGTTGCGCTTCTGCCAAGAGTTCGCGGGTTCGCTCAGTCACTGCTGACGGACGCCGCAACGCAACACTCGTTACGAGGGCGTTGTCCCAGACATGGCGGTTGTAACGGTCGAGATCCCACTGAGCGGTGTCCTGGAGTTCTATCTCAAACCGTTCGGGCACCAGGACCGCCAGCGCTTCGATCCAGTTGGGTGGAGCGCCCAGGAGAGACTGGCGAAGAGGTGCGCCGGGAGACAGGGCTTGCCGCAGCAAGTCTATGTCGCCATCGAACGGGTCCAACAGGATGGAAACCACCTGATAGTCCGCGAACTGCTGGTAGGTGAACCGCACTACCTGCCTGGCTTCCCTTGCTTCAAAATCCCAAGCCGCATCCTTGCTGAGTACATCCTCGCTCAGCAGTTGCCCGAATAATGTGTCCGGCCACTGAGCAGGGCCATTCCCGAATTTGTCAATCAAGTCTGAAGTGATCGTATACGGTAGGGTGTCGCTGCCGGCCTCAACCAGCGCTCTGCTGAAGCCATTGATCGCAGCCCGCACTGGGCGCAGCGTCGGGTCAAGCCCCAGATGCTGGACAATCCTTTGTTCCTTCCAGTCCAGGTACCGTCGGAAGGTTTCGCTGAGATGCTCTCCCCCCATGGGAGGCGCAGTCTTGCCCATCCCTGCCAGGCTTTCGCAATAGAGAATGAGGAAAAGCGGATTTGTGAATTCCGGCGTGAGCAACGGTATCCTGGGCTGCTCCAATCCGAAAAAGTCGAAGATGAGTTCGGTCGCTTCCAGCTCGCGTCCATCAAATCCTGGGTGCTCCACCTCGGTGACGTCGCTCAGTCCGTCCGGTGGCAACACCATGGGGAGGAATGCGGACCTTACCGATACCGCGACTGAGATCCACTGGTTTTGAGCCACCTCCGCGAGGAATCGGGGCAACTCCGTCCGCCAAACCGCCGGGTCGGCAGCTTCGTTCAACGCATCCAGCAACAGCAAGAAAGGGGCGTTGGATGCTTCCGCCGCGGCCTGCATGGCAGAGATCATCTCCTCAGAGCCAACATCTGCCAGTCCCAATTGCTCGGCGATCTCAGACCAGACGTTACGGCCGGAAAGACTGCCGCCCAAAATGACGGCCGCCGGCTGCTCGGCTTTGATTGCCCGGGCGCCCACATCGCAGAATAAATGTGTTTTGCCTTGCCCTGCCGAACCTTTCAGCAGCAGTGCGCCGTTGGCCGCCGCTTTTGAGGCGTCGTTCAGCAGCAGAATCTCAACTTGGTCCAGCGCGTATTCCAGCCTCCTCAGGTCGCGACTGAGAGAGAGTACTCGCTGTTCTGCAGTCCGTTGGCGTTCTGTTTTTTTACTCTGTCCCTGCGGCGACGTTGGGGGGCTGGCATCTCGGATGATTGTCATGCACTCGCGCGTGAGGGCCAAGAGTGCGGATCGCTCCAGTCGTTTCGGTAGCATCGGCTTCTCCGGAGTGGCGTGTTGCCACTCCGCAAGCTTCTTTTTGAGGTCGCGCAACTCCTTCGTGATACCGAGGCCTGTATATCGAGATACCCGGATTCGGTCCGCCGCCTCGATCACCGCATCACGAACGCCGCGGAATCTCCGCCAATAGTTTTCGGACAGGGCCAAACCCTCCAGCGCAAACGACACCGGCACGTCAACTTGCAGCTCCTGGCGGTACCGTTTTCCTGCCGTGTCATGGGCGATGGCCATTCGATGGGCGCACCATTCGGGTGAAAAAACCTCTCTGTTCCAAAAGAACCCGATGATTCCCCGCCGCCCCGAGTGCCGGACAAGGCGGTGCAGTAGGTCGCCTTCAGACCAGAGTTCAATGCGGACCTGATCAGCGCCGGCGATCCGTCTTCTCCACGACGTCTTCCTATCCTCGAACTTCTGTCGCGCCGATTTGCGTTTTCCCTCATCAACCGCGTCCGGCAGGTCGAACGGGATGCAAAAAGTCAGCCGTCGGCAATCCGGCCGTTTTTCAACTACGGTCCTTAGCGACTTTTCCATCCCATTGAGGAGACTGTCGATGTCGAACGAAAATTTGGCCTGCCATCCCCACTGGCTTCCGTTGCGGAACGTTACGTACCACTCCAAGCCACCGTCGGGATTACCAGTCTTGACCAGTTCAGCGCCTTTGGGCGTTGGGTCGCGCAATTGGTAGCAAAGCTCCTCGAAGGCCTGGTGCTGGGAGCCACGCCACTGGCGAATGTTCCTGAAGTCGAAATTTGGGGTAGTCATGGTCGTTGGTCGGTTGCTTTCCTGGTTTTTCGATGAACTTACGAATGCACCAGTTAACTCCGTGGCGCGGCTGTACGCAGAGAACTACCCTTGAATTCGCCGTCTCATATAAACGTACGGGCGTCCGTAGGATTCTTCATCCTTATCTCTGCTACTCCGATTTACGCCAGAGACACCCGGGCCCCAGCGGTCTGAGCTACGATCAAATGCCGCTGGGCCGGTCACCCCGTGAGGTGTTTGGTGTTCTATCAGCGGACCTTTCTTACCCAACTTGCTCCGCCAGCATCCGTTCTGCATTTGCAGAGCCGCGTGCGTCCACAGATTCTTGCTGGCATAAACCCAAATCCACCGAAAGGATCTGGCCAGCCGGAGGAAGCCAGGGACGAGAGGAGCCGGATAGAGATGACGCGTGCTGGACCCGCTCCAATCCAGCTGGGCACTGGGTGTGGTAGCCACGCCGAGGGG
>MKWU01002601.1_pt1 | contig 26423 bp, 24 predicted proteins | sample 809101 | NCBI WGS metagenome assembly MKWU01 (sample SAMN05860141, study PRJNA318959) | sponge metagenome | host: Aplysina aerophoba | place: Slovenia: Piran, Adriatic Sea, Gulf of Piran | collected 2013-05-07 | reverse complement strand
CCCCGCCCGCCCGCGCCGCCGCGTCGCGCCGGCGGTCGCGAACCTCCTGCGGCCGGGCGCTCACGGTCCGCGCTCCAACGCCTCGAGCAGCAGCTCCTGCGCCCGCTCGTACGTCGGAGCGATCTCCAGCGCGGCAAGCGCCTGTCGCCGCGCGCCGTCGGCGTCGCCCGCCGCCAGCAGGCTCTCCGCGTAGTCGCTGTGGGCCACGACGCGGTCCACCGGTCCGAGAGCCAGCGCCACGTCGAACTCCCGGTTGGCAACGTCGTGCCGCCCACCGGCCATCGCGAGCCGCCCCAGCGCCTGGTGCGGGATCGGGTCGAACGGATCGATCTCGAGCAGGCGCTCGTAGGCCTCCCGCAACCGCTCCTCGTCGCTGGTCTCCTCGGCCAGCGCGGCGAGCAGCCGCACCGCTTCGAGGGAGGTCTCGTCGTGCTCGAGGAGGCTCTCCAGGTGCCGCATCGCCCGCTCGCGGTCGCCCTGCTCCTGCGCGATGCGAGCCAGCAGACCGTGTGGGCTCTCGAAGCCGGTCGCCAGCGGCACGAGCTCGACCGCACGCTCGAGGGCCGCCCGCGCCTCGTCCCACTCGCCGGCCGCGAACAGCGCCCGGCCCAGCGCGAGCTGCGCCGGGAAGCTGTCCGGCGCGGAGCCGGCCCGCTCCCGTAGCGCGGCTATCCGTTCCGCCCCGGCCGGTGGCAGCTCCTCGGGGCCCTGGGGCGCCACAAGAGCCCGGCGGAGCGGGCCGAACTCCTCCGCGACCGCCTCGTCGAAGCTCGCCTGCAGGGTGTCGAAGTCGAGCCCGATCCGTTCGAGCGCGGCCTCCGTCTCGAGTCCGTCTCCGTAGGCGCGGATGAGCGTCTGCAGCGCCGGCTCGCCGTGCCGGTCGATGATGTGCTCGACAAGCACCGACGCCTGGAAGTAGGAGAGCGAGATCAGGTCGGGACGCCGGAAGCCGCTGTTGAGATCCCGGAGCGGCAGCACCCGCTCCCGGTTGAGAGCCTCGGCGAACTCCAGCGCCTGATCGCGCGCCCAGGCCGGGTCGGCCCGCTTCTCCTCGTAGGTCGATATCCCTTCGCTCAACCACCGCGGCAGCCGCTGCTTCGACATCTGCAGCGTGATCACGTGGGCGATCTCGTGCCACAGCGTCGACTGCCAGTTGAAGTCCCCCGGCGGCCGGGCGCGGGGCGAGTCCATCGTCACGACCCGCCCGAAGCAGGCGCCGAGGGCGCCGATCATGCCCGGCAGGCCCAGCGTCCGGACCGCGAAGTCGTCGTGGCGCGGGAAGATCTCGATCAGGATCGGCCCGTCGACCGTCATCTCGTAGCGGGCGGAGAGGACGTCGAGCGCCTCCTGCGCCAGAGTGAGGGCGTACTCGCCGAGGACCGGCGCCTCGTCCGGGTGCAGCCGCAGGATGACGTCGCCACGCTCGAAGGTCTCGAACTCGGCCAGCGTGTCCATCATCGCCAGGAGGTTGAACGTCATCACGTCGAACGGATCGTCGGCGAACGATCGTTCGAGCGCCGCGCGCGCGGCCGGCTCGTCCCCGGTCCGCAGCAGGTACAGGCCGAGCTCCGCGTGCGCGCGGGTGTTGCCGGGATCGAGCGCGACCGCCCGGCGCGCCAGCTCGACCGCCTCCGGGAAGCGATACGCGCCGGCGGTGTGGACCGCCGCGATCCGGTAGGCGTCGCCGTAGACCGGGTTGATCGCCAGCGCCTGCCGCACCTCCGCCTCGAAGTCCTCCGCCCGGTCCTCGAGGAAGGCGATAGCGGCCAGTAGCGCCCGCGCCTCCAGGCTCCGCGGGTTCGTGGCGAGCGCCCGGTCGATCGCCTCGCGCGCCGCAACCCGGTTCCGGCCGTCGAGCTCCAGGCCGGCGACGATGAGGTGGGCCTCGGCGTTGTCGGAGTCGATCGTCAGCGCGCGGGCCACGGCCTGGCGCGCGCCCGGCGGGTTGTCGCTGGCCAGCGCCCGCGCCCGGCCGAGCAGCGCCGGCACCCACTCGTCGTCGATGGTCAGGGCGTCGCCGAACGACCGGAGGGCATCGCTCTGGTTGTACTTCTCCAGGAAGAGCTCGCCCCAGGTCGTCTGGATGCCGGGGTCCGAGGGCGCGCCGGCGGCGGCGCTTCGGAGGAGCGAGTTCGCCAGCCGGAACTCCCCCAGCGTGCGCGCCGCAACTCCCCCCCGGTACAGATCGATCGGCTCCCGCGAGCGACGCGCCCGCGCGACCACGGCATCCAGATAGGGCCGGGCCTCGGCCCGCCGACCCAGGTAGCTCCAGAGCAGGCCGAGCTCCAGTCCGGCAGCGCTCGGGGGCGAATCCGCGGGCGGGCGGGGCGGGGGGGCAACCCCGGGCCGAGCGGGCCCAGCCGCTCCTCTGCTTCCTCGTAACGGCCACGCGCGATCAGCAGACGCGCCTGGAGGGCGGCCACCTCCGCGTCTCCGGGGCCCCGTGCCGCGAGCAATGCCTCGAGCCGCTCGGCCACGTCCGCGTCGCGCCCCTGTGTGAGCGCCGCCCGCAACTCGAACAGTTCCTGCCCGACGTCGGGCTCCGACTGCGCGACGGCCGGCAAGGCGGCGAGCCAGACCGCGCCGGCAACGCCGGCCGCGACCAGTGCGCGCCGCAACCGCGCCCGGCCGGCACCGCGTGCACACGCGCTCCGCCGTGATGCTGACTTCACGGCGCGATTATAGTCCGGCGGCCCGCCGGACCCGCTTGCGCTCCGGACCGGCCGGCGACGCGCCGCCGGGGGAACGCCCCCGGGCCCTGCTAGAAGAACGCGAGGTTCTGGTGGGACGGGATCTCGAACCGCCGCCGGCACTTCTTGCACACGACCACGTCGTCGACGCGGACCATGTAGTTCCGCAGCTTGTCGAACATGGCGCGCTCGCCGGCATCGGCTCCGCGCGGGGGCCGTTCCTTCTTCATGCGCCGGATCCAGCGCACCTCGTACTCGCCGCGATGGCGGCACTTCGGGCAGGAGTAGAGGGCCGGCCGGGTCTCGCGGGTCTCGTTGAAGAACTCGCGCTCGTGACGTGCCATCGGTCAGTCCTTGGTGCAGGTCACCAGGGACCAGATGCGCGGCACGTTCACCTTCCGTATCGAGACCGGCCGCAGATCGGCCTGCGCCAGGAACGCCGGCAGGTCCAGATCGGCCTTGAACCCGATGTAGACGGTCAGCGGGGAGATGAGGCGCTCGGCCCGCGCAACGAACCGATTGGGACTGAGAAAGTGGTTCAGGAAGACGAAGCGGCCGCCGGGACGGCAGACCCTCCGCATCTCCCGCGCCACCGCCACCGGATCCGGCACGACGCTGATGACGTACGGGGCGTAGACGAGGTCGAACGAGTCGTCCGGAAAGTCGAGGTGCGCGGCGTCCATCTGCAGGAGGCGGACGTTGCGCACCTTGTGAGCGGCGAGCCGGCGCGCCGCCTTCTCGAGCATCTTCTCCACCACGTCGATGCCGGTGACGGCGACGTTGCTCGGGTAGAGTGCGGCGTTGATGCCGGTGCCGACGCCGACTTCGAGCACCTCGTCGCCGGCCTGCAGATCGAGCTTGCGGATGGCCTCGAGGCGGCCGGGGTGCAGCGTCGCCCCGAAGAGCCAGTCGTCGATGACCGCGATCTTGTTGTAGACAGACTCGACGAAGGCGTTCTCGACGACGGCGACGGAGAGTGCGCGCGTGGCGGGATCGGACGTCGTGTCGTCGCGCCGCGAGGACAGGAACCGTCGCACTACCGCCGAACTATAGCGCGCCCGTAACGAATCAGCAAGGAAGGGGGCGCGCCCGCGGCGTGCGGTGGTGCTTTAATGTTGGCGGTGCCAGACGGAGCGCGGTTCCTCACGGCGACGGAAGTCCTGGTGGCGACGCTGATCGTCAAGCTGGCCGTGGTGGCGACCCTGGCCACCATGCTCGCACGCTTCCGACAATTCCGGCGCATCCTGCTGACCGAGCAGCGGGCCTGGCGCGAACGCCTGGTCTTCGCGTTCAGCCTCGGCATCCCCCTGACGGGCGGCGTCGCGGCGCGGCTGCTTCTCGGGTACGAGGCGGCCGACTGCTCGCTCGTCGGGCCGTTTCTGGCCGGACTGCTCGCCGGTCCCTACGCCGGGGCGATCGTCGGCGCGCTGCTGGGCGCGCCGGCGCTCGTGGCCGGCGAGGTGGGGGCGATGCCGTTCGCGGTCGGCTGCGGGTTCGCCGGCGGCGGCCTGCGCGAGGTCTGCCCGAAGGAATCGATCTGGCGTCTCTCACCCCTCGTCTTCGCCGATCTCCACCGCCACGCATGGGAGCTGTTCCGGCGCTTCCGCGTCGACTGGCTGCTCATCCTCGCCGCCGCCCCGGCGGGCCTGGAGATCATCCGCCAGACCCTCGGCTTCCGCTTCGGGCCGTCGACCCTCTTCCATCAGCCGGCGGAGAGCGTGGGCACCGCGGGCCTGATCCTGCTCTCCACCGTGCTGAGCGCGGCGATCCCCATCAAGATATGGAACACCGCCCGCGTCGAGCATCGTCTCGAGGAGCAGGAGAGCCTCCTCATGGCGGCCCGCGTCGAGGCCCTGACGAATCAGATCAACCCGCATTTCCTGTTCAACACGCTGACGTCGATCTCGTCGCTCATCCGCTCGCAGCCCGAAACGGCGCGCATGCTGATCGGCAAGCTGTCGGCGCTGCTGCGGCGCCGGTTGCGCAGCCAGGAACAGTTCGTCACGCTGCGGGAGGAGCTGGCCTCGGTCGACGAGTACCTCGACATCGAGTCGGTGCGCTTCGGGCCCACCCTGACGGTCGAGAAGGACATCGGCGAGGACAGCCTGCGGATGGCGATGCCGAGCATGATTCTCCAACCCCTCGTGGAGAACTCGATCAAGCACGGGATCGAGCGCAAGGTCGGCGGCGGACGCATCCTGATCCGCAGCCGGCGGGTCGACGGCCACGGCATCATCGAGGTCGTCGACAACGGGGCGGGAATGGCGGACGCCGACCTGCAGCCCAACCGCGGTGCGGGCATCGGTCTGCGGAACGTCGACGAGCGGCTGCGCGTAATCTACGGCGAGAACTACCACCTGCGCCTCGAGAGCACGCCGGGCGAAGGCACCTGCGCCCGGATCGAGTTCCCCGAGCTGGTCATGCCGCGAGCGGTAACGGCCTAGAATGGGCGGTACTGACATATAGAATGAACGTGCGCGCGATTGTCGTCGACGACGAGGAGCCGGCACGCAGCGAGCTCTGCTTCCAGCTCGGGCGTCTGGAGGAGGTGGCCGTCGCCGGCGAGGCCCGCGACGGCGACGAGGCGCTCCGGCTGATCGAGGCGGTTCGCCCGGATCTCGTCCTGCTCGACATTCAGATGCCGGGCCGGACCGGCTTCGAGGTGGCGAGGGAGCTCGTCGCGCGGAGAATCGACACGAGGGTGGTCTTCGTGACGGCTTACGATCAGTACGCCATCGAGGCGTTCGAAGTGAACGCGGTCGACTACCTGCTGAAGCCGATCGACCCGGACCGGCTGGCGCAAGCGGTCGGGCGCGTGCGCGCGCATCTTCAGACGACGCGCCTGGCGGCGGGCGGGGCCGGCGGGTTGCGGGAGGGCGAGCTCGAGCGCATTGCCGAGTACGTGACGCAGCGCCCGAACCGGCGCGACCAGGTTGCGGTCAAGTGCGGCGACCGGTTTCTTCTCGTACAGGCGGACGACATCGTCTACGCCTCGCTCGCCGACGACGTGATCACGGTCGCCGCCGGCTCGCTGATCGGGACGTCGAGTTGCCGCACGCTGGACGAGCTGCAGACATCCCTCGACCCGGCGGTGTTCTGGCGGGTGCACCGGTCGCACCTCGTCAACATCAACAAGATCAAGGAGGTCGTGCCTTGGTTCAGTCGCAACTACATCCTGAAGATGAAGGATCCGAAAGGCACGGAAATCCCGGTCAGCCGAGCGCAGACGCGCCGGCTTCGGAGCTATCTGAAGCTGTAGGCCCGGCCCTGCCTCCGACCGCCGAACTGCAGTACGCCCTGCCCGCGCCGGAGCCGGCGCGACCGCAGCGGCCCTTCCTCGCCCGGGCCGCCGAGGAGCTCGTCGCCTGGGTGAAGACCTTCGCCTCGGCCGCCGTGTATGCGACGCTCATCGTGACGTTCGGGTTCCAGGTGGCGCGCGTCGAGGGCAAGAGCATGGAACCGACGCTGCGCGACCAGGACCGCCTGATCGTCAACAAGGCCGCCTACCAGTTCTTCGGCGATCCGCAGCCGGGCGACATCGTGATGCTCCACTACCGGCGCGACCCCGACAAGTCCTTCGTCAAGCGGGTCGTCGCGGAAGCCGGCGACACGGTCCGCATCGAGGACGGACGCGTCTACGTCAACGAGGTTCTGCTGCCCGACAAGTTCGTGCTGCCGGAGCACCGCAGCCACGAGAACCACGGACCGGAGGTGGTGGAGGAGGGCTTCTACTTCGTGATGGGCGACCACCGCAACAACAGCTCCGACAGCCGCCACTGGGGTCAGGTGCCGAAGCGGTACATCATCGGCAAGGTGCAGCTCCGCTGGTGGCCGCTCACCAACGCGACGGTGTTCTGATCAAGAAGCGTAGAGCGCCTCGATCGTATCGCCCCAGCGCTCCTCGACGACCCGGCGCTTGACCTTCAGCGTCGGCGTCAACTCGCCCGTCGCGATGCCGAACTCGGCCGGCAGCGCGGCGAACTCCTTGATCTGCTCGTGCCGCGGCAGGTCGGCGTTCACCGTCGCGACGACCTCCCCGAGCCGCTCCCTCACCTCCGGCCGGGCGGCCACTTCCTCCCGGGCCTCCGCCCCGGCCGGTGTGTCGAGCTCGTGGGCGAGGGCGTCGAAGTCGGGGATGAGCAGCGCGGTGATGCAGGGACGGCGATTGCCGACGAGCACCGCCTCGGCCACGATCGGCGACCGTTTCAACGCGGCTTCGATGGGGGTCGGCGCGACGTTCTTGCCGCCCGCGGTCACGATGATCTCCTTCTTGCGGTCGGTGATCGTCAGGTAGCCGTCGTCGTCGAGGCGGCCGATATCCCCCGTGTGGAACCACCCGTCGACAATCACCTCGGCCGTCGCCTCCGGCTTGTCGTAGTAGCCCTGCATCACGTTGGGCCCCCGCGCGAGGATCTCGCCGTCGGCCGCGATGCGGAGCTCGACGCCGGGAACCGCCACGCCGACGCTCCCGGGCCGCGGCGCCTCGAGCGGATTCACGGTCAGCACCGGCGCCGTCTCGGTCAGTCCGTACCCCTCGACCACGGGCACGCCGATCGCGAACAGGAACTCCGCGACCGGCACGTTGAGCGGCGCACTGCCCGAGACCACGAACCGGACGCGGCCGCCGAGGCGCTCGCGCACCTTCGACAGGACGAGGCGGGTCGCGACGCCGAGCTGCAGGCGCGTCGTCAGCGGCGCGCTCCGGCCCGCCCGCGCGGCGCGGCTCGCCGCGCCTCCGACCCCCAGGGCCCAGTGGAAGAGCCCGCGACGAATCGCCGGCGCCTGCGCCACTGCGTCATGGATGCGGGCGTGCAGCTTCTCGTAGACGCGCGGCACCCCGGTTAGGGTGGTCGGCCGCACACCTTGCAGGTCGCGGGCGATCGTGTCGAGCGACTCGGCGAATGAGACCGTCACCCCCTTGTAGAGGTAGAGACAGCAGACCATCCGCTCGAAGGCGTGGCTCAGCGGCAGGAACGACAGCGCCTCGTCGTCGTCGGTGACCGAGATGACGGAGTCGGCGGCGAGGATGTTGCTGACGATGTTCCCGTGGCTCAGCATCACACCCTTCGGCTCGCCCGTAGTGCCGGAGGTGTAGATGATGGTCGCGAGTCGATCCGCCGGAATCGCAGCGGCCGCCTCCTTGTACATCCGGCCGAGGCCCTCCTCGTCCATGAGGCGCCGGTGACCGCGCGCGGTTGCCTCGGCCAGGCTCAGCTCTTCGCGCCCGGGCGCGGTGGCCGGCGCGGCCGCGGCGGGCTCGGCGCTGCCCGGATCGGCTTCGCCGGGCTCGGATTCGCTCGCCGCATCGCCGCTCGAATCCGCAGCGCCGGCCGGCGCTGCGTCCGGCGCCCCGTCGACAACGATCAGGACGGACAGGTCGGGCAGATCGGACCACACCGCACGGACCTTCGCGGCCTGGGTTTCGTCGGAGGCCACGACCGCACAGGCGCCGGAGTCGGCCAGGATGTAGCGCACCTGCGCTTCCGGCAGGGTCGGGTAGATCGGCACCGTCACCGCGCCCCGGGTCAGGGCGGCGAAGTCGGCGATCAGCCACTCCGGGCGGCTCTCGGACAGGATCGCGACCCGGTGACCGCTCTCGACGCCGAGGGCGCCCAGACCCAGGCTGAGGTCCCGGACCTGCTCGAAGAACGCCCGCGAGGAGAGCTCCGTGACGTCCGCCGCGTCGGCCTGGCAGCGGCGGACGAGGACCGGCTTGGGGTACCGGCCCGACACGTGGAACGGCAGGTCGGCAAGCGTCCTGATGCCCTCAGCCACGGATCACCACCTGACGGTCGGTTCTCATTCGCCGCATCGCGCTACTCCCCCCTGAACGTTCCCGAGCGCCCGCCGCGTTTCTCCACTAGGCGAATCTCGCCGATCACCATCCGCCGGTCCATGGCCTTCACCATGTCGTAGATGGTCAACGCGGCAGCGGACACGGCAGTCAACGCCTCCATCTCCACCCCGGTGCGCGCCGTCGTCCGGACGCGCGCCTCGATGCCGTAGCCGTCCTCGCGCGCGTCGAGCGCGACGTCGACCTGCGACAGCGGCAGCGGGTGGCAGAGCGGGACGATATCGGAAGTCCGCTTGGCGGCCATGATGCCGGCGATACGGGCGGCCTGCAGCGGGTCGCCCTTCGCGACGCCGCCGGAGCGGATGGCGTGCATCGCCTGCGGACCGATCCGGATGTGTCCGCGCGCCACCGCCACGCGGTCCGTCACGGGCTTGTCGCCGACGTCGACCATGCGGACCCGGCCCTCGGAGTCGACGTGGGTCAGCTCCCCGGCCGTCGCCGTATCGAGCTCGGTCATGCGCGTCACCCTCACGCGGTCTCGCCCCGCAGCGCTTCGCGGTTCGCCAGGAAGAACGACAGGCTCTCGAGCGACACGGTCAGGTCGACGCTCTTCAGCTTGACGTCCCCGGGCACCCGCAACGCACCCGGAGAGAAGTTGAGGACGGCCTTGATGCCCGCCTCGACGACGGTGTCGACCACCGGCTGGGCGGACGCCGCCGGAACCGCGATTACGGCGATGGTGATCGCCTCGCGCCGCGACACCGGTTCCAGCTCCGCGACATCGTAGATCGGAACGCCGCTGCGCGACAGCCGGCCGACCTTCCCGGCCTGGTTGTCGAACAGCGCCACGATACGGAACCCGTCGCGCCGGAACCCCGGATAGTCCGCGAGCGCCAGGCCCAGGTTGCCGGCCCCCATGATCGCCACCCGCAGCGGCCGGTCGAGGCCGAGGATGCTGCGGAGCTTGCGGCGCAGATCCTTCACTACGTAGCCGACGCCGCGCACCCCGAGGTCGCCGAAGTGCGCGAGGTCCTTGCGGATCAGGGCCGCGTTGAGCCCGAACCGCGCCGCCAGCACCTGGGACGAGACCGTGGTGACACCCTTCTCATCGAGCTCCGACAGGAACCGCACGTAGAGGGACAGGCGGTTCGTCGTCAGCTCCGAGATCTGATCGCGCATGGCGTCGTCGCGGAGGGCGGGATCAGCCCACTCTATGGGCGTGCACGGCGATGGGTCAAGGAAGCCGGCCGCAGCCGAGCCGCGTGCTAAGATGCCGAATCGTGAGCTGGGCGAAGAGCGCGCGGCGGGCGTCGGTGCCGATGGCCGCCTGCGTGTGTGCGGCCATGGTCCTCACCGTGGGATCCGCCGAGGCCCAGACCGGGCGCCGCGCGGCTACCGTGCGCGGGCTCGACGCGCACCCCCTGTACTTCCACGGCGAGAGCATCGTCCTCCTCGTCGACGTCACCAGCGACGACTTCCTGACCTGGCTCGTCGACGGCGAGGTCCGGGTGCTGGTGCTCGACGTGCCGCCTCCCGCGCCAGGCTCGGTCGAGCGCCTGGAGATCACCGGGACCTTCTACGACCTCGGCCGCCTGCAGGACAGCGACCCGCGCGTGAGGAACCTGCCGGTAGCGCGCATCGCGGATCGGTTGCTCGGCAAGCCGTGGCCGGGGGTGGGCGAGCTCCCCGTCGTCGTCGCCACGTCGTCCCGGCCGCCGCGAGAGCCGGCCGCGACGACGCTGCGCTCGATCGTGCTGGAGCCGGAGCGGTACACGGAGCGCGGGGTGACGCTCACCGGCCGCTTCCGGGGGCGCAACCTCTATGGCGACATGCCCGAGGCCCCGGAGGAGAGCCGCTGGGACTTCGTGTTGCGCTCGGCCGACGCCGCAGTCTGGGTCGTCGGCATGGAGCCGAAGGGCGACGGGTTCGAGCTCGATCTGCTGCGCCGAGCGGACACCGGCCGCTGGCTGGAGGTCACCGGAGAGGTCCGCCTGGAGGACGACATGGTCCTCGTGGAGGCGGGCGCGCTGCGACTGGCGGAGCCGGTCGCCGAGGCGGAGCCCGTTGCCGACGCCCGACCGGCGCTGCCGCCGCCCGTCGTGATCTTCAGCGCGCCCGTCGCAGACGACATCGACGTTCCGCCGGACACGACGGTCCGGGTGCAGTTCTCCCGCGACATGGATCCCGACTCGTTCGAGGGCAACGTGCGGGTGCGTTACGGCGGGCCGTCCGCGACCGATGCGGGCCCCGAGGCGCCGGCCTTCGAGGCGGCGTACCGCGGGCGCAACCGCGTTCTGGAGATTCGCCTCGACGTCGAGCTCGAGCGGTTCCGATCCGTGCGGGTCGATCTGCTGGAAGGAATCACCGCGAGCGACGGCGAGCCGCTCGCCGCGTGGTCGCTCGCGTTCTTCACCGGGGGCTGACGGGACCCGCCGCCAGCAACTGCTCGATCGCGGCGCGCGTACGGGCGACGAGCGCGTCCCGCTGGTTCGATTCCATGCCCGCGGCCTCGATCGGCGGCCCGAAGCGGACGCTCACCGTGACCGGCCGGATGAAGGGACTCCCCTTCCGCATCGCGGCCGCCGTTCCCTGAATCGCCACCGGGACAATCGCCGCCTGCCCGCGGACCGCCATCAGGAAGCCGCCCTTCTTGAAGGGCAGCAGCGCACCGGTGCGGCTGCGGGTCCCTTCCGGGAAGACCATGAACGAGTCGCCGCCGGCGAGGGCGGCGGCAGCGGCGTCGATGGCGCGCGAGCTCTGCTCGCGGTTGCGGCGTTCGATCGGCACGAACCCGACCAGGTCGAACGCGTTGCGTAGCACCGGGAAAAACTTGCGCAACTCGGCCTTGTACAGGATCTTCAGCCGGGGATGGATAGCGGCCAGGGCCATGAAAATGATGGGCGGCTCGAGATTCGACGTGTGGTTGACGCAGTAGACGGCGCCGCGGGCCCGCTGGACGTGCTGCGCGCCGGCTACCCGATAGCGGATGCCCGCAAGCGTCAGCCCCAGGCGCACCCCGCCCCGGCCGAGCGCGTAGAGAATCCGATGCCGCCGCGAGACCGCGGCGAGCGCCATGCCCACGGGGCCGAGGACGAGCACCCAGAGGGAAACGCCGACGTACGCAGAAAGGGAACGGACAGCAGCGACGAGGCTGCGGAGCGGCTGCACCACCGCGGGAGTCCGGAATTCAGTGCGGCACTTACGACGCGCGTGCCGGCTCGCTGGTCGCCGGCGTCGACGCCTTGGCGACCTTGGGCTTCGCCGCCTTCGCTCGGGCCAACTGCCGCGCGCGGTTGGCGAGGCAGCGATCGAGCGCCTTCTCGACCCGACCCTGGATAGCCTCGTCCGCCTCGCCCATCACCTCCGAGATCTCGGACACGACCAGGAATTTCGCCCGGTCCAGCATCCGCTTCTCACGGAACGAGAGGTTCTTCGACTTGCTCAGATGGTTGAGGCTCTTCAGGACGTCGATGACGTCCTCGATGGAGCCCGTGCGCATCTTGTCGGAGTTGTCCTTGAAGCGGCCCTTCCAGTTCTGGTGATTGTCGATCTTGCCGTTCCCCAGCAACGTGAACAGCCTCTTCACCTGGTGGTCGGCGATGGCGTGCCGGAGTCCGACGGCCTCGACGTTGTCGACCGGGACCAGCACGGTGGTGTCGCTGGAGGTCATGCGGAGCGAGTAGAATCCGCAAGTCGTGCCCAGAATGGTCTTCGTCTCGATGCGCTCGACGACTCCGAGCCCGTGGTTCGGGTAGATGACCTTGTCGCCAACCTGGAATTGCACGTTGCCCCCAAGGGGAAAGCGAATGTCCGCCAGTTCAGCGCAGCATCGTGCATCATAGCCGATCGGGTCGTCCGACGCAAGCGGAACTCGCGTAGAATGAGCACTTTGGCATGTATCGGGAACGTGGCGGGGCCCCCGTCGAGCCACGTCGTGATGTACAGTTGGTCCTGCGTTTCACCCTCGCACGGGGCGAAGACACCCGTCCGACCCTTGGAGGCAACATGAGATCACGACGCGCCCTGCCGCTGGTGCTGGCCGCGGCGATCACCGGCATCGGCCTGTCGGGGCTCGTTCCGGGGCCCGCGTGGGAGGCGGTCGCCGCGCAGGGCAATCGCAGCCTCGCCCCCTACGTCCCGACGCCGCAGGACGTCGTCGACCGGATGCTGGACCTCGCCGGCGTGACCGCGGACGACGTGGTCTACGACCTCGGATGCGGCGACGGGCGCATCGTCATCACCGCAGCGCAGCGCTACGGCGCCCGCGGCGTCGGCATCGACATCGATCCCCAACGGATCGCCGAATCCATCGCCAACGCCGAGCGGGCCGGCGTCCAGCACCTGGTGCGCTTCGTCGAGCAGGACGTAATGCTCGCGGACGTCTCCGAGGCGACGGTCGTGACCCTCTATCTGCTCTCGTCCTCCAACGCCAGACTGCGGCCCATCCTCACCCGCCAGCTCCAGCCCGGCGCGCGCGTCGTGTCGCACGCCTTCAGCATGGGAACGGCGTGGGAGCCCGACGCGACCGAACGCTTCGAGGACGAGCGGGGAAACACGCGCACGCTGTACCTGTGGCGGCACGACGGTACCATTCGGGACTGACGGGCGGCTCGCTGCGGTCGGAATCCCCCCCTCATATCTATGGTCACGCATGTCGCCCGCCAGGTTCCCGGCTCCTGGGGACCTGGCGGCAAACGCACGGTTGCGGCCCTCCTGGCGGCGCTCGCCCTCGCGGTGACCGCGCAGGCAGGCCAGACGGGTCAGGGTCAGGCGACGACCGACGAGCGCCCGCCGGGGGCGCGCCTCGTCGCCATCGCGCCGTTCGCCAATGCCGGCGGCGCCTCGCAGGACGACTGGATCGGAGTCGGTCTCGTCGAAACGCTCCGCTTCGCCTTTCCCCGCCTCGTCCCCCTCGATCGCGGCCGCCCCGGAAGACAGTCCACCGCGATCCAGCGGATGGCAGGCGCCGCGGGTGTGTCGTGGCTGCTGGAGGGGGACTACGAGCGGGTCAGCGACAGCCTGAGCCTCACGGTCCGGCTGGTCGACGTAGGCACGGGCGAGACGGTCGAGAGCGCGACGGTGCGCGGCGCCGCCGACGACCTCTTCCTGCTGCAGGATCGCATCGTCGACCGCGTCGCGGCGGCGCTCGCCGTGCTGACGAGGCCCAGAAGCCTGACGTCGTCGGGTCCCGGGGCCGCGCCCCGTGGCCCCGCGCCGGAATCCGAAGAACGTGCCGTGGCCGAGACGGCAAGGGCGGAGACCGCCCCCACGGCTCCCCCACCCGAGGCCGCCCTCGGCGCCGAGCCGCGACCCGGCGCCGGGCCGCGCCTGGAGGAAGCCGCCCCCGGCGCCGAGGCCCGCCCGGCGGAGGCTCCTCCTGGCCCCTCTGCCGTCCCGACCGAAGCGCGGCTCCCCAGTCTCGCCGGACCCGTAGGCACCACCGGCCGCATCTTCGGACCTCCGCCGCCCGTGGCCCCGGAAGTCATCTCGCGCGACGATCGCGGCCGCGCGACGATGCGGGCGGTGCGGCTCTCGGAGCCGCTGACGCTCGACGGCGCGCTCGACGAGCGTGTCTACCGCGACGTTCCGCCGGTGACCGGCTTCTTCCAGGTGCTGCCGAACGAGGGCGAGATCGCCGAGGAGCAGACCGAGGTCTGGGTGACGTTCGACGGCGTCAACCTGTACCTCTCGGGACGCTGCCACAACTCCGTCCCCGAGTCGGAGTGGGTCGCCGACGACATGCGGCGGGACGGCCAGGGGATCGGCCAGTACGTCGGCGTCATGCTCGACACGTTCTACGACCGCCGGAACGCGGTGTCGTTCCTCGTCAACCCCATCGGCGGCCGCATGGACGGGGAGGTCACCAACGAACGGGCCTGGAACGGCGACTGGAACCCGGTCTGGAGCGCGCGCGTCGGCCGCTACGACGGCGGCTGGTCGTTCGAGATGGCCATCCCGTTCCGGTCGCTCCGCTACCGTCCGGGCCGGGCGCAGACCTGGGGCATCAACCTCGAGCGCTTCGTGGTCCGGAACAACGAGTACTCGACCCTCGTCCCGATGCAGGCATCGTGGGGCCTGGGGGCGAGCATGCAGATGTCCGAGGCCGCGACGCTGGTCGGAGTCGAGGTGCCCGCGCCGGGCGTCAATCTCGAGGTCAAGCCCTACGCCATCGCGGAGGGGACCGGCGTCCGGGCCGGAGGCGCGGGACTCGCCAACGATGCGACCGGCGACGCCGGGCTCGACGTCAAGTACGGCGTCACCGAGAACCTCGTCGCCGACTTCACGCTCAACACCGATTTCGCGCAGGTCGAGGCGGACGAGCAGCAGATCAACCTGACCCGGTTCAGCCTCTTCTTCCCCGAGAAGCGCGAGTTCTTTCTGGAGAACCAGGGCGTCTTCTCCTTCGGCGCCGAGGCCGGCGGCGGGCAGTTCGCCGGCATCAGCAACCAGCCCATCCTTTTCTACAGCCGGCAGATCGGGCTGCATTCGACCGCGGACGGGTTGTCGCGCGAGGTGCCCATCACGGCCGGCGGCCGCCTGTCGGGACGGATCGGCCGCTTCAGCGTCGGCATGCTGAACATGCAGACGGGAGACCTGACAGCGACCGCGGGCGGAGCGCCGGGCAGCGGCGTGCCGACCACAAACTTCTCCGTCCTCCGGTTGCGTCGCGACATCCTGCGACGGAGCAACATCGGCGTGATGTACACCGGGCGGTCGGACTCGCTGTACGGCACGGGCTCCAACCAGGCGTACGGCGTGGACGGCCTGTTCTCGTTCTACCAGAACCTGAACGTCAACGCGTACTGGGCCGAGACCCGCACGCCGGGCGCCGGATTCGGTGGCGACCGGGCGAGCTACCGGGGCCAGCTCGACTACACGGGCGACCGCTACGGCGTGCGCCTGGAGCGGCTGGCGGTCGGGCGCGACTTCAACCCGGAGATCGGCTTCCTGCGGCGCCGCGACTTCGACGAGAGCCTCGCGATGCTCCGGTTCAGTCCCCGCCCGCGCTCGATCGCGGCGATCCGGCAGTTCTTTCTCGAGGGGCAGATCGACTACATCACGAATCGGGCCGGCGTGCTCGAGACCCGCCAGAGCCGCGGCCGGTTCGCGATGGAGCTCGAGCGCGGCGACCTGTTCGATGTCATCTACAACCGGAACTACGAGTTCTTCAACCAGCCGTTCCCGGTCGCGGGGATCTTCTTCGTGCCAGCCGGCGCCTACGACTTCGAGGACGTGGAGGTAGGCTACTCCTTCGGACGGCAGAACCGCCTTGCCGGCCGACTCTCCGTCCAGCACGGCGGCTTCTACGGCGGGACCAAGACGAGCGTCAACTTCGGGATGGGCCAGGGCTTCTTCGGCACCCGGCTCCAGATCTCCCCACAACTCTCCTTCGAGCCGACCGTCTCGTTCAACCGGATCGACATCCCGGCGGTGGGTCCCGCGTTCGACACCGGGATCTTCAGCACGCGGGCCATCTATGCGTTCAACCCGCTGATGTTCTTCAGCGGCCTGGTGCAGTACAACTCGGCCGCCGACGCCGTCAGCACCAACCTCCGCCTGCGCTGGGAATACAGCCCCGGGAGCGAGCTGTTCGTGGTCTACAACGAGGAACGCTACGACACGATGCTGAGGCCCCAGCGGTTCCCGCAGCTCCAGAACCGCGCCCTCATCGTGAAGATCAACCGGCTCTTCCGCTTCTGACCGCACGCGCGCGGCCGGCTCCCCCGGCGGCGGCTCGGTCTGGCCCCGGGGCGGCGGCACGGCCGCCGACGCGCGGCGTCACCCCGCCCTCGGCAGCGGGAGGCGCGGTGCTGCGTTCCTGGTAAGATCGATCTCTTCGCCCGCTGCCGGAGTGGCGAAACTGGCAGACGCGCTGGACTCAAAATCCAGTGAGGCTCACCCCTCGTGTGGGTTCGATTCCCACCTCCGGCACCAAGCCTGTCCCCGTTCTTCCCAGCACGGCCGGTCAGCCGTGGCTGGTGAACGCGCTGTGCCGGGAAGCGTGCTTTGAGAACCAAACGGGCCGGGACCGCTCGCGCGCGATTACCGAAGGCGACATCCTCGATGCCCAGGAGCGGTTGATCCTGGGCCGCCTGTCGCACCTGGACGACCTGGCCGACAAGCTGCGCGAGGACCGGGTGAGGCGGGTGGTAGCGCCGATGCTGACCGGCGACGCGGATCGGGGCAGCTACGCGGACAGGAACCACGACGTGGAGTACGCCAGAGACCTGGGCCTGCTGGCGCAGCACGACGCCAAGCGCATCGCCAACCCGATCTGCGCGGAGGTTATTCCGCGCGAGCTGACGTGGGTGGCGCAAGACGACGTCGAGGTGGAGACGGCCGGGTACGTGGACGCCGGCGGCGGCTTGGACGTGGACAAGCTGCTGGCGGCGTTCCAGCAGTTCTTCCGCGAGCACTCGGAGCACTGGACGCAGCGCTTCGAACGGTATCAGGAGGCAGGCCCGCAACTGCTGCTACAGGCGTATCTGCAGAGGGTAGTCAACGGCGGTGGCCGCATCGAGCGGGAGTACGCTCTGGGCAGCGGGCGCGTGGACCTGCTGATCGTGTGGCCGCAAGGGAACCGCACCCGCAGGTTCGTGGTCGAGTGCAAGGTGCTGCACAAGGATCTGGAGCGCACCGTCGAAGAGGGACTGGCCCAGACGCGCGGCTACATGGACCGGTGCGGTGCAGAGGCGGGCCACCTGATCGTCTTCGACCGCGGGCCGGACCGGACCTGGCAGGAGAAGATCTTCCGCCGCGAAGCGCCGGCTGACACTGGTCGCGGGGTCACCGTCTGGGGCATGTGAATGCCGGCCGGATCCTCGACGCGCATCTGCCGTTCATCCGCGGCACCCTGGCGCAGTACCCGAGCCTGCGCGCGACGCGGATCTACGAGACGAGGGAAGAGGACGGGGCCCGGCGACCTCCCGCCGGAATCGCAGCGCCCCGTCGGACCGTATCTACCCCTCCAGCGCGGCGTTCATCGAGATCTCGGCGTTCATCAGCTTCGAAATCGGGCAGCCGGCCTTGGCGTCGCTCGCCGCCTTGTCGAACCCGGCCCGATCGATGCCGGGAACCCTCGCCGAGACCTCGAGATGGATCTTCGTGACCGCGAAGCCGCCCTCGACCTGCTCGAGGCTCACGGTGGCGGTAGTGCTGACATGGTCGGGGGTGTGGCCGGCCTGGGCGAGGCCGTGCGAAAGGGCCATCGAGAAACAACCCGCGTGGGCCGCCGCAACGAGCTCCTCCGGGTTCGTTCCGGCGCTCCCCTCGAACCGCGTCGCGAACGTGTATGCCGCGCTGGAAAGCACGCCGCTCGCGGCCGAGATCGTTCCGTTGCCGCCCCGCAGATCGCCCTTCCAGACGGCCGAAGCCTTGCTGTCCATGTGTCCTCCCTGGCGGTCCGGACGCGACCCGCGCGGCCCCGTGCCGGACGTCGTTCATCTGTGTCGGTGATGCGCACCGGAGCGCGGAAGCCGAGGCGCACAGGACTCTAGATCGTCCGGACGCGGGGGCGCAAACGGGTGAGCACGGCGGTCAGATGCGTTGATCGACCGGCGCGAGTGCCTCCGCGGCGCCCGCGCCCGTGTCGCTCGACGTGCCGAGCATCCGTAGTCCGTTGAAGGTCACGAGGAGCGACGCACCCATGTCGGCGGCGACCGCCATCCAGAGCGTCGCGGCCCCGAACGCCATGAAGACGAGGAAGAGCGCCTTGGCCCCGAGCGCAACCGTCACGTTCTCGATGATGACGCGGCGGGCGCGGCGGGCGTGCTCCACGAGGAACGGCAGCTTCCGCAGGTCGTCCTTGAGCAGGACGACGTCCGCCGACTCGACCGCGACGTCGGTGGCGTTGCTGCCCATCGCGATGCCGACCGACGCCGCCAGCAGCGCCTGGCTGTCGTTGATGCCGTCGCCGACCATCGCGGTCGGGCCGACGCGCGCGATGGTCTCCCGAACCGCCTCCGCCTTGCCGTCCGGCAAGAGATCCGCCCGCACCTCGTCGACCTCGACGCGGTCGCCGACGCTCCGGGCGGTGGCGGCGTTGTCCCCGGTGAGCAGCACCGACCGGATGCCGTGCGCATGGACCTGCGCCACGCTCGGCGCCGCCTCCGCCCGCACGGGATCCGCTACCGTGAGGATGGCCCAGACGTCGTCGCCGGCTCCGCAGACGATGGTCGTCTCGTCCGGCCGCACCGGCGCGGTCGACTCGGAATCGAGGGAGTCGGCCGCTCCCTGCTCGCGTGCGAAGCGCGTGCTGCCGACCCAGAACCGCTCGCCGCCTATCAAGGCTTCCGCACCGCGCCCCTCGATCGCCGCGAAGTCGGCGAGCTCGGCCGGCTCGACGCCGCGCTCCCGCGCGTAGTGGATGATGGCGCGCGACAGCGGATGCTCGCTGCGCATCTCGAGGGCCAGGAGGCGGGCCAGCACCTCCTGCTCCGAGTGCGCGCCGACCGGGCGCAACTCCCGAACTTCCGGCTCACCGCGTGTGATGACGCCGGTCTTGTCGAACGCGACGGCCCGCAGCCGCCCCAGCTCCTCGAGGTGGTAGCCGCCCTTGATCAGCACGCCGTGGCGGGGACGGCGCCGGGGCGGCCCCGCCGCCGGCCGCCGACCGCGACGGCCCGCACCCGCCCCAGCCCCGCGAGGTGGGAGCCGCCCTTGATCAGCACGCCGTGGCGGGTCGCCGACGTGATGGCCGCGGCGATCGTCACCGGCGTCGAGATGACGAGCCCGCAAGGGCACGAGATCAGCAGGATGAGCATCGCCTGGTAGAACCAGTGCTGCCAGTCGGCGCCGAGCAGCAGCGGCGGGCCGGCCCCGACCGCGAACGCCACCGCGAACATCAGCGGCGTGTAGTAGCGGGCGAAGTGGTCGATGAAGCGCTCGGTCGGCGCGCGGTGGTGGTGGCTCTCTCCGACCATCCGGACGATGCGCGCCAGCATCGTGTCGGACGCGGGCCGCGTCACCCGCAGGTCGATCGTCCCGTGGCCGTTGACCGTCCCCGCGAACACCGGATCGCCGGCCGACTTCCAGGCCGGCACCGATTCGCCCGTGACCAGGGCCTGATCGACGTAGGAGTTGCCGTCGACCACCGCCCCGTCGCACGAGACGCGCTCCCCCGGCCGCACCCGCACGCGCGCTCCGACCGCTACGCGGTCCACCGGCAGGCGGTGCTCGTGATCGCCGTGCACGACCGAGGCGGTCGCCGGGGTAATCCGGAGCAGCGAGCCGATGGCGTCGCGCGCACGGCGGGCGCTCCAGTTCTCGAGCAGCCCCGACAGCCCGTAAAGGAACGCCAACGTCGCCGCCTCGGCCCACTCGGCCAGAAACAGGGCACCGATGACCGAGACGAGCACCAGTGCGTTCATGTCGGGCCGCAACCGCCCGAGTGACCGGACCGCCTTCGGGCCCGCATGGAAGAGCCCGGCCACGATGCCGATGAGGAGTAGCAGGGCCACCGGCGCATCCACGCCGTGCTCCCCGTGGCCGTGCGCGAGCAGGGTCTCCGTGACGCCGCCGCCCGCCACCGCGACGTGCAGGACCAGCCCGCCAGCCAGCGCAGCCCCGCTGAGCGCCACCAGGGCCCGGCGGCCGTGCACGTCCCACCACGACTCGACCCGCGCCGCCGGCCGGTCCCACGGCTCCGCGCGCATGCCGAGCCGGGCAACCGCCGCCTCGATCTCGTCGGAGCCCACTCGGTCCGTATCGGCATCGACGGTCATCCGGCCGTCGACCACGTGGAACGAGATCCCGTGGACGCCGTCGCGGTCCGCGAGCGCCTCGCGCAACAGCTTCGCTTCCACGTTGCAGTCGAGCCCCTCGACCCGATAGTCCAGTTGCGTATGAATGGTCTGCTCCTCTCTTGCCCTGGACCGGCGAGGCAACGTCAGTCGGGCACGGTCGCGACCGCATCCTGGACGCGGTTCACCAGCACGTCGAAGTCCTCGCGACACTTCTGGCGAATCGCGTCGAACCGACCCGCAGCCTCCTCTGCAAGAGGCTTGCGCCCACCGCCGGGGCGGTCGGCTACACCCCGCTCGAGTGCGAGCGGGTCGAAGTACGCTTCCTTGACCTGTACTTGGGCCCGAACGTCCGCCCAGGGCCAACGGTCGGGCAAATCCAGACCTGCGAGGACCCACGTCTCGATCTCTTCCCAGGCGTTCTCCGCGAGAAGCACCCGGTCGTCGCCCAGGTCGTCGCCGAACTTCTGCTCCAGCTGATTGAGTCGCTGACGTCGTCCGGGATCGCCGTCGCGATCGATGCAGAGAACGAAGATCCGCACCATCGCCCGGTAGCGCTGGATGATCTCCTGGATTCTCTCCGACTTGGTTGCCTCGCCCACACCACCCAGCAGCGGGTCCTGGCAGATCCGAATTCGGGCTCTCGGCTTCCCAACCTCGCGAAGGAGCCGACTGAAGATCGGCTTCAGGATGTACTGGTCCTTTCGGAAGTCCTCCGGGATGACGAGCACGGTCACTCGGCGCCGGCCTCGGCGGCGGGCGACTCCTCGGAAAACGCGATCGCGTCTTCCATCCAACCGGAGGCGTGCAGTCGCCCGAGCCCTTGGGTTCGCCGGATCTCAGCAGCCTTCGGTAGATCCTTGACGCGCCGAATGACGGCGTCTTCCGTTCCCTCGCGGCGGCAGACGACGGACGTGTTCTTGAAGGTCTCGTCACCAAGCATCGCCAGCAGATCCGGTGAGTGGGTGGTCGTTATCACCTGGACCCGTGCCTTCGCGGTTTGTCCCTCTATGAGGTCGAGCAGCAAGCGCATCCGTGTCGGGTGAATCCCGTTGTCGATCTCCTCGAAAACGTACAGCCGATCCGACTCGGCACCTAGCAACCCCGCAAGCATCGCAACAAACCGCAGCGTCCCGTCCGACGCGGCATACGCCGAGACTCGTCGGTCGTTCGCCTCCAGAAAAACGAGCTGGACTCGACCGGTGGTCGGATCGACCGGAAAGTCGAAACCCTGAACGTCCATCGGTGTCAATTCACGGGTCCATTCGGCAAGGGCCTCCCGACGCCGTTCATCGGTGCAGATCGAGTTGAGCACGGTTGGCAAGTTCTCCCCTCCGTCTCCCAGGCGCGTCTGGCCAGGGAACGCCGCCTCCCGCATGCGGTTCGGCTCGAGGTCCAGGAAGCGCATGCCGGCAAGGAGATCGATCACCTTCTGCGCATGTGCCTTATGGGCCTTCGCAACGCGGCGATGCTCGCGAATCTGGGTCAGGGCCGGCTGGTCGGGTCGCACACCGATGCGATGACCGAGCTTCCTTTGGCCCTCGTTCTTGCCCATGCGCAGCAACAGGTGTGTCTCGTCCTCTTGCTGTTGCACACGATCGCCCGCACCGGGGTGACTGGTGTAGGTCGCGTCCCAAGGCGGCCGCAACCCAGCGAGTCGTTCCTCCCTGACCCGGAACGTGCTGCCGTGCTCTTCACTGCGGCCCACTCGAATGGAGTAGTCGATTTCCTTCGCTCTCACCCGCAACGTGAAGTCGGCCTGGCCGAACCGGACGATCTCGTCCGCCGCGCCCCGGATCGGCGCCCACTCCCGTTGGCCGCCGGCGCCGTACTTGCCGCCGATGATCTCGCTCAGCGTGTAGCCGCGACCGATGCCGTGGAGAAACCGGAAGGCGTCGCGGAGATTGCTCTTGCCGCTCGCGTTCGCACCCACGATCACCGTCAAGGGACCCATGTGGAGCGTCTCGTCGCCGAAGTTCTTGAAGTCGACGAGCTGCAGGGAGGTCAACATGGGGGAACTCGCTCACCACGGTGATAATCGGCGAGTTTCATCGGCGGCCGCGATTTCGCAACGAATCAGACGCCGGCGTACCAGTGGAAGCCGAAGTCCGAGGCGAGGCCCCCCGTGCCCCGGCCGAACTCGGCGACGGACGCGACCATCTGGATGGATGTCAGGAACTTCACGTTCTTGTAGCCGCACTGCCGCTCGACCCGCAGCCGCAACGGGGCGCCGTTGCCGACGGGCAGGTCGTCGCCGTTAAGGCCGTAGGCGAGGATCGTCTGCGGGTGCACGACTTCGAACATGTCGATGCTCTCGTACCAGCCGTCCGCGGTGTGGAAGACGGCGTAGCGGGCCTCGGGCCGCACGCCGCCGGACTGCTCGAGCACGGTCAGCAGCGGGACGCCGGTCCACTCCGCGATGGCCGACCAGCCCTGCTCGCAGACGTGGGCCGTGATCTGCGTGCGGGCCGGCATCCGCCGCAGGTCGTCGAGCGAGAACGACGCCGGCTCGCCGACGAGGCCGCCGACCGGCAGGCGCCACTCCCGGAAGTCGCCGCGCAACAGCCGCTGGTACTCCTCGTCCGGGGGATTGGTCTGCCCCCAGGTCGGGAACTCCGGCGCGATCTCGCTCGGCGGGTACTCGCGGGCCAGCGGCTGATCCGCGAGCAGCCAGCGGTTGGTGCCCATGGTGAGCACGTCGGCCGCGCCGACGAGGCCGCCCCGGACCGTCGGCGGCATGAGATCCCGCGAGCAGCCCGCCAGCAGCAGGCCGCCGAACGCCGGCATGCTCGCCAGCAGGCGGCGGCGCGAGATTCGCCGCGGAGGCACGATGCGGGTCGGATCGGATTTCCGTGCGCTCATCTCCCCTCCTCCGGCAACCGGAACGTCCCCGTGATCATCGCCCGGATCCGGTTCACAGCCCCGGCCGCCGCCACCTCCAGCACGTGCACGACGACGAAGAGGACGAACACGACGGTACCGAACGTGTGCAGGGTCCGCGCCGTCTGCCGGCCGCCGAACATGTCGAGCAGCCAGGGCATCGCCGCCGTGAAGCCGGGCGACTGCGCAAGCCCGGTCAGCGTCATCAGGGGCACGAACAGGAAGAGCAGCAATAGATACGAGGTCTTCTGCAGAGCGCCGTAGCGGGTCGCGGCAAGCCGCTCCGGCGACCGCCAGCGGAGATGCTCGCGGATCTCCGCCCCCAGCCGCGCACGCGTCAGCTCCGACCGGCCCGGCCACAGTTGGTGGCGCAGGTGCCCCGTCGCCAGGCTCCAGCCGGCGTAGACGACCCCGTTCAGGAGGAACACCCAGGCGAACGTGAAGTGATAGTTGCGGCCCCACATCCGGTCGCCCAGCGCCGCCGCCTCGTCCCAGGATATTCCCCAGTCGGCGAGCCGGAAGAGCGCCGGATAGCCCTGGTAGCCGGTGTTCCCCCAGTACAGCTCCGGGAAGTCGAGGAAGATGTGGATGCCGCTCAGCACCAGGTAGGTGCCGGCGATGACGTTGATCCAGTGGCAGATGCGGACGTTGTACGAGTGGAGCGCCACCCGTCTCCGCCCCGCGCCCGCGGCGCCACCCCTGGTCATCGTCCGTCGTCCCGCTCGTCGCTCCATGCTGGCGCGCCCATCGACGCCCGACGGCTCCGCTTGCCGCCCCACCAAAGCGTACAGGAGTCCGCCGGTTCCACAGCGCCGTCTCCTGGCCCGCCAGTCGTCGCCCGACGGCTCCGCTTGCCTCCGATCCAAGCCTACAGGAGTCCGCCCGCGCTGCCGTGCCGTCTGCTGCACCGGCACCGGCACCGGCGCCCGGCAACGCGGCGGGCGACAGCAGCGCGACCGCTGGGGCGGTCGACAGCAGCGCGACCGCTGGAGCGGTTGACAGCGGCGCCCCCGCTCGTAAGGATAGAAGCGATGCCACGTGTGGGGTCGCTGCTGCTCGTCGCCGCCCTGGTCGCAGCGCGAGCCTCCCTCCCGTTCGCGCACGTGCACGCACACGGGAGCGAACCCGAAGCCTCCGCGCGGGGAATCGACGCCCATTGCGCCGGACATCACCAGGAGGACGCCCACTGGCATCTGCCGGGGACGACGACGAACGACCGGGTGGGCTGCCCCACGATCACGAGCGCACACGATCATGCGGCCGTGGGGCTCGACGCGGGCGGGTTGCAGCCCGCCCCTCCGCAGATTGCACACGTCCTCGCCGTCACGGGCGCCGGGGAACCCCCTGTGATCGCCGACTCGCACGAGGCGGCACCGCTGACGACGTTCCCTGACGGGCTCGATCCGCCTCCGCGAAGCGCCGCCTCGACCCGCGCCCCCCCGCTCCCCCGCTGACCACCCTTTCCGCGGCGACACGCGTCGTGCGCCCGCGGACTCCACAGAGTCTCTGCATCGCGTCCGTCCGCCCCCCCGCGCCGACCCAGCGGGCGGCGTTCGAAGAGAGGGAAGCCATGCGTCGATGGCGATTCCTGGCAGCGGCCGCCGCTGTCTGCGGCCCGGCCGCCGCCGTCGCGTCCGGCCAGACGCTGACGGAGGAAGAGGCGCTCAACCGCCTGCGCGCCGGACATCCGCAGCTCGAGGCGCTGCGTGCGACCGTAGCGGAGCTGGCCGCCTCCGTGCGCCAGCCGACCCTGCCGGCCAACCCTACGGTCACCTTCACACGGGAGGACGCGGGACTCGGAAGCGACGACTTCCTGCTCGTGTCGCAGGAGCTGCCCCTTCGCGGCCGGCGGCGCCTGCTGGGCGTAGCCGCGGCGCGCGCGGTGACCGCGGCCGAATCCCGCGCCGACGACGCACGCCTCGCGTTCGAGACGCAACTGCGATTCGCGTTCGCGGACCTGCTGTGGGCGCAGGAACGCGAGCAGGTGCTCGAAGCCGGCGTCTCGGAACTCCGACGCCTCGTGACGGTGCTGGAGCTTCGCGAGCGCGAGGGCGAGGGATCCCGCTTCGACCGGCTGCGGGCCGAACGCGAGGTGGCCGATGCGGAAGCCGACCGCGAGGCTGCGAGCATCGAACGGCTGATCGCCCAGGCGGCCGTCGTCTCCTTCCTCGCCCTGAACGAACCGGATCTCCTGTCGGCCTCCGGCCAGCTGGCGGAAGCGGGAGCTCCGCTCGACGCGGTCGAGACGCTCGTGGACCGCGCGCTGGGCCGCCGGGCCGACTACCGGGCCCTGGCCGCGAGTGAGGATCGCTGGGCGGTGGAGCGCCGGGCGGCGGATCGGCTGCGGATTCCGGCGGCCGTCGTGACCCGCGGCCTCCAGCCTGGGGGCGGCGCCGCCGCGCGCGGGGCGGCGGCGGATCCGGGCGGCCGTCGCGCCCGGCGGCCTCAGGCGTGGGGGCGCCCCCGCGGCGCGCGAGTCGGGCTACGTCGTCGGGGCGGCGCTGGCGCTGCCGCTGTTCGACCGCGGGCAGGTGCAGGCGGCGCGGGCGGAGGCGGCGCGCACGCGGGCGGGCGCCGAACGCCGCTCGCTGCGCACCCGCATCGAGCGCGAGGTGCGCGCGGCCCACGGGGCGGCAACCAGATACCGGGCGCTGACCGAGCGCTACCGGGCCGAGTCGGTGGCGCCGGCGGCCGAGCTCGTCACCATCGCGGAGGCGGCATACGAGGAAGGCGAGTACGGAATTCTCGAGTTGCTCGACGCGCATCGGGTCGCGCTCGGCGCCCGGCTGCGCCTGCTGGATCTCGCGGCAGCGGCGCGCCGAGCCGCCATCGAGCTCGACCGGGCGGTAGGCGGTGAGGCGGGACCATGACCAGAGGGGGGACCATGACCAGATCTGCGGCCCCGTGGTGCGGATTCGCCGGCGGACGGGCGAGGTGGGTAATGGCGGCGCTGGGGCTGGCGCTGCCGCTGACGGCGGCCTGTACGGGTGCCGATGCGCCTCCACTGGAAGCGATCGAGCCCGGGGACGAAGCGCCGGCGGTCGTCGAGACCCGCTGGACCGCGCGCAGCGAGCTGTTCATGGAGTATCCCCCGCTCGTGGCGGGGGAGACGAGCCGCTTCGGGAGTCACTTCCCCCATCTGGCCACGTTCCCGCCCGGTCCCACCGGGGGGCCCGTGGGCGCTTCGCGATTCACTTCAGCGATCTGGACGCGTTCGCGCCCGTTCGAACCGGCGGCGCCGTGGTGCGGCTCTCGGGCCGCGGCACGCAGGCCTACTCCGTGGACGCTCCGGGTCGGCCCGGGATCTTCGGGGTCGAC
>MKWU01002600.1_pt1 | contig 26424 bp, 26 predicted proteins | sample 809101 | NCBI WGS metagenome assembly MKWU01 (sample SAMN05860141, study PRJNA318959) | sponge metagenome | host: Aplysina aerophoba | place: Slovenia: Piran, Adriatic Sea, Gulf of Piran | collected 2013-05-07 | reverse complement strand
ATGGGGACCGGCTCGGTTACCGCCTCCGCGAGTTGCGCGAGCCTCCGTTCGGGCCCCACCACTTCGATCGACGGCGGGATGGTCGCTATGCTGGCGACCAGGAACCCGTCGGCGGGGTCGCCGTCCAGCGCCGGCCGGATCGGCACGGGCCTGGGCGCCCCGGTGCGTTCGAGTCCGACTGCGACCGTCGGCGGCACGACACGCGTCACCTCCACGCCGAAGGGGACCTGCAACCTCCCGGCGGCGAGCATGTCGAAGAAGCGGCGGGGACCGGGACGCTCGCCCCTCAGGTCGAGGATCGCCATGACGTCGCCCGGCCCCAGGCCGCTCACGATGCTCGACGCGCCACGGATCCGCACCGCGACCCCATCCGGAACCCCCCCCCGCCCCCCCCCCCCCCCCCCCCCCGGCCCCCCCCCCAGCTCGGGCCCCGCCGGTACGTTCTGAATGCCGAGCGGCACCTCGAGGTGGCGCTCGACGACCGGCTCCCGGGCGACGATCAGCCACAGGCCGACCGCCAGCGCCAGGGCCAGCAGCTTCAGGGGGAGATCGCGAAGCAGGGCCCGGACCCTCACATCTCGTACTCCGGACGCTCGCGCCGGTCGGGCTGCCGCCGCTCGGCGCGCGGCATCAGCACCAGCAGCCGGGCCCGCAGGCGATCCGCGTCGAGGCTGCGCTCGAGTTGTCCGTCGAGGGCCAGCGATACCGTGCCGGTCTCCTCCGAGACGACCAGCGCCACCGCATCACATTCTTCCGTCAGGCCGATCGCCGCGCGGTGCCGGGTTCCGAGCTCCGTCGTCAGGCGCGGATTCACGGTCAGCGGCAGGAAGCACGCCGCGGCGGCGACGCGGTTCTCCTGCAGGATCACCGCGCCGTCATGGAGCGGCGCGTCGGGCTGGAAGAGGCTGATGAGCAGGTCGTAGGTGACGGCCGAGTCGAGCGGGATGCCGCTCTCGATGTAGTTGCGGAGGCCGATGTCCCGCTCGATGACAATGATGGCTCCGATGCGCCGCTTGGCGAGCGCGCCGGCCGCGGTCACCACCTCGTCGATCGTCTCCTCGGCCGTCGCCGGCCGGGACAGGTAGCGGACGAAGCGCGCGCGGCCCAGGTTCGACAGCGCCCGGCGGATGTCGGACTGGAACAGGACGATCGCGACGAAGACGACGTAGCCGAGCGTGTCCCGGACGATCCAGTTGGCCGTCCGGAGCGTCGCGACCTGCGACCCGAAGTACACGGCGACCAGGATTGCGCCGCCCAGCGCGATCTGCACCGCGCGCGTCTGTCGAATCAGGCGCAGGACCTGGTAGATCAGGAACGCGACGACCGCGATGTCGACCGCGTCGCGCCAGCCGATCTGGATGCCGCGAAGGAATCCGGCCAGGGAATCGATCATCGTTCACTGCGGCATGGCGTGCGCACGGATGGAATCGGCGACCCGCACTACGTCGACGTGCGGCGTGACCGCGTGCACGCGCACGATGTGCGCGCCGAGAATGACGGCCGCCGCAACGGCGGACGCCGTTCCCCACTCCCGCTCGGACGGCGGGCACTCGCCGATCGCGGCGGTGAGGAACGACTTCCGGGACGGCCCGATGAGCACGGGACGGCCGAGGGCGCTGACCGCCTGCAGGCGGCCCAGCAACTCCAGGGTCTGCTCCGCCCGCTTGGCGAAGCCCAGTCCGGGATCGACGACGATCTGCGACCGGGCCACGCCGGCCGCGGTCGCCGCCCGCACCGCGGAGGCTAGCTCGCGGGTCACCTCGGCGGCGACGTCCGCGTACTGCGCCTCGCGGTACATCGCGCGCGAGCGCCCGCGACTGTGCATCAGCACGAGCGGCGCACCGGCAGCCGCCGCCACGCGTGCGATGGCGGGATCATACCGCAGGGCAGAGACGTCGTTGACGATCGACGCTCCCGCGGCGAGCGCCCGGCGCGCCACGTCGGCCTTGTAGGTGTCTATCGAGACCGGCACGCGGATCCGCCCGGCAAGAGCGTCCAGCACGGGCAGGACGCGCGCGCACTCGACATCGGCGGGCAGCGGGTCGGCGCCCGGACGAGTCGACTCGCCGCCGACGTCGAGTAGGTCGGCGCCCGCGGCCTCGAGCGCCATAGCGGCATCGAGGGCGCGCGCCGGATCGAGACAGGCGCCGCCGTCGGCGAACGAGTCGGGCGTGACGTTGATGATGCCCATCAGCAGAGTGCGGGCGCCGAGCTCCAGGATTCGCCCGTCCGGCAGCGAGAGGGTATGACGGCGGCGCGGAGCGATCATGGATCTGGCGGCAGTGGGGCGTGCGGCGTGGGGCGTGCGGGGCGCCGGAGCCTCGATGGCATGATCGCGAGGCCTGCGGTCGTGCGCGGCGGACGCGCCGCGCGCGGGTCCGGCACTCGGGGGAGACGCGCCCGGCGGGCGATGCGCCCGGTGCCTGGACGTCGCACGACGGCGAAACGGAGAGCCCCCAGCCCACCGTTCGTCGCCTGCCGGGTCCGCTCGGTGCCCAACCAGGAGTCCGCGCCGTTCTACGGCGCAGACTCCTAGCCCTGCGGGACCGCCTTGTCGAGCGACGGCACCGGGGGCACGAGCGGAGCGGCGTCGTTCTCCGGCTCGGACTTCGAAACCGTCCCGTCCGGCGGCGCGGAGGGTCCGCGGGCCGGCACGGGCTCCTCTAGGGGCAACCCCTTCGCGATGCGGCGCACCTGATCGGCATCGAGGACCTCACGGATGAGCAACTCCTCCGCGATGTGGTTCAGCTCGGACGCGTGGGCCTCGAGCGTCGTCCGCGCGCGCTCGTAGTTGCCGGTGACGATGCGCTTGATCTCCTGGTCGATCCGGATCGCCGTGCCCTCGCTGTAGTCCTGGTGCTGCGTGAAGTCGCGGCCGAGGAAGATCTGCTCCTCCTTCTTGCCGAAGGTGAGCGGCCCGATCTCGTCGCTCATCCCCCACTCGCACACCATGCGGCGGGCCATGTCGGTGGCCCGGTCGAGGTCGTTGCCGGCTCCGGTGGTCACGTTTCCGTTGGTCAGCTCCTCGGCGATCCGGCCGCCGAGCAGGATGGCGATCTGATCGTCGAGGTAGTCGCGGGAGTAGTTGTGCTTGTCGTCGACCGGCAACTGCTGGGTGACCCCGAGGGCCATCCCCCGCGGGATGATGGTGACCTTGTGGATGGGGTCCGCGTGCGGCAGCAGGACCGTCAGCAGGGCGTGCCCCGCCTCGTGGACGGCGGTGACCTGCTTCTCCTCGTCGTTGATGATCATCGAGCGCCGCTCCGAGCCCATCAGGACCTTGTCCTTGGCGAACTCGAAGTCCTGCATCCGCACGTTCTTCTGGTTGTAGCGGGCGGCGTTGAGGGCGGCCTCGTTGACGAGGTTCGCGAGGTCGGCGCCCGAAAAGCCCGATGTGCCCCGCGCCAGCACGTGCACGTCGACGTTCTCCGACAGCGGGATCTTGCGGGTGTGGACGCCGAGGATCCCCTCGCGTCCCTTCACGTCCGGACGATTGACGACGATGCGCCGGTCGAAGCGCCCCGGCCGCAGCAGCGCCGGATCGAGAACGTCCGGGCGGTTCGTCGCCGCGACCAGGATGACGCCCTCGTTCGACTCGAAGCCGTCCATCTCGACCAGCAACTGGTTCAGGGTCTGCTCCCGCTCGTCGTGGCCGCCGCCGAGCCCCGCGCCGCGATGGCGCCCCACCGCGTCGATCTCGTCGATGAAGACGATGCAGGGCGCGTTCTTCTTCCCCTGCTCGAACAGGTCGCGGACACGGGAGGCCCCGACCCCGACGAACATCTCCACGAAGTCGGAACCGCTGATCGAGAAGAAGGGGACGTTGGCCTCGCCGGCGACGGCCCGCGCCAGGAGCGTCTTGCCGGTGCCGGGGGATCCCATCAGGAGCACGCCCTTGGGGATGCGCCCGCCGAGCTTCTGGAACTTCTGCGGCTCCTTCAGGAACTCGATGATCTCCTGCAGTTCCTCCTTCGGCTCCTCCACGCCGGCGACGTCCTTGAACGTCATCTTCTTCTGGGAGTTCGAGGAGAGCTTGGCTCGGCTCTTGCCGAACGAGAGCGCCTTGTTGCCGCCGGTCTGCACCTGGCGCATGAAGAAGACCCAGAACGCGATGATCAGCAACATCGGCGCCCAGGTGTAGAGCAGCGTCGCCCACGGGCTCCCGGCCGCCTCCGTCGCGGTCACGGCCACGTCGCGCTCGACCAGCTTGTTGACGAGGCCCTCGTACTGCGGGGGCGCGAACGTGCGAAAGGTGGTGCCGTCGGAGGTCGTTCCGGTGACCTCGTTGCCTGTCAGGGTGACACTGTCGACCTGACCCGAATCCACCTGGCGGATGAACTCGCTGAAGGGCATGGCGTTGTCGCCGGCCTGGAACCTCGTGGAGAAATTCCAGATCAGGACCACCACGACGACGAGCACCATCCAGAAGACGAAGCTTCTGAGGGTCGAATTCACCCGAGTCCTCCCAACTTCCGGGATCGCAAGATTAGCACGCCTGCGGGTCCGTCCGTGACCCGAAAATCCTCCGCCGGAGCGTGACCGACCACCCAGACGATGCCGCGCCGCCGGTCGGTCACGATGGGAACCGTCCCCCGCGCGCCGCGCGCCACCTTGCGATCGACGAAGAAATCCTGCAGTTTCTTGCGCCCGCCGAGGCCCAGCGGCCGGAAGGCATCCCCCGGACGCCAGCTTCGGACGGCCAGCGGCGGGGTCAACCCGCCCGCGTCCACGGCCACCAGCGCGCCACGGGCGCGGAGCGGCGCCGGCATCGTGGTCGCCGGCTCCGCCGCGATCGCGACTCCCGCCTCCGGCACCGCCACCTCCCCGGGCACGTCGAGCCGGTACTCGAATCCGCCCGCCGGCGGCGGGGAGCGGCGTCCGGAACCGGCCGGCCGTAACAGGAGGCGCCCGCCCCGGCGCTCCACTCGACCGCCGGGAAAGCCGGCCCGACCAGCGTGCCCGCGCGCCCCCCGCCCGCGCCCCCCCCCGCGGGCGGCGGGGAGCGGCGCCCGGACCCGGCCGGCCGTAACAGGAGGCGCCCGCCCCGGCGCTCCACTCGACCGCCGGGAAAGTCGGCCCGACCAGCGTGCGCGCCGACGTCCGCGTCCGGCGAAGCCGCCAGGTCGAGCAGTCGCTCGACGTGCGCGAACCCCGCTCGGCCACGTCCGGAGACGCGTTCGAGCGCCGTTCTCGCGATGCGGCGCGCCACCGCGAGCGGCTCCGCGCGCAACGCCTCGGCGTCGACGTCCGCGCCGCCCTCATCGTAGCTGACGACGACGGCGGCCCGTTCGTTCGCTACGCCGTCGAGCCAGTCGGGGGCGGCCCGCGCGATTGCGGCCCCCCCCGCCCGGCCTCACGGGACGGGCCGACGGCGGCGGCCCGTTGGTTCGCTCCGCCGTCGAGCCAGTCGGCGTCGGCCCGCGCGATCGCGGCCTCCCGCGCCAGAACCCCCACGATCGATGGCGAGAACTCCCGCGCCAGCAACGGCAGCAGCCGGTGGCGCACCCGGTTGCGGGTCACGCGCAGGTCGCGGTTCGACTCGTCCTCCCGGTATTGCAGCCCGCGAGCCGCCAAGTGCTCGCGGAGCTCCTGCCGCGACACGCCCAGCAACGGCCGCACGACGCGGCCGGCGCGCGGCCGGATGCCCGCGAGCCCGCCCGGGCCCGCGCCGCGGATCAGCCGCAGCAGCACCGTCTCGGCCAGGTCGTCGCGCGTATGGCCCGTCGCCACCCGGTCCGCTCGCTGCTCGCCCGCGACCCGCTCGAAGGTCGCGTACCGGAGGCGGTGCCCCGCGTGCTCGATCGAGATGCGATCCGCCCGCGCCAGGGCCGCGACGTCGACCCGCTCGACGAAGATCGGCACGTCGAGTGCCCCCGCCAGCGCGCGGCAGAAGCTCTCGTCCGCCTCCGCGGCGCCCCCCCGGAGCTGGTGGTTGACGTGGAGGAGCCCCGCGAGCGCGTAGCCGCCCGCCGGCGCGGCGGCGGCCAGGAGCACGCTCAACGCCACCGAGTCCGCCCCGCCGGACAAGGCCGCCAGCACACGGCCGCCCCTCGGAATCAGGCCGTCCCGCTCGATCGCCCGCAGGACTCGCTCGGCGAGCGGGCACCGGCCGTCGAGGGTCGCGCCGGGGACCCGGATCGTCGCCGGCCCGCCGGCGCCCGGGCCGGGGGCGCCGCGGGCGCTGCGACCGCCCGCCGGGACGGGCGGAATGGTGGTGCCGGCGCAGGGACTTGAACCCCGGACCTAGCGGATATGAGCCGCTCGCTCTGACCAACTGAGCTACGCCGGCACGAACAGTCGATTATGACAGGGATCGCCGCGCCGGATCACCCGCGGCGCGCGCCGCCCCGCAGGATGAGCATCGCGTCTCCGTAGCTGTAGAAGCGGTACCCGCGGGCGACCGCCTCCCGATAGGCGGCGAGCACCGGCTCCCGGCCCGCCAGCGCGCATACGAGCAGCAGCAGCGACGAGCGCGGCAGATGGAAGTTGGTCAGCAGGCCGCTCACGACCTCGAACCGGAAGCCCGGGTAGATGTAGAGGTCGGTCGCGCCGGTCCCCGCCCGGACCTCCCCGCCACCCTCCCGCACCGCCGCCTCGAGCGCGCGCGTCGTCGTCGTGCCGACCGCCACGATGCGGCGGCCGTCGGCGCGCGCCCGGTTCACGGCGTCGGCGGTCCTCTCCGGGATCGCGAAGCGCTCCGCCGCCAGCCGGTGTTCGCGCACCGACTCGGTCCGCACCGGCTCCCACCTGGCCTAACCCACCCGCCGCCCGAACCGAAGGCCCCCCCCCCCAGCCGGTGTTCGCGCACCGACTCGGTCCGCACCGGCTCGAACGTGCCGTACCCGACGTGCAGCGTGATCGGATGCCACTCGAGGCCGCGCGCCCGGAGGCTCTCGATCAGCCGCGGCGTGAAGTGCAGCCCTGCCGTCGGCGCGGCGACCGAGCCGCGGACGGACGCGAACACCGTCTGGTAGCGCTCGCCGTCGCCGCCGTGGACGGGGCGCCTGAGGTAGGGGGGAATCGGAACCTCGCCGATCGCGTCTACCGCCCGGTCGACGTCCTGGCCGTCGGGAACGGTCAGCCGGATCGTCCGGCGCCCGTGGAAGTGCCGCTCCAGCACCGTCAGGTGCAGGCGGCGGCCGCCACCCTCGAAGCGGGCCTCGGCCCCCGGGCGGAGCTTCCGTCCCGGGTGCACGAGAGCCTCCCAGCGGTCCTCGTCGAGGCGTCCGAGCAGCAGGCATTCGACCACGCCTCCGCTCGGCTCCCGGCGGCCGCGGAGCCGAGCCGGGAAGACGCGCGTGTCGTTCGCCACCACCACGTCGCCTGCGGCCAGCAGCTCGGGCAGATCGCTGACGTGGCCGTGCCGGCAGGCGCCGTCGCGGGGGTCCAGCGCGAGCAGGCGGGCCGCATCGCGCACCGGCGCCGGCTCCTGGGCGATGCGGTCGGCGGGCAGGTCGTAGTCGAAGTCGGACAGGCGCAGGTCGTCCGCCGTCAACAGGCCCACCGCAGCAGCACGGCACCCACGGTGAAGCCGGCGCCCACGGAGCTCAGGAGCACGCGCCTCCCCTTCTTCAGGCGGCCGTCGGCCCGTGCGTCGGCCAGCGCGAGCGGAATGGTGGCCGCGGTCGTGTTGCCGTAGCGGTCGATGTTGATGACGATGCGGTCCCGATCGACCCCGAGGTGCTCGGCCGCGCTCAGGATGATGCGGCGGTTGGCCTGGTGGCAGACGAACAGGTCGACGTCGTCCGGGCCGATCCCGTTGGCGTCCAGCACCCGGCGGCAGATCTCCACCATCTTGCGCACCGCGAACTTGAATACGGCCGGCCCGTCCTGATGCACGTAGTGCAGGCGCTGGTCGATCGTCTCGTGGCTCGCCGGACGGAGGCTGCCCCCGGCCGGCATGCAGAGCGCCGGTCCACCGCTGCCGTCGATCTCATGGGCGAAGTCGAGCAGGCCCAGTCCGTCCTCGGTGGCCGGCGCGACGACGGCCGCTCCCGCCCCGTCGCCGAAGAGCACGCAGGTCGCGCGGTCCTGGTAGTCGATGATCGACGACATCACGTCGGCGCCGACCACGAGCGCGTAGTCGTGCGCGCCGCCCGCCACCATCTGGGCGCCGGTCGTGAGCGCGTAGGTGAAGCCCGAGCAGGCCGCGCCGAGGTCGAACCCCCAGGCGTTCGTCGCGTCGATCTTCGTCTGCAGGAGGCAGGCGGTACTCGGGAAGAACATGTCCGGCGTCGTGGTCGCGACGACGATGAAGCCGATGTCGGCCGGGGTCAGCCCGGCCGCGGCGATGGCCCGGCGCGCCGCTTCCGCCCCGAGGTCGGACGACGCCACGCCCTCGTCGACGACATGACGCTCGCGGATTCCGGTCCGCTTGAGGATCCATTCGTCCGTCGTCTCGACCAGCGTCTCGAGATCGGCGTTGGTGAGCACCCGCGGCGGAACATAGGTGGCGAGCGACGCCACCTTGACCTGGCGCGCCGTCTGCCCGCCCGCGAGCCGCGCCCCGTTTCCTCTCGACACGTTTGTCATCCTTTTACAGGAGGCGCGGCGTCGTGCCCGGCGCCGTCAAGCCGAAGAAGTCGTATGCCCGCGCCGTCGCCACCCGGCCGCGCGGCGTCCGGTCCAGGAACCCGATCTGCATCAGGAAGGGCTCGTAGATGTCCTCGATCGCGTCCTTCTCCTCGCTGATGGCCGCGGCGATGGTGTTGAGCCCGACCGGGCCGCCTCCGAACTTCTCGATGATGGTCCGCAGCAGACGACGGTCGGCCTCGTCGAAGCCGCGCTCGTCCACCTCGAGCAGGTCGAGCGCGCGGCGCGCCACGTCGTGCGTCACCGCCCCGTCGGCCCGCACCTCGGCGTAGTCGCGCACGCGGCGCAGCAGCCGGTTGGCGACGCGCGGCGTCCCGCGGGAGCGGCGTGCGATCTCGCCGGTCGCGGGATCGTCGATCCGCACCCCGAGAATGCGCGCCGACCGCCCCACGATGGCGACGAGGTCGCTCTCTGTGTAGAAGTCGAGCCGGTGCGCGATCCCGAAACGGGCTCGGAGCGGCGAGGTGAGAAGACCGGTGCGGGTCGTCGCGCCCACCAGGGTGAAGCGCTCCACCGGCACCTTGACCGAACGCGCGCCCGGACCCTGACCGATCAGGATGTCGAGCTCGTAGTCCTCCATCGCCGGATAGAGGATCTCCTCGACCGCCGGGCTCAGGCGGTGGATCTCGTCGATGAAGAGCACCTCCCGCTCGCCGAGATGGGTCAGGAGCGCGGCGAGGTCGCCCGCCTTCTCGATCACCGGCCCGGCCGTGGCCCGCACCGCGACGCCGAGCTCGTGCCCGATCACGTAGGCCAGCGTCGTCTTGCCGAGACCCGGCGGACCGTGGAGGAGCACGTGATCCAGCGCCTCGCCCCGCTGCCGGGCGGCGGTGACGGACACCTGGAGGTTCTCCCGCACGCGGTCCTGTCCGACGTAGGCATCGAGCGTGCGCGGGCGGAGCCCCTCCTCGTAGCGGGCGTCGTCGTCCGCCTGCACGGTGCTCAGGACGCGTTCACTGGTCATCGTTCAACGCCGCGGACATTGTACGCGCACATCGCTGCCCGCCGCCGCAGGCTGGAAGGCAGCCGCGCGCGCATTGCCGTGCGGTCGTTATGCCCTCGGGGGCAGGCTCGTCATTCGTGATATGCGGATCGCCGATGGAGCGCGTGCCGGACATGACGGCGGCCCGGAATAGGCCGCAGACGATCCCGTGGGGGTGCCCGAGCCTCGAACCCGAGGCTTCGTGCGGGCCTGCGTTTCGCGCACCTTCCGCGCGAAACCGGCGGTGCCGAGCAGCGACGGAACGTGGACGCCCCCGAGGCAGCCTGACTCAACGGGCGGCCACTGCTCCCACCGCGTCGAGCACGACGTCGAGCTTGACGCCCTCTTCGCGGCGGACTACGTTCGAGGAGGTCCGCTGCCCGGCTGGATGACGACCGTGACCTTGGCTCGTCGGGGCTGGCGCGCCGGACGGCGAGTTGCCGTGCCCGACTCGATCACCGAGACCCGCTCCTGGAGCCGCGAGGCCTACGACCGAGCGGTCGCGACCGGCGTTCTCGGCCCCGACGACCGCGTCGAGCTGATTGAGGGGAGGCTCGTTTCCGTGACGCCGCAGGGCAGCCGGCACGCGACCGCCATCCGGCTCGCCAACCGGGCGCTCGGTCGAGCGTTCGGAGGCGACTGCATCGTCCAGTGCCAGTTGCCGCTGGCGATCGCCGGGGACTCGGAGCCGGAACCGGACGTGGCGGTGGTCGCCGGCGAGATAGGCGACTACCGGGACGTCCACCCCTCGACTGCGCTGCTCGTGGTGGAGGTGGCGGACGACTCCCTGGTCCAGGACCGGACGGTGAAGCAACGTCTCTACGCGCGTTGCAGCGTGCCGGAGTACTGGATTGTCGCCATTCCGGACGCTCGTCTCGAGGTCCTTCGGGATCCGGCCGCGGACGGCTACCGCGACGTCACGGTGCTCCAGGCCGGAGACACCGTCGCGCCGCTCGCCCGCCCCGGCTCGCCGATTCCCGTGGCCGACCTGCTCCCGTAGAAGGGCGTCGGCGGGGGGCCGTGAATCAGCCCGCCAACTCGCGCAGGGCCGCCCGCAGTGTCTCCTCGAAGCCGCCGGCGCCGCCGGCGCCGCCGCGCAGGGCCGCCTCGGCGGCGCGCTCCGCGACCGGGCGCTGGTAACCGAGGTTGAGGAGGGCCGACAGCACGTCGCCGCGGAGGTCTCCGCCCGCTCCCGCCGATTCGCCGGCATCGTCCGCGGTGGGCGCCGGCAGCTTGTCCTTGAGCTCCAGGCCGATCCGCTCGGCCGTCTTGCGGCCGACGCCGGGGACCGCGTGCAGCCGCGCGTGCTCCCCGCGGCGGATCGCCTGCACCAGGTCGAGCGGCTCGACGCCGGACAGCACGGCCAGGGCCAGCCTGGGGCCGACCCCGTTCACGCCGAGGAGCCGCTCGAAGAGGTCGCGCTCGAGCCGCGAGGCGAAGCCGAAGAGCGACAGCGTGTCCTCGCGGACGTGGGTGTGGATGCGGAGCGACACCTCCGCGCCCGGCTCGCCCACCTCGCTGTAAGTCGACAGCGGCACGTGGACCTCGTAGCCGACCCCGTTGACGTCGAGCACCAGCCGGCCGGGCTCCTTGTCGGCCAGCCGGCCGCGGAGGTGGGCGATCACGACGGCGACCTCGCCGGCGGCCGGAAGCGGCGCCAGCTCCGGGGGGCCGCCCCGGCCGTTCCGGCTCCCCCCGCCTTCCCCTCCGCACCGCCCCGCGTCACCGCCGCGCTGCCTGCCGCCGCCGCGGCGGTCCGAACCGCAGCCGATCCCGACACGTGCGCATGACACACCGCCACGGCGAGGGCGTCGGAGACGTCGAGGGGCGACGGCGGCTCCGACAGGCCGAGCAGCAGCATGACCATCTGGCGCACCTGCGGCTTGTCGGCCCGGCCGTAGCCGACCACGGCGCGCTTGACCTCCGCGGGCGTGAACTCGCTCACCGGGAGGCCGGCCTCCGACGCCGCGAGCATGACGACGCCCCGCACGTGACCCAGCTTGAGCGCGCTGCGGGCGTTCCGCGCGTAGAAGAGGTCCTCGATCGCCACGACGTCCGGACGGTGCCCGGCGATCATCGACGCCAGCCCATCCCGGATTGCCAACAGCTTCTCCGGAAAGGAGGCTCGCGCCGCAGGAGCGAGCACCCCGCAAGCGACGACCCGGTGACGGCTGCCGTCGGTCTCGATGCAGCCGTAGCCGGTCCGTATCGATCCCGGGTCGACCCCGAGGATTCTCACGCCAGCGAGGCCTCTATCTCCTTCGCTTCGATGTCGAAGTTCGACCAGACGTGCTGGATGTCGTCCAGGTCCTCCAGCACGTCCATCAACTTGATCATCTGCTGCGCGGTCCTGCCCTCGAGCTTCACGAGGTTCTGGGGCAGCATCGCGATCTGAGCCGAGACGGGTGCGGCGCCCGCCGCGGTGACCGCCTCGCGCACCGCCTCGAACGCCTCGGGGCTGCTGACGATCTCCCAGGTGTCGCCGTCCTCCTGGAAATCGTCGGCCCCGGCGTCGATTGCCGTGGTCATCAGCATCTCCTCGTCCACGGTCCCCTGCTCGACGATGATCTGCCCGTGCTTCTCGAACATCCACGCCACGGAGTTCGTCGTGCCGAGGTTGCCGTTGTGCTTGGACAGGAGATGCCGGATCTCGCCGACCGCGCGGTTGGTGTTGTCGGTCAGGCACTGGATGAGCAACGCTGCGCCGCCGGGCCCGTAGGCTTCGTACGTCACTTCCTCGTACGTGACGCCCGGCTCCTCGCCCGTCCCTCGCCGGATGGCGCGCTTGATGTTCTCGGCCGGCATGTTGGCCGCCTTGGCGTCGGCGATGACGGTCCTGAGGCGAGGGTTCATGCCGGGGTCGCCGCCACCGTCGCGCGCGGCTACCGTCAGCTCCTTGATGATGCGGGTGAAGAGCTTGCCGCGCCGGGCGTCGGCGACCCCTTTCTTGTGCTTGATCGACGCCCACTTGGAATGACCAGACATGACTGCATTATCGCAAAACCGCCGCGCCGCCGGAAGCGGGCCGCGGCCGGCGCGCCCCGTCCGGGCAACCGGGCGTGGCGCCGCGGAGAGCGCCGTCAGAAGTCGATGCGAGTGCTGACGCCGTAGCTCCGCGGCGGGTTGGTCAGATAGCCGACGCGGGCCAGGGTGCCCCGCTCCTGGTCGAGCGCCAGCAGCGCCCGTTCGTCCGTGACGTTGTCGATGAAGAAGGCGACGTCCCAGCGGCCGTCGAGGATTCCGACCCGCAGGTTGAGGATGTTGTAGGCCGGAAGCTCCGGATCGAAGGCGAAGAAGCTCTGCGTGAGCGGACCGCCGATGAAGGTCCCGGGACGCAGCGCCGGGGCGAGGGCTGTCAGGTCGACCGTGCCGAACCCCTCGGCCTGGTCGCCGACCTGCGTGAAGCGCGAGCCGACGTGGTGGAACGTCCCGCTGACGTAGCCGACCCAGCCGCCGCCCACCAGCCAGCGCCAGGTGGCGGCGGCGGCCGACTGGAACCGCGGCGTGGTCGGCAGCCGCCGGCCCGCCTCGATGCCCGACACCACACCGACCGCGCCCGTTTCGTCGGTCGAGGACACGGTCGACTGCAGCCGGGCGTCGGCAACGCTGGCCGAGAGCGCGAAGTCGAAGAAGGTGGTCGGTTGCGCGGCGAGCTCCAGCTCCACCCCCGCGCTCCGGGCATCGGGAACGTTGAAGATGATGCGCGAGGAACAGGTGCCGGCGGTGACCGTCGCCTGCAGGTTGCGAATGTCCATGTAGAACGCGGACGCGTTGAACGTGCCGCGGCCGCCGAGGAAGGTCGACTTGACGCCCGCCTCGTAGTTCCACAGCTCCTCGTCCTCCCACGTGCCGCGATCCCCGAAGGTCACGAGATCTGCGGGAGAGCAGATCGGGGCGTTCAGCGGATCGTTGATGCCGCCGAGGCGGAAGCCCTTCGAGACCTGCGCGTTGATCTGTGTCGCCGGCGTAACGTCGTAGCTGGCGATGACCCGCGGCGCGACGCCGGTCGCCCGGACGGTGCCTTCGCTGTCGAGCGGGTCCGCGAACAGGCCGTCGAACACTTGCGTGCGGTGCTCGTCGAAGTCGTACCAGCGGAGACCGCCGGTCAGCCGCAGGCGGTCGGTGACGGAGAGCGTCACCTCCCCGAACGCCGCGAGTTGCTCGAAGTCGTAGTTGAGGTCGGAGTAGAAGATCTCCTCGGTGTCCGCGTGGCCCGCCAGCGCCCGCGAACCCGTCCAGACGAGATCCGGGATCCCGGTCACGGCCCGCAGGAAGTCCGAGACCGCGCCGCCGTTGATCGCCACGAAGTCCCGCGCGTAGGCGCTCTGGCCGTACTGCCGCTCCGAGCTGCTGTAGAAGGCACCGGCCAGCCAGTCCACGCGTTCCGCGCCGCCGGCCACCCGGACCTCCTGTGTCAGGCCCTGTGCGATGGTCGAGTCGACCAGCGGGAAATCGAGCGTATAGCCGGCCTCCGGCGCGCCGAACGGGCTGAAGGCGACGCTGGCGCCCAGGGCCGACGCGTCCCGCACCACCTCGACGTCGCGGTTGGTGAACGAGGTGATAGCCGTCAGCGCGGCGCCGCCGAAGTCGTAGGTCAGCGTGATGTCGCCCAGGAGGAACTCGTCCGTGTACGGCTCGTCGATCTGCGTGAAGAGCTGCCGCTCGCCGAGGGTGACCGCGGGCCGCGTGGTCGTGAACGGGTTGGCCAGGACGTTGTACGCGTCGATGCGGTTCCAGCCCTGCATCGACACATCCTGGTAGATGACCCGCGGCGTGACCGCGAACCGCTCGCTCGGCTGGAGGCGCAGCGCCACCCGCGCGCCGGTCCGCCGGCCGCCGTTGACGTTCTCGTTGACGCTCAAGTCCGGCTGCACGGCATCCATGAAGCCGCCGATCCCGGTGTTCCAGGCGGTGACGCGCGCCGCCGCCGCCCGGCCGAGCGGGATGTTCACCGCGAACTTGGCGTCGTGGCCGAGCCCGCCCCCGTCGAGCGATCCGAAGCCGAGCTCAACCGCCCCCTCGCTGACGCCGAGCGCCGGCGGGTTCGTGATGTAGCGCACCGTTCCCGACAGCGAGCCGGACCCGAACAAGGTCCCCTGCGGGCCGCGCAGCACCTCGATGCGGGACATGTCGAACAGGTCGATGTCCGGCGTGAAGAGCGAGAGCGAGATGACCGACTCGTCCAGGTAGACGCCGACCTGCTCCTTGACGCCCGGCTGGTCGCGCACGACCTGGCCCGCGGACACCCCGCGCATCGCGATCTGGCTCTGGCCCGGACCGAGGTTCTGGACCGAGAAGCCGGCGACGTTGGTCGAGACGTCCTCGAGGCTGCGGGCGCCCCGGCTGCGCAGCGCCCGCTGGGTCGGCGCCACGATCGAGAAGGGCACCGACTGCAGGTCCTCCTCGCGCTTGCGCGCGGTGACGGTGACCGAGATCTCCTCGGTAAACTGTGGCGGGTCTTCGTCGTCGCCCGTCTCGGCCGCGTCCTGACCCTCCGCGGGGTCCTGCGCGCTCGAGGGGGACGGCGCCGCGAGCGGGAGCGCTACCAAGAGGGTCAGAATCAGCACGCCGCTACGCATGGTGAGCCTCCCCGCCGGCGGGCCGGCGTTGCAAGAGTGCTACGCATACGGTCGATTCTAGACCGCCGCCGCTCGTCGCGGTCGGAACATGCGGGTCAGGCGCGGCGGGCGACGATGACCCAGACCTCCGCATCCGGAGACCACGCCGCACCGCGGTAGTCGCCGAGCACCGCGTCCACCCCGAACCCGGCCCGTTCGAGGCGCTCGACCATCTGCGGCACGGTGACCGTTCGGAACGTGAGCGAGAAGCGATGGAAGGTCCGGCGGCGGCCGCGCCGCTCCACGAACTCCTGGTCGAAGACCGTCAGCGACCGTCGGCGGTCCTGCCGCACCGACTCGATGAGCGTGAGCCGGCGCCCCCCGCTCGCCGGCCCGTGGAGGCTCACGCGGCGGTGGTACGCCTCCCACCTCGGCAGGTCGGGGGCGAGGTCGACGCCGAGCATGCCTCCGGGGGTGAGCACGCGCGCGGCCCCCGCGAGCGTAGCGGCGAGGTCGTCGTCCGAGAGCAGCGACTGCAGCATGCCGTACGGCGCCATGACCAGTCGGCAGCGCCAGCCCCGGCGAAAGGGTAACTCGCGGATGTCCCCGCGCAGAAGCGACATGCGGCCCGCGAGGCCGGCGCGCCGCATCCGCAGGCGCAACCGGCGGAGCATCGGCTCCGAGCGGTCGATCCCTACGAACCGGGACGCGGCGCGCGCGAGCCGGGTGCAGAGGCGCCCGGTGCGACGACCGCCTCCGAGGGGCCGACCCCTACGAACCGGGACGCGGCGCGCGCGACCGGGATCGAGAGTCGCCCGGTGCCGCACCCGAGCTCGAGAACGGTGCCGCCGGCGCGGCCGGCCAGGTCCGCCCAGAACCGGACGTCGCGGCGGCCGACCGTGCGGCGGTTCTCCCAGTCGTAGAAGGGCGCATACGCGTCCCAGCCGTGCCAGCCCTCGGAGGGGGTCGCGTCGCTCACCGCGGGAGTGTCGGACATGCCGCACCGACCGCGCGGCGCAGGAGCGGTGCAGGCCAGCCTGCACCGCGGGCGGGCCGTTGTAGGATGGCGCCGCCATGCCGCTCGTCCCCGCCTGGGCGCCGAACCTGCATCCGCTGGTGGTGCACCTCCCGATCGCGCTGCTGCTGGCGGCGGGCGCCGTCGACCTGGCGGACCTGGTGCTGCGCGGGCGGGCGCCCGTACGGAACACGGCCACCTGGCTGTACATCGCCGGCGCGGCGGCCGCGGTCGCGGCCTACTTCAGCGGCGTGAGCGCGCTGGAGATGCGGGCGCTCTCCCCGGACGGCGCCGCGGTTGCCGCTGCGCACGCCGACTGGGCGTTCCGCGTCACGTGGCTGTTCGCCTTCTTCGCTTCGGTACGCCTCGCGATGTCCTACGCGCTGCGGCCGGCGCGCTGGCTGGTTGCCGGCGCCGTCGTAGTCGCGCTCGTCGGGCTGGCGGCGCTGGTCGAGACGGTGCGTCACGGAAGCCGTCTGGTCTTCGAGCACGGCGTCGGGGTGCAGCCGGTCACTGCAGCGCGGGCAGCGGCCGCGGAGCGCGCCGCCGCCGCTGGGCGAACCGCGGAGCGTGCGGCGGCCGCCGGCCCCGCGGGGGGGGGGGGGCGCGCGGGGCGCGCCCCCCGGCCGGGGGCGGACCGGGGGGGCGGGAGGGGGCCGCGGAGCCGGAGCGGGCCGCCGGTCGCGATTGACCGGTCGAGCGGGGACCCCGCCACCCCGCCGTGATCGACCGGACGAGCCGGGCCGGTGACAGCGGCCGCCCCCGGCAGTGCGCCGCACGCGCGCCTGCGACCGGGCCCCCCGCCCCCCGCGGCGCAGACCCCGGGCGGAGCCGGGCCGGTGACAGCGGCCGCCCCCGTCAGTTCGTCGCGCGGCCGCGGCCGAACGGACGCTGGCCGAGCGCGCGCTGCATCACCTCGTACTGCACCGACATGATGTGGCCGATGGCCTCGATCCAGTACGCCGCGTTGTGGGCGCCGGGCATCTGCATGAAGTTGAACGGGATGTTCTCCTCGGCCAGGTAGGTGGCCAGCTCCAGCGCGCCCGCGATCAGCCGGTCCTCGGTGCCGCAGTCGAGGTAGATGTGCGGCAGGTCCTCGCGCGGAACCTGCTGGATGAGCGTGAACGGGTCATAGGCCTCGGCCTGCTCGGGAGTCGCGAACATCGTGCCGCGCGGCGTGCGCTCCACCTGGCTCGAGAAGCCGTCGATCCCGATCAGGGGGTTCGGCTGCCGCCGGCGTGCCTCCTGCTCGGGCGTGAGTTGCCGCGGCTCCCGCGGCGGCATCTCGCCCCGCATCCGCGCGCCCGACTGCCGGCCGTACTCCAGCGCCCCGCTCGTGCTGCCGATGGAGATGAACAGTTCCGGGTTGCGGAGCCCCATGGTGATGGCGCCGAAGCCGCCCATGGAGAGCCCGGTCATCGCCCGCCCCTCGCGGCGCGCGACGGTCCGGAAGTTCCAGTCGACGTGGCTCACGACGTCCCGGACGACGTGGTCCTCCCAGTTGTTGGACTGCCCGTCCTCGTTTTCCGCCCAGTTGACGTACCAGGAATTGCCGGCGTCCGGCATGACGACGATGAGGTCGGCGTAGAGCCCGGAGTAGAAGGGCGCCCCGTTGGCCAGCCCCCACGCGGTGTAGTTCTGGGTCAGGCCGTGCAGGAGGTAGAGCACGGGGTAGCGCGCCGTCGACGTCTCGTAGTCGTCCGGCAGCAGGATGTTGTACTTCATCGTCCGGTCGACGGCCGGGCTGAAGAACTCCACCGTCTGGAGCTCCCGAGCCTGGGCGACCGGGACGGCCACCAGAGCCGCGAGCACGAACACGACGGCGACGGTCCGCACGAGCTTCGGATTCAACATGATGCCCTCCGGATCTGCGACCACGACGGCCGATGCACCGCGGCACTGCGGCAGGTTCTCATCCTTCCCCGCCGTTCGTCGCCCCCTCGGCGGCGCGGCGCAGGCGCGCCAACCAAGCCTACAGGAGTCCGCGCCGCGGCGGCGGACTCCTGGCGCGAAACCGCTCTCGCGCCGTGAGGGCGGGCTCTGGCCGCCAGCCGGCGGAGCGCGGTATGCTTTCGCGTTGCCGCGACACGGAGGATCCCCGAATGCGACACGCTAGCCCGCCAATCGCCGCCTGGCGGCTCCGCTTGGCGCCCAGTCGTGCCTACAGGAATCGGCGCCGTTCGACGGCGCGAATTCCTGGCTCCCGCCCGGCCGGGATTCTGGCCCTGGCGATCATCACCGGCCTCGCCGCCGCGCCCACCGGGCTCGCGGCGCAGGAGGAAGGCACCCGGCACGGCGAATGGCCGAGCTACGGCGGCGACCTGGCCCACACGCGCTACTCGCCCCTGGACCAGATCGACGGCGGGAACTTCAACGACCTCGAGGTGGCGTGGACTTTCCGCACCGACAACTTCGGACCGACGCCGGAGTTCTTCCTGCAGGCGACCCCGCTGATGGTGGACGGCGTCGTCTACACGACGGCCGGCACGCGCCGCGCGGCGGTGGCCCTCGACGCGGCCACCGGCGAGATCCTCTGGTTCCACCGCTACGACGAGGGCGAGCGGGGCGCGGCGGCGCCGCGGCGCCTTTCGGGCCGGGGGCTGACCTACCTCGACGACGGCGCGGACGGCCGGATCTTCTACGTGACACCCGGCTACCACCTGATCGGCCTGAACGCGGCCACCGGCCGCCGGCTGGCCGACTTCGGGTCCGACGGCATCGTCGACCTGAAGCAGAACCTCGATCAGGAGATCGACCTCGTCACCGGCGAGATCGGACTCCATTCGGCGCCGGTCGCCGTGGGGAACACCATCGTCATCGGGGCCGCCCATCTGCCGGGCGGCGCGCCCCGTTCGATGCGCAACGTCAAGGGCTACATCCGCGGCTTCGATGTCGACAGCGGCGAGCGGAAGTGGATCTTCCACACCATCCCGCAGGGCGACGAGTTCGGCAACGAGACGTGGGAGGGTGATTCCTGGCGCTACACGGGCAACGCCGGCGTGTGGGGCCAGATGACCATCGATCCGGAGCTCGGCATGGTCTACCTGCCGGTCGAGATGCCGACCAACGACTACTACGGCGGGCACCGCCTGGGCGACAACCTCTTCTCGGACAGCCTCGTGGCGCTCGACCTCGAGACCGGCGAGCGGCGCTGGCACTTCCAGATCACCCACCACGACGTATGGGACTGGGATCTGCCGGCGGGGCCGGTGCTGGCCGACATCACCGTGGACGGGCGCGACATACGGGCCGTCGCGCTGCCGACCAAGCAGTCGTGGCTCTTCGTCTTCGACCGGGAGACGGGCGAGCCGGTCTGGCCGATCGACGAGCAACCGGTCGCCGCCTCCGACATTCCGGGCGAGATCCTGGCGCCGACCCAGCCGCACCCCACGAAGCCGCCGGCCTTCGACCAGCAGGGCATCGGCCCCGACGACCTGATCGACTTCACGCCGGAGCTCAAGGCCCGCGCGCTGGAGGTGCTCGGCCGCTTCCGCTACGGGCGCTCCATCTATACGCCCCCCTCGGTCGGCGCGGCCGACGGGACCTACGGCACCCTGCAGGTGCCGGCGTCCACCGGCGGCGTCAACTGGCCGGGCGGCTCGTTCGACCCCGAGACCGGCATCTTCTACCAGTACTCGAAGTCCGAGGTGACGAACCTCGGCTTGGTCAACGACCCCGAGCGGTCGGACATGAACTTCATCCGCGGGCGCCCCGAGGGGGTGAGCGCCCGGCAGGAGGCGCTCAACGTCGAGGGCATACCGATCCTCAAGCCCCCCTGGGGCCGCATCAGCGCCATCGACCTGAACGCGGGCGAGATCCTGTGGCAGGTGCCGCACGGCGAGACCGCCGACAACATCCGCAACCACCGCCTGCTGGAGGGCGTCGACATCCCGCGCACCGGCCGGCCGGGGCGCGTCGGGACGCTCGTCACCGGGACCCTGGTGGTCGCGGGCGACGGCGGCACCTTCACGAACGAGGAAGGCATCTCCGGCGCGATGCTCCGGGCCTACGACAAGGCCACCGGCGAGGAGCTCGGCGCGGTCCACATGCCCGCACGGCAGACCGGGTCCCCGATGACCTATCTCGCCGGCGGGCAGCAGTACATCGTCGTCGCCGTGAGCGGCGGCGGCTACGGGGGCGAGCTGATCGCCTATCGCCTGCCATGATCGTCGGAGTTCCCAGAGAGACCTTCCCCGGGGAGCGGCGTGTCGCGCTCGTTCCCGGGGTGCTGCCGGCCCTGACCAAGGCCTCGCTCGAGGTGCTGGTCGAGACAGGCGCGGGGGCGGGGGCGGGGTTCCCCGATGCCGCCTATACGGACAAGGGCGCCCGGATTGCAGCCTCGCGGGCGGATCTCTTCGCCGAGGCCGCCGTGGTCCTGCAGGTCCGCAGCCCCGGCGCGGCGGGAGAGACCGGGCGGGCGGACCTCGCGGCGCTTCGCGACGGTCAGGCCGTCATCGGGTTCTCGGAGCCGCTCGGGGAGCCGGCGGCGGCGCGGGACGTTGCCGAGCGGGGCGCCACGGCGCTCTCGATGGAGCTCATTCCGCGCATCACGCGGGCCCAGAGCATGGACGCCCTGTCGTCGATGGCGACCATCGCCGGCTACAAGGCGGTGCTGCTCGCGGCGAGCGCGCTCCCCCGCATGTTCCCGATGATGATGACCGCAGCCGGCACCATCAAGCCGGCCCGCGTGTTCGTCATCGGGGCCGGGGTGGCGGGGCTCCAGGCGATAGCGTCGGCGCGCCGCCTCGGGGCCCGCGTCGAGGCCTACGACGTGCGCCCCGCGGTCAAGGAGCAGGTCGAGAGCCTCGGCGCCGCGTTCGTCGAGCTGCCGCTGGAGACCGGCGGCTCGGAGGACGCCGGCGGCTATGCGAAGGCGCAGGACGAATCGTTCCTCGAGCGGCAGCGCGAGACGATGACGCGCGTCGTCGCGGCGAGCGACGTCGTCATCACCACGGCGCTCGTGCCGGGCCGGACGGCGCCGGTCCTGGTGACGGCCGAGATGGTCGCCGGCATGGCCCCCGGCTCGGTGGTGGTCGATCTGGCGGCCGAGCGGGGCGGCAACTGCGCCCTGACGAAGGGCGACGAGGAGGTCGTCTCGGACAACGGCGTCACCGTGCTCGGCCCCACGAATTTGCCGTCGACGGTGCCCTACCATGCGTCGCAGATGTACGCGAAGAACATCTCGACGCTGCTCCTGCACCTGACCCGGGACGGTGCGCTCGTGCTCGACAGCGACGACGAGATCACGGCGGGGACGCTGGTGTCGCGGGGCGGCCAGGTGGTGCATCCGCGCGTCCGGGAGCTGCTCGGAGAGGCCGCCTGACGCCGGGCGGCTCGGCCGAGCGCGCGACCAGAGCGACAGCGGGACGGGGGATCATCGATCGATGGACGCATTCATTCCGCTCCTCACGATCTTCATGCTGGCGGTCTTCGTCGGCTTCGAGATCATCACGAAGGTGCCGCCGCTGCTCCACACGCCGCTCATGTCGGGCAGCAACGCCATCTCGGGCATCACCATCATCGGCGCGCTCCTGTCGGTCGCCTCGCCGAACCGGACGACGATGATCCTCGGCTTCCTCGCGCTGGTGATCGCGACCGTCAACGTAGTGGGCGGCTTCCTGGTCACGAATCGCATGCTCGGCATGTTCCGCAAGAAGGACTAGGAGTCTGCGCCGCAGCAACGTGCCGTTCGAGAGGCGCGCGGCGCGCAGACTCTCAAGGCGCCCGTGAGGGCGCAGGGGCCGCCCGTGGACAGCGTCTTCATCAACCTCATCTACCTCGCGGCCTCGGTTCTCTTCATCCTCGGCATCCGCGGCCTGACGCATCCGCGGACCGCGGTGCGCGGCAACCTGATGGGCGCGGCCGGGATGCTGCTGGCCGTGGTGGCGACGCTGCTCGACCGGCAGATCTTCGGCGCTGGTCCCCAGGCGCTGGCCATGATCCTCGCCGGCGTGGCGCTCGGCGGGGCCATCGGCGCCACGCTGGCCCTGCGCATCGCGATGACCGCGATGCCGGAGATGGTGGCGCTCCTGAATGCCTTCGGCGGCGGCGCCTCCGCCCTGGTGGCGGGCGCGGTGCTGGTGAGCGCGAGCGAGCCGTCGGCCCAGATGACGGTGGCCACCGTCTTCTCGGGCCTCATCGGCTCGGTGACCTTCTGGGGCAGCCTCGTCGCGTTCGACAAGCTGCGCGGCCTGCTGCTGCCCGATGCGCCGGTCGTCTTCCCGGGGCAGCAGCTCCTGAACGGCGCCATCGGACTCGTCGCCCTCGGGCTCGGCGTGATGGTCGTCGCCGAGCCCGGCACGATCGCCTTCTATGGGGGCCTCGTGGCGGTGGCCTCCGTGCTCGGCATCCTGCTGACGATATCCATCGGCGGGGCCGACATGCCGGTCGCCATCGCACTGCTCAACTCCTACTCCGGGCTTGCCGCGGCGTCGACCGGCTTCGTCCTGGACAACAACATCCTGATCATCACCGGCTCGCTGGTAGGGGCCTCCGGCATCATCCTGACCCGCATCATGTGCAAGGCGATGAACCGCTCGCTGATCAACGTGCTGGTCGGGGCGATCGCCGAAGGAACCACCTCGAAATCGGACGCCGACGCGGTGTACGCCGGACGCGTCAAGAGCACCTCGGCCGAAGAGGTGGCCATGCTCTTCGACGGCGCGCGCCGCGCGGTGATCGTCCCGGGCTACGGTCTCGCCGTCTCGCAGGCGCAGCACCAGGTGCGGGACCTGGCGAACCTGCTCGAGTCGCGCGGCGTCGAGGTGGAGTACGCCATCCACCCGGTCGCGGGCCGGATGCCCGGACACATGAACGTCCTCATGGCCGAGGCCGACGTCGACTACGACAAGCTGAAGGAGATGGACGCCATCAATCCGTCGTTCGAGCAGACCGACGTGAGCCTCGTCATCGGCGCCAACGACATCGTCAACCCCGACGCCCGCACCGACCCGGCGAGCCCGATCGCCGGCATGCCGATCCTGAACGTCGACCAGTCGCGGACCGTCGTCGTCATCAAGCGCAGCCTGTCCCCCGGCTTCGCCGGCATCCCCAACCCGCTGTTCGCCGCCGACAACACGCTGATGTTCTTCGGCGACGGGAAGCAGGCCGTGCTCGACCTGATCGCCGCCGTCAAGGATGCCGCGTGATCGATCGGACAGCCTGTCGTGCAGAACGATCCGGCGTGTTGCATGGGTGTAGGTGTTGATCCATGCGAACCGATCATCTTTTCGCGCTGCCGTCCGTCTGGTCCGGGGCCTCTCGCGTGCTGGATCTCTTCGGCGTGTTCGACACCTACAATGACAGCCCCAGCGACGCTCTGGCCGATTCGCGGGCGATCTACAGCGACTGGCGCATCGTCGGCGAGGAACTCGCCGACGCCATGACGAGAGTGGAACGTGAGCCGCCAACCACAACCCAGCCGCCAACCACAGCCGCCGCCCGCGAAGCCGGCCGACACTGAGCCCGTACCGCCGCCGAATCGCTCATCCGGCGCCGCCGAAAAGCCGGCCGACGCCGAACCCGCACCGTCCGCGAATCGCTCATCAGGCGCCACCGAGCTCGTCTCGAAGCAGGTCTCCGTCCGCCAATCGTTCCCAGGACCTCTGCCCCCACCTGGCCTCCTCGCCAAGTACAACGAGGCGTTCCCCGGTTGCGCAGAGCGTATCGTGACGATGACCGAGCGGCAGATCCGGCACCGCCACGAGCTCGAATCGCGCGTCGTCGACGGGAAGCTGGCAGCGGAGCGCACCGGGCAGAAGCTCGCCTTCGCCCTCGTCTTCGCCGCGCTGGTCGTCGGCGGCGGACTGATTGCGTTCGACAAGGACACCGGCGGACTCACCGCGATCATCGGCGCTCTCGCAAGCGTCGTGGCCATCTTCGTCTACGGGCGGCGGAAGGAGGCCGAGGAACGGCGGCAGAAGCGCACCGACCTCACGTCGCTCCGACTCCGGCTCCCGGACCACGAAGCGACGCAGGAACCCGCCGCCTCGACACCGTCGAGCAGTCAAGCCCTCGGCCGGGAATAGTTGGTGCCGCACCCGGCGCCACGAGGTCGCGAACGTGCCGGAACTCCCCGAGGTCGAGCGAGGACGCCGGCTGGCAGAAGCGATCGCCGTCGGACGGCGCATCGCGCGGGTTTGGTGTGCAGATGACCGGATCGTGCTCGATTCCGCCTCGCCGCGCCGCTGGCGGCAGGCACTCGAGGGCAAGCGCGTCCGGGCGGCGCGGCGGTGGGGCAAGCAGCTCTGGCTGGAGCTCGACGCGCCGCCGCATCCGTTGTTCCACTTCGGCATGTCCGGCGCGCTCAAGACGCCGGCCGCGAAGCCGATCCAGCTCAGGTCCGGTCCCCGCGAAGACCGGCCGGTCTGGCCGCCACGCTACCTGAAGGTCCGGCTGCACCTCGACGACGGCCAAGAACTCGCGCTGACGGACGCGCGGCGACTCGGACGCGCCCTGCTGCGCGACGATCCCGAGAACGAACCTCCGATCTCCCGGCTCGGCTTCGACCCGTTGCTCGCGATGCCGGCGCCGGCGCGCTTCTCGGAGATGCTGCGCGCTCGCCGCGGCATCCTGAAGCCGCTGCTCCTCGACCAGTCGTTCGCCGCCGGCGTGGGCAACTGGATCGCCGACGAAGTGCTCTACCAGGCTGGCATCGACCCCCGCCGGCAGGCATCCTCGCTGACCGACCGGGAGGCGCGGCGTCTGCGCGCCAGGCTCGCTTCCGTGGTCAGGCGCGCCGTGGCCGCGAACGCCGACAGCTCACGCTATCCGCGCTGGTGGCTCTTCCACCGGCGCTGGGGAAAGAGGGCCGACGCAAGTACGACCCGCGGAGAGCGGATCGTGCATCTGACGATTGGCGGACGCACTGCCGCCTGGGTGCCGTCGGCGCAGCGCTGATCATCACCGTCCTGCGGTCCCCCACCCTGCGGTGGACCCCGATCCGCACTACACTCTGCGGGAAAACCTGTCGGCAGAACCAGGAGATCGGAAGACCCATGAAGACCACGAAGCAGTTCACGTTCGTTGCGGTGACGATCGGCCTCTTGCTGGGCGGCCTCGGCGCGCCCGCGCAGGCCCAGCAGGCGGAGGACACTCCCTTCCGCGCGGCCGACTTCGAGTACGGCGACCGCTTCCGCCTCCCCGCCGGGCAGCAGCCGGAGATCTGGAACCCGGCCAAGCGAAAGCTCCTCGAGGGCGGGCCGATGGTCGGCGGCACGGTGCGGGCCACCGATCCCCGCACCTATTGCGCCATGGCGGCGGCCGGCTACGATTTCGTCTGGGTGGAGATGCAGCACGAGGCGATCTCGTGGGAGCAGGTGGCGCGCTTCTGGCGCACCTGCCCCGGCCCGGCCGCGCCCGGCGCCCGCGTTGCCTACGCCGACGAGCGCGAGATCCAGCACGCTACCGACATGGGGGCGGCCGTCATCGTCGTGCCGACCGTCGACTCGGTCGAGGAGGCCCAGGAGGCGGTCAACTGGACCTACTTCCCGCCCCTCGGGCGCCGTAGCGCCGGCGGCGGACAGGGCGCGAGCGAGATCTGGAACGACGTGCCCGGCGGCTACCGGCAGACGTGGAACGACAACGTCGTGCTGATCCTCATGATCGAGACCCTCGAAGGGGTAGAGAACGCGCGGGAGATCGCCCGCATCCCGGGTGTCACGGGGCTGTTCGCGGCGAGCGGCGACCTCGGCAACTTCTCCGGCTTCGGTGAGGGCGACCGCGAGTACGAGGCGCTGATCACGGAGGTGGCGACGGCGGCGAAGGAGGCCGGCATCCACGCCTGCGCACCGCTCCGGTGGGCCGACCGGCCCGACTTCACCTGCTTCCAGGCGGGCACGGAGGCGGCGAACATTCGCCGCGGGGCCGCGGCCGAGCTCCAGCAGGCCGCCGAGCGCTACGGGAGCACCGGCGGCGGCGGCGCGGGGCGGACGCCGTCCGAGGCGGGCGCGGTCCTCGCCAACCTGACCGCCGAGTGCGGATCGATCACCTACGAGGACGACTGCTACGCGGCGGTGGAGAGCGCCGGCTCGGCCGCAGGCTCCTTGGCCGACTCGGATCAGGCGCAAATCAGCCGCCGGGTACGCGAGATCATCGCTGCCAATCCGGGCCAGGCGGCCCGCATTCGTGAGATCGCGGCGGACGGCGGGCTCGACGTCCGGTAATCGGTTCCGGCAGGAGTCCGCGCCGCGGGAAGCGGGCGCGGACTCCTGCCGGAGAGGCGGATGCGGCGCCGCCATGGGGAGCCGCGGGCGACGGCTTGCCGGCTACGTCCCCGC
>MKWU01002599.1_pt1 | contig 26427 bp, 12 predicted proteins | sample 809101 | NCBI WGS metagenome assembly MKWU01 (sample SAMN05860141, study PRJNA318959) | sponge metagenome | host: Aplysina aerophoba | place: Slovenia: Piran, Adriatic Sea, Gulf of Piran | collected 2013-05-07 | reverse complement strand
CGGGGGCGGCGGTGCTGCGCGCCCGGGATGCCGGGCTGACATACAGCGCCACCGGCCGGTACGGCGCGATCGAGGCGGGGGCGGGGGGGGGCCGGCGGGGGGCGCGGCCGGTGAGCTGGTTGTCGATGCGGCCCTGCGTCTGGCCGCCAAGGTTGCCGGTCGCCTCGGCGTGTCGCAGCAGCAGGAAGCGCGTCGTGGTCACGGTGTCAGTCCCAGGAATGCCCGGATCACGGGATGCTCACGAATCTCGGCCCGACTGTCCGGCGGCGACCCGGGGTCAACTTCGGAGCCATAGAACCCGACGAACCATATCAGCAGACCGCGGTTGAAGTAGACATACGGGTTCGGCGGCTCGCAACCGTCGAGGAGAGACTGGGCCCGCCCTTGCGCAGTGATCACCCACTGCTCCCAGAAGGCCTCCCGGTTGGGGTACGGCCAGAACACCCAGACGCCGAAGCGGTCACCGTCCTCGAAGTCCGGTCCGGCGAACACGATCGGCTCGACCGACGCGCCAGGACACATCGGGTCATAAGCACTCGTGAGTATCAGCCCGGGCTCCGGGAGCGCCGCAGCGAGCTGAGCAAACGAGGCGGGCAATACGTGGCTCGACGCTGGACGCGGGGACGGCGTCGGAGTCGCGGGAGCAGGGGATGGCGTCGGAGCCGGGGTACCGGTCGGCGGTGGAGGCGCCGCGGTAGCAGTCGCCGTCGGTGTGGCTGTGGGGGTAGCCGGGGTTGCCGTGGGTGGCGCCGGAGTCGCAGTCGACACCGTCGCCCGCCCCTCTCCGTCATCGCCGCGGCTGAACAGCGCGAGGACGGCGAGGATTACGACCACCGCGGCGACGGTATACGCCAGGCGTTTCACGGCAATGACGCCTGCAAGCTCGTTACTGCCATGTCAAATCAAGGAAGGTACGCACCACGGGGTGACCGCGGATCTCGTCGCCCGTTGCCGGAAGCGAGCCGGGAGCCACTTCCGAGCCGTAGTAGCCCGCGAACCACAGCACGAGATTCTCGTGCCAGTAGACAAACCCGTTCGGCGGCTCACAGCCATCGAGGAGCGAACGCATGCGGAAGTCCTCGCCCACCGCCCAGTCAGCCTCGAAGGCGTCACGGCCGGGATAGACCCACAGCACCCACACCGCGTGCTTCTCGCTCGATGCGCCATCAGGCCCCGTGAACACGACTGACGGCGCAGAGGCGCCGGGGCACTCGGGCTCGAACTCATCGGAGAGCGCCAGCCCGGGCGACGGCAGCGCCGCCTCGAGATCCCCGGAGGAGAAGGGGTCGCCCTCAATTCCCGTGCTGCCGACGGTCCCCGGGGCGCGAGTTGGCGCCGAAGCCGCGGTCGCGGCCGGGCTGGGCTGGGTGGTGGGCGCGGCCGGGCTGGGCTGGCCGGTGGGCGAGGCCGAGGGAGCCGGCGTCGTCACCGGGCGCGTTGTGCTGGTTGCGGTCGGGGTCGGCTCCTCGCCGTCTGAGCCGCCGCCGAAACACCCGAGGGTGACCGCCGCGACGAGCATCAGCACCACGATCAGGGCACGGCGCCTCACGGCGCCGGCTCCTCGAGGATCTCCTCGAACTCCAGCATCGACTGCGTGCGCGGCGGCTCGTTCAGCCGGAGGCCGGTACGGCGGCGCTCGCGCGGCTTGGCGCGTTCGCCCAGCGCGTCGAGCACGGAGAGCGGCCGACCGGTGAGCCCCTCGCGTGCCTCGAGGTGCATCGCCACCACGACACGGTCGTGCTCGATGCGCACGCCGATGTCACGGATGGTGGCGCGCAGGTCGTAGATGCGGGTCTTCTGCCCGCGCTGCTCTTCCCACTCCAGCTCGTGCGTGGCGAGCAGCCCGTCGACGCGCCACTGCAGCTCGGTCGCGTCGATGTCGGCGCGGTCGAAGACCAGCTCGAACGTCGCCGACGTGATGGCTGACTGCAACGAGGGCTCCTCGTGCGCGATCTCCTCGACGGCGACGACGGAGAGGCCATCGGGCAACTCGCCGCGCAGCGCCTGGATGACCTCGAGCGGCGCAACGGGCGGCGACATCCACGCGTCGAGCAGCTCCGCGTCACCCTCGAAGCCGACGGCGAGCGGCGCGCCGAGCGCGAGGCGGGCGTGGGGCGAGAAGCCCTGCGTGTAGGCGAGCGGCAGGCCCGCGCGGCGCAGCGAGCGCTCCCACGTACGCATCAGGTCGAGGTGCCCGACGTAGCGCAGGGCATCCGCCTTGCGGTACGTCACGCGCAACCGTTGCGGCCGTTCGTCAGTCATCGTGAGGCTGAGTGTACGCGAGCCCCGCGTGACCTCGCAGAGGGCGAGAGCGCCGGATCCGGCGGGTCAGTCCTTCGCCCAACCCGCGCGAACCGCCGCCAGCAGCGCACCCGCAGCCGAGCGAGGATCGCGGCGGCGCGCCGCGACCTCGTCGACGAGGCCGCTGAGCACGCCGATGCCCCCGGCAGCCTCCAGCGACTCGCGCTGCATCGCCGCCCGGGCGAGTGAGACGATCTGCTCGCGGACGTGCTCGCGGCGCTCCTCCTCGGCGTGCTCGGAGGCACGGAGGTGCTCCTGGTGGTCGTCGATCGCGGCGACGAGTTCGTCGAGGCCTTCACTCTCGCGCGCTACGGCCTTGAGGATCGGGGGCCTCCACGCGCGCTCTGGGGCGATGGCGAGCAGGCCGCGGAGCTGGCCGACGGCGGTGTCGGCACCGGCGAGGTCGGACTTGTTCACGACCATCACCTGCGCGACCTCCATCAGGCCCGCCTTCATCGACTGCACGTCATCGCCGCCCGCGGGCATCGTCACGAGGACCGTCGTCTGCGTCGCCGCCGCGACCTCGACCTCGTCCTGGCCCGCGCCGACAGTCTCGACGATGACCACGTCGTAGCCCGCCGCATCCATCACATCGACCACGCCCGACGCCGTCTCCGCGAGGCCGCCGAGGCTGCCCCTGGACGCCATCGAGCGCAGGAAGACGCCCGAGTCCGACGTCAGGTCCTGCATGCGGATGCGGTCGCCGAGGATCGCACCGTGCGAGAACGGCGACGAGGGGTCGACCGCTACGATCCCGACCGTGCGGCCGAGTGCGCGCTCGGCGCGCGCGAGTCCCCCGACCAGCGTCGACTTGCCAACGCCGGCCGACCCGGTCACGCCGATGGTCTGTGCGCGCCCGGTGCGTGGGTACAGCGAGGCGAGCACCGTGCGGCCCGTCTCGGTGTCCGCCTCGACATGCGTGATAGTGCGTGACAGCGCGCGGCGATCGCCCGCGAGGACGCGTTCGCCAAGCTCGCTCGCGTCCACGGGGCTGTGCGCTCGCCGGCTAGGTCGCGTACGTCGGCGCGTGCTCGCGGACGAACTCGATGATGTCCTGCGTGCTGGTGCCGGGACCGAAGACGCCCTGGAAGCCCATCTCCTGGACCGCGGGGATGTCCGCCTCGGGGATGATGCCGCCGCAGAACAGCAGCACGTCGCTCACCTCGCGCTCCTCGAGCGCGGCGATGACACGCGGGAATAGCTCGAGGTGCGCACCGGACAGGATCGACAGCCCGACGACCTGCGCGTCCTCCTGGAGCGCCGCCTCGGCGATCATGTCGGGCGTCTGGCGGATGCCGGTGTAGATGACCTCCATGCCGGCGTCGCGCAGCGCCCGCGCGACCACCTTCGCGCCGCGGTCGTGGCCATCGAGGCCCGGCTTCGCGATCAGCACGCGAATGGATTGGTCGTCGGCCATGGGGAGCCTCCTCGTTGCGCTGCTCGCGCCGTTACCGCTCGCGAGTCTAGCCAGCCCTGCGCTGCTGCGCGAGGGTCGAACGCTATACGTACTCCAGTAGCTGGATGCCGATGCCGAACGCCTGCTCGGCGCTGATCGTCGAGCGCCGCGTGCCCGGGAGCGTGCCCACCTCACCGTCCGGGACGTCGAGCCCGGCCGCGCGGTAGCGCGCAATCTCGCTGTCGAGGTCGGGCACCTCGATCGCCGCGACCGGGAACGCGCCCTCGCGCTGCTCCTCGATCACCTGCGCGAGCGGAGCGTCGGGGCTCGCGGGCGCAATCAGCTCGAGGATGGTCTGGCTGACCGGGAACTGCCCGATCACGATCTGCGCCTCCTCGACGTCGAACCGGTGCTGCTCCTCGAGGCCGATGACCTCGTTCCAGCGCTGCTTCGCCGCGTCGTAGTCGGCGACGCGCGCGGCGAGGTGGTCGATGCCCTTCGTGTCCGAGTAGTGCGCACCGGGACGCGGCTGCGCGAGTTCGACGAGCACGCCGAACATGGAGCGCGGGTGCAGGAACGCGATCTCGCCCGCCAGCCCGTAGCGCGGCTCCTGGTCGATCAGCTCGACGCCGAGGTCGCTCACGCGCGCCAGCTCGGCGCGGATGTCGTCGGTGCTGAAGCAGAAGTGGTGCAGCGTCTGCCCGCGCGTCTCTAGGTAGCGCGCCACGCCGGTGCCCTCCCGGACGGGTTCGAGCAGCTCGATCTCGTTCTCACCGAGCGGCAACAGGACGCCGCGCACGCCCTGCTCCTCGACGACCTCATCGACGGCCACCTCGAGGCCCATGATGTCGCGGTAGAAGCCGAGTGCGTCGTCCGCACTGTGGACGACGATGCCGATGTGATGGAGGCGGTCGATCATGGGTGTCTACACTCCCTGCTCGCCACGCCAGGCGAGGATTGCTTCCGCGTGTTCCCGGTCGTGCTCCGCCGCGTCGGCGAGCCGGTACGGCGTACGCCCCTCGGCGTAGCGGTCGGGTTCGAGGACCGCGAGGCCGCGGATCGCCTCGTTGTGCTGTTCGCGAGCATCCCGCAGGTTCGCGAGGACCTGCTCCCAGCTGAGGTCGCCCGAACGCGCGACCGACTCGGCGTTGAACGCGTTGTCGGCGGCGTCGGGGTCGTCGCGGTTCGGCTCGAACTCCGGGACCGCCGGTCGCTCGCCGCTCGCGACGAGGCCGAGGGCGTGTGCCCAGCCCGCCTGCCAGCGCGCGATGTGGGCGAGGATGTCCTTCGCCGACCACGCCTCGGGCCCGAACCAGCCCTCGACGCGCCGCTCGGCCGACAGGGCGTCGAGCGCGTCCAGCAACTCGGCGCGGGCCTGCTCGTTCGCCTCGATGAGGGCGTCAAGAGCCTCGGTCATGCGTGGTGCTCCGTTCGTGCGCGTGGTGCGATCGCGCGCACTAGATCGTGACCGCTTCCTGGTACTCGCCCCACTCTTCGCGAAGCACGCCGCAGATCTCACCGATGGTGGCATACGCCTCCACGGCCTCGATGAGCAGCGGCATCATGTTCTCGTCGGTGCTCGACGCGGCCCGGATCCGCGCCAGCACGGCGTCGACGGCCGCGTTGTCGCGCTCCGCGCGCAGCGACGCCAGCCGCTCGGCCTGGCGCGTCTCGACCGTGCGGTCGTGCCCGGCGATCGGCGGCACCTCGAGCTCTTCGGTCTCGAAGCGGTTCACGCCGACGACGATCCGCTCCTCGGTCTCCTGCATGCGCTGGAGGCGGTACGCGCTCTCCTGGATCTCGCGCTGCTGGAAGCCCTGCTCGATGCCCGTGAGCGCTCCGCCGATGTCCTCGATGCGCGCGAGGTAGGCGTTCGCCTCCTCCTCGACGCGGTCGGTGAGCGCCTCGATGTAGTACGAGCCGGCGAGCGGGTCGATCACGTCGGCCGCGCCCGACTCGTAGCCGATCACCTGCTGGGTGCGCAGCGCGACCTCGACCGACTCCTCGGTGGGCAGCGCGAGCGCCTCGTCCCACGAGTTGGTGTGGAGCGACTGCGTGCCACCGAACACGCCCGAGAGCGCCTGCAGGGTGGTGCGGATGATGTTGTTGATCGGCTGTTGCGCCGTCAGCGTCGCCCCGCCGGTCTGGGTGTGGAAGCGCAGCATCTGCGAGCGCGGGTTCGTCGAGCCGTAGCGCTCGGTCGCGATCTTCGCCCACATCCGCCGCGACGCCCGGAACTTCGCGATCTCCTCGAGGAAGTTCGAGTGGCACGCCCAGAAGAACGAGAGCCGCGGCGCGAAGTCGTCGAACTGCAGGCCCGCCTCGATCGCGGCGTCGACGTACTCGATGGCGTCGGCGAACGTGAACGCGAGCTCCTGTGCGGCGGTGCAGCCCGCCTCGCGCATGTGGTAGCCGGAGATCGAGATCGTGTTCCACGAGGGCAGCTCGTCGGTACACCACGCGAAGGTGTCCGTGATCAGCCGCAGCGAGGGGCGCGGCGGGAAGATGTACGTGCCGCGCGCGATGTACTCCTTGAGGATGTCGTTCTGCGTCGTGCCGCCGATCTTCGACAGGTCGGCCCCCTGCTTCTTGGCCGCGGCGACGTAGAGCGCGAGCAGGATCGGCCCCGTCGAGTTGATCGTCATCGATGTCGTGACCTGCTCCAGCGGGATGCCGTCGGTCAGCGTCTCCATGTCCTGCAGCGACGAGATCGCGACGCCGACCTTGCCTACCTCGCCGGTGACGACGGGGTCGTCCGAGTCGTAGCCGATCTGCGTCGGCAGGTCGAAGGCGACCGAGAGGCCGGTCTGCCCCTGCTCCAGCAGGAACTTGTAGCGGCGGTTGGACTCCTCGGCGTCGGCGAAGCCGGCGTACTGCCGCATCGTCCACAGCCGGCCGCGGTACATCGTCGGCTGGACGCCGCGGGTGTACGGATACTCGCCCGGGTAGCCGAGCTTCTCGTGGTAGTTCCACTCGGCCATGTGCTCCGGCGCGTAGAGCGGGTCGACCTCCGCGCCCGAGGACGACTCGAAGCGGGGTTGCCGCTCCTTGTTGCGCGCGGTCGCGCGCCCGTACGTGCTCTCTCGCCACTCGTGTTCGCTGTTGCTGGCCACGGCGACCCCCTGCCGCGCTCACATGTCATGCGACCCGTGTTGGTCGCGTCGCGAGCGGCACGGCGAGTGTAGGCAGCGGCCTGTCGGGAATCAACGCGCGAGGCCCGTCGCGCGTGCTCTCGCCGCGCAGCACACTGGCCAAACTCAATGGAGGATCAGCACTCAACGCGCGCCGGACGCCGGAAGGAAGGCACGAGGATGGTCGAAGCAGGACAACGAGTCGTCATCGTCACGGGCAGCACGGTCGGCATCGGCCGCACGATCGCCGAGGAGTTCATCGCGAACGGCTGGGCCGTCGTCGTCAACGCCCGCAACGCCGGCGACGTCGCGACCGTCACCGGCGAACTGGCCGCAGGCGACCAAGCCGCCGGTGGGGGCGCCGTCCTCGGCATCCCCACTGACGTCACCGACCCGGACGCCGTGCGGGCGATGGTCGAGCGCACGGAGAGCGAGCTCGGCCCCATCGACACCCTCGTGAACAACGCCGGCATCCCCGGCCCACGCGTCTTCGCACAGGACGTCGAGGCGCACGAGTTCCTCGAGGTGCTGCGCGTGAACCTGTGGGGCGCGTTCCTCTGCGCCAAGTACGTGCTGCCGGGGATGATCGAACGGCGCGAGGGCGGGCGCATCATCAACATGACCGGCGGCGGCGCGGCTTCCGACCGCCCGCTGCGCGGTGGCATCTCCTACGCCTCGTCGAAGGCGGGCGTCGAGGGGATGACCCGCAACCTCGCCCTCGAGGTGTCGCGCTTCGGCATCACTGTCAACGCGATCCAGCCCGGCCGCATCGCATCGCGCGGCTTCCCGCAACTCGACGACGACGTGCGCCGCGGCGTGCCGTTCGTGAGCGCGGAGCCCGCGGGACGGCTCGCTGTGTGGCTCACCTCGGAGGAAGCCGCCGAGATCACCGGCGAGACGATCGACGCCCAGGCGTGGGACGCTGAGCGCCCGGCAGGGTAAGCGCCTCGGCGGCCCGGCCGTGCTTGTCAGTGGAATAACCGGGCTGGTACGAATAACCCGGCTGGAACAACGCGCCGGGAGCCAATCGGCTCAGAATCATGGCAACGGGGTGAGCATGCAGTACGTCAGATTCCTGTCGGCCTTCATCGTCTACACGGTCATCGACGTGGGGTGGAACATCTCGCCCATCGCGATGGGCATGTACGAGCGTCTGTACGACGCCAGCGGCAACGACGTGCTCCTCGATCAATTCGGCAGGGAGATGGATATGTGGGGCGGCGGGCAGATGCTCGCGCTGCTCGCCTTCCTGGGGCTCATCGCGCTCGCCAACACCTACCTCGCCATTGAGCCGGCGTTGAGGGAGAACAGCCTCGGCAAGGCGATGAAGAACAGCTTCGTGCTGGGCTGCGCCGCCTATGCCACCTACATCGTGCCGATCTACCTGATCCTGTCGACGTGGCCGGGCGTCCTCGTGCCCATCGACATCCTCATCGGCGGTCTCCTCAGCCTGATCACGTCGACGGTCGTGACCTACGTGACGCTTCGCCGCAGAGCTGCCTAGCGTCCGGCGCACGACGGCACTGACCCAGCATGGGAGGTCACGGGAGCGGTGACGCGTAAGCTCTGCCTCGCTGAGGTCGAGTCGCCATCGTGAATGACCCAACCGAGTTACCGAGCGTCGAGCAGGGAGGCGTCCTTCAGCGCGCCCTGCGCTCGCTGAGCTTCCGGCAGTTCCGCTACTTCTGGGCGAGCAACTTCATCGTGGCGATGGGCCTGATGGTCCAGTTCACCGCGCGCGCCTGGCTCATCGTCCAGCTCACGGACTCCGCCCTGGTCCTGGGCGCGGTCGAGGCGTCTTGGGCGGTCACCTTCGCACTGGGATCGATCCCGATGGGACTCGTGGCGGATCGATTCAATCGACGCACCCTGCTCCTGATCGACAACCTGATGGCCGTGCTCGTGGCCGTGACGCTCGGCGTCCTGGTCGTGACCGACCTCGTGGCCGTGTGGCACGTCTTCGCAGCCTCGCTCGTCAGTGGCCTGCTCGGTGCGGTGCGGTTCCCGGCGAGTCAGGCCATGACGGGCCGGCTGGTGCCGCAGGCGCACTTCATGAACGCGACATCGCTCAACACGGCCAGTCACAGCGTGCCGAGCGTGGTCGGACCGGCCCTCGGCGGGCTGCTCGTCGGCGGGGTGGGGGTCGGCGTCGCCTACTTCGCGACGTCCGGTGCGCACCTGGGAGCCGCGGTGATGCTGCTCATCGGCGTCGCGGCGGCGTCCGGCTCGATCGAGCGCGACGACTCCCGTTCCATGACCGCCGACCTGCGACAGGCGATCGACTACCTGAGAGCCGACGCGCACCTGCTCCGGCTGACGCTCGTGGTCGTCACGCCGTTCGTACTCGGTGGGTCGTACACGTTGCTGCTCGCGCTGTTCGTCGAGGAGGAGCTCGGCGGTGGCGCGGCGATGTTCGGGTTCCTGAGCGCGTCGCTCGGCGCGGGCGGTGTGATCGGGGCGATGATCATCGCGGCGCTGGGAGGGCCGAGGCACATCGGCTACCTCATGCTCATGGGGATCGTGGGAGTCGGCGTCGCCGCGCTGATCTACGGCTTCTCCCACTGGCTCCTGCTCACGGCGCTCGCTCTCGCGGTTGGGGGCGCGGCCCAGAGCGCGCTCTTCGTCGCCTACAACACGTTCCTGCTGCTGCGCGTCCCCGACGAGATGCGAGGTCGCATCATGGGCCTCACGTTCACGATCTTCGGGCTCTACCCAGTCGGCGCCATCTTCGCCGGCGCCCTCGCCGACCTCGTCGGCCTCCGCGCCGTCGCCATCCTCGAGGGCATCGTCGTGCTCATCCTTGCCCTGCTCGCGTGGCGTTTCGCGCTACGCCACATCGTGGGCGGCGAGGCGGATGGCGGCGGCCTGGAGCGGGCCGGTACCGCCTCCTGACACGCCACGCCCGCGATCAAGGCGTCGACACCTTCACCCGCGCGTCCGTCCGTCGTTCACCGCAGCGAGAACGGCGGGTAGCGGTCGACCAGGAACAGCGTGTAGGCGTTCACGCGCGCCTCCCAGCGCCCGACGCCGACGAGGAAGTCGAACAGGGCCCGCGGATAGCGGCCCAGAACGAGTATCCCGAGCGCGAGCAGGACGAAGGCCACGAGCGCGATCACGCCGAGCACCGTGAGCACCACCAGGTGCGGGATCACCAGCAGCCACTTCACCAGCACCAGCCAGCGATTGAAGTCCGGCTTCTCGATCTCGAACGTGACCGCCTCGTAGTCGTCCGCGTCCATGCTGAACGGCGGGTAGCGGTCCAGGACGAGGACGTAGGCGTTGACATTCAGGCTCCAGCGCGTCACCCCGACCATGAAGCGGTAGAGGCTGTCCGGGTACGTCCGGGCGAACAGGATCGTGAAGAACGAGATGAACCACACGAGCCCCGCGATCAGGCCGAGGAAATACAGCACCACGAAGTGGGGCAGCGCGAGCAGCCAGCGCACCAGGATCAGCCACCGGCTCGGCGCTTCCGGGTATGCGACATCGAACGTCACGGGGTAGTCATTCATGCTGCCGGCCATCGAGCACCTCCCTGCCGCGGGCCGAGGCTACCACCTCAGCGCCGCCAATACAGACAGTCAGACGTATCCAGACCGTCGACCCACCCTACTCTTACGGAACGGCATCAGGATTCGGTAGGTGTTCTATATTTGCATTACAGCAGCCACGCCACGAGGAGCCTCGCAGGGAGGGGCGAGCAGCGCGCCATTGCGCCGCGCCCTGTTCGCGCCGGCGGCTCGCCCGACATCGTGATCGTGATCAGGGGCGCTCTGCTGGATCAGCCGCTTGACCTGTGGATCGGGATTGCCGCGAGCCTGTTCGAGGGAGAGTAGCCCTGCGCACCCCCATACCTTCCGTGACGCGGGCTCGGGTCGCCGAGTGGAGTCGGTGTCCCGACGGTGATCCGGGCGACAGGTGGCTCGAGGAACACACATGACCGGCACACGTATGCGTGGCGGGGCGGCATGGAATCTACACGTGGACGCGCTCACCCGCGCGGCCAGGCCCGCCTCCCCTTCGGGTGCGTCGACGCGATCAGGCGCTCGGCGCTTGCGCCGCCTCTCCCTCGGGCCTGCCCATGCGGTAGCCGACGCGGGGCTGGTTGAAGATGTAGGCGGGGTGGTCGGCGTCGTCGCCGAGCTTGCGCCGCAGGTTCTTGATCACCGAGCGCACCGCGCCCGTGCGGCCCGAGTGCGCCGGACCCCACACACGCCGCAGCAGCTCCGCGTGCGTCAGCACCCGCCCGGCGTTGACCGAGAGCTCGAGGAGCGTGCGGTACTCGATGTCCGTCAGCTTCACGGGGCGGCCCGCCAGCGTCACGCGGCTATCGGCGTAGTCGACCGTCAGCTCGCCCAGGACGTAAGGCTCGGCCGGGGGCGACGACCCGCTCACCGTCCAGCGGCGCAGGACTGCCTGGATCCTCGCCACCAGCTCCGTCGGCGAGAAGGGCTTGACGATGTAGTCGTCGGCGCCCGCGTCCAGCGCGCGCGCCACGGTCTCGTCGCCGCCGGAGGCCGAGAGGAAGATCACCGGCAACTTCGCGAGCGCGGGGATGCTCCGCATCAACTCGATGCCGTCGGATCCCGGCAGCATCAGGTCGAGCAGGACCAGGTGCGGCCGGGTCTCGGCGATGAGCGGGCGGACGGCCTCCGGGTCGCCGGTCACGGTGGGCGCGTAGCCCGCATCCGAGAGCGCGCCGCGCACGCTCCTGAGCGTCTGCGGGTCGTCGTCCACGACCAGGATGCGGATGCGGCGCCCCGCGGGCTCCGAGGTCTGCGCCGCATCCGACGCCGCGGGCCCGGACGCCTCGGCCGCGGGCAGGCTGAAGATGAAGCGCGAGCCCAGGCCGGGACCCTCGCTCTCGGCCCGGATGCGGCCCCCGTGCGCCTCCACGATGCCCTTGCAGATGCGCAGTCCCAGGCCCGTGCCCGCGATTGCGCTCCCGACGTCATCGCCTTCGCCATTGGAGAACGACTCGAACAGCTCCGGCAGGCGCTCCTCGGACAGGCCCACGCCGTCGTCGGCGACGGTGACCTCGACGTGCACGCCCTCCTGCTCGGCGGTCACGCGGATGGTGGACGACTGCGGGGAGTGCCTGGCGGCGTTCGAGAAGAGGTTGCCCAGCACCTGCGAGATGCGCCGCCGGTCCGCCGTCACCGCGGGCAGGTCCGGCGGGATCTCGACGTGGATGTCGTGCACGCCGCCCGCGCTCTGGAAGGTGGTCCGGGCCGCATCGACGAGGACCGCCACGTCGCTGGGCTGGGGGAAGACCGGCAGCTCCCCCACCTCGATGCGGGCCACGTCCAGCAGGTCGGTGATGAGGCCCTGCATGTGGTCGGCCTGCTCCTCGATGATGCGATGGAACTGGAGCATCTCCCCCGGGTCCAGCGACGCCCCCAGGCCGCGCAGCGTGGCGGCGGAACCCTTGATCGAGGTCAGCGGCGCGCGCAGCTCATGGCTCGCCATCGCCAGGAACTCGGCGCGCAGCCGGCCCACCGCCTCCAGCTCCGTCAGGTCCTGCAGGGTGACGACGTAGGACTCGACCGGGTTGTCCTTGCCCGCGCCCGCTCCCGCGCGGATCGGCGTGGCGTTGACGAGGACGGCGACGCGGCCGCCGCCCGGCGCGAGCAGCGTCATCTCCTCGGCCCGCACCACGTCGCCCGCGCTCATCAGCCGGGCCAGCGGCAGCTCCGGCAGCGACGTCTCCCGGCCGTCCGCGCGCCGGATCGTGAGCGTGTCCAGCACCTCCTCCGGTGACTGGCCCGGCCCGAGCACACCGCCGGCCAGCCTGCGCGCCTCCCGGTTGAAGGACTTGGGCGTCCCCGTCTTCGCCTCGAAGACCACCACCCCCACCGGCGAGGTGTCGACGAGCGTCTCGAGGTCCGCCCGCGCCCGCCGCTCGTCGCGCAGCCTGCGGGCGTTGGCGACCACCAGCACCGCCTGCGAGGCGAACAGCACCAGCGTCTCCTCGTCCTCGCCGCTGAACGCCTCGCCCGGTTCGCTGCGCGCCACGTAGATGTGGCCCACGCCCGCGCCGCGGTGGCGCACGGGGGCGGCGAGGAGCGCGCTCATCGGCATCGGCGGGAGGAACTCCGGCAGCCCCATCGACTGCGCGTATGCGGCGAAGTCCTCGACGCGCAGCGGCTCCGACAACGCGCCGAGGTACTCGAAGAAGCGCGGGCCGCCCGGGATCTCCCACAGCCGCTGCGCGTCCTCCGCGCTCAGGCCCGACGCGGTGAAGGCCTCCGCCTCACCCGCGTCGCCGAGGGTGGCGATCACGGCGTAGCGGGCGCCGGTGAGGGCGCGCGCCTCGTCGGCGATCTCCTGCAACGCGACGCCGAGGTCGAGGTCCCGGGTGATGCGCAGGCTCGCCTGGCTCAGCCTCGAGAGGCGGCTGCGCAGGGCTTCGATCTCGCTGCGTTCGTCCACGTCGTCACCTCCGCCGACCGGTCGCGGCGGGCCGGGTAGGGGCCTTGCCTGCGCTTATTCTGCGGAAAACACGGTTAAGCACAATAACTACACGCATAAGCATGTACTGAACACGCTCAAAACATAGACCGTGGCCGTAGCTCTCTTATCATTGATTGCCAAGACGTTCGTCGAGGACAAGGTGTCCCGCGATTGATGTTGCGCCACCCACTTCGCGCCAGAGGCTCGCCAAGATCAGATCACCCCTGAGTAGCGTACCCACCGACCGGTCCCGAACCCGTCCCCCGAGCGCCGAGCGGGCATGACCACGCCTGCCGCCCGCCGGGCCGCCGTGGGTCTGCTCGTCCTGCTCGCCGTCGCCTTCGGCGCGCAGCCGCAGACGTCGCAGGCGCAGACGCCGGGAAGCAACGTGACCCTCTCGACCACGACCCTGAGCGTCCCCGAGGGCGGCACCGCGACCTACACCATCGTGCTCAAGAGCCAACCGGCCGGGAACGTCACGGTTCGCGCCTTCATGGACAGCCCTCATGCGCGTATCCAGCCCAGCGAGATCAGTCTCACTCAGGCCAGCCGCGGGTCCTTTGTCTTTACCCCCCAAAACTGGATGACGCCGCAGACCGTTACCGTCTCCGGGGCACGCGATGCGGACAAGACCGATGCTGCGTCGGCAACGATCACGCATGACGATATGAGGTTTGTGGATGCCAGGGACGATTTCGGCAGTATCGCGGTGACGGTCACCGATGCCGGCAACGACCCCCCGACGATCGAGAACCAGGAGTGCAACTTCGATGAGACGCGCTACGAGACGGTGAAGACTGCCGGGCGCCTTTGCGTCCTGGATACGGGCAGCGACTTCAATGGCGACACGCCGCTGAGCTACAAGATCACCGGCGGCGTCGATCAGACGGTCTTCAACAGCGTTTTCGCCCTCGATAAGGACGCCTCGGACAACTGGGGCGTCTATCTCAAGCCCATCAACTACGACCACGAGGAGAAATCCACCTACGTGGTCGAAATGAAGGCGAACGACGGTACCGCCGACAGCGCCGAGAGCGCGACCCTCACCATCACCGTCCGCGACGAGGATGATGAGGAACCGCACCCGCCGCCGGGTGTGCCGACGGTCACGGCGAAGGCGGGAACCTCCGACACCCTGACGGTGACCTGGACCGCGCCGGAGAAGGGCGGGCGGCCGGCGGTCACGGGCTACCGGGTGCTCTACCGCCCCCCTCCCCATACACAAGGGTGGACGACGTTCGGGACGACCTTTACCGCCCTGACGGGCGACATCACCGGCCTCACGGCGGGCACGGAGTACGACGTACACGTGCGGGCGGTCAACCACGAGGGCACGAGTGGCCGCAACACCGACGCGACCAATGGCGGCATCACGAGGGCGTCCACGGGGCCGGGCCTGACAGTGGGCAGCATCACGGGCAAGACCGCGACGCTGACGATCGCGGGCCATACCGCCGGCTGGTGGTGGAAGCGGACGTCGCCGCCCCTGGCCGCCTGCAACATGGTCGCGGCCGGCACCACCACCGCCGACCTCACCGGCCTGACGGCGACCACGGACTACACCTACCAGGCGTACTCGGACGCCTGCACGACCACGCTCGGGTCGGCCCTGACCTTCACCACGGAGTCCCCGGAGATCGAGGTCCTCGGCAACAACGTGGTCATCGCGCACGAGGACAACACGCCGAGTACCGCCGACGACACGGAATTCCCGTCGATTGGGGCGTCGAGCGGGATGCGGGACCGGACCTTCACGATCCGCAACACGGGAGGCGCGGTGCTCTCGCTGCCGGGGGACACCCCGGTGACGGTGGGCGGCACGAACCCGGCCGACTTCACGGTGCTCGAGCAGCCGGACGCGACGGTGGCGGCGGGCGGGATGACGACGTTCCGGGTGCAGTTCGACCCGACGATGGTGGGGGTGCGGACGGCCACGCTGTCGATCGCGAACGACGACGCGGACGAGAACCCGTACACCTTCGACGTCAAGGGCACGGGGCTCGCCACGACCCTGGACGCGACCGGCATCACGGAGAGCGCGGCGACGCTGACGATCGAGAACCATGTCGCCGGGTGGTGGTACAAGCAGACGGCGCCGGCCTTGCCCGCCTGCACCGCGGTCGCGGCCATGACCGCCACCGCCGACCTCTCCGGGCTGACGGCGGGCGCGGCCCACACCTACCAGGCGTACTCGGACAGCACCTGCATGACCGCGATCGGGCTGCCCGAGACCTTCACCACGCTGGCCACGACGGCCAACGTGGAGATATTCAGCACCTCCGTCACGGCCACGGACCCTATCCCGCTTGGTTTTCTGGGATATTTCCCCGAAGCTGGCAATGGATCCGCCACCGAAACTGAGTTCACCTACAAGGGGGCGGACTTCGTCCTCACTTACCTTTTCGAGGATAGGGGTCCTAGCGTCGGCGACCTCGGTGTCCATTTTTTATTGAAGACGGGCTCAACCGCGCCGGCCTGGGCCACGGCCTACAGCCTGTGCATCGAAGGCACGAAGAAATGGAGTTGGAGCGGAGATTTCACTGGACAGGTTAACGGGACGCCATTGTCGGCCCTGTCGTTCATGGACGGCAGCTCGTACGAGGTGAAGCTCTTCGAGGGGGAAAGCTGCGGGGCGGCCCCGGAGATCGACGTCCAGGGCAACGGCATGAGCATCGTGAGCGCCGACATGATGCCGTCGACGACCGACCACACGGACTTCGGCGAGCAGGCCGCGCCGAGCGGCACGGTCGAGCGCGTCTTCACGATCAAGAACACGGGGACCGGGGGCCTCGTGCTGTCGGGGACGACCCGCGTGGCGGTGAGCGGCACGCACGCGAGCGAGTTCGAGGTGACCACCCAGCCGTCCACCTCGACGGTGGTGGCCGGCGGCATGACGACGTTCACGGTGACCTTCGACCCGGACGGCGCGGGCACGCGCTCGGCCACGCTGACGATCGCGAACAACGACCCCGACGAGAACCCCTACACCTTCTCCATCCAGGGCACGGGCCTGGCCCCGGACATCGTCGTCAAGGGCAACAGCGTGAGCATCACGAGCCCCGACACGTCGCCCTCGAGCACCGACCACACGGACTTCGGCTCGCAGACAGTGGCGACCGGCACGGTGGAGCGCGTCTTCACGATCGAGAACGCCGGCGACTGGTCGCTGGCGCTGTCGGGTACGCCCAACCGCGTGGCGGTGAGCGGCACGCACGCCGCCGAGTTCACGGTGACGCAGCCGACGGACGCGTCGCTGGCGGAGGACGCCTCGACGACGTTCACGGTGACCTTCGACCCCTCGGGGACGGGGACGCGCACGGCCACGCTGTCGATCGCGAACAACGACGCGGACGAGAACCCGTTCAAGTTCGACATCCAGGGCACCGGCACGGCCCCGGACATCGTCGTCAAGGGCAACAAGGTGACCATCGCGGACGCCGACACGATGCCGAGCACCGACGACCACACGGACTTCGGCTCGGTGGGGCATTCGAGCGGCACGGTGGCGCGGGTCTTCACGATCGAGAACACGGGCACCGCCCCGCTGTCGCTGTCGGGTACGCCCAACCTCGTGGCGGTCACCGGCACGCACATGGCCGAGTTCACGGTGACGCAGCCGACGGTCTCGACGCTGGCGGCCGCCGCCACGACGACGTTCACGGTGACGTTCGACCCGGCCGGGACGGGAACGCGCACGGCCACGGTGTCGATCGCGAGCAACGACGCGGGCGAGAACAAGAACCCGTACACCTTCGCGATCCAGGGCACGGGGCTGGCCCCGACCCTGACGGCGGGCAGCATCGGCGACAAGACGGCGACGCTGACCATCGGGAACCACGTCGCCGACTGGTGGTACAAGCAGACCTCGCCCGCGGCGGCGGCGGACTGCGTCGCGGTCGCGGCCGGCACGGCCACCGCCGACCTCAGCGGCCTGACGGCGAGCACGGCCTACACCTACCAGGCGTACTCGGACACCTGCGCGACCGCGCTCGGGTCGCCCGTGACCTTCACCACGGCGGCCGAGGCCACCCTGACGGCGAGCAACATCAAGGGGGCGCGCGCCACGCTGACGATCGGCGACCACACGACCGCCTGGTGGTACAAGCAGACCACGCCCTCCTCGAACGACTGCATCGCCGTCCAGGCCGGCACCACCACCGCCGACCTCAGCGGGCTGACCCGCGGCACGGAGTACACCTACCAGGCGTACTCGGACAGCGGCTGCACGGCCGCGCTCGGGTCGTCCGAGACCTTCACCACGCTGGCCCCGGAGATCGACGTCCAGGGCAACAGCATGAGCATCGCGCACGAAGACACGATGCCGACGACCGACGACCACTCGGACTTCGGCTCGGTGGCGCTCACGGGCGGCACGGTGGTGCGGACCTTCACGATCGAGAACAAGGGCACCGGCGCGCTCATGCTGACGGGAAGCGCGCCGGTGACGCTGAGCGGGACGGACGCGGCCGACTTCTCGGTGACGCAGCAGCCGTCCCTTACCCAGGGCCTGTTGCCGGCCGACAGCACGACGACGTTCAAGGTGACGTTCGACCCCTCGTTGACGGGGACGCGGACGGCCACGGTGTCGATCGCGAACAACGACGCCGACGAGGCCCCGTACACCTTCTCCATCCAGGGCACCGGGGACGCCGACCCCGCCCCGGAGATCGACGTCCAGGGCAACGGCGTGACCATCGCGGACGAGGACACGATGCCGAGCATCGCCGACCACACGGACTTCGGGTCGGTGGCGGTGTCGGGCGGCACGCAGGCGCGGGTCTTCACGATCAAGAACACGGGGAGCGCGTCGCTGTCGCTGTCGGCGAGCACGCGGGTGGCGGTGAGCGGGGACGAGGCGGCCGAGTTCACGGTGACCCAGCCGACCGTCGCGACGGTGCTGGCCAGCGGCTCGACGACGTTCACGGTGACCTTCAACCCGGCCGCGACGGGGACGCGCGAGGCCACGCTGACCATCGCGAACAACGACGATGACGAGGGCACGTACAGCTTCTCCATCCAGGGCACGGGGCTGGCCCCGACCCTGACGGCGAGCGCCGTCACGCAGACCGGCGCGACGTTGACGCTCGAGCACCACACCGGCGCCTGGTGGTACAGGCGGACGGTCCCGACTCCGCCGGGGAGGTGCTTCGCGGTCGTGGCCACCAGCGACACGGTCAACATCGCCGGGCTGACCCAGACCGAAACGGCCCACACCTACCAGGCGTATTCGGACAGCACCTGCATGACCACGCTCGGGGCGGCCGAGACCTTCACCACGCTGGCGCATGTCCCGGACATCAACGTCCACGGCAACGGCTCGGACATCGCCCACATGGACACGTCGCCGAGGATCTTCGACCACACGAGTTTCGGCTCGGTGACGGTGGGCCACACGCGGGCGCGGACCTACACGATCGAGAACACGGGAGGCGCGACGCTCACGCTGACGGGGGACACCCCGGTGACGCTGAGCGGCATGCACTCGGACGAATTCACGGTGACCACGCAGCCGGCCGGAACGGTGGCGCCCGACGGCGAGACGACGTTTACGGTCACGCACACGCCGGGAGGGGCGGGAGACCGGACGGCCAAGGTGTCGATCGCGAACGACGACGCGGACGAGGCCCCGTACACCTTCTCCATCCGTGGCGTGGGGGTGGTCCCGGACATCGAGGTCCGGGGCAACAACGCAATCATCCCGGACGGCGACATGATACCGAGGACCGCCGACCACACGGACTTCGGCTCGGTGGCGGTGGCGAGCGGCACGATCGCGCGGACCTTCACCATCCGCAACACGGCTTCCGGAGAGCTCGCACTGTCGGGTACGCCCAACCTGGTGGCGGTGGGCGGCACGAACGCGGCCGAATTCACGGTGAGCACGGCGCCGGCCGCGACGGTGGCGGGCAGCGGCGGCTCGACGACGTTCACGGTGACCTTCGACCCGGCGGGCGCGGGGACGCGCACGGCCACGTTGTCAATCGACAACAGCGACCCGGACGAGCACCCGTACAACTTCGCCATCCAGGGCACAGGCACGATCACCCTGGACTCGAGCAGCGTGAAGCAGAACACGGTGACGCTGACGATCGGCGGCCACACGACCGGGTGGTGGTACCGGCAGACCGTGCCCACGCCGATCGGGACGTGCACCTCGGTCCCGTCCGGCACGAGCGCCGTCGACCTCAGCGGCCTGACGGCGGCCACGGCGTACACCTTCAAGGCCTTCTCGGACACTGGCTGCGTGACCGAGCTCGCGGACGAGAGCTTCACCACGCTGGTGGCGGGGCTAGCCCTGACGGCCGGCAGCATCGCGCCCACCAGCGCCACGCTGAGCATCGTGAACCACAGCGGGAGCTGGTACTACCAGCGGACATCGTCGCCGGCCACTACCTGCAGCAGCGCGGTCGCGGCGGACACGAGCGTCATGCTCGACTCCCTGACCGTCGGCACTAGCTACACCTACGCGGCCTACTCGGACAGCGGCTGCACCACGGAGCTGGACAGCGTCACGTTCACCACCACGGCGGGGGCCCCGGAGATCGACATCCAGGGCAACGGCGTGAGCATCACGAACGAGGACATCGGGCCGTCGCCCACCGACCACACGAACTTCGGCTCGGTGACGGTGTCGACCGGCACGCAGGAGCGGACCTTCACGATCCTCAACACGGGGACCGGGGCGCTGACGCTGTCCGGGACCCCCTCCCCGGTGGCGGTGAGCGGCTCGGAGGCGACCGAATTCACGGTGACTACGCAGCCGGCCGCGTCGGTACCGGCCGGCGGCATGACGACGTTCACGGTGAGCTTCGACCCGGCGGCGACGGCGATCCGCACGGCCACGCTCACCATCGCGAACAACGACGCGGACGAAGGCTCGTACTACTTCCTCGTCCGAGGCGACGGGACGGACGGGACGTTCCCGGAGATCGACGTCCGTGGCAACAGCGTGAGTATCCCGGACGGCGACACGACGCCGTCGACCGGCGACCACACGGACTTCGAGACGGTGATTGCGTCGAGCGGCACGAAGGAGCGGACCTTCACGGTCCGCAACCTGGGGAGCGCGGCACTGTCGCTGTCGGGGGCCACCCCGGTGACGGTGAGCGGCGCGAACGCGGCGGACTTCACGGTGACCACGCAGCCGGGCGCGTCGGTGGCGGCCGGCGGCACGGACACGTTCACGGTGACGTTCGACCCCTCGGGCGGGGGGACGCGCACGGCCACGGTGTCGATCGCGAACAACGACGCGAGCGAGAACGAGAACCCGTACACCTTCGCCGTCCAGGGCGCGGGGCGGGAGCCCGGGTTCACCGCGACGCCCTCGACCCTGACGATGGCCGAGGCCGGCGGCACGGGGATGTTCAGCGTGGTGCTGGACACGCAGCCGAGCGCCGACGTGACGGTGTTCCTCACCTCGTCCGAGCGGACGATCGTGACGATCAACGACCCGACTCCGGCGACGTTCATCAAGCAACTGGACTTCACGACCAGCACCTGGAACACGGCGCAGACGGTCACGGTGACCGCGGTGGACGACAACGTCGACAATCCCCAGGACCGGCGCGTGGCGACCATCCGGATGACGGCCGGCTCGCAGGACGACGACTACTTCGTGTCGACCGACCGGGAACTCGTGACGGTGACGGTGACCGACGACGAGGAGATCGACGTCCAGGCCAACGGCGTGAGCATCGCGAACGGCGACACGACGCCCGTGCCCGCTGACCACACGGACTTCGGCTCGGCGCCGTTGTCGAGAGACATCGGCCTCCACGCCGAGCACGCCCAGTCAGTCGGGGGCATGTGGTCCGACGGCACGACCCTCTGGGTGACCAACTCCGACGTCCACGACGACGAGCTCACCCTCAACAGGCTCTTCGCCTACACGCTGGCCAGCGGGGCGCGCGACATCGTCAGCGAGTTCCCACTCGCGTTCGGGACCAACACGATCGTGCTTCCCACGGGCGCCTGGGGGACCGGGACGACCCTGTACGTGGCGAGCACTTATGACAACAAAGTACTCCAGTACAACCTGACCACCGAGACCGGTATTGGCGGCGACATCGACCTCGACGCCGCCAATACCGGTCCGACCGGCATCTGGTCCGACGGCACGACCCTGTGGGTAGCGAACGACGGCGACGGCGCCGCCAACAAGATCTTCGCCTACCTGCTGAGCGACGGGTCGCGCGTCGCCGCACAGGACTTCGACACCCTCAGCGCCGCCGGCAACGAGAGTCCCACCGGTCTCTGGTCCGACGGCGTGACCATGTGGGTCTCGGACACCGAGGACGGCAAGCTCTACGCCTACAGCGTGAGCAGCAAGGCCCGCGACGCAGCGAAGGACGTCGTGCTCTCGGGCGAGAACGGCAGCCCCACGGGCGTCTGGTCCGACGGCGAGACCATGTGGGTGGCGGACGCGGACGCCGGCAAGCTGTTCTCCTACGGCACGACGCCGACGGTGTTGCGGACCTTCACGATCCGCAACACGGGGGCCGGCGAGCTGTCGCTGACGGGGACACCCAACCGTGTGGCGGTGAGCGGCACGCACGCGGCCGACTTCGCGGTGGGCAAGCAGCCGGCCGCGACGGTGGCGGGCGGCGGCATGACCACGTTCACGGTGACGTTCCGCCCGTCGGAGGCCGGGACGCGGACTGCCACGCTGTCGATCGCGAACAACGACGCGAACGAGGACCCGTACACCTTCGCCATCCAGGGCGAGGGAGGGGGAGAGATCGACGTCCTGGGCAACGGCGTGAGCATCGCGAACGGCGACACGACGCCGGCGACCGACGACCACACGGACTTCGGCTCGGCGCCGGTGCAGAGAGACATCCCCCTCCACGCCGAACACGCCGAGACAGTCGGGGGCATGTGGTCCGACGGCACGACGCTCTGGGTGACCAACTGGGACCTCCACGACGACGACCTCGTCTTCAACAGGCTCTTCGCCTACACGCTGGCCAGCGGGGCGCGCGACACCGACAAGGAGTTCACACTCCTCACCACCCCCACGCCGATCGTGATTCCCACGGGCCTCTGGGGGAGCGGGACGTCCCTGTACGTGGCGAGCGCTTATGGCAACAAAGTACACCAGTACGACCTGACCACCGGGACCGTCGTGACCGGCGACATCGACCTCGACGCCGCCAATACCGGTCCGACCGGCATCTGGTCCGACGGCACGACCCTGTGGGTAGCGAACGACTGGGTAGCGAGCGACGGCACGGGCGCGGGCGCGGCCAACAAGATCTTCGCCTACCTGCTGAGCGACGGGTCGCGCGTCGCCGGCCAGGACTTCGACACCCTCAGCGCCGCCGGCAACGAGAGTCCCGCCGGTCTCTGGTCCGACGGCGCGACCATGTGGGTCTCGGACATGGAGGACGGCAAGCTCTACGCCTACAACCTGGTCTCGAAGGCGCGCGACGCAGCGAAGGACGTCGTGCTCTCGGGCGAAAACGGCAGACCCACGGGCGTCTGGTCCGACGGCGAGACCATGTGGGTGGCGGACACGGACGCCTTCAGGCTGTTCTCCTACGGCGCGACGCCGACGGCGTTGCGGACCTTCACGATCCGCAACACGGGGGCCGGGGAGCTGGCGCTGAAGGACCGGTCGGTGACGAATCGCATGGCGGTGACGGTGCACGGCACGCACGAGACCGACTTCGCGGTGGGCAAGCAGCCGCCCGAGACGGTGGCGGCCGGCGGCGAGACCACGTTCACGGTGACGTTCCGCCCGTCGGAGGCCGGGACGCGGACTGCCACGCTGAGGATCGCGAACGACGACGCGGACGAGAGCCCGTACGAATTCACCGTCCAGGGCGCGGGGACGACCGTCGCAGTCCCGGAGATCGACGTCCAGGGCAACGCCATGAGCATCGCGAGCGAGGACACGATGCCCGAGACCGACGACGGCACGGACTTCGGCCCGGTGAGCGCGTCGAGCGGCACGGTGCCACGGACCTTCAGGATCCTCAACCTCGGGAACGAGGCGCTGTCGCTGTCGGGGAGCCCCCGCGTGGCGGTGAGCGGCGCGGAAGCGGACGACTTCACGGTGACCGCCCAGCCGGCCGCGACGGTGGCGGCCGGCCTCACGACGACGTTCACGGTGACCTTCGACCCGTCGGGGACCGGAGAGCGCACGGCCACCCTGACGATCGAGAACGACGACCCGGACGAGAACCCCTACACCTTCAACATCCAGGGCACGGGGACGGACCCGGAGATCGGCGTCGAGGGCAACGGCATGGCCATCGCGCGCGGCGACACGTCGCCGGCGACGGAGGACCACACAGACTTCGGCTCGGCGCCGGCGCCGAGCGGCACGGTGGAGCGGACCTTCACGATCCGCAACACGGGGGTCGGGGCGCTGTCGCTGTCGGGGACGCCCAACCGGGTGGCGGTGAGCGGCTCGAACGCGAGCGAGTTCACGGTGACCACGCAGCCGCCCGCGACGGTGGCGGAGGGCGGCGCGGAGACGTTCACGGTGACGTTCGACCCCTCGGGGACGGGGCCGCGCAGGGCCAGGCTGTCGATCGCGAACGACGACCCGGACGAGAACCCCTACACCTTCAACATCGAGGGCATCGGGACGGCCCCGGAGATCGACGTCCAGGGCAACGGCGTGAGCATCAGGAACCGCGACACGTCGCCGCGGGCTGCCGACGACACGGACTTCGGCTCGGTGGCGGCGGCGAGCGGCACGGCGGAGCGGACCTTCACGATCCTCAACACCGGGGACGCGGAGCTGTCGCTGTCGGGGACACCCGACCTGGTGGCGGTCGGCGGCGCGAACCCGGCCGAGTTCACGGTGTCCACGCCGCCGGACGCGACGGTGCCCGTCGGCGGCATGACGACGTTCACCGTGACCTTCGACCCCTCGGCGACGGGGAGACTGACCGCCACGCTGTCGATCGAGAACGACGACGCGAACGAGAACCCGTACACCTTCGACATCCGGGGCACGGGGACGGGCCCGGAGATCGAGGTCAGGGGCAACAACAGGAGCATCGCGCACAACGACACGACACCGTCGACCTCCGACCACACGGACTTCGGCCCGGTGTTGGCCTCGAGCGGCACGGTCGAGCGGACCTTCACGATCCGCAATACGGGGGACGCGGAGCTGGCGCTGACGGGGACCGACCCGGTAACGGTGAGCGGCGCGCAAGCGACCGACTTCACGGTGACCCAGCCGGCCGTCACGACGTTGGCGCCGGACGCCTCGACGACGTTCACGGTGACATTCGACCCCTCGGACACCGGAACGCGCACGACCACGCTGACGATCGACAACGACGACGAGGACGAGGGCACGTACACCTTCGCCATCGAGGGCACGGGGACAGCCCCGGAGATCGACGTCGAGGGCAACGGCGTGAGCATCGAGGACGCCAGCACGTCGCCGACGCCCGACGACCACACGGACTTCGGGCCGGTGCCGGCCGCGAGCGGCACGCAGACGCGGACCTTCACGATCCACAACACGGGGGGCGCGCCGCTGACGCTGTCGGGGACCCCCGACCGGGTGGCGGTGAGCGGCACGGAGGCGTCCGACTTCACGGTGACCCGGCAGCCGCCGGCGACGGTGGCGGCCGGCCGCACGACGACGTTCACGGTGACCTTCGACCCGTCGACGACGGGACCGCGGAGGGCCACGCTGACGATCGAGAGCGACGACGAGGACGAGAGCCCGTACACCTTCGACATCCTCGGCACGGGGACGGCCCCGGAGATCGACATCCGCGGCAACAGCACGAGCATCGCGAACAACGACATGACGCCGACGACTGACGACCACACGGACTTCGGCTCGGTGATGGCGTCCGGCGGCGCGCGGGCGCGGACCTTCACGATTCCCAACACGGGAGACGCGGAGCTGTCGCTGTCGGGGAGCCCCCGCGTGGCGGTGAGCGGCGAGAACCAGAACGACTTCAGGGTGACCTCGCAGCCGCGCGCGACGGTGGCGGCCGGCGGCACGGCGACGTTCACGGTGACGTTCGCCCCCTCGGAGACCGGGCCGCGCACGGCCACCCTGACGATCGCGAACAACGACGAGGACGAGAGCACGTACACCTTCGACATCGAGGGCGAGGGGACGGCCGACGCGCCGCCCGGCTTCACGGTGACGACCTCGGCCGTGACGGTGGGCGAGGCCGGCGGCACGGCGACGTTCGACGTGGTCCTGAACACGCAACCGAGCGCCGACGTGACGGTGACGCTCACCTCGTCCGATGCGGCGATTGTGACGCTCATCAACAACCCGACCACGCTGACATTCACGGACAGCGACTGGGACACGGCGCAGACGGTGACCGTGACGGGGCAGGACGATGATGTCATCAACCCCGGCGGCACGCGCGTGACGACGGTCCGGATGGCGGCCGCGTCGTCTGACACCGACTACGAGCAGGCCGTGGAAGACGTGGTGACGGTCACGGTCACCGACAACGACAAGGTCGCACCGCCACCGATCCTTATCGGTGGTGGCGGCGGCGGGGGAGGCGGGGGCGGTGGCCCCTCGCCGAGCATCATCGACTTCGAGTGGAACGTGACGCGCGACATCGAGGCGCTCGACGGCGGGCACGGCTCGCCCTCGGGCATGTGGTCCGACGGCGCGACGCTCTGGCTGCTCGAGAACGGCCCCGGCGCCGACGACGCCATCTACGCCTACGACCTCACGACCGGCGAGCGCATCGAGGAGCGCGAGTTCCCGCTCGACCAGACCAACCGCGCACCCCGCGGCGTGTGGTCCGACGGCTCCACGGTGTGGGTCTCCGACAGCGGCCAGGACAAGCTCTTCGCCTACGACCTCGCCACCGGGGAGCGCCTGCCCGATCGCGACCTCGAGCTCGCCACACGCAACCGCGATGCGCGCGGTATCTGGTCCGACGGCACGACGATGTGGGTGCTCGACGGCGGGAAGAACGCGCTCTTCGCCTACGACCTCGCCACCGGCGACCTCGTGGCCGAGTACGCCCTCCACTCCGCGAACGGCGACCCTCGCGGCCTCTTCTTCGACGGCGTCACCTTCTGGGTCTCCGACCACGGGGCGAAGCGGCTCCGCGGCCACCGCCTGCCGGAGCCCGCCGAAGAACCCGCCGAGGAGCCCGCCGAGGAGCCCACCGAAGAGCCCGCCCGAGA
>MKWU01002598.1_pt1 | contig 26436 bp, 26 predicted proteins | sample 809101 | NCBI WGS metagenome assembly MKWU01 (sample SAMN05860141, study PRJNA318959) | sponge metagenome | host: Aplysina aerophoba | place: Slovenia: Piran, Adriatic Sea, Gulf of Piran | collected 2013-05-07 | reverse complement strand
TGGCACGGCCAGACCCGGCTCACAAGCGCCGCACTGGGACACCGCATCGGGTTCAAGGCCGGCCAACGGCATGTCCTGCGCGAAGACGAATAGCATGTTGTCAGCCATATTTATCATGACACGGTAGCCCTAGCCCGGGATTTCGGGTGTGCGACCACCGAACCGGTGATCGTGGAAACCGCGAGCGATGTCATGGAGGCGGCGGAGAGGTTCGACGGCCCGCTGGTTCTCAAGACCGCCGTGCCCGGACACCATCACAAGAGCGACGTCGACGGTGTCAGACTCCGGATCGAGGGCAAGACAGCCCTCCTCGATGCCTGGCGGGAGATGGCCGCGCGTCTGGGTCCCCGCGCACTCCTGGCGCCCATGGTGCCCCCCGGGGTCGAGATGATGTTCGGTCTCGTTCACGACGAGACCTTCGGTCCCCTGGTTCTGGTGGCGACCGGCGGTGTCCTCGCCGAAGTCGTCGACGACAGCCTGCTGGCCGTTCCGCCCCTTGACGCCGAAGCGGCTCTGGCCCTCATCGACCGGTTGAGGGCCGGACGCCTGCTCGACGGCGTGCGGGGCAGACCCGCCAGCGACCGCGCCGCCCTTGGCGAGGCACTGGCCCGCTTCTCGGTGCTTGTTGCCTGTCTCGGCGACGTGATCGCGGAACTCGATCTCAATCCGGTGATCGCCGGGACCGATGGCGCCATTGCCGTCGATGCCCTTGTCGTGCCAAAGGCCTGACTGACGCACCTGGGCCATCATCAACCGGATTGCCGGCATGTCGACAGCGGCGGCGATTTGCGCCAGCCGTGGCTCTCTACAGACCCCGTCCCGATACGGACCGGACGGCGCTGACCGACACATGGGCTGAGCGGGATTCTCGCACCGAGAGCTTCGGCGCGTGACTGCGCGACGAATTACTCAATTGAGAGAGCACCCACGCCTTGAAGGAGACCTGATGCCTCTACGAGGTTCTGGCGGCACCTGGAACAAGCCATCCGTCTCCCCGAAATCCTCGGATACCAGCTTCCAGCTCCCGAGACAGTTATGCTGCCAGGCTGACCGCCCGACTCTACCGTGCTCTTCCGGTCACTCTGTTTGGCTGACAAACCAGATATGCGCTTATCTTACCGACTGTTGCCTCTTCCATTGACCACCCCTACGTCCACGGACTCTCCTTCACACGTGGTCGTTGCCGGCCGTTGCCACGGTTACTTGATGCTGAATGCCGGGGAATCCAATTCGAACCGTTCTACTTCGTGTGACACTCGACCCGAGTGTCTCGCCTTTCCATGCGATCACCAAGGCTCGATGCTGTACTTGATCGACAGTGTTTGCGGTCTTTGCGCGATGTCATGTGCGAACGCCCGCACAACGTGTCCATCGACGATGCCGCTAGCGACCCCGATAAACTGATCGTCGTCGTAGAGGCGCACCTGGACGCCGCCAGAATCACAAGTCGCGCTGCCCTCGATTGTCAGGATCCCGCTGGTGAAAACGGTCCGCCACGCCTCGATTTCGCATTGGCCGAAGTGATCGTCGCAGGCGAGCGCCCCGACGGACGCCAACGAAACCAACATTATCGTCAGAACAGGTGTTACCTTCATGAATACCCTCCAGTTGGGAATGGTCTGCCAGGATGAGGACTCCGCGTCCGATGCCCGGGGCGATTCTCAATTCGATCTTGTGACGCGGTGATTGGCGGGGTTGAGTCAACGGGCGATGTTACCCAAGCGTGCAATCGTCGTTACTTGTGCTTCTTGTCCCTCGTCAGGAAGTAGATCGAGGTGAACAGCAAGACGAAGGAAACAGCGATGATGACTGAACCGACCGCGTTCAGCTCCGGTGTTATGCCGCGACGCATGACCGAATACATGTACATCGGCAGGGTGTTGTCCCTTCCCGTCAGGAAGAACGTAATGGGTATCTCGTCGAACGAGAGGGTGAAGATCATCAATGCACTGCCAATGATGGCCGACTTGATGTTGGGCAAGGTGACCGAAAAGAAGGTGTCCAGGGGCCTGGCACCGAGATCTGCCGAAGCCTCCTCCAGGCGTCGATTGAATCGCTGAAGACTGGCCAGGATCTGCGTTACCGAGATGGAAATCAGGGCAGTCGTATGGCCCAGAATCACGGTAAGGAGCGTCATGTTCATGTCCAGGGAGCGAAAGAAGCTCAAGAGCGTGATGCCCGTGATGATCCCCGGCAGGGCAATGGGCAGCAAAATGATCCGGTTGAACACCCGCTTCCCGGGAAAGTGCACCCTGTCGATGCTCATGGCAGCTGCAACGCCGATCACCACGGACAGGAACGTGGCCGAGAACGCAACGATGAGGCTGTTGCGGATCGCTGCCAGTATCTCCTCGTTTGTGAAGGCAGAGATGTACCAGCGCAGCGTGAATCCTTCCAAGGGCAGACGCATGATCGAATTGTCATTGAAACTGTAGACGACGAGAACGACGACCGGCACGTACAAAAAGGCAAGCTCGGCACACGAGAACAGATTCCAGAGAAATCTCTTCACCCGCTTTCCCACGCGCACCAGGTGGCCAGGGCGCGTTGCCTTCCTGTGATGTATGTGCGTCGTCATCGGAGTTCGTCGTGCCATCAACCGATCTCGATGCGCTCGTCCTTGCCGACGCGCTGGGACAGGTTGAGAACGATCAGAACGATACCCAACATCACAATCGAGAGAGCCGCTCCCAGGGGCCAGTTCAAGGCGACGCCAAACTGCGACTGAATGACATTGGCAATCATGGAGCCATCCGCGCCACCGACGAGGATTGGCGTGATGAAGTCGCCGAATGTCAGGCAGAAGGTCATGGTGCAGCCGGCAACTATTCCGGGAACCGACAGAGGCAAGGTGACTCTGAGGAATGTCCAGAATGGCGAGTAACCCAAATCACCCGACGCCTCGACCAGGTTCTTTGGTATCTTTTCAAGCACGGCATAGATCGGCATCGCCATGAAGGGGATGAAGATGTAAACGAAAGTCACCACCATGGACGTCTGATTGTAGAGGAACATCTGCAAGGGATCGTCAACCACTCCGACCCAGAGCAGGAAGGAATTGATGATCCCGTCGTTGCCAAGAATGATCTTCCAGATGTACCCCCTCATCAGATAGGACATCCAGAGCGGCAGGATCAAAGCGAAATACAGTATCGTGCGCCAGCGTGCCGATTGAACCACAAAGACCAGGAAGTAGGCCATGGGATAGGCCGTCAGCAGCGCCAGGACCGTCACTGCTGCCGCAATCTTGAAGGTCCTGAGAAAAATCCGGTAGTACTGGGGATCCGTGGCAATCAGCAGGTAGTTGCCGAACTGAAAGTCCGGCTCGAATGTCGGATAGGTCTTGAGATAGAAACTGTACGAAAACATGATCAGATAGGGCACAACCAGAAAGGCCAGCACGAAGACAAGAGGCCCGAACAGAAGAACAAGCCCCCGCATTCTCCTGATGTCGCGAAGAGTCATTCTTGATCAGTTGAAGATTATGGAGCTGTCAGAATGCAAACCAAGAGAGATCCGGCTGCCGATTGGCGGAATCCCTGCCTGCATGACACTTCGGTTGAGTTGGCTGTCGACAAGCAGGGTGTCTTCGCCATCGACCTTGATTCTGTAACGGACAAACTTGCCATGAAAGTAGTAGTCGACGAGGACACCAGGTATCACTGACAAATCGTCCGTGGCAGGAACGTCCTCCGGCAGGAAGAAGATCTTTTCGGGACGAATACACAGAAGAACATCCTGGCCGGAACGGTAGGCTCCGCTGTTCCTGACCCGTATGGTGGAGTTCCCGGTCCGAACCGTGATCAACTCAGCGCTCACCTCGGAGACGACACCCTCCAGGAAATTCGAAGTGCCAATGAAATTGGCGACATATGAATTCACCGGCCGTTCGTAGAGATCGCTCGGCTGACCGATCTGGACGATTGTGCCCTGGTCCATGATGACGACGCGGTCGGACATGACCATGGCTTCCGTCTGGTCATGGGTCACCAGGATGAATGTCAGACCGATGGTTTCATGCAGGGTCTTGAGCTCGACCTGCATCGCTTCCCGCAGCTTGGCATCCAGGGCCGAAAGCGGTTCGTCCAGAAGCAGGATCTTCGGGTTGCATACCAAGGCGCGCGCGAGCGCCACCCGCTGCTTTTGACCACCCGACAGCATGTGCGGACTCTGCGAGGCTTTCGAATCAAGCTCGACCATCTCCAGTGCTTCGGTCGCACGCGTGGCAATCTCGTCCTTGGGCAGTCCGGTTCGCTGAAGCCCGTAAAGGACGTTCTGATAGATCGTCAGATGCGGAAACAGGGCGTAATCCTGGAACACCGTGTTCACATGGCGCCGGTAGGGAGGGAGAGTGGTGATGTCCTCGCCTTCCAGGAGCACGCGTCCACTGTCGGGTTCTTCAAAGCCGGCAATCAGTCGAAGCGTGGTCGTCTTGCCGCAGCCAGAGGGGCCGAGGAAGGTGATGAACTCTCCCTGGCGCACATCCAGGCTCAGATCGGCCACGGCGGCCACACCGCCGGGATAGGTCTTGTGCAGGTTCTGGAGTTGAAGGATATCACTCATGACGACGCACCAGTCGTGCGAACCCCAAACCGGTGCCCGTCAATTCCCGGTCCCGCGGCCACCGAAGGTCGCAAGCATGCCCCGTTCACGTGTTCACACAGCGGGCAACACGCTTGTAAGACCGTGCTCCGTCTGCTTGGGTACCGTCAAGACGCCATGGCTTTCGGTCCCTCATTCTCCTTGATCGCCCGCATCACGGTTTCGGGCGTCATCGGGACATCCACCCAGACGCCGATGGCGTTGTGCACCGCCTGGCAGATTGCCGGTCCGGCAGCGGCCGCTGGCGATTCACCGGCACCTCGTGCACCGAACGGCCCGACCGGGTCCTGGGACTCGACGAAGAAAACCTCCGGATCGGAAGGAAAGTCACCGGTGCGCAGGAGCTTGTAGTCGAGCAGGCTGTCGTTCAGGACACGGCCGTCGCTCGGGTCGAACTCCATGCCCTCGTAGAGGACAAAGCCCGCGCCGCAGATTGCTCCGCCTATGACCTGGTTCTTCAGCACCTTGGGATTCATGACGGTACCGCTGTCCTGGCCGGCGAGATAGTCCGTGATTCGGATTTCTCCGGTCCCGACGTCGACCTCGACCTCGGCGAACTGGGCGGCCCACTGTCGCGCAAAGGCGATAGTCGGCGGCATGACGCCGTTGGGTCGGCCGGTGATCACTGAAGTTTGCGACAGGGAGTCCGAGCAGAGGACGTTCATCAGTTCGTCGATGGCAATCCGCCGGTTGTCAGCCGGATCATCCGCCACGCGGATGATGCCGTCCTCGATATCGAGCTTCTCGTGGTCAATTCCATCGAAGAACTCCCTGGCAGCAATCTTCAGCAGCTGGGTCTTTGCGTCCCGGCATGCCTCTCTGGTCGCCCATCCGGTCCGGAACATGGTGGTGCTGGCAGATGACCCCGAGGCCCACGGCACAACATACGTGTCCCCGGTGACGATGCTGACCTTTTCCACGGGAACGCCCATCTCTTCGGCGGCCACCTGGACAAGAGTCGTCTCGCTGCCCTGGCCCTGACGCCCGGCGGCACTGAAGACGTTGACGCTGCCATCGTGGTTCAGGCGCACGACCGATGACGTGTTGCCGCCGAACTCGACACCGCAGCAGTGAGCACCGGTGCCGACCCCGACACCCCGGCGCTTCGAACCGTTCACCCGGGTCGGGACGCCCCAGCCTTTCCAGCGCTCGTGCCAGCGGAACTTCTCCGCGCCCTTGAGAAGAAGTTCATGGGTCGAACCGCTGGAGAGATGGAACATCTTCGGCCAATTGCCTGTCTGCTCCTCGGTCAGGCCGTCGATGTAGTCCGTCAGATTGCCCTTCATGTGTTGCCGCGGTTCCTGCATCCGCAGCTGCTGACCGGACTTGATCTGGTTCTTGATGCGGAACTCGAGGGGATCCATGTTCACCTTGTGCGCACACTTGTCGGCGAGGCGCTCAACCGCCAGACCCATCGTGATATCGCCGACAGCACGCATGCAGCCCGAGGTGACGAGGTTCGTATTGACTCCGCGTACGCGGTAGTCTCCGTTCCTGGCCCCTCCCCACAAGTCGCAGCAGAAAAAGTAGACATCCGTCTTGAAACCGTAGGCGCCGTTGTCCATCAGGTGGGAGAAGTCGGCCATGGTCAGCGTGCCGTCCTTCGCCACACCCATGCGTCCGCGTGTGATCTCGATGTGGCGGCGCTTCACGGCGGCCATGCACTCCTGGCTCGTCAGCTCGATCTTCACCGGTTTGCGTACCTTCCTGGCGAGAAGAGCCGTCACCATCATGAAGTTGTTGCTCCACCACAGTCCGAACGAGCAACCGGAAGGAAGGGCAACGACCCGAACGTTGCTCATCGGGATTCCGAAGGCCTGATGAATGCCCGTTTGCAGTTCTGACGGTGTTTGCGACGAGGTCCACATGCTCACCTGGTCCCCGTCCCAGGTGCAGATGCAGGCGTTGCGCCCGATGCCCGCATAGTTCTGGGCCTTGTAGCGCATCTCCTGATCGATGACGTAGTCGGCTTGCGTCTCACCTTCATCGAGATCGCCCCAGACGACACGATACTCGTCACGCACATTGCCCTCTTCGCGAACCTGGGGTGCGTCGTCGAGAAGCGCCTTTTCCACGTCGAGAACCGCGGGCAGGGGTTCGTATTCGACGTCGATCAGATCAAGGGCGGCATCGGCAATCTCAACCGACGTCGCGGCAACCGCCGCGACTTCGTCCCCGACGAATCGCGAGATGCCATCCAGGATCTGGCCCCGGTAGTTGTCCCAGACTCCCATCCAGTTGAGGCCGGGAGCATCCTCGTGGGTCACCACGCCGAGGACACCCGGCAGGGCCAGGGCCCTGGTGACGTCGATGCGCTTTATCCGCGCGTGGGGCACGGTGCTGCGCTTGATCTTGCCGTGCACCATCCGGGGAAGAACGAAGTCGACCCCGTACTCGAGCGAGCCGGTCACCTTTTCGCGGGCATCTATGACCGGGATGCCCTGGCCTACGATCTTGAACTTCTTGGGCTTGTGAAGAACGTTCATGTCACCGACTCCCGTTCGAGTGGGTTTGATTCAGGTGCGCATCAGGCACTGGCTCCGGTCGATCCCGTTGTTCGCTTCGACTCGTGTCGTCCCTGCATTCTTTCGGCAGCGTTCAAAACAGACTTGACGATGTAGGGATGGGCCCCGCAACGGCAGATGTTGCCACTCATGGCCATCGAGGCCTCTTCCTCGGTGGGATTCGGGTTCTCATCGAGAAAGGCCTTGGCCATCATGATGAAACCGGGGGTACAGAACCCGCACTGAAACCCCTGCTCCTCGACGAATGCCTCCTGGATCGGGTGCAGTTCGTCGTGAGTTCCGATGCCTTCAATGGTGGTGATCTCGTGTCGCTCGCCCTGCCGCCCCAGCATCAGGCATGCCGTCGCCGGGACCCCATCGACCAGGATCGTGCAGGATCCGCACTCGCCTTCCGCGCAGGATACCTTGACTCCGATGAGGCCGAGCTGGTTGCGCAACACGTCCGAAAGGATCTCGTGTGCCTTGACGTCGACATCGAAAGACTGGCCGTTGACGTTCAATCTGGTCATCACGCGGTTCCCTCGAGACTGCTGATGCACTGGCGAATGGCCCTCGCTGTCAGCGTTGCGACCATGTCCGTACGGTATTCCTTGCTGGCACGGATATCCGAAATGGCCCGTGCCGCGCTGGCGGCTTCCTCCCCGGCAGTCGTCGTCACTCCATTGTTCACGTTACTCAAGTCGCGACCCACCAACGTCTCTTCTGCCCCGGTCACGCGTATGACCGATGGCGCCACGGCGCCCAGCGCCACGCCGGCTCTCTCGATCCGGTTGCCCGCGTTCACCTTGATGAACACGGCCGAACTGACGAGGGCAATGTCGACGACGGTTCGTGCCACGCGATCATAGTGCGCCGCCACCTTGCCGTCGACACCTGGCACATGGATCTCCGTCAGCATCTCGGACTCGGCGAGCGCCGTCTCGTTGACTCCGAGATGGAAATCCTCAAGCGGCAGGTCGCGCTCACCATCCGGACCGAGAAGTCTGCAGCGGGCGCCCATGGCGACGAGGGGCGGCGTCAGATCGGCCGACGGCGACGCATGACACATGTTGCCGCCGACCGTCGCGATCGTGCGGGTCTGCTTCGTGCACATCAGACGGGCCGTGTGTCCCAGCGCCGCGGCAAGCGGATTGAGATCCGATTTGAGATCAAGATCGTCAAGGCTCGCCATGGCGCCGATCCTCAATGCATCGCCGGAGCACTCGATGTACCGCAGCGCCGGTACGTACGTGAGGTCGATGCAGTAATCGAACGCGACCTCGCGGCGATTCCAGAGAAGCATCATGTCGGTACCGCCCGCCCAGAATCTGGCGCGGGTTCCATGGGCGGCCTTCATCTCCACGGCTTCGCCGATGGTCTCGGGTCTGAGATACTCGAATGAACGATTCACCATGTCTGCCGTCCCGTCCCAGGATGCGCCGCCTTGTCGCCCGGCGGCTTAAAGCGGCACCCTATTCTATCACAGAGGGTCCCGCCTCAGCCGCAAGGTGCAAGAACAGCAATCTACTGGGCTGCTTTGACCGCATTCCAGGCATTGGTGTAGGGCTCGAGATTCGGACCAAGATTTTCCCAGACGTTCAGTTTGTTGAAGTACGCAGGATCGTCCTGATGAGCCGCGACGAACTCTTCCGCAGTCATGCAGGCCTTGGCCGATGCCTCGTTGGCCAGCGAATAGCCGGTGACCCGATAAACCCCGCATTGACCCCGAGGCGATACGGCGTAGTTGATGTACTCGTAGGCACAGTCCAGGTTGGGCGTGCCCTTGACGATGTTCCAGGAGTCAGCGTAAGCGCCGGCGCCCTCGCTGGGCAGGACTTCAACGACCGGGATTCCCTGCTCGAGAATCAGGGAGGACTGGTATCCGCCCCACGTGTTCGAGATCCACACCTCTCCCTTCACGAACAGATCGACCAGTTCACCTGCGGTCGCCCAGTATTTGCGCAGGAGTGGTCCCTGCTCGATCATCTTGTTCTTGGCGTCCTCCAGCTGATCCGCGTCCAGCGTGTAGACGTTGTAGTGGCCGGCCAGGCGCGCGCCCATGTAGAGGGCTGTCTTGTCGTCCCAGACGGCAATTTTTCCGGCATACTTCGGATCCCACAGCGCCTCTATGGAATCGATCTCGTCGGTAATCATGTCCGTCCGGTACATGACCGGAACGGAACCCCAGATGTACGGTACGCCGTAGACCTCACCGCCAACATTGATCGCCGCTGCATCGCGGAATTGCGGATAGATATCGTCCCATCCCTCGATGCGGGAAAGGTCGATCGGATCCAGAAATCCCGCATCGATCAGGACACCCGTCGAGTCCATCGGCGCCGAGGTAATGTCGTATATTCCGCCTCCGGCCGCGAGCTTCGCGGCATAGTCGTCGTTGCTGCCGACATAGGTTGCGGAAACCTCGCATCCCGTTTCAGCCTCGAAGGGGTCGATAAAGCTCGGGTCGGCGTATCCCTCCCACACGAGCATGTTGATCTCGCCCTCGGCGAGGCCGTCATTGGGCGCAGCGACCACGAGTGCTGCAACGGCAGTACAGGATGCAATTGTCGAGAGAATATTGCGGTTCATCAGGATCTTCCTCTCATTCAGGTCGTACCGACTCCATGCCGATTGTGTTCAAACTCCAACCATAGCTTTCGGTCTGACAGTGCGAACAATAGATATGGCTTATGGCGACATTAGCCTGCCAAATGATCTGGCAAGTCCCGGCTCACAGCGACGAGCCTCGGTACCCTTGTGCTTTCCCGTCGCCCGCACAGCTCTGCCGCAATCTCGGGGACCTGCACGACGACACGCCTCGATGTCCGATCCATGTATCGACCAGTCGGTCCCCGCCGATCGCAGTGACCGGCGACCGGTCACTGAGGCGTTGGGGCAGGAAGAGTGTCTTCGCTGCGGCGTGACACCCGCAGTGGTCCTCACTGAACCATGAGGCGCCGGCCGTTCGACCGGTGACGTTGCCTGGGGACGTGGCAGGCTCTTTCCGGAAACTGCTGCCGGTGCCCGGATAGTGTTGCGGCGACATGGTGCTGACGGACGATGTTGCAGGTCATCAAGGGGTCGCCGGACGGCACGGAGCGACGCACCTGACAGCACACGATGCCGTTCCCGGGCGATTGACTTCAACAACTATGCTCATCCGCGGTCTTCAAGGCCTCCCGTCCGCTTCCTTCGCCGTCACCACGAGCGCGATCAGGCAACCGGGGAGAGACGAAGGAGGACCATCCAATCAGCGCCAATGGCGAGGCTTGAAGTCGGGTTCCACCGCCTCATCGAGCTTTCCGACGATGAAATTGACCAGCCGGTTGACCGGGTCTGTCTGGTTGACGTGCTTGCAGTAGAGGCCGACATGAATCTCGGCCAACGGCGGAAATCCATGCTTCTCCCCAAGGGTCCTCATTCCCTTCAGGTATGTCCTCTCCGTCAGAGCGCTGATCCCGAGCCCTGCGAGCACCGCGTTCTGCAGACCCGTTATTCCGGGGCTGCAGTAGGCAAGGCGCCATTCCCGGTGTACCGAACTCAGCGCCTGCGTCATGCGGTTGCGGTACTCGCACCCCTCGGGATGAGCGACAATCGGGATGGGAGATTGCCGGTGCGGACTGCCTTTCCTGGCGGTGACCCAGATCGGCCTTTCGACCCATTCCCGCGCCAGGTTCCGCTTGGCGCGTTCGCTCGTCATGGCGATGATGATATCCAGCGCGTCCCGTTCCAGGCCGTCAAGCAGGTCGCGGCTCAGCTCGCAATGGATCTCGAACGTGATTTCCGGGTGGAGCTTCGCAAACTGCGTCAGCACGTCCTGGAAGAAGGCAACAGCGTAGTCGGTAGGCAATCCGACCCGAAGCTGCCCCGCGACATTCCGCCGGGCGGTGCGGGAAAGCGCCTCGTCGTTCAGGCTGAGTATCTGGCGGGCGTAGACCATGAGGAATTCCCCGGCCTCGGTGAGGTGTAGTTCCCGGCCGACGCTTGTGATGAGCTTGGTCTGAGCGACCTCTTCCAGGCGGCGGATCTGAAGACTGACAGCGGGCTGCGTCCGTCTCAGGACCTCCGCCGCACGCGTATAGCTGCCAAGGTCGATGACCGTTGCGAAAGTCCTGAGAAGCTCCATTGGGAGGTCTTGTTTCATTCGATTGGCGAATCCCGTCTCCACAGTACCCACGGCTCCTTCATAACCATACAATTATTTATAGAACTATCACAACTATAAATTTAACTAGACCGATGGGAAAGCCCATTCATTGGCACTATCTTCGATCTCCCTGGAGAGGACGCGCCATGGAAGACGGAACCGTACTTGCCTACGAACTCACCTGGCCCGAGTACGACAAGAGGATGCGGGACGGCCGCACGCCATTGATCGTGCCAATCGGTGCGCTGGAACAGCACGGCCATCACATGCCCCTGCACGTGGACGTGCTGCTGCCGAACGAGTTTGCGCAGCGGGTTGCCCGGCGGACCGGGGCACTGGTCGCCCAGCCGTTCACCTACGGCTACAAGTCCCATCCGAAGTCGGGCGGCGGCAACCATCTTCCAGGCACGACCAGTCTCGACGGCGCGACGCTGGTGAGCGCACTCAAGGATGTGATCAAGGAATTCGTGCGCCACGGAGTTCGCAGTATCGCGCTGATGAATGGTCACTACGAGAATTCGTGGTTCATCATCGAAGGCGTCGATATCGCCTTGCGCGAACTGAGATGGGACGGCATCAGGGACGTGAAAATCGTCGTCCTGTCGTACTGGGACTTCGTGAACGACGAGACCGTCGAGAAACTGTATCCGGATGGCTTCACGGGTTGGGACCTAGAACACGGTGGCGTTCTCGAGACGTCCCTGATGCTCGCGCTGTTTCCCCACCTCGTCCAGATGGAGAAAGCGGTCGACCACCCCCCGGCAAGCTTTCCGCCCTACGACGTCTACCCGGTCAACCCGGACTGGGTTCCTGCAAGCGGAACGCTCTCGTCGCCAAAGAACGCGACGAAGGAAAAGGGCGAGATCCTGCTCGAGGTGTGCACGGACGGCATCGTCAATGCCCTCAACAGGGAATTCTCGGACGTGCCGGGCATGCACGGCACGGCAGCGTAGACGTCTGCAGAGGGTGCGGTGAGGATCCGACAGCGACGATCGAACCCGTCACCTCCCAACCCATGATGTCTAGTTCCTGATGATGTTGTGATCCGGCCCATAGGGGAAACCGGTAATGTTCTCGGCACCGTTCTCGGTAACCACCAGGATGTCGTGTTCACGGTAGCCGCCGGCTCCGGGCTCACCCTCGGGCAGCATGATCATCGGCTCCATGGAGACGACCATTCCCGGCCTGAGTTCGGTTTCCACGTCCTCGCGCAACTCCACGCCTGCCTCGCGACCATAGTAGTGGCACAGCACGCCGAAGGAGTGGCCGTAACCGAATGAACGGTACTTGAGAAGGTCCCATCCCCGATACATTTCGTTGAGTTCGGCGGCTATGTCGCAGCAACGGGCACCGGGCCCTATCAGCTTCAGCCCTTTCTCATGGACGGCGACGTTCTTTTGCCAGAGGTCCAGGTGGACATCTGACGCGTGGTCGCAAAACAGCGTGCGCTCCAGGGCCGTGTAGTAGCCGAAGATCATCGGGAAGGCATTGAGGCTCAGAATGTCGCCGGATTCGATCTTCCGGTTGGTGACCGGATTGTGGGCACCGTCGGTGTTGATTCCCGACTGGAACCAGGTCCAGGTATCCATGGGCTCGACATAGGGATGGTTGCTGGCGATCTCCCTCACCATCGCATCTGTCGTCGCGATGGCCACCTCGTGTTCGGGAACACCGGCCGCAATCGCGTCGACGCATGCCCAGCCCCCTATGTCACAGGTCCGCGCGCCCTCCTTGATGAGCTCGATCTCCTCCCCGGACTTGATGGTGCGCATCCACATCGAGGGTTGGCCGCAATCGACGAACTCCACTTCCGGCAGCGCCTCCTCGAGAAGGCGCCTGTAGTCGAGATTGACGTGATCGAATTCGATACCGATCCGCCTGGCACCGGTGGTGAGCTGCTGCAACGCCCGGAAGAAGCTGTCGCGCCGCCAATCGGTGTAGGTGACGTTGTCGCCATAGCTCCGTCGCCAGGGCTGGCCTCCGTCGATGCCGGCGGAGATGGTCACCGCCTTGTCGTGATCGATGACCATGCCGTACTTGCGACCGAAATAGCAGTAGAGCCACCCGGAGTAATAGTTGATGCAGTGATACGAGGTGAACAGCACGGCATCGACATTCTCGGATGACATCCATTGACGGACGGCGTCCTGTCGGCGTTGCATTTCCGCGTCCGAGAAGGGTGAATACTCCTTGTCGCCGTTGTGCCATTTCGTTACATGAATCATGTCGTCGGTCATCGCGAGCACCTGTTTTCGGTTGTCAAGTCAGCAAGATTGAGGACGTTACGCGATTCCGTTTGCGCCACGCAATTTGTTCTTCTTATGTTGTGATTAGTCAGCCAAATGTGCTTTCGAAGGATGCGCCCTGCCCGACGTGGAGTCCCGACCCTTGCAACCCGAAAGGGGTTGTCAGGTGCGTTTGCATGTCGGCAGCGAATCTCGATGCGTGAAGATCGGCGCCTTCTCAGACGAGGCACGCGCAATCGCGCTTGCCCCCATGGGTGGAGGCTCGATGCCATGGGTCAGGGCAATGAGGCGATCGACGTGGTCACGCCGGATCACTGCGAGTTCTTCGATTGCCACGATGTGGCCCGCAACGGATTGTTTCGCTGCTTCGAATTGACCAGTGTCTCGATGTCTCTCATCGCAATGCCGTGGTGAGCTCTGCACCGCAGTCACGCTGTGCCCGGAAAACCGCGACCGTGACCAAGGACACCATTGCCGCAGTCTCCCTTCCCTTCTAGCCTTCTCGAACAGCGGGATCACAGTTCGCGCGATGCCACTTGGGCAAGACGCGTCGACGTGGCTCCACCGTATGCGCGACGGCGTTTTTCATCCGGGCGGATACGGCAGGCCCAATCTAAGAGAGATATTATACTTGACAAACCAACGGCCGGCTCGTATATCTACAGTGTAGAAAGTGGAATCGGCAATGTCAGTCCTTTCAGCCCCATACATGCATGATGAAGCAGCGGCCTTCACACACGTCGAGGCGATGCTGTGGCCCGATGGTCCGGTCTGCCCGCATTGTGGCGTGATAGGCAATGCCTACGTGTTGAATGGCGTTCGCACAAAGCCGTCCAGGAAGCATCCCGAGGGGAAGGAACGCCACGGTCTCAAGAAGTGCAAGGGCTGCGGGAAGCAGTACACCGTCCGTGTCGGAACGATCTTCGAGGGAAGCCATATTGACCTGCACCTGTGGCTCCAGGCGATCCACTTGATGACCAGCAGCAAGAAGGGCGTCAGCAGCAACCAGCTTCACCGTGTACTCGGTATCACGCTCAAGAGCGCGTGGTTCATGTCGCACCGTATCCGTGAAGCCATGCGTGACGACGGAGTTGCGGGTTTCGGCGCGGGCGGCGGCGTAGTCGAGGTGGACGAGACGTTCATCGGCCATGACAAGACGATCAAGCCAAAAGGCGAGAAGAAGGGCAGAGGCTTCGCGCACAAGCACAAGGTTCTCACGCTGGTTGACCGTACACAGGGCCGTGCCAAGTCCATGGTGGTGGACGATCTGAAGACCAAGACACTGGTTCCGATCCTCAAGGAGAACATCGACAACGAGGCGACGATCTACACGGATGAGGCTGGCCAGTAACGTCACAAGGCGAGGGGAGCCCGGCAGAGAGCGGCTAGACGGTCGCGCTTAACCGCCGCCCATTTCTGCTAGGTGAACTGAGAATGGGTACTCTCCCGGTCGATCTCGGAGATGATATCCTGTGCAGCTTGCCATCTGTTTTTCGCTTGCAGCACGGGCCGACCCACGACGAGGTAATCGGCGCCATACCGGATGGCTTCAGCGGGAGTCGTGTAGCGTTTGTGATCTTGTGTGGGGAACCCGGTTGGCCTGATCCCTGGACTGACAATCATGCAGTTCGGAAACGACTCCCTGCATGTCTTTATGGCTTCGCCAGAGACAACCAGTCCATCACAGCCGTATTCTAGAAGCTTGCGGCCCCGATCGACGATGTATCTCGTCGCTCCACAATGTTCGCCTTCAAAGAGCTCAAGATCATCGGCGTCCAGACTCGACAGCATGGGGACCATGATGATGCGAGGATCCTCGCTTTCTCCCCGAGCCTCTTGAATTATGCTGATTGCCCGGGCTGTCTTGCTGTTGGCGGTCCCGGCATCCAGCGTGAGTAACTTCACGTTGAGCGATAAGCAACTCCGGATGAACCCCTTGATGGTGTCATCGATGTCGCCTGGCAACTTGAAGTCTATAAAGACCCCGCCCTGCCCTGCGCGGTCTTCCTGTATCTTCTCGAGGAGCTCAAGCACTCTTCCTGTGAGAAGAAGATGGTAACCTATCTTGAAGAAAAAGACATTATCGAGAACGTCCACCGCTTCGAGCGCCGCCTCGTGATCTGGCAAGTCGAGTGCAACAATAAGCCGATCCTTACCCTGTAGATCCATTGGTGCCTCCGGTCATCTCATAGTGAACCAAGGACACTTGTTGGGACGTTCGGTGACCCCGGAACAAGGACAAACTCATTCTATACTTAGGCAACCACACGTTGTATCGGGGTTGTTCGTACCCGTGCCCACAACCGATGTCATTGACCTACAGGCATTCTTCAGAGTTGCCAACAGTCGATTCGTGTTTTTCGAGTGCTGAACAGGCCGCGGCAAGTGCGCCAGCGCTTCCCGCCAGGGGTCATGATAACCTGTCTCCCCACACTCGATGGGCGAGGATAAGGCCCACAGCCCACGCGCCATTCGCCAGGAACAGCACCAGCTAAATGCATAGGCGATCACAAATCGTCTTGCAAGGCGCACCTCGCGTTGACTGTCGGATGCCGTCACGCAAGGGGTGCGCACGACTCCCTCGGACAGTTATGAGTGCGCATTTGGTGCGTCAATTATGATATCGTCAATCTAAGGAGGAGTAGAAACATGACCGGACAAGCAGCATCACCGGGAAGCAGGCTCCAAGCCGAGTCGGACATTCGTCCCTTTCCCCTGGAGGAATACGAAGAGCGCTGGAAACGGGCTCACGAACACATGGCGACGCTGGGCTACGAGGTGGCGGTGGTCTGGGGCAAGACCTCCGGAGTTTACGAGCGCGCCGGCGACGTCCTCTACCTGACGAACTTCTACTCCACCCACTCCGGCCAGGAGCCCGACACCAGTCTCTGGAATGCGCGGTCATACTGCGCGGTCATCCTGCAGCCGGGCCAGGCTCCGGAACTGGTGACCGACGAGACCGAGCCGCGGTACGATCAGATCGCGACCGATCGATTCAGCGGTCTCTATGATCCGATCGCAGGGTTGGCCCAGATCCTGCGCGAGCGTCGCATCGAGGGGCGCGTCGCATTCGTGGGCAGTGACTGCCTGCCCATGAAGTACTGGCTCCAGCTTCGAGCCGCGACACCTCAAATCGACTGGATCGTGGAAGACGATCTCGTCCGTGACGTCCGCCTCATCAAGAGCCCCCGGGAACTGGCGCTCTACCGCGAGGCCGGCGAACATGTCACCCGTGCTCATGTTGCCATGATGGAAGCGCTCATCGCCGGCACGTCCGAAGCGGAAGCCGCGGCCCGGGCGGGCCGTCGCCTGCTTGAGCGGGGCTGCAACTGGCATCGAATTGCCATCTCGCACGGTGCGGTGAGCCAGTACCTGGAAAGCGACCCGATCAACGGCTTCAGCACCAGGACACCCAAACAGGGCGATATCGTGCATGGCTTCATCTACGGTCCGATCTTCAAGGGCTATTGGCTCGATCCCGGCCGCACTGCGGTATGCGGAGGCCGTCCGACCGCAGCGCAAAAGCATCTCATCGAAACCCTGGTCGATGTCATGGAGAAGCTCATGGCGGCCATCAGCCCCGGCGTGGCGGTCATGGATGTCGCCCGTCTGGCAGATGAGCTGTCGGAACAGTCCGGCTACCAGTCCGAAGTCCTGAAGACGGCCTGGCCCTACTACGGACACAGCGTCGGTTGCATGTGGGAGGCGCCCTACATCGAGACTCGCCTGTGCAGCGAGGACGACGTGTTTCTGGAAGGCATGGTGCACAGCGTGGAGGCGTTCTTTGAGACCGATGAAGTCGGAACCGCCACCTTCGAGACCAACTTCATCGTCACGGACTCCGGAGTGGAGGAGATCACGACAACGCCTCATCTCTTCTGGTAGGCGCGGCCACACCGGCTCGAACTCCACGCGGCAGTTGTGGCAGCCGCCCTGCGACGGATCGGCATGTCGCCTTGCTATCGGTTTGAAGGAGCAGGAGAAAAACCGGAAGCGACAATTGTGAAGGTCTGGGCAAACTCGCCCATCAGGGGTGCGGAACCGCAACGTGTCGGTGAGCGCCGATCGTCGCGCCACCACGCTTGCGACGAGACCTGACGTGTCAGCTAGGGTCCGTAAGCTCCTGCCGTCGCGTCGTTCCCGCCGTCAACGACCAGCGTCGTCCCGGTCACGTAGCTCGCGTCATCGGAAGCCAGAAACACGACGCACCGGGCGACCTCACTGGCACTGGCGACGCGGCGCATCGGTATTCCGGCTGCGAAGTTCCGCATGTTCTCGTCGAAGTCTCCCCCCTGGTCACGCAGCATCCTGTCCAGCATCTCCGTATGGGTCTCGCCCGGGCAGACTGCGTTCACGCGGATACCCTCGACCGCATGATCGAGCGCCATGCAGCGGGTCATCTGCACGACAGCACCCTTGCTGGCGCAATAGGCGACGAACCCCGGTTCGCCGTTGAGGCCCCATTCCGATGCCGTATTCACGATGCAGCCGCCACCCTGCTCCTTCATCTGCCTGACGGCGGCGCGACTCATAAAAAACACGGAACTGATGTTGACCGTCACGGTCTCGTCCCAGGCGTGGTCCGAGGTGTCGGGAGCCGTACCTTCGTGGAGAACGCCGGCATTGTTGACGAGGACGTCAAGACGGCCGAAGCGCCGGACAGTCTCGGAAACCAATCGGTCGCACTGGGCACGGTCCGAGAGGTCCGCCTGGCAGAACTCTGCGGTTCCGCCGTCTCCCTCAATCTCCGCACAGATGTTTGCGCCCCGTTCCGCATTGCGGCCGGTGATCAGCACCCTGGCGCCCTGCGCTGCGAACGCGCGGGCGCTCGCCTCGCCGATCCCCGTGGTGGAGCCGGTGACCAGAACTGACTTGTCGTTGAAGCTCATTGTGGTTTCTCTGGTTTTCGCGAAGACGATGGTACCACCTGGGCAATCGCTCGTCAGGCGTGCACGCCGCGGCGGGGGATGCCACCGCCTCTCCAATGAACTGTGCGCCCGCCCATGGAACCTCACAACGGTGAAAGCACCATTGTGAAAGCGAGGCACGTTCGTCTAGCCTCCTGAGAATGCCATGCGTGAGGCACGGACCGATCGGTATGCCGTCCACGTGTGGTGGGTTCAATTCACCATGGGTCACGTCATGCTTGCCTACACCACTGCATCGATGCTTGAGGATCTCTCCGAGTGGCCGCCCATTGACGAGATACCGGGTGCCCGCGTGCTCGAGGGCGAGCCTCGCCATTTCGGACGCCTGGACATCGGGGATTTCGATTCCGACTTCATGCTGGGCGTGTGGGAGTGCACGGAGGGGACTTTCGAATGGACCGAGGTCGGCTTCGAGTTGCAGACACTCGTGGCGGGGCGCCTTCGCATCACCGGGAAGGACGGTACCGTGCATGATCTTGCCGCGGGCGACACATATTTCACGCGCAAGGGAGACTGCATGACCTGGGAGGTCATCGAAAAGGTCAAGAAGGTCTTCTTTTCCTTCAACAGCGAGGGCGCCTTCACCGCCGCTTTCGGGCGATTGACGTCCGGCGACAGGGTGCTTCGCGTCTGACAGGCGCACCAACCGTTCAGGCATGGGGTGCATCACATCCCTGAGCCCTGGCACCAACACAATCCCGCTACACTGGACGGGTGGACTCGCCTGGCTCTGGCCCGCTTTTCGGTGCTTGTTGCCTGTCCTGGCGATATGATTGCGAAACTCGATCTCAATCCGGTGATCGCCGGGGCCGAAGGTGTCCTCGTCGAGCCGAACGCCTGATTGACACACCTGGGAGACGACCATGGCCATCATCAACCGGATCGCCGACTGGCAGGCCGACATGACCCGCTGGAGGCGCGACATTCATGCGCACCCGGAAACGGCCTTCGAGGAGACCAGAACCTCCGACGTGGTCGCGGGCCTGCTCGACACTTTCGGCATCGAGGTCCATCGCGGCCTGGCAGGTACCGGCGTGGTGGGGACGCTCAAGTCGGGCAACGGAGCGAGACACATCGGCCTCAGGGCCGATCTCGATGCCCTCGACCTCCACGAGAAGAACGACTTCGACCACCGCTCGACCCACGACGGGAAGATGCATGCCTGCGGTCATGACGGCCACACCACCATGTTGCTGGGAGCGGCGCGCTATCTCTCCGAGACACGAAACTTCGACGGCACGGTCCACTTCATCTTCCAGCCCGCCGAGGAAAACGAAGGGGGCGGCCGGGTGATGATCGAGGACGGCCTCTTCGATCTCTTTCCCTGCGAGGAAGTCTACGGCATGCACAACGCACCGGGTCTTGACGTCGGACAGTTCGCCGTGCGCGAGGGACCGTTCCTCGCCGCGTTCGACATCTTCGAGGTGGTCATCAGGGGTACAGGCACCCATGCCGCGATGCCCGACCGCGGCGCCGACCCCATGGTTCCGGCCGCCCAGGCGGTGCTGGCGCTCCAGTCGCTGGCTTCGCGCGAAATCTCGCCACTCGACACCGTCGTGGTCAGCGTGACACAGATCCATGGCGGCGATACCTGGAATGTCATTCCAGACGAGATCGTCCTGCGGGGAACCTGCCGATGGTTCGAGGCGTCGGTCAGGGACGCCCTCGAAACATCCATGCGACGCATCGTGGAGGGTATCGCATCGGCCCACCGCTGCGAGGCCACCCTGCACTACGAACGGCGCTATCCGGCGACCGTCAACAGTGCGCCCCAGACGGATTTCGCCGGCACGGTTGCCGCCGGACTGGTCGGCGCAGGCAACGTCGACAGGACGCACCAGCCGGTGATGGGATCCGAGGACTTCGCCTTCATGCTGCAGGAACGGCCCGGCTGCTACATTCTCATCGGCAACGGATCCGTCGAGGGCGGCTGCCTTCTCCATAATCCGCACTACGATTTCAACGACGACATCCTTGCCCTGGGAGCGAGCTACTGGGCGCGCATCGCGGAATCGGCGCTGCCCCGGTCCTGATCATGCCGGTGGCGGTGGCGGACCCTTGACGGTGACGCGGTAACCGGAACGCACCGCGGGCCAGTAGTCCCAGATGGCGAGGTGCTGCGTGGCGCGGTTGTCCCACATGGCAACGGAGTCGGCCTGCCAGCGAAACCGGCACTGGAATCGCGGTTGCGCGATGTGCGACCACAGGAACTCGAGAACCAGCCGGCTTTCCGTTTCCTCGAGTTCGACGATCTTCTCGGTGAAGATCTCGTTGACGTAGATCACCTTGCGGCCGGTCGCCGGATTGAGGGCAATCACCGGGTGCACCGCCTCCGGAAAGGCGCCGTCACGCGTCTCCTCCGGCCTCGTGCCAAAGTACCCGCCATAGCGATTGGCGCCAGCGTGAATGGCTGTCAGACCCTCGAGAAAACGTTTCATGGGCGGCGACAGGGCATCGTAGGCCGCGTGAACATTGACGAAGAGCGTGTCGCCGCCTGCGTCCGGCACGGTGCCGAGATAGAGCACACTGGCGGTCGGCGGTTCACGATCACACGTGACATCCGCATGCCACTTGGCGCCGGCGTACGTCGTCGAATTCCTGTCCGTGTGAATCGCCAGGATACCCTCGTACCCCTCGACGTCTCTCTGCGGATGGATGTGCAGCGGACCCAGCCGCCTGCCCAGGCGCTGCAGTGAGGAAGGATCCATGTCCTGGTCGCGAAAGAAGAGAACGTGGTGTTTGTGCCACGCTTCCATCAACTCCCCGAACACCGTGTCGTCGAGTGGACCGGCAAGATCGATGTCACTGACTTCGGCGCCGATTGTCGGGGTCACTGGCTCAATTCGAAAGGATGTCACGGTCGCTTTCCCCTGCCTTGTGCCAGCGTTGTCACATGGCGAATATCTTGCCGGGATTCATGATGTTCCCGGGATCAAGGGCCAGTTTCATCTGGCGCATCAGGTCGACCGCGGCAGCACCGTGCTCCTCCTCGAGGAACGCCATCTTGCCCAGACCGACACCGTGCTCGCCGGTGCAGGTGCCGTCCATGGCAAGGGCCCGCCTGACGAGACGTGTGTTGAGACGCTCGGCCTCGGCGAGTTCCGCGGGATCATCCGGATCGATCAGGAACACGAGGTGGAAGTTGCCGTCGCCGACATGGCCGGCGATAGGGGCCGGAATGTGGGTCGTCTCGAGATCCTCCTTGGTGGCCACGATGCACTCGGCGAGCCGGGAGATCGGCACACAGACATCGGTCGGCCACATGGCACACCCGGGACGCAACGCCTTGGCCGCCCAGGCGGCGTCATGGCGCGCCTGCCACAGCCGGTTGCGGTCTTCCTGGCGGGTCACCCAGACAAAGTCGCTGCCGCCGAAGCCCTGACAGATCTCGCCCATTCTCTGCGCCTGCTCGCCGACGCCATCGGCCGTGCCATGGAACTCGAGAAACAGTGTCGGGGCGACGGGATTGTCGAGGCCGGAGAAGGCGTTGATCGCCTCGATCTGGAGTTCGTCGAGAAGCTCGATCCGCGCCATCGAGAGGCCGGACTGGATGGTGACAATGACGGCATCGACTGCCGAAGCAATGTCGGGAAAGGACACCGTGGCGGCACTGACGGCTTCCGGTATGCCGAAGAGCCTGACCGTGACCTCGGTGATGACGCCGAGAGTGCCTTCCGAACCGACGAACAGGCGCGTGAGGTCGTAGCCTGCCGCCGACTTCCTTGACCGCCTTGCCGTCTCCACGATGCGCCCGTCGGGCGTGACCACCTTCAATGCGAGAACCACCTCGCGCATGGTTCCGTAGCGCACGGCATTGGTGCCCGACGCCCTGGTCGCCGCCATGCCGCCTATCGAGGCGTCCGCTCCCGGATCGACCGGGAAGAACAGTCCCTGATCCCTCAGGTGTTCATTCAGCTGCTTGCGCGTCACGCCCGCCTCGACCGTGGCATCGAGATCCTCGCTGCTGACGCGAAGAATGCGGTTCATGCGCATCATGTCGATACTGATGCCACCGGAGGTCGCCACCACCTGCCCCTCGAGGGAGGTGCCGGTGCCGAAGGGAATGACCGGCATGGCATGCCGTGAGCAGATGTCGACGATGGAGGCGACCTCCTGCGATGTCTCGGGCCAGACCACGGCGTGAGGAGCCTGGGGATGATGCCAGCTCTCGTCGTGGGAATGTTGTTCAAGAACGGAGGCACCGGTCGAGAAGCGATCGCCGAACATGTGGCGAAGCTCCGCCAGCGCATCCTGGGGGACCGGGTCAACGACGGCCTGCGTGCTCATCAGTTTCCCCTCATTCTCGCGCATGGATTATGTCGTCTCCGTGGGGGCAAAGGAAGCACCCTCCTTGCGCAAAATCAGTTACCATGAGGGCCCGCACGAAAGACCACGGACCATGCCGGAACACGATCTCATGCAGACCTTCCCTCCTCGGGGCAACGCACAGGTCACTCTCGAGAACTGGCGCACGCCGCCGCACAATCGCTGGGCCTTCCAGCATGTCAGCGAACTCGTGCCCTCGGCGCAGATCTGGCGCGGCAGAGGCCAGGCAGGCAGGCTGGAAAGGGCGCCCGAGGATCTCTCGACCATTTCCTTTGTCGACCACACGGGCGCGGACACCACCTTTGGCGCCTTTCTCGATTCCACCTCGACCGACGGGATATGCGTGCTGCGCCGGGGCGCCATCATTACCGAACACTACCGCAACGGTCTGGAAGACTGGCGGCCGCACATCCTGATGTCGATCTCCAAGTCGATCACCGCACTGGTGATCGGCATTCTTGTCGAGCGCGGTCTTCTCGACCCCTCGCGCGGAATTGCCGCCATCATTCCCGAAGTCAAGGGCTCGGCGTTCGCCGACTGCACACTGCAGCACATGCTCGACATGACGGTCGGCGTCGACTTCACCGAGGACTATCTTGCTGCCGAAGGTGCAATCACCGAGTACCGCGAGGTCTCTGGCTGGAAACCGCCATCCGGTCCCGACCGGCCCGGTGACCTGCGCTCCTGGCTCCCGACCCTGCGCGCGAAGGGATCGCACGGTCACGCATTTCACTATGTTTCGCCGACCACCGACGTCCTTGGCTGGGTGATCGAGCGTGTCACGGCGAGGGCCTTTGCCGACGCCGTGAGCGAGTTGTTGTGGCAGCCCCTGGGCGCGGAGTTCGACGGCTATGTCACCGTCGACAGGTTCGGGGCGCCGCGAGCCGCCGGCGGCGTCTGTCTTGCCCTGCGCGATCTTGCAAGGGTCGGTCTGATGATGCTGGAGAACGGCGTCGCGAACGGCCGTCAGGTCGTCCCCTTCTCCTGGGTGGCCGACACGCGATTCAACCACGATCGGCAAGCGTGGGCGAACGGCGAAGGCGCCGCGGCCACTCCCTCAGGTGGCTATCGCAACAAGTGGTGGATCATGGGCGACGAACACGGCTGCTACACCGGTATCGGTGTCTACGGCCAGTACCTGTGGATCGACCCCGTGGCCAGTCTCGTCATCGCCAAGTTCGCCTCCCAGCCCCTGCCGACCGACGAGAATGTCGATCTCGATACGGCACGCTGTTTCCAGGCCGTGGGCCGCGCTCTTGCCGGCTGATTCTAAGGCGTCACCCGCTGCCTGAGACTGTGCACGACGAGGAGAGCGAGCGTGAAGACCACCAGGGCTCCGGCCTGGTGGAGAGCGCCGAGCCACACCGGGACGTAGGCAAGCAGCGTGGCAATGCCCAGTCCCGCCTGGACCACGGCGGCAAGCGCCGCTGACGCGGCCAGGTGGCGGGTGCGGGCCATCAGCGGCAGGCCGTGAAAGGATCGCCACATGAGGAGTGCGGCGACCAGTGTCACCACGGCGAGAAACCGGTGATTGAACTGGGCCGCGGCCGGATTGAGAAACGGGTTGATCCACCAGGGCTCCATGTCCGCCCAGGAGGCGGGAACCAGCCTGCCATCCATGAGCGGAAAGGTGTTGTAGTAGAGACCGGCATCGAGGCCGGCGACGAAGGCGCCGGCGACAATGGTGAGGCTGACGAGAGCAAGGATCCACAGCGCGCGGCGCCGTGGCGCGCGGACGCCAGGCTCCGCCGAGCCATAACCGGGATCTCCCAGCAGCGACGCCGCGGTCCACACCAGCATGCCGAGGATGGCGAAGGCCAGCGCCAGGTGCATGGCAAGCCGGAACGGGCTGACACTCGGCCGGTCGACAAGGCCGCTGGCCACCATGAACCAGCCCAGCACCCCCTGGAGACCACCCAGAGCGAGGATGAAGGCCAGCCACAGAGCCAGGCGGCGCGGCAGCTGCCGTGTGACGAGAAACCAGCCGAAGGGCGCCATGAAGGCAAGGCCCAGAACGCGCCCGAGCAGGCGGTGGGCGTACTCGTACCAGAAGATCGTCCTGAACTCGTCCAGCGACATGCCGCGGTTGAAGTCCCGGTATTCCGGGGACTGCCGATAGCGATCGAAGGCCGCGTTCCACTCGGCGAGGTCGAGAGGCGGGAGCCAGCCCGTCACCGGTTTCCATTCCGTCATGGAAAGCCCCGATCCGGTGAGGCGTGTCACGCCGCCCAGCACGACCATGGCGCAGACCAGCAACGCCACGGCAAGGAGCCAGATCGCCACATGACGGCGGGATCGCGTCGTCATGGCCGGGACCTGACCCATCAGGCCTGTCATTGATCCTCGCGCCAGTAGCCTGACTCCTTCAGGGCCTCGGCCACTTCCGGGGGCATGTAGGTCTCGTCATGCTTGGCGAGAACCTCGACGGCCTCGAACACGCCGGTGGCTTGAGACTGTGTTCCCCGGGCGACAATGCCCTGACCCTCCCTGAAGAGATCCGGCAGGATGCCGACATGGATCACCGTCGTGCTGGCCGGACCATCGGTGAGATCGAATGTCGTGGTCAGCCCGTCAGCGGATCGCTGAACGCTGCCCTCCACCACCAGGCCTCCCAGCCTGATCTCCTTTCCGGCAATTCCGGGCGCCTCGGCGAGAGAGGAGGGGGAATGGAAGAAGGTCACCGTGTCTTCAAGCGCCACCAGAACGAGAACGGCGGCCGCGGCAAAGCAGGCCACCAGGGCGCCGAGGAAGAGCATGCGCTGTTCCTTGCGCTTCATGGATTCCCTCCCCCCTGGAGTTCGCGTTCAAGACGCTCGAGGTTCCGGTGGCGGCGGCGGGAACTGACGAGGCTCACCACCACGAGCGCCACCAGAATGGCAATGGTGACGCCGTAGGCCAGCCACACGGTTGCCGCATGACCTCCCATGATGCGCAGCAGGCTGCTCTTGCCGCTGCCGTTGGGACCTTCGACCACCAGGGCATCCCCTGGGGTCAGGGAGACCGACAACCCTTCAAAGAGCAGGCGCCCGCCGCGCTCGCAGGCAAGATCGTTGACGACAAGCCGTGGCTCACCTCCCCCAGGAGACGTCATGGTTGTCAATGGCCGGCAGCCGCTCCACCATCGAGCGACAGGATGACTCCGGTGGCAAGGCTCGCATCGTCGCAAGCCAGCCACAGGATGCCGCGGGCCACCTCCCCGACAGTTCCAATCCGGCCCATGGGCACCCATGCGTTGATTCCCTTGAAGTAACCGTCCTCGTCACCGGACTGGCGTGCAGGAATCCGGTGCATGTCCGTGTCGACAGGCCCGGGGGCGACGGCATTGACACGGACCTCGCCGGCCAGTTCCAGGGCCATGGCCCGCGTCATGTTGTTGAGGCCCCCCTTGGACGTGCAGTAGACGGTGGCGCCGTCTGCATGGCCCATCAGGCCGGACACCGACGAGACCATGACCACATTGCCCCTGCTGGCACGCAGGGCGGGAAGGGCATGGCGTGTCAGAAAGAAGGGTGCGCGAAGGTTGATGTCCATGGTGGTCTGCCACAGGGCCTCGTCTGATACCCCGCGTCGAACCCGTGACGATTACCCGCTTGCCGGAGAAATCCATGGTGTGCTCCCGTGGCTCAGATGCGGTCCGCAGCCAGCGTGCGGCCGAGATAGGCGTAGAACTGTGCGAGGGTCTT
>MKWU01002597.1_pt1 | contig 26461 bp, 19 predicted proteins | sample 809101 | NCBI WGS metagenome assembly MKWU01 (sample SAMN05860141, study PRJNA318959) | sponge metagenome | host: Aplysina aerophoba | place: Slovenia: Piran, Adriatic Sea, Gulf of Piran | collected 2013-05-07 | reverse complement strand
CCTTCACTGGCGTAGGCGAGGCCCTGCTGCAGGTAGTCGTCCACCTCGTACGCGTACTCGGTCGGCTCGACGTGCAGGTTGGGCGATTCTGCGATGGCCGCCAGGGCACCGTCCCACCACGCGTTCGCCCAGCTCTCGTCGTTGGAGAAGCCGGGGAAGAGGATGACGGCCCGGTAAGGCTCGGCGTCAGCTGCCGGTGCGGGTGCGGGCTCGGGCGGCGGTGGTGGCGGCTCGGGCTCGGCTGCCGGTGGCGGAGCGGGCTCATCCGCCGGTGCGGGCGAGGGCTCGGGAGGCGGTGGTGGCGGCTCGGGCTCGGCGGCGGGTGGTGGTGGCTCGGGCGCCGAGGTGTCGTCGTCGTCCCCGCCGCACGCGGCGGCGATCAACGCGACACTCAAGAACAAGCCGAACAGCTTGGCCACGGTGCGACGGTTCATCTGTCTCTCCTTGGTTGGGTGTGGTTCTTGGTTAGGGCCGCGAGCCGCGCGCTCGGGCCGGGGTCGTTGGCGGACCTGTGCGGCGATGCACGGGTCCGCGCATCGTAATTCGCTCTCCCGGCGCTGCCCCAAGTCGCCGGTGGTCATCCCCGTGCCTCCGCAGCGGGCTCTCGCCAAGGGATTCCCACCGCGGCCGGGTAGCGCGAGCCGCGCGACACCGCCACGGCTGCCACGGTGACGAGGTAGGGGAGGGCCAGCCAGAACTGGTCGGGAACGGGATCGAAGAAGTCGATGAGGCCGGAGACGAAGTGGAGGGCCTGGCTGAGGCCGAACAGCCCGGCGACGCCCACCACCCACAGGGGGTTCCAGCGTGCCACGACGACGACGCCGAGGGCGATGAAGCCCCGTCCCGAGGTGAATCCGGGAATGAACCGGCCGGATGTGGACATCACCAGAGCCGCGCCGCCGAGACCGGCCAGTGCGTTCCCGGCGATGACCGCCGTGTACCGCAGCCGCCACACGTCCAGGCCTGCCGACGAGGATGCGTGCGGGCGCTCACCGGCGGCACGCGCGTACAGCCCCCACCACGTCCGCCGCAGGACGTAGAAGATCACGACGGCCAGGATGAGCGAGATCCAGAACAGGAAGTTCTGCTCGTTGAGGACCTCTCGCAGCTTGGGAATCCGGCCCAGGAGCGGGACCGTCCAGGGCGACAGCGTGGGCGCCGTGTTCCCGATGATGACCTGCGCGGTCAGGATGCCCGTCACGCCCAGGGCGAAGATGTTGAACAGCAGCCCGGTAACGATCTGGTCGGTGCCGCGCCGTACGTAGAGAACCGACAGCACGATTCCCGCCGCGATGCCCGTTGCCGTGCCGGCGAGCAGGGCCAGGGGGACGTTGCCGGTGTTGACGCCCACCAGCGCGCAGATGGCCGCGCCGAACAGCATGGTGCCCTCGATGCCCACGTTCAGGACACCGGCCTGCTCGCTGATGGCCTCGCCGAGCGCTGCGAGCAGGACAGGCACCATGAGGGCCAGTCCCGAGCCGAACAGCGTGATGAGGACTACTTCTGTCACGTTGCCCCTAGTGCTGCGCGTAGCGGAACTTGATGGCCCCGGTGACCATCAACATGATGACGAACGTGGCGATGAGCACCTCGCCGAAGGAGGAGGAGATGCCCGCGGCGGCCTGAAGGCTGTTGCTCCCCACGCGAAGCGTCGAGAAGATGAACGCCGCCGGCAGGACGGCCATCGGATTCAGCCGGGCAAGCAGCGCCACGGCGATGCCGACGTAGCCGTAGTTGGAGATCCACAGGTCCAGGGCCAGGTCGTGGTGGATGCCTCCCACCGTGACGGCGCCGGCCAGACCGCCCGCCGCGCCGGCGGTGGCGAATGACGACACGGTGACCAGGCGGGTGCGCACGCCGGCCAGGCGGGCGGCCCGCGGGTTGGCGCCGATGGAGCGAATGGAGAAACCGAGGGAGGTGCGGGTGATGAGGAGCCACGCGGCCACCGCCGTGGCGAGGGCGATGAAGACACTGACGTCCACCTTGGCCGAGGCCCAGAAGTCGGGGAACCGGGCGTTGTCGTGGATCTCCCGGCTTTGCAACTGCGCGTAGATCTCCGGCCACGCCACGGTTACGACGTAGTTCGCTGCGAAGAACGCCAGGAAGTTCAGCATCAGCGAGGTGACGATCTCGTTGATGCCGAAGTAGGCCTTCAGCAGGCCCGGTACCGAGCCCCAGACAGCGCCTCCGGACGCTGCGCCGGCGATGAGGATGAGCACGAAGAGTCCGTGCGAGGTGCCCTCGGGGAGCATGATCCCGAGTGTCACCGCCACGACCGCGCCGGCGAACATCTGGCCCTCGCCGCCGATATTCCACAGCCGCGCCGTGAACGGGATGGCCGCGGCCAGCCCGGTCAGCGTCAGGATGGCGGCGGTCATGATCGTCTGGCCCAGGAAGATCTCCTGGCCCAGCGAGTTGCTGATGATCGTCTTGGCGACCGTCCAGGGATTGCCGCCGAAGGCGACGACGATGATTGCCATGACAGCCATGGTCAGCAGGATCGAGCCGACGATGTCGCCGTGGCGAATGGCGCCAACCAGGTTCAGGCGCGCCAGACCCCGAGCCCCCGCCCCGTTCCCGGCGGTGTCGCTGCTCACGTTCGTACCGGCGGCGCTGCCGCCGCCGTTCCCCTCGCTCACCCAGTCTCCCCGGCCTCGGCGCCAAGCCGTTGCCAACGATGTGACGATAGTCGTTTTTCGCGATGCGGTTTTTCAATCGCGTGCGTTGCTGTTTCAGCAATATCGAAACCGCGCGCAACCGGCGCAAGCGAGCATGGGCCGGTTGCGGTGGGCTGGTTCGAGCGGCCGCCTCTGCCGTGGCGCGGTACCATCGGCCCCGTGACGATTGAGCCGGTCGACGGATCGGTTGCCGACGTGGCCGACCGTACCGAGCCGGTACCGTCGCCGCGGGGGACGGTGCTGACCACTGAGGAGCACCTCGCCGAGTTGGGAGGTCGGATCCGGGCCTTGCGGGCGGAGCAGGGGTTGACCCTGCAGATGATCGCCGAGCGCACCGGGCTCAGCTCGTCGATGGTCTCGATGGTCGAGCGGGGGCGGACATCGCCGTCGATCGGCACGCTGATAGCCATTTCCTCGGCTCTGGGCGTACACATGGCCGATCTCTTCGAGTTGGACGTGGACGGGCCGCGCGACGTGGTGCGGCGTGCCGCCGATCACCAGATTGTGGAGACGGCGAACGGCGTGCTGCGACGTCTCGTGCAGGTTGACCCGCGACGCGGCATCGAGTTGGTGGTGAACGAGTACGAGCCGGGAACCGCAAGCGCCGTGCAGGTCACCCACCATGGCGGTTACGAGTACGGATTCGTGCTCGAGGGCACGCTGACCGTGGAATTGCAGGGCGCGGCGCACCGACTGGAGCCGGGCGACTCCATCGCCTTCGAGTCGACCCGCCCGCACCGGATCGTGAATGAGAGCCGCAGGCGCGCACGCGCAGTGTGGGTCAACCTGTCCCAGCGGTTCCAGCAGGTCGACGCAACCGGGGACGGCAATCGGGGCGATTGAACGGCACAGGGGGCGATTTCGGGCGACCGTGGCACGTGAACCCAGCCGAGACGCACCACAGACAATCCAGCAAACCGGGAGGACGCCATGAGCGGGACACTTGTCGGCAGGACGGCGTTAGTGACGGGAGGTAACCGGGGCCTCGGACGGGCCATGGCCCTGGCGATGGCGGAGGCGGGCGCCGACATCGTCATCTGGGGTCGTGACAGCGATGCCCTGGAGCGCACATCCGCCGAGGTGCGGGCCACCGGGCGCGCCTGTCTCGCCCAGGCGGTCGATGTGACCGACTCGGCGCAGGTGAACGCGGCCACCGGGGAGGCGTGGTCGCAGTCCGATGGTGTGGACGTGGCTTTCAACTCCGCCGGCGTGCTGCTCCTGCAGGCGGCGACCGACACCACCGATGCGGACTGGGATGCGGTGATCGGCGCCAACCTCACGGGCGTCTTCAACTGCTGCCGCGCCTTCGGCGAGCGCATGGTGGCGCAGGGTCACGGCAAGATCGTCAACGTCGCTTCGAACTTCGGCCTGCACGGTGGCGCCAACTGGGCGGCCTATTCGGCCGGCAAGGCCGGCGTCATCGGACTGTCCAAGAGCCTTGCCTGGGAGTGGGCGCCGGCGGTGACGGTCAACGTGATCGCGCCGGGTGCCTTCTACACCGACATGAACAGCCACCTGCTCGACGTTCCCGAGATCATGGCTGCCGTCGCGGGAAACACGCCCCTGGGTCGGGTCGGCGACCCGCCCGAACTCGGGCCGCTGGCCGTGATGCTGGCGGGGTCGGGGTCGGACTTCATGACTGGCTCGGTGATCAGCGTCGACGGCGGCGTGATCAAACCCTGAGGCCTCGTACGGCTGGAACCGCCCGAGGCTGGATTCCGGCCTTCGCCGGAATGACGGTTCATGCGGTGCGCCGTGCGGCCGGGTGGAGGACTCCGCCTGCGGTGACCCGTTCGTTACAGTACGGTTCAAGTGGTTACACGGCTCTTGAAGTTGTCGGGATCGGAGAGTGCCAGATGAGCGAGGACCGGGTGCAGGTCGTGCGGGGTAGCGGAGCGGCCGTTCCCCTCCCGCTGGTTGCCTCCGGTGGCGAGGCCCTGGCAGTCGTCTGGCCGGGAGTGGGGTCGCAACACCGCTCGCTGCACCGCCTCCTTCTGGACCCAAGCGGGCACACCGTCGATCTGCAGCACCCGTCGGAGTCCGTCTATTACGTGCGCTCGGGCACCGCGACGGTCACCGACGGCGACAGCGGGGAGCAGCACCCCCTCGTGGAGGGCTCGATGGTGCATGTGGATCCGTCCACGGCGCACCGCTTCGAGGCCGGCGAGGCGGGAGCGGAAATCGTGGGCGGCCCGTGCCCGCCCGACCCCTCCATCTACGAGTCACAGGAGGTCTGACAGTGGCAGTGAGAGTATTCCATCGCGACGAGCCCGATCTGATGATGCCGATCATTTCCTCCGATGCCAGGTTGATCGTGTGGCCCGGCGTCGGCGCCGAGGTGGCGAACATGAACTACGTCGTGCTCGAGCCCGGCGAGCAGAACGTCCCGCACATCCACAGCGAGTCCGAGGACACGATCTTCATCATCGAGGGGAAGGGGTCGGTGCAGGACCTCACCAACGGTACGCGCCTGGAGTTCGAGGCCGGCGATGCCGTACACGTCCCGGCGGGCGTGGAGCACGCGGTCTGCGCCGACCGTGACAGCCGCATCGTCAGCGTGGGCGGGCCGTGCCCGCCGGACCGTCACCTGCTTCGGCTGCTCGGCGTGGAGTGAGCCGGCACCGTCGCACTCCGGACCGGTGAACCCCGTCGGGGTGGGTCTGGCGCAGATCGGCGCTCCGCCCGGAGACTCCTCAGCAAACCGCCGGCGCAGCGTCGAAGCGGCTGCGGCACTCTTCGAAGCCGGCGCCGGCATCGTGGTGCTGCCGGAGTTGTGCGTGCCGTGGTACACGGCGGACCGGGCCCTGCTGGAGGCTGAGGCGGAAGCCCTCGACGGGCCGACCGTCGAGGCGTGGCGTGCCGTCGCCGCGGCGCACGGCGGCGTGGTGGTCGGGGGTTTCTGCGAGCGTGGCGGCGCCGCCGGTGACGCGGCGCTCTACAACAGCGCAGTGGCCGTGAGCGGCGAGGGCGTCATCGGCCACTACCGCAAACTGCACCTGTTCGACAGCGAGAAGCTCAGCTTCGCGCCCGGGGACCTGGGCCTCCCGACCTTCGAGACCCCCTTCGGGCGCCTGGGGATCTGTGTCTGTTACGACCTGCGGTTCGTGGAGGTCGTCCGGGTCCTCGCGCTCTCCGGTGCCGATCTCGTCTGCGTGCCGACGGCCTGGATCGGCGGGTTCGACCGCCGTGGTGGCGATGACGGTGGGCTCATCCCCCACGCCCAGGGCGCCCTGGCGCAGGCGAACCTCTCGCAGGTGTTCATCGCCTGCGCCTCGCAGGCCGGCGGCTTCGGCGACCTGCACTTCCTGGGGTCGTCGATCCTGGCGGGCCCGTACGGGCAAGTGGTCGCCGGCCCACTCTCCCGCGACGGGGACGAGTTGGAGGTGGGGTCGGTGGACCTGGCCGATGCGGCTCGTGCACAGGTTCGCAGCGAGTTGATCCGGCCGCGCGACGACCGGCGGACCGACGTCTACGGTGTGACTCTCGGCCCGCAGCACCTTTAGATGTCCGAGGGAGATGTGCCGATGACGATGCGCTCGACGATTCGGCGGGGCGGAGGATCCGCCCTGCGGCGGTTGCGATGAAACCGGCGAGGTTCGCCTACGCGGCTCCGGACAGCATCGAGGGTGTGCTGGACGCTCTGGACCGCTTCGGCGACGAGGCCAAGGTGCTCTCCGGCGGCCAGAGTCTCGTGCCGATGATGAACTTCCGCCTCGCCCGTCCCGAGGTGATCGTGGACATCGGGCGGGTCGGCGGCCTGGACGGCATGTCGGTCGTGAACGGGTCGCTGACGGTGGGGGCGCGGGTCATCCACGCGCGGCTGGAGGCGCCTGCCGCCGCCATGCCCGATGGCCGCACCGAGCCACTCGGCGGTGTCCTCGGCTCGTTGCTGCCGGAGGTGGCCCGCTTCGTCGGCCACTTGCCGATCAGGGCGCGGGGAACATTCGGGGGTTCGATCGCGCACGCGGATCCCGCGGCCGAATGGTGCATTCTGGCCCGCACCCTCGATGCCGAGATGGTGGCGCTGCGCCGGGGCGGCGAGCGGGTGATCACGGCGGCGGACTTCTTCGAGACCGTGTTCACCACCTCGCTGGAGCCCGAGGAACTGCTCGCAGCGGTGCGCCTTCCGATCCTCGGCGACGACTGGCGGGCAGGGTTCTGTGAGTTCAGCCGGCGGGCCGGTGACTTCGCCGTCGTGGCGGCCATGACCGCGGTGCGCCTGGATCGGGCGACGGGCGCCATTTCCGAGGCCCGTATCGGTGTCGGCGGAGTGGCCGGGGTTCCGGTGCGTCTCCCCGACGCCGAGGCGACGCTGGTGGGTGAGGTGCCGGGCGCCGAGTTGCATGCTGCCGCCGCAGAGGTCGCTGCAGGCGAGGTTGACCCGGCGGGGGACCTGCACGGTTCGGCCGCCTACCGGCGGGACCTCGTGCGGGCCATGGTGGCGCGGGCGCTGGCGCAGGGCGCCGGCGCGCCCGGCTAGTAGCCGCAGAGGCCCGTGCCATGAGCTGGGTCGGCCGCTCCATCCGCAGGGTCGAAGACCCGACCCTGCTGCGCGGTGTGGGCATGTTCGTGGGCGACATCGGCGGGGCCGCCGCGGTGCGGTTCGTGCGCAGCCCGGTGGCGAGCGGTCTCATCGGTGCCGTGCGTGGCCCGGCGTACACGATCGAGGACCTCGACGCCGACGGTGTCGGCAACATCGAGGCCGTGTTGCACCGTCCCGACTACGTGCGGCTCGCCCAGCCGCTGCTGGCTCGGGAGCGGGTGCGCTATGTGGGTGAGCCGGTGGCGGTGGTCGTCGGCGACACAGCCGCTGAGGCCGAGGATCTGGCCGAGCAGGTGGAGCTGGACATCGAACCGGGGCCGGCGGCGGTGGGGATCGACGGGGCTCTGGCGCCCGGCGCCCCGCTGGTGCATCCCGACGAGTCGGACTCCAACGTCATGGTGGCCGGTGAGATGGCCACGCCCGGGTTGGCCGAGGCCCTCGATCGCGCACACGCGGTCGTCGATCTGGAAACCGTCTCCGGGCGCCAGGCGGCGCTGCCCCTCGAGGCACGCGGCTCGCACGCCGTCACGGAACGGTTCGGTGGCCGCACCACGTTGCATGCCTCGATACAGGCGCCGCACATGGTGCGCACCGTCATCTGTGACCTGCTGGGAATGCCCGAGGCGGATCTTCGAGTCGTGGCGCCCGACGTGGGAGGAGCCTTCGGTCAGAAGCTGCCCCTCGCCCGGGAGGACGCCATCGTGGTCTGGCTGTCGCGGCGCCTGGGACGTCCGGTGGCCTGGATCGAGGACCGCAGCGAGAACCTCATGGCGTCCTGGCACAGCCGCGAGCAGCGCTACCGGCTGCGGGGCGGGTTTGACGCCGGGGCGCACCTCGAGTCGTTGCAGGCCGACGTGGTGGCCAACGTGGGAGCGTGGCCGTGCTATCCGATCACCTGGGGCGTGGAACCGCTCATGGCGCTGGCCGAACTGCCGGGCCCCTATACGCCGGAGCACTACGGGGTTCGCTCGCGGGGAGTCGCCTCACACACCTGCCCCATGTCTCCCTACCGGGGCGTGTCGCGGCCCGCCATCACCCTGGCGCTGGAGCGGCTCATGGACATCGCGGCGGCCCGTCTCGGAATCGACCCGGTGGAGATCCGCCGGCGGAACCTGCAGAGCGAATTCCCGCACACCTCGCCGACCGGCCTGCGTCACGACGAGGGCACCTATCGCGAGGCGATGGAGATGGCGGTGCGCCACGTGGACCTGGGGGCCTTCCGCAGCCGCCAGCAGACCGCCCGCGCCGCCGGGGGATCGCAGCCGGGGATCGGGATCTGCACCTTCAGTGAGCGCACCGGCTACGGCACTCCGGCCTTCGCGGCCCGGGCGATGGGGGTCACGCCCGGATACGAGAACGTGGAATTGTCCATGGACCCGTCGGGCTACGTGACCGCGCGCATCGGCGCCTCGCCGCACGGTCAGGGCCTCGAGACGGCGCTGTCGCAGATCGTTGCCGACGAAGTGGGCACCGACCCGGGTCGCGTGCGGGTCGTGGCCAGCGACACCGACCGCACCCCCTACGGGTGGGGGTCGTTCGCCAGCCGCGCCATGGTGCTGGCAGGTGGGGCGACGTACCTGGCGGCGCAGCAGTTGGCCACCCAACTCGGTTCGGTCGCCGCGGAGGTGCTCGAGGCTGCGGCCGACGACATCGTCCTGGCCGACGGGCGCGCCACGGTGGCGGGCACCTCGGTGGGGGTGGAGATCGCCGAGCTGGCGCGCATCGCGCATCATCACACCCAGCGGCTGCCGGACGGTGCGGCGCCCGGACTGTCGGCGCAGGCGGGCTACGACCCGGCGGGCACGTTCTCCAACGCCTGCCACGTGGCGGAGGTGGAGGTGGACCCCGACACCGGCGGCGTGTCGGTGCGGCGCTTCGTGGTGGTGGAGGATGCCGGGCGGCTCATCAACCCGATGATCGCGGACGGCCAGATCCGCGGCGGCGTGGCGCAGGGGATCGCCAACGCCCTGCTGGAGGAGGTCGTCTATGACGAGGACGGCAACATTCTCACGACCTCGCTCATGGACTACCTGCCTCCCACCGTCGCCGAGATTCCCGACATCGAGATCATGCACCTCGAGACCCTGAGCGACGCGACGGTCACCGGTGCCAAGGGGCTCGGTGAGGGCGGCACCATCGGGGCCCCGGCGGCCGTGTTGAACGCCGTGAACGACGCTCTCGCCCATCTGGGGGTGGAGTTGAACGAGATGCCGGCCACACCGGAGAGGGTCCGGGAGGCGGTTCGGACCGCCACCGGCACTCCGGCGGGCTGAACGAACCGAGCGACGCAGGAGGCCACATTCCCATGACCGAGATCTCGCCCGCAGACGTGGCGGTACCCGTGGTGCTGCGGGTCAACGGCACCGACCACCGCGTCTCCGCTGAGCCGCGCCGGACCCTTGCGGACACCCTGCGTGAGGAGTGCGGGCTGACCGGCACCCACCTGGGGTGCGAGCACGGCGTCTGCGGGGCGTGCACCGTGCTCCTCGACGGCGAGCCGGTGCGGTCGTGCCTGCTCTTCGCCGTGCAGGCGCAGGGAGCAGAGATCCGCACCGTGGAGGGTCTCGCCGGCGACGACGGCACCCTGCACCCCCTGCAGGAGGCCTTCTGGCGCCATCACGGCCTGCAGTGCGGATTCTGCACGCCGGGATTCCTGATGCTCAGCACCGGCGTGCTGGAGACCCGGCCCGACATCGGCGACGACGAACTGCGTGAGGCGCTCTCGTCGAACCTCTGCCGCTGCACCGGCTACCAGACCATCGTCGAGGCGGTGCGGTCGGTGCGCGACGCCGCGGGGGCCTGAGCCTTGCGGGAGCCTGACGGCGTGGGGGGCCGCTCGCTGATCGGCGAGTCGGTCCTGCGCCTCGAGGACCGGCCGCTGCTGGTCGGCGAGGGGCGATTCCTGGCCGATGTCAGCTTCGAGGACGAACTGCATCTCCGGGTGGTGCGCTCCGACATTGCCCACGGGGTGCTGCACGGTGTGGACCTGAACGACGTGCTGGGAGCGGAGGGCGTCGTGGCGGCCTGGAGTGCCGAAGAGGTGGCACACGTGCCGGCCATCGACTTCCGCATGACCGGGTTCGACGAGTTGCGGCCCTACTGCCAACGGATCCTCGCCAGTGGGCATGTGCGTTACGTGGGCGATCCCGTCGCCGTGGTGATCGCCGAGGATCCGTACCTGGCCGAGGACGCCGCCGAGTTGGCGTTCGTGGACATCGAACCCCTGGACCCGGTGCTGGAGGCGTCGTCTCCGGAATCCGTTGCCCCGCTCACCCTCGAGACCTGCTACGGCGACACCGATGCCGCATTCGAGGCGGCGCATCGCGTTGTGGAGTTGCAGGCCGCTGTGGGTCGCCACAGCGGGGTGCCGCTGGAGACGCGCGGCCTGCTGGCCTTCCCGCGCTCCGATGGCGTGCTGGAACTCCACGGCATCGCCAAGGTGCCGCACTACAACTGCGCCACCATCGCCGCCATGCTCGACCTCCAGCCCAGCCAGGTCGTCGGACGCGAGGGTCACGTGGGCGGCGGGTTCGGGATCCGCGGCGAGCTGTACCCCGAGGACGTCCTCGTGACGTACGCGGCGCTGCGCCTACAGCGCCCGGTGAAGTGGGTCGAGGATCGCCGGGAGCACCTGGTGGCTGCCAACCACTCCCGCGAGCAGGCCTACCGGGTGCGTGCAGCCGTGGACGAGCGCGGGGTGGTCCAGGCGCTCGACGCCGAGTTCTTCCACGACCAGGGCGGGTACGTGCGCACGCACGGGGCCACCGTGCCGAACCTCTCGGTGGCGCTCCTGCCGGGCCCCTACCTGATTCCCTCGTACCGGGCGCGGGGGCACATCCGGCTCACGAACAAGACCCCCGCCGGCACCTACCGGTCGCCGGGCCGCTTCGAAAGCACTTTCGTGCGGGAGCGCCTCCTGGATCGCGTGGCCACCGAGTTGGGCCTCGAGCCGGTCGAGGTGCGCCGGCGCAACCTGATCCCAACCGAGGCGATGCCGTTCGACCGCGGGGTCAGCACGCTCGGCACCCCCCTCGTCTACGACTCCGGCGACTACCACAGGCTGCTGGAGCGGCTGGTGGACCACATCGGCTACGAGACTCTGCGGGAGTCGCTGGCCCAGCGGCGCCGGCAGGGCGAGATGGTGGGGCTCGGTATCGGCATGTTCGTGGAGAAGTCCGGGCTGGGTCCCTTCGACGACGTGCGCGTGCGGCGCCTCGATGACGGCGGCGTGGAGGTGGTGACCGGCGCCGCATCGGTTGGTCAGGGGATGGAGACCGCCATCGCCCAGATCTGTGCCGATGTCCTTGGGATGGACTACACCGACGTGTCGGTGCGCCACGGCCAGACCGACATGATCGGCCGCGGCATGGGCGCGTTCGCCAGCCGGGTCACGGTCATGACCGGCGTGGCCGTCTACATGGCTGCAAGCGAGCTTGCCGCAACCGGCGAACCGGCCGAAGCGACGTTCAACACCGAGCACATGACCTATCCCTACGGTGCCCACGCCGCGGTGGTGCGGGTCGACGCCGGAACCGGCGGGGTGACCGTGGAGCGCTTCGTCGTGGCCTATGACGTGGGCCGGGCGGTGAACCCGATGCTCGTGGAAGGTCAGATCATCGGCGGCGTGGCGCAGGGCATCGGCGGGACCCTCCTCGAACTGTTCAGCTACGACCCCGACGGCCAGCCGCTCGCCACCTCGTTCATGGACTATTTGATGCCCACGATCGCCGAGCAACCGCACGTGGAGGTGCTGTTGAGCGAGGACGCGCCCAGCCCGCTCAATCCCCTCGGGCTCAAGGGTGCCGGCGAGGGTGGCACGACCGCTGCCGGCGCGGCTATCGCCGCGGCCATCGACGAAGCCATCGGACGTCCGGGTGCGGTGACGGAACTGCCCGCCACGCCCGAACTGGTCCGCTCATTGATCCGGGACCGAGCTTCGGAGGCGGCCGCCCCCGTGGAGAGTCCCTGTGGCTCGCGTTGATGTGGGGTTTGGGCTGCTGGTTCAGGTTGTGTTGATCGTGCCACGAGCAGGCCGCGGGTGACCAGTTCTTCGGGTGAGCATCCCCGCGTAGGGTCGACATCTCGATTGGGAGGGGGTCATGTCGGTGACGCAGGAGAGCCCGCCGGCGGGGAGGTGTCGTCGGCCGCATAGATCGTCAAGATCAATTCGGAATCGTCGATCAACCGGTATTGCGGCTCCCTGCCCGAAAGTTCCTTGCTGTTGTCCAAGATGATTGGGACGCCTTCGCCCCGCTTCTCCATGATGTGACTGCGACCGGTGACGAGCCAGTCGTCGCCGGGCACCGCGCACTTCGCCAGAAGGCTGCACAGTGTCTCGTTGCGAGCCGCTTGCCTGTACCGCAATGAATCGACCGACAGCGAGTTAGCGACTGAGCCCGGCGAACACAATTCCAAGCGGTCGTCGAACAAGCGGAGTCTGATCTTCGATCCGTGAATCGAATAGTCGCGGTGTGCGATCGCGTTCGTAACGGCCTCGAAGACCGCGGCCATGTCGTACTGCGGCTTGTCCTGACGTCCCATCGACTTGACCGCTGACGTCTTCATGTTCTTGAAGACGAAGCGACATGCATCCGCAATCTGGAATGCAACCGGTCCGTCGATGTCGCTCGCATCAAGCTGATAAGGCTCCGCACCTGATGCGGCCTGAATCGAGCCACCGCGATAGGCGACCGCCTGGATGTAGGCGTTCGGCAACCAGCGCCGCGGCTCGTTGCAGGCAACCAGTACACCCGCCACGGTCGGACGTCGGAGCCCCTCATCGTCGGACGCGACGATTCCGAGTTTCTCGAGGAACGTGACGGCGTCGGCGTCAGAACGAGTGGTTCGGAAAGAGTCGCACAAGACGGTGCTGAGGCTCTCGAGGTTCGCGCCGGCCACAGGCTGCTCATCAAATCTGATGAGGCGAGTCTGGCTACGCTGCTGCAGCATCCGGGCCAGGAAGTCGGTGGACATCCGGCGCTTCGAGTCAACCAGGCGATGGAAGTAGCCGCCCGGGCTGCGATGGATGAACAGGCTCCTGGGGACCTCGACCTTGACGACAGCGACGTGCTTGCCGCTGGCGGTGGAGAGCCGGAGCCTGTCCACCAGCACATTCACAAGGGGGGGATCCAGACAATCCGTGCACGCTTGCCTCACCAAGTCGACCACCGTGTCGAGACGGGACTCGTCGATTCCAAGGACTTCGCGGGTCCGGTCGCTGACGCCCATCACCAGCACGCCGCCCCGGCTGTTGGCGAAGGCGGCCAACTCGTCGGCGAGGCCATCTCTTGACGGCCCGGCCACGCGCTTGCCGGAGAACCGGACCTCCTTGAGTTCGAGATAGGTGCTCTCGCCCAATGCGATCTTGTCAGAGAGTTCCTGGATGCTGTCAAACATCGCTCAAGCTGGAGGCAATCCGCCGGTATCGGCGCTCAAGGGCTTCGCGACCGCCCTCCATCACTCGGCAGACTTCGTTGCGGATCTCAAGATCCTGGAGGGAACCCGACGCCATCACGCGGCACTGGCCGCCTACGAAATCGAGGGCGTGCACCATCTCCGCATCGCCGTTTACCACGATGTTGGGATTGTGGGTCGCAGTGATGATCTGGCGTCTGAGCTTGTTCTCACGAATTTGACGTACAACCAAGTCATAGATCAGATGGTTGTCGAGGTCGTCCTCGGGCTGGTCGAGCACCAATGGTTCGTCACCGTGGGCCAGCAGGAACGCCAGCATGGCCGCGGCCCGCTGTCCGGCTGACGCCTGCGCGATGGGTGCGAACTCCGAGCCGCCGCCGTCGCGGCTGTACTCGACCCGGAGCACGTCCTCCGGGAACCACGTCAGGAGCCTGTCCAAGAATTCAGGGCCGGCCTGATACCGCCTCCGCAGAAAGTTGTTGAAGTGCCCGCCGAATTGTCCCTGGCCCTGGCATGCCTCGGTGAACCGCCCGCGCAGACGGTCGATTCGCTCCTTGAACACGTCGCGGCGCTCGGCCGGCTCGGTTGGGAGCCCTTCCAGAAGGTCGGGCAGGATCCCGCCGATCTTGTTCCCGTCGATACGGAGTATGTCGCTCTCGAAGTGATCCTCGTCCTCGATCGCCCCGCGCAGAGAGCGCTCCGCCGTCTGCAATGAGCCCGAATCGCCGAAGGCCAGCAGCTCCATGCGCACGAACTCGTTGCCCTCCAGCACTTGGCTCAAGAAGGCGCGGCGAGCCTCGCTCATCGCGCACCGGCTCTCGAACAGCTCCACCAACTGCCGTTCCGACTGCGTTATCAGCCGGGACCGCTCCTGCTCCATCGACTCGAGTGCCGCCAATTCACCTTCAATGCGGCTGCGCGCCTGCACGAGCCGCCCGTACTCGCCCGGGTCGTCGATTCCTTCGGCGTTGAGCGTCTCGATCAACTCTTGATGAGCGGCGGCAGCATGGTCAACAGCGGCCTGCCAATCGCTTTGGCCCAGGCCGGACCGTACTGATTCGACCCTGACCCGTAGTTCGTCGGCCGCCCGCTTCAACGAGTGAGCGGCAGTGCTCAACGCCTCCGCCACCGAAGCGACCGCATCGACAGCGGCCTGGTCCTCGGAAGCGCCGTTCTCGAAGGGCCGCCCGTCCAAGTCCTCGGCCTGCAACCTGTCGGCGGTGCTCTCAATGAGCCTCAGCGCCGAATCCGCGACTTCGAAGTGCCGATCAACCTCTTGGCGCTGGCGGGAGCGGATCCGATGGGTCTTCAAGACTTTGGCGTGACCGGAATCCTCGAAGCTCCGTAGTTTCCGCTCCGTGTCTTCCATGCCTACCTGGGCGTCGGCTCGCTGCTTCAGTTGCTCGTCCAGCCCCCTGATCCGTGCCCGGGTCTGCATGAACGCCGATCGAGAATTCTCGAATCCGGACCGGGGGGCGGCAATGCCGGCCGCCTCGTCGATAATCTGGAGAAGGGCCTGCTGGTCGCCGTCGGCCAGCTCGGACATCTGGCCTTGGCTGAAGAGCCGCAACGGGAACCGCTCGGGGGTTACTTCCTGTACTTCGGAGGCCTCCCAGCCGCCCGGAGTCATCACCTCGACGGTAGGCGCTTGATCCGCTCCACCATGCGCAGTTTGTTCCTTGCGGTTCCAGCGGATGCGATGGCGGACCCCGTCGCGTACAGCGATCAGGCTCAACTCCGTGCAGTCCTCGAGCCCGCCCTCGTCGAACCTGTGGCTCGGAACTCGATTGAACCGTTCGAACGTGCGCCGCGTCGGACTCCGCTCATCGAGTCTCTGAATCTCGCCGGCGCGTCTCGACACGATACGAAGAGCGTGGATGAGCGTCGACTTGCCGGTGCCGCGGCCGCCGACCATCGCATTGAGCCACGGGCTGAGCACGATGGCCGCCGGTTCGCCTCGGCCCATGAACCGTGCATCAAGAATCCGAAGCTCTTGAAGGTGATACTCGGGCATTCCTGGCGGATCGAACGATCCGCCAGGAATGCACCGCTTGATGGAGTAGTCATTGCCGTCGAGAAGGGCCAGACGCAAGCCTTCCAGCGAAGGGCGTGCCATCTTGACCCATGTGAAGCGGTTCCCAATGGTGCTCGACGGCGACGCGGAGTACCGATGATGGCTGTCCGATCCGAGGACCTCGGCCCAGCGAACCTTCAATTCGGCGTATCTGGAGGGCTTGTCGGCGGTCTCCACGATCTCCACCGTGAACAGCCGGTCCGACCGCAGGATGGTCTCGAGCGTGTTGCCGCTCAGGCGCCATAGTCCCCGCTCCCCGTCGGCGTGGGCTGGGATGGCGATGGCGCCCGCCTTGTCGATCGCCTCGATCACCTGAATCACCGAGTGGTCCGACGTCGTGTCGCTCGCACCGCGAACGCCGCGAAACCCGACGCTGCCGATCAGATTGTCGATGTCGGCAGAACTCTTGGATGGATCCATGATGGCAAGTACATGGGTACCGTCGTTGGCGGTTATCTCCACGCCGGGGAACACCCGGAGCGGGCGGTAGCCGGTACATGGGTCAGCTTCCAACTCGGCGAGTGCCGCCTTGAGCGGGTCGATCCATTCGCCCGAGTTGTGGTCGGTGACAGCGACGCAATCGATTCCGGCCTGCATGAAGCCCAGCAGCCAGTCCCGGGGCTCGACACTCCGCTCCGAGGCTTGGTCGGGACCCTTCCCGTAGTCCTGTGACGCCGGTGTGTGCGTGTGAAAGTCGAACTTCCACCACCGTGCGCCACCGTAGAGCCAGTCAGATCCGCCCGATGGCGGCATCGCGGTTGCAGAAGTCACCGTCATGATCCTACTGCCGCGGCTCAGGGCCGGAAATGAACGCTCAGCAGCACCGTCAGGGTGATCCGGCACCGATTCCGCAGCCCTCCATCGACGGCTTCGCCATCCCGGACGCTCCGACCCGACCGCGAACCTCACGCCACAGCGCACTTGAGAAGCGTCGTGCTGCGAACCGGCGATCGGCAGCCGTCGATGGGCGCAGTTGGCGCACCCCGCCGACGGTCGAAGCTGCTCGAAGGGTGGGGGTTCATGGCAGGATGTCGTGGGTGCCGCATCGACGCCACTGGATGTGCACGTTCCCGGCCCGTTGCGGGACGCCGATGGAGAACGTCGCTCGCCCGTCGGGCGCCCACCTCAATTCGTACAGCCCCTTCGCGCCGGCGAGCTTGCGGACGCTGCCCGGGCGAAACCACTGCCGCCGACCGGCCTCCATCTCCCTCAGGTCGTCGACGAACTCAGCGAGGGCGCTCAAGAACTGTTCGCGCTGGAGTGGTGTGAGGCGCTGAAAGTCGCGCAGGAACGCCCTTACCTCCTCGTGTGTCGGCACGCCTCCCCGCTAGCCGGATGCAGGTTGAGATCGAAGGTGGGCGAGGAACTCCGCGTCGCTGTCGTAGATGATGCCGGTGCTTTGGCCGGGCGGGATCGGCTCGACGCCGGCGGCCGCCTGCAGGTCGGCCAGAGTGACGCTCTCGGTTTCCGTGCCGGCCTCAGGTGCAAGCAGCGAAGGAGGTAGGCAGGCGACGATTCCGGCCGTTTCGACGCTTACGGTGACGAGGCGGCGCAGGTGCCGGACGAGGTTGAACGGCTCGTCGGCCCAGTCGCGCCATCCGTTGGGGTCGTCGGTGATCCCGGATGCCTTGTCGTGCTTGACGCGCAGGCTGTCGATGGCCCACTGCAGCGGTGAGCGGCCCGACACGGTGTAATCATGTGCCTCCGGCGGAATGTCCACCAGGCGGCATCGGCTGTTGACGAGCAGGACGCTGCGATCCTCGCTGCCGTCGGGATGCCTGCCCCAGCGCATCCTCGATTCGATCCGGTAGGCGTCGTCGTCCGCCTGCCCCTCGTCGGGCTCGCCGCCCACCTGGCACGTGACCGGCGTTTCCCCGACCGTCTCGTAGCCGATGTGGAGGTCCATCAGCTTCCGCCCCGACGAGCGGAACGCCTCGAAGTCGTCCGCGAGCGGGATGCGAGGCAGGTTGCGCTGCAGGTCGTGGCGGTAGCGTTCCCGCCAGTCCGGGGCATGCATGACCCCGTACAGGTACTCCCAGATGTCGTCCTTGGTGATCTCGGGTCCGTACTTGGCCCGGAACTGCTCCAGCGCCCAGTCGGTGATGTTGTCACTGTCGGTCGTTGGTCCGACTTCAGGGATGTTGAGGTTCAAGGTGTCGGCCATATCAACTCCTGCGGGGGAGTGCTCTGCATGCCGGATCCAGGGCGTGCAGGTCCGGGAGCGTGCCGGTCGCCATGGCCGCAAAGGTTGTTCGAGTGGAAGGGCTGCTCAACAGGATTGCCTCCAGCGTGGCAGGACTCGGGTTTGTTGGGATCCCTTGATCGCAGCTATGTCGGGAACTATCTCGGTTGCCAGCGCCTGAAACGTCATGTTCGATGGGCTTGAGATCATGATCGCTTCCGCGGGATGACTCGTGCCGGCTGGTTCGTTCCGACTGCGCAGAGGTCGATGAGGCAGTCGGTCGCGATCGTGCCGAAGACCGCTCTGTTGTTCGGTGACGCCATGCAGATGACTTCTCTCCCCCCCCCCCACTGTCCGCGACATCGGCCCGCGGGAAGAGGTCAGCGGTGGCCTTCGCCTGTGAGAGGATGCGGTGGTCCTCGTACAGCCAGATTCTTGTGAAGGGCCGGTAGAGGACCTCGCGGATTCGGGTTTCGTCGAATTCGATCTTGATGTCATTTCTGAGGGACTGCTTGAGAGTGTGGGTCCATTTGATCACCTCGAGTGCATCGTTGGTCGTAGCTTCCTCGAAGTTCACACCTCTCGAGACGAGATGTCGGGCGTATTCGTAGGCGTCGATCAGGGCGCGGATTCTGGATACCAGCGTGCCGTAGCTGTAGGAGTAGACGTATGTGTCGCAGTTGGTCTTCGCTCCCAGGACATGGTCCCTGACAGCGGTCTGGCCTCGCTGTTGGACTGCACCCACGGCACAGACGGGCAGCAGATCCTCGAAGGTGCCGTCGGTCAGGTTCACCCAGTCGTGTTTCGCGTTGACCGGCACGGTCTCGAACCGGTCGCTGGTGACGTCGCCGAGCTGTGCGAGCCATGCGAACTTCTCTTCGCGGGTTGAGCCCCCCGGGACGGTCGCGTAATGAAGCTCGGCTGGCTGGGCGGGATCCCTCTCCGGATTGCGGACGACAACGGTGATCTGGACGCCGTTGCGGGAGCCCTGCCCGAAGATCTTGTCACCCTCGCGACGGTATTCCTCGCCCGACTTCATGGCGTCGCCGAGGAGATTGACGACGTAGATGTCGCTGAACTCTTCGCGTAGCGCGGCCCTCATGCCGATCAGCGATGGGGCATTCGACAGCGAGTTGGGGTGGACGAATGCGACGATCCCGGGTTGAGCCCGGTCGGAGTCGGGGTCAGCGAGTCGGTCGCAGGCCCATCGGAACGCCTCGACGTAGAGGTTGCCCGAGGAGGGTCCTGCGCCGCGTCCCGTTATCTCCTTGTGCTTCTTGCCGTAGGTGTCGCGCACGCGCTGTTCGATCTCGGGGTACTCGGGTCTCGGATTGTCGTCCCCGGATGATTTCTGGCCGGCTGACCAGGGAGGATTGGCAACGATGACCTGGATCGGGAGTTCGTCCTGCTGTATGGCTCGGGCGGTGTTGTAGCCGATGGTGCCGGTGCCGGGAAGCGTCGCCGGGTCTTGCGAGAAGGTGTCGGTGAGCACTATTCCGCTGAAGGGCTGGTAGTCGTCGGTTCGATCGCGGTAGCCCTCCTCGATCTTGATCGCGGCGAGGTAGTAGGCCAGCAGCACGATCTCGTTGGCGTGGATCTCCTGCACGGTCCCCCCGGGCACGAGCGGGTTGTAGGAGTTGATGAACTTGCGGGCCAGGTCGACGTCCGCAATGAGGGGCTGGCCGTGGCTGTTGTTCTGGGTGAGGAGCCGGTTGATGAAGGTGCCCGTGCCTGTGAAGGGGTCAAGGATGTGCACGCCTTCGGAGGTCAGGCCGCGTCCGAACTCTTTGCGTAGCAGGGCGTCGGTCGACCTGAGGATAAAGTCCACCAGTTCAACGGGCGTGTAGACCACACCGAGGCGTTGGATGTCGGCGGGCATGGCCTCTTTGAAGAAGGACTCGTAGACCTCGAGCATGATCTTGAGGCGGGCATCGGAGTCGGCGGCTCCTGAGAGCCGGTTGCGGACGCTGTCGTAGAACCGGTCCAGTTCTACGGTTTCGTCGCGAAGGCGCACGTCCTTGGTCTTGAACTCGTCGAGCAGTTCGTTGAGGGCCGCCGAGATGGGGTTCCGGTCCGCGAAGCCACTGCCGGCGAACAGCGCGTCGAACACCGGCATGGTCACCACGTGCTGGGCGACGAGCGCCGCCAAGTCGCCCGACGGGAGGCTGCCGCCGATAGTGGCCTCCATCTGCTTGGAGAACTTGTCGAACTTCTTGGCCAGATCGGCGTCGGCCTCGACAGCCGCCCGGACGTGCTCGGTAATGGTGGCGGTGATCCGGGCCACTTCGCGGCCCCAGCGGTCCCAGTACTGGCGATCGCCGCACGCCTTGACGAGTTGCGACGCGACCGCGTGCTCGAACGGCAGGCGCTGCTGCGCCACCTTGCTGCCAACGGATCCGGTCGAGCGTTCCGACGGGTCGCACTCACACTCGGTGGTGGCCTTCCCGCAAAACTCGCACAGGCCGCTGGGCAGGATGGAGATAGGCGGTCGACCGGTCAGGTCTGCGGTGTTGATCTCCACGTCGAGTCGCTCGTCGTGGGAGCGCAGCGCCTTGAGAACCTTCCACACGGCCTTGAAGTCCGAGCCGGACAGGACCCGGTCGTCGAGCAGGCTCACTCCCGAGGGCACCACCACCGGCAGGATCACGTAGCCGACCTGTTTGTGCTCGGCTCGCCGCATCACCCGGCCGACGGCCTGGATCACGTCTATCTGCGATTGCTTGGGTTCGAGGAAGATCACGGCGTCCAACGCGGGAACGTCGATGCCCTCGGTCAGGCAGCGGGCGTTGGTGACGATCCGGCAGCCGCCGTCGGGGTCGCCGGCCCGGAGCCAGGCGATCGTGTCGGCTCTCTCGAGCGCGTTCTTGGAACCGTCGACGTGGCGCACTTCACATTCGAGCAGATCGACGTCGTCGGCGAGAGTGGGGCCGTGCACGGCTATGGCCACGGCTTCGATCACCGGGTTCCAGTAGTCCTCCACGAGCCGGGACTTGCGAATGCGGTTGGTGAAGGCAATGGCGCGCTTCGCGGAGTGCCGTGAGGACACCGCACCGGTGACGCGCCCCTCCGCGGCGGCGGTGGTGGGGTCGGCCAAGCCGTCCCAGCAGCCGGCGAAGCACACCGCGTCGTGGATGCGGAAGGTTCGGTCATCAGCGACCACGACGTTGTCGTAGGCGTCGAGCACCGGGTTCTCGGCAACCGCGACGACCAGGACCTTGTAGTCGGTCAAATGCCCGCCCTCGACGGCAGCGCCGAACGACATGCGGTACATCTCGGGGCCGTAGACCGCGGGGTCGTCCATCGAGTACAGATCGAAGCCGGCGGCGGCTTGCTCGACGCGGCTTCGGGCCGCCTCGGTGTACACACGCGGAGTCGCCGTCATGTAGAGCCGCTTGGCTGCCCGCACCGCGTCCGGGTCGTGGATGAACGAGTACGGGGTGATGGTGCGCTTGGCCGACTTGGCGGCCTTCGGGGTTGCGGTGTCCTCGATGCCCGTGGTGCGATGCGCTTCGTCGCAGAGCACCAGATCGAACTCGGGTGCTGCACCGAGGGGGCCGCGCTCGGACTGCGCGTCAGCGATGAGGCTGAGCGACTGGTAGGTGCAGAACACAACCGTCATCGCCTCGGACTCCGCCACAGCGAGTTGTTCCGCGATCCGTTGGGGATCGGTCGTGACCGGCATCGCCAGTTCCACCAGCGGAGCGTCCTCCGCTTCGTGCCCGGCGCGAGTGTCGGAGCACACCCCGATGTAGCGGTGCGGTACGTCGGGGTGGCGCTGCCGGGCCCACTCGCGCATGGTCTGATTCATCAACGCAATGGACGGCACCAGGTACAGCACTCGCCCGCCTGTGCCGGCGAACTTCTCCGCGATCCACAACGACACCACCGACTTGCCGGTGCCGCACGGCATCACGAGTCGTCCGCGGTCGTGCTCCTGGAGTCCCTCTAGGACCCTCGCGACGGCCTCCCGCTGGAACGGTTTCGGGGTGTGCCGCGGCCGGGGAGCGAAACGCATCCGGGAAGGATCGTCGAGGCACTCAACCCAGTTGATCGGCCAGGAATCGAGGTCGCTGCGGTGTAGCACCTCGCAGCGCGGGACGGCCTGCTCGACCATCGTCCGCGCCTGCGCGGTCATCGGCGCGGTGAGGACCAGCAGCCTCGCGGAGAAGGGCGAGCCGGAAGACGCGGAGATGAACGAGTCAACCGCCGCCTTGTCGATCCGCCCGCCGACGTGTGCCTTGGTCTGGATCGCGCACAGACCCCCGCCCACATCGATGGTCTGCTCGGCCACCAAGTCGATACCGACGTCGCCCCCGTAGCCGTGAGACTCGCGGTCGGGCCACTCCATCCACCGCCAGACGTTCTTGAAGCGCTGCGGGCCGTACAGGTCGGGGTGGCACCGGAACGCCTGCTGCATCAGCCTCTCGAACGCTCTCCCACGATCTTGGGGCGTATCGAAACGCTCGTACAGCAGGTCCAGCACACCGAGGGACGACGAGGTGTCGAGGGTCGTGTCGGTCACGAGCGGCACTTCGATGTCTCGGCGGATCGGCGCATGCATCAACATTATGGCCGCTCCCATGGGTGCCTCCCCGCGGCGAGGGCCGGACGCGCCACGCGACTCCTTCGGCTCAGATACCCGCTTCCGTAGCAGTCGAGTCCCTATCGGCCGTCCAGCCCCCCGACCAGGGCACTCCGCGAGAGGACGTCACGGCGACCCCTCGTCGGTGGTCTGATCCGGTGCCACCAACGTTGCTCTCGCGATGGCCGAGGCGACCGCGTCGGAACTGATCTGCTCAATCGCCTCTTCAATCTCGACCGGCTCGTCCGACAACAGCGCTGTCCAGACGTCGTTCGTAAAGCCCATGAATATACAAAATATCATATAACGATATGAAATAGAACCCTCGGGTGGCAGTAGACCGGTTCGGTTTCGCTACGAAGATGTCCGCGACTGCGCAACTCATCCGCTCGTCCGTCAGGGGGTGACGGCGGCGAGGGTCCAGTCCAGGACATGGGCGGGGCCGTCGTCGCGATGCGCGGTCGCCTCGACCCGGACGGCGCGCACCCGGCCCTGACCGGCGGGGGTCTCGCCGAGCAGGGTGTGGGAGAACGACAGAAGGTCTCCTTCGAACACGGGACCGGTGTGATTGCAGTAGCCCCAGGCCACCACGGTCGCCATGCCTGCCAGCACCCGGCTGAGGGAGGCCTGCGCCATGCCCACCACCTGCAGGCCGTTGACCAGACGCTTGCCGTACGGAGAGACCTCGGCGTCCCGGTGCACGAACGCCAGGTTGTGGGTGAGGTGCAGCAGCGCCGGCGTGTTGTCGATGTAGTCACGCAGCGGATCGGTCACGGTCCTGCCGACCGCCCAGGTGTCGGCTGGCCCCAGCAGTGAGAGCCGCCAGTCGCCCGGCACCAACTCTGCGCAGGCGTCCAGGTCGATCCCCCCGGTGGGATGGTCGGTGGCGGCGCCGCTGCCGATGTCGTCGGCGAACCCCGGCAGGTCCGCCCCCCGGGTGGGTAGCAGCGGGCAGCGCTGGTAGGTCGCCGCCGGGGTGCCGTCGGCGGTGCTCTCGCAGGTCACCAGCACCATGCCGCGCGGCGGGCGGTCGGGGCGGGGGCGCCCGTCGCGCATCGCCAGCACACCGACGGTGGTGTCCAGGGTCTGGCCCTGGAACACCGGGTGCGGGAGGCGCACGTCCCGGTAGAAGAGGTTGGCGACGACGCGCCGGCTGACGGTGGTGGTGTGGCCCACCGACAGCGCCATCACGAGGCTGGGGCTGACCAGCGGCGCATCCGAGCCGGTCACCTCCGCGCAGATTCGCCGGTTCTGCACCAGCGGGAGCCGCTCACCGACGAGCGCCTGGTAGATGGCGCAGAGGCCGCTGTCGAGGGTGACGCCCGGCTGGCGGGGAAGCTCCATCCCGGGGCGCAGCAGGTCGTAGTACGGCCCGTCGAGAGGGATCTGCCCGCCGCTGGGCGACAGGTCGTCCGGGCTCACGAGGCCGTACGCAGCCCGGAGAAGCGGTTGAGCCGCAGCGAGTTCCCCAGCACGAACAGCGAGGATAGCCCCATGGCCGCGGCGGCGATCTCGGGTCGCAGCAGCCCCACCGCCGCCAGCGGGATGGCGGCGGTGTTGTAGACGAAGGCCCAGAACAGGTTGCCCCGGATGGTCCCGAGCGTGCGCCGGGCGAGGGTCAGAGCGTCCACCGCCAGCCGCAGATCGTCCCCCACGAGGGTCAGATCCGAGGCCTCGGCAGCCACGTCGGCGCCGGTGCCGATGGCTACGCCCACCTCGGCGGCGGCCAGGGCGGGGGCGTCGTTCACGCCGTCGCCCACCATTGCCACGCGCTGCCCGGCGGCCTGCAGGCGCTCGATCTCGGCCACCTTGCCGGCGGGCGTCAATTCGGCGAGGGTGCGATCGATCCCCACCTGCCGCCCGACCTGCTCCGCGGCCGCTCTGTTGTCGCCGCTCAGAAGCACGACCTCGATGCCGGCTCGCTTCCAGTCGGCCACCGCCGCGGCGCTCGACGGCTTGACGCGATCCGCCAGCGCGAGGAAACCCCACGCCGATCCGTTGCTGCCCACGAACACGAGCGTGTGCCCCGCGGCGGCGTGGTCGGCTGCGGCCCGCTTTAGTGTTGGCGGTACCTGCTCGAAGAGTTGGGCGCGCCCAACCATGAGGCTGTCCTCGTCCGGGTCGCCGGCTGCGGGTTCCCGCTCGGCCGGCTCCGAGCCGGCGAGTGCGCCCGCCCGTACCAGCCGCCCCTGCACGCCGAAGCCCGGAAGGTTGCGGAATTCCTGCACGGCGAACCCGTCCTCGGGGAGCCGCCTGCCGCCGGGCCCGGGATCTCCGGGCGGCCGGTCGGCTGCGGCTCGCACGATGGCTGCTGCGACGGGGTGCTCCGATCGGGCTTCCAGTGCTGCTGCCGTCGCCAGCAACTCGGCTGTGTCGATCCCTTCTGCGGTCTCGACGGCCACCACCTCGAGGCGCCCCTCGGTCACGGTTCCGGTCTTGTCGAGCGCCACCACGTCGAGGTGGCGCGCCGCCTCAAGGGCGTCGGGACCCCGGATGATCACACCCATGCGGGCACCTCGGCCGCTCCCGGCCATGAAGGCCGCCGGTGTGGCGAGGCCAAGGGCGCACGGGCAGGCCACGATCAGCACCGCCACAGCGGGGCTGATGGCGGCTCCGGCGGACTCCAGGAGCAGCCAGGCCACCAAGGTGGCGACGGCCACCACGACGACGGCGGGCACGAAGACCGCGGAGATCCGGTCGGCGAGGCGTTGGATGGGTGCCTTGCGCGACAGCGCCTCGCTCACCAACCGCACGACCTGGGCCAGGGTGCCGTCCGCTCCCACGCGGCGGGCCTCCACCACCAGGGATCCGTGCGTGTTGAGCGTCCCGCCTGTCACCTCGTCGCCGGGAGCGACTTCGTTCGGTACCGGCTCGCCGGTCACGATCGAGGTGTCGACCGCCGAGTGCCCCTCGGTGACGACGCCGTCGGCGGCGATTCGCTCACCGGGTCGTACCAGGAACCGCGTGCCGACCATCAACTGCGACGGCGGGATGTCACTGCCGTCGGGCAGGCGCACGGTGCCAGCGCTGAGGCCCACGAGCGCGCCGATGGCGTCGCCGGCTCGCCTCCGGGCACGCGTCTCGAGATGGCGACCGGCCAGCACGACCGCCACGATCACCGCCGCCGTGTCGAAGTAGACGTGCCCGTCCAGGCTGCCGATGGTGATGACCGCCGACCATCCCCAGGCCACGAGCGACCCGAGCGATACCAGCGTGTCCATGGTGGCGTGTCCCCGCCGCACCGCGCGCCAGCCGGGTCGGTGGAACACCATCCCGCTGGCCAGCACGACCGGCATCGTGAGTCCCAGCACGAGCCACTCCCAGCCCGTGAAGCGCAGCGCCGAGATGGACGAGAGCACCATCGAGGCCGCCGCCAGGACCAGCGTCGCCACCAGTGCCTTCCCGGAGGTCCCGGAAGGCTGCTCGCCCTCGAGGTGGAGTTCACCCGGCGTCGCCCGGTACCCCAGGCCAACGATGCGATCCAACAGGTCGCGTTCGCTCAGAAGATCCGGGTCGTAGGCCACGCTGGCACGGTTGGCCGCGAAGTTGACGTGGGCGGCGGAGACACCCTCGGTCGCGTGCAACTCGCTCTCGATACGGGTCGCGCAGGCGCCACAGGTCATGCCGCTGACGGTGACGTCGAGGCGGGCCGGCTGTCGCGGGGAGCCGGGATGCTCGTGCCCGCCAGGGAGTGCTGTCGGTGTCAGTGGTTCACCTCCCGCTCGATCCCCAGCGTATTGGGTTCGGGACGTGGCGAGGGGGCCTCTACGATGCCGTCGATGCGGCCCTCCAGCGGTCACCGGACCCGCCACCACCGCAGATTCGGACTCCTTGCGACGGCCATCCGGCTGCCCGCGGCGATGATGGCGCGCTGGGACATCCCGAAGGTGCTGCCGGTACCCGCACCGGCGATCTTTGCCGGGAACCATCGCAGCATGTTCGACATCGTGGTGGGGTTCCGTCTCTTCTGGAACTTCCGGTCGTCGAT
>MKWU01002596.1_pt1 | contig 26466 bp, 20 predicted proteins | sample 809101 | NCBI WGS metagenome assembly MKWU01 (sample SAMN05860141, study PRJNA318959) | sponge metagenome | host: Aplysina aerophoba | place: Slovenia: Piran, Adriatic Sea, Gulf of Piran | collected 2013-05-07 | reverse complement strand
CGAGGTCTCTGTGCCCCAGCGACCGAGCTACTGGTTGGGCGTTTCCGGTCCCTATATGACAACCTACAGCGATACAGCGTTCGCTTTTACGGGAGAGGCCATAACCGTCGGTGAGCCTCCTCGGTCGTATGATGCGGGCAAGGCCGCACAAGCGGCGGGCATATTGGGCGATGTCAACAACGATAATCAGGTCGATATAGCGGACGCGCTGCTCGTGCTGCTCTATACTTTGGAACGCTTCTCCTTCGTAGCGCCCAATCAAGGCAATATTGCCCTAGGCGACGTCAACGAAGACGGCCAGATAGACATAGCGGATGTCCTGCTTATTATGACCTATATTGCGAATCCGCTTGACCCGACGTTGCCGGATGGAATCGGTTTAGGCACTGACCGAGATCGGGCTGTGTTGACCGCGCTCTATGAGGCTACTGGCGGCGCTAATTGGGATGAGAATACGAACTGGCTCATCAACATCAGCACGTACCCGCTTAATCTATGGTACGGCGTCGACACGAACGACGAAGGGCGGGTCACTGGTCTTTATCTTGACTATAACGAGTTGACGGGAACCATACCCGAAACGTTGGGACAACTCAACAACCTGAAAACCCTAATCCTCAGCCGCAACGGTTTGACGGGGCCGATACCCGAAACACTCGGACAACTCAACAGCCTAGAAAGACTAGACCTCAGCGGCAACCAGTTGACGGGGGCCATACCCGAAGCATTAGGACAACTCAATAACCTGCAAAGCCTAAGCCTCAGTTTCAACCTTTTGACAGGGACGATACCTGAAACACTCGGACAACTCAACAACCTGAAATACTTGGACCTCAGCGGCAGCGGTTTGACGGGACCGATACCCGGAACACTCGGACAACTCAACAGCCTAGAAAGACTAGACCTCAGCGGCAACCAGTTGACGGGGGCTATACCCGAAACGTTGGGACAACTAGAAAAACTCGAACTCCTCAACTTTAGCGACAACCAGTTGACGGGACCGATACCCAAAATGTTGGGACAACTAGAAAACCTGCAATACCTGTATCTCAGTGGCAACCAGTTGACGGGGTGCATACCCTCAACATTGCAAGCTGTACCGAGTAATGATCTAGACGGGCTAGGGCTATCCTCCTGTCATCTAGTAGAAGATCCTCAGGCGGCTGTGTTGGCCGCTTTATATGAGGCTACCAGCGGCGACCGCTGGACGGACAATACCAACTGGCTAAGTGAAACACCGCTGAACGAATGGTACGGCGTTACCACAGACGACGAGGGGCAGGTCACTGCGTTGGAACTCTCCAGCAACGGTTTGAGGGGGACGATACCCGAAGCATTGGGACAACTCAACAACCTAGAAACCCTAGACCTCTCCAGCAACGGTTTGTTGACAGGGACGATACCCGAAGCATTAGGACAACTCAACAACCTAGAAACCCTAGACCTCTCTTGGAACTCTTTGACGGGGACGATACCCGAAGCATTAGGGCAACTCAACAACCTGAAATACCTAGACCTCAGCTTCAACGGTTTGTTGACGGGGACGATTCCTGAAGCATTAGGGCAACTCAATAATCTAGAACTCCTAAATCTCTCCGAAAACGAATTGACGGGGACGATTCCTGAAGCATTAGGGCAACTCAATAACCTGCGAGCCTTGGACCTCTCCTGGAACGAATTGACGGGGACGATTCCTGAAACATTAGGGCAACTCGATAGCCTAGAATTCTTGTACCTCTCTTGGAACGAGTTGACGGGGTGCATACCCCCAGCGTTGCGTGATGTATCGTACAACGACCTACACGCCCTAGAATTATCCTCCTGTCAGTAAACGCCGCTTACGCTAGCTGAAAAAAGTCTATCGATTTTCCTCGGTCAGTGGGGATGCTCCGCTTTTGCAGCCGACCGGGGTTTGTACGCCTTGGCTGACCTTGTGCTTGTTATAGAAATTTGCGTACTTAGAAATGGTACATAGACGCTATATTCCAAAGACCGACAGTCCCCAAAGAGTTATGGCTGTGCAACCGAATCAACCTCAGATATCTGTCCGTCGCCAATAAAAGGAGAAAATGGCCCTATGCTGGCTGATGAACGCTATCCCGCAAATCTCGTTGTCACTAAAGAGGATTTTCTCCAAAGCGGATGGAAGGACGCCATTTCAGGTCTTGAACGCGAGAACCATACTAGCAGGTGCTCTGCTCTATCGGCTGCTGAAAAAAGAGCTTTTGACGACGACCGACTATCTCGTGGTAAGGTTTTATTCACTCTCGGCAAGGCTTTGTTCATTCTCAAGAATGCCTGTTCAGGGAGGGAGCTTCCAGAAGACGTAACGGAAGCCGAGATTGCTTTCTTTGCAGAAATCGTTGACGAGGTTGACGATCCTTGGCTAAAAGCACATTTGGCTCATTTGGTCTGGCACTATCAACGTCCGCGTAACATAAAGTTTGCCTTAGATGCTATTGACAGCTACCGTTCAATTCCGTTAGATGACGAAACATGGCTCTGGGCTGATGAGTTCTGGGATAGAGCAATCCGTTTATCCATCTCGATTAAAGACAGTTATCGTCTATCAGCTATTGAAGAGGCTATCATTCAAACATTTGAGTCGGCGACATGCGAGGGAAGATATTTTGGACGAGAGCTGGCTAAGCTATTGAAATCGAACAAACTTGGAAAGAATCAAGCAACTGCAATCGCCACAAAACTCAAATCAATGGCTCTCGGCTTTGAATCTGACAATGAGTATTCAGTCGCAGCAGATTATTACCAAGCTGCTGCGCAGTGGTTCAAATCGTCAGGCGATACAACTAAGTTCGTTGAAATGATCCTCAGAAAGGTCGAGTCATTGGTGAAAAAAGGGGATAGTCGGCTCTCTTCGGAAGAGCCAAGCTGCTTGCTTGCGGCTCTCTCTTACGGGGTGGCTATTGACACGCTATATTGGCTTAAAGACAAGAGTAAAATGCCTAAAGCTGAATTGTCAACGTATCAAGTGGACGAGCGAATTGACGAATTGATGCTACGCCGAGAAGATCTTTTGAAGCAGGGGATTGGTGAGATGGAAACTACTACGTTTAACATCCCTGGAGAGTTTAACCAATTCTCAGAAGTCGCTTGTGCTGCTGTAACAGGCAAAGACCATATTGAAGCACTGAAAAAATTTGTCAATCTAAGGAGCATAGTTGACGTAGATGAGCTTACTTCACACACGGTGAACGAACTAAGAAATAGTGTTGCATCATCTATATTCTCTACAACGACAATAAGCGCCGACGGGCGAGTTACTTCCAACCATCCACCCATTAGCGCCAATCCGTCTTCCGACGACCCGGCTGTCCGCGCTCAAGTAGAAGAAGATTATATGCTTGACGTTGAATTTTTCGCCAAAGCTGCCCTATTGCCCGCATTGAAAGTCATACGCCAAGAACATTGCCTAGAGCCGGAACTTTTTTCCTCGATTGTTGAACATTCCCCTGTCGTTCCACCTGGACGGAAGCAGGCTTTCGTCAAAGGACTGCTCGCAGGATATAACGGCGACTTTGACGTAGCTTTCCAAGTTCTATCTCCCCAAATCGAGCACCTTATTCGTTCTCAGTTGAAAAAATATGGGGTCAATACTCGGAAAAGAAAAAATGGAATTGATGAAGAACTGACACTCGGTCCATTACTCTATCACGAAAAGACCGAAGAGATTTTCGGAAAAGACTTGCTCTTTGAATTAAAAACGTTATTTCATAATCGTCGTAACGACCAAGCACATGGCCTTATCGACGATACCTCTAGCCCTTCCCATTACGATGTTTACATTTGGTGGCTCCTGTTACGCCTCGTGTTCAGTTCGTCCAATTTTCAATCGGAAAAGGAATCGCCTAATGCCTAAGATGCGAATTTCAAACCTGTACGACCGAGCAATTGAAGTCTTGGGCGACCGAGAGCGGGCGGAGGCGTGGTTCAAAGAGCCTAAGAAAGCCCTCGGCATGAAGACGCCATTGCAATACGCCGACACCGAGTTAGGTGCCCGCGAGGTCGAAAACCTCCTCGGTCGCCTCGAGTACGGCGTATTCTCGTGAATTTGAAAACGACAGGTTGCGCCCGCGTATTCTCGTACTTCTTTGTCCGACCTAGTTCGCTCTGGAATCGTCGGCACTAAAACGGTCGATCCACCCCTCCGCGCCATCTGCGCTATCTGCGCCATCTGCGGATTAGTTTGCGGATTTCAAACGGAGATAATACCATAATCCCCCGGCAGATCGTCTGTCGGCGGGCTGTTCACTTGCTTCAGTTTCCTCTTTCGATCCTGTAAAAATTATGTTCAAAGCACTCATCTTACATGAGCACTCTGCCCTTATCGAAGAACTCGACGAAAGCCGCCTCCCCCCAGGCGACGTAGAAATCGCCGTTGCGTATTCCTCGCTCAACTACAAAGACGGGATGATTCTCAACGGCCTGGGCGGCTTGGTCAAAACCTATCCCCACGTCCCCGGCCTCGACCTCGCCGGCACCGTCGTTCACAGCCAAAGCGACCAGTTCCAACCCGGCGACCAAGTTATATGCACAGGCTGGCGAGTCGGCGAAACCCACTGGGGCGGGTACGCGCAAAAAGCGCGCCTCAAGGCCGACTGGCTCGTGCGCCTACCTGTCGGTCTAACGCTGCGCAATGCCATGGGATTAGGTGCCGCGGGCCTGACCGCGGTCATCTCCTTAGAAGCCCTCGAAGCCCACGGCCTCGCGCCCGACAAAGGCGAAGTCCTCGTCACCGGCGCGGCCGGCGGCGTCGGCTCCCTATCCGTCCTACTCCTCGCCTCGCTGGGCTACCAAGTCGCCGCATCCACTGGCCGCCCCGAGCTCGAACCCTATCTAAAAGACCTCGGTGCCCAGACCATCATCCCGCGCCAGGGCCTCGCCGAGCCATCCAACAAACCCTTGGAAAGTGCGCGCTGGGCCGCCTGCATCGACTCGGTCGGCGGCACCACCTTAGCCCGCGTCTTGGCCCAGATGGACTATGGGGGTTCCGTCGCCGCCGTGGGCTTAGCCGGCGGTGCCCAACTCACAACCACCGTCATCCCCTTCTTGCTGCGCAGCGTCAACATCCTCGGCATTGACTCGGTCTTCTACCCAGCCGAGCGCCGCGCTGCCGCTTGGTCGCGCCTAGCCACCGCATTGCCCTTGGAAAAATTAGATCGCATCTGCACGGAGGTCGGTCTAGCCGACGTCCCCCGCCTCGGCAAGGACATCTTAGCAGGCAAAGTGCAGGGGCGCGTCATCGTCAATCCCAATGATTGACTTGGGATTGACGCTATTTTAAACTCAAATACACAAAAGGAGTTTAGAATGTCCATAGACAACCAATATGTGACGGATCTGCCTGATATATATCGCGCTATCCTTGCGGCCTATCCCCGTTTCGACTCGACGCGCAAGGTTGGCTATGGCTTGTCGTACCAGTCTTTGTATTCAGCGTTGGAAGGTCAGTACACTCTCGGCCAGATCATGACGGCATGTAAAAACATGGCGGATGGCAAGGTTATGCAGATCAAGCGTGGGATATTCGCTTGTCCGACGCCCCTTGGCGAAGAACTCATTGCTGCAATTACGGGCAACCCCAAACCTGAGCTGGAAGTTCCTCCTTTTAATCCTCCCTAAGTAAGCTCCTTAAATGATCGGTGATTGGAAAATCCGCCATTTGCCGCGGTGTACCCACCATGTGTTTCTCTCGCATTGTGCTGAAGATCGAGATCGTCTGGTACTACCTGTGTATAATGCCTTAGAGGACAGCCAGTACTCGCCGTGGCTCGATCAACATCACTATCCAAGAGGTCGAGATCCTTTCGCCGCACTTCGAGAGAAAATTATATGCTGTCGTCACGTTGTGTATTTTGTTACAGCAAAGTTTCTCGCGCAGGGGCGGGGATGGAATAGCGTCGAAAGAGCCTATTCAAATCTGCTGCAGGAAAACCTGCATTTCCGGTTAGAACTGTGCCATATCCAATTTCCCTTATTCTTTGTGCCTCGGAGTCATGCGATCCTACAGAGATCGGCATGGGAACCTCTCGTTCAACATGGGCGGTTCTATCAACCGGGACGAGTGGACAGTGGGGCGGTGAAATGGGCTACTAGAGAAATTTCAGCCTTCATTAGACAAGAGGAAAAGGACGGGGCATCTCTGGCGGCTCAAGTTCAGCACGATCCCGATTTCCGGCTATTACTTAGAGAAGAAAAAAACTTACTACGGAGAATCATGTGTGCAGATCCTCTGCCTGATTCCCTAAACTGATCAACCCCAACTAGGAAAACACACTATGCGCCGACTAACACTTCTACTCCTCACCCTCGCCACCACCCAAGCTGGAGCCGACCCCAATATGCCCGGTACCGACCGCATCACGTACTTCGGCTACGAAGACTGCATCCTCCTCGAAAACGACCACACCCGCGTCGTCCTCACCTCATCGGCCGGTCGCGTCCTTGAATACTCGCGCAAAGGTCCCAACGCCATCTACCTCGACCCCGCGCAAGAAGGAGCAACCTTTGAGGGTGGTGACCCTCGCTTCGGCCCCACCGGCGGCCGCCTCGACATCGGCCCGGAAATGATCATCCCCGCTCATCCCGACCTCTGGCTCGGACAATGGGAAAGCCAAATCACCGGCCCGCGCTCGGCCCGCCTAATCAGCAAAGAAGACGAGCCTACCGGCGTCCAACTCATCCGCGACTTCCAGCTCGCCGAGGACTCCACCCACTTGAGCGTCACCCAAACCATCAAAAACGTCTCGGACAGCGCAAAACACTGGGGCCACTGGAGCCGCACCTTTGGCACGGGCGGCGGCATCGTGCTCATTCCCTTGACGCCGAGCCGCTTCCCAGATTCCTATGTCATGTACGGCCCCGGCCCGGTCATCAACTACCGCCCTGAAGACCCCAACATCCGCATCCGCGACAACTTCCTCGAAGTCCTCTCCACGCCGCTCAGAGCCAAGCTCGGCATGGACTCGCAAGCCGGATGGTTCGCCTATCTCGACCGCAATGATCTGCTGTGGGTCAAGCGCTATCCGGTATATCCCGACCGCCCCTACGGCGAACTAGCCGGGCTGACCATCTCAATATGGTATTACGAGGATCTGATGTGCGAGTTGGAGCCGATCGGCCCGCGCGAGAATATACCGCCCGGCGGCGAAGCCTCCTTCACCGAGGACTGGTGGCTCCTGCCCTACACCTACCCCCAGGACGGCAGCGACCTCGACCTCGAAGCCATCAGCGCACTGGTGGAACGAGAGGCGCGATAAGGATAAAAAGCAGCGGCTAATCCATTCAGCATGACACTAGGAAGCAGCGCACCAGTACTTGTCATGCTGAGCGAAGCGAAGCATCTCAGCCCACCTCGACTGCTCAGGCCGCCAGAATCTTCTCGTACACCTCCATCCGCTCGCCTTCGCGCTCTGCTGGATCGGCCAGCTTGAGCCAGACCGCCTGATCCTTCTTACCCGCAGCGACGTGCTGCACGGCCCCGGCTTCCTCGGGCTTGAGTCCGCTCCAAATCACCTCGCCATCCTGCAAAAACACGTACTGGCCAGCGTGGGCGTCCCAAATCCGCTCGCTGTGATCGCGATAAAAAAGCGCCTGCTCGCTGGCCGTCTGCCGCAGCCGCGCGATCTGCTCCGGCGGATCAGCTTTCGCCGAGTCGAACTCGGCTACCGGCGGCGTCAGTCCTTCCATGACAAAGTCGATCTCGTCCAAATCCACCGTCCCGAAGCCGTGCTCGGCGGCCACCGCCACCGGGCTGCGGTCACGGCGGAAGGGCGGCGTCGGCCAATCGAGCCGGGGATCGGTGCCCATTAAGTGCGAACCACAAGCGTCGGTGGCGATAATGTGATCGCCCGCGACCAAACAGTCGGCGATCCGGCCCTCGCCGCCCCACTCCATGCGCGCCTGACCGGTCAGTCCGTCAATGATGTTGAGGCAGGGCTGAGCAATCAGCCCCAAATCGGGCAGGACATACGAGAGGCGAATGACGTGGTGGAAGTACGTGCGCAAGCGGCCGTGCGGCGGGATCGGCGGCAGGCCGAAGAGGTTTTTCAGGCACAGGGTAATGCCCATAAAACCGTGATTTTTCATTTTCGCCAGCGAGACAAAGGCGTCGGCCTCGCCCAAAGCGGCTGAAAGCTGGTACTCGGAAAACATGATCCCGCCACCGGGTACTTTGTAGCGCTCAAAAGGTGGGTCGCCAGCCTCGACATATTCGACGCCAAATTCCTCCAAGATCGGCTTAGCGTTAAAGTCATCACCCGGCCGCTCACCCGGCGGCGCGGCACTGGTGTCGAGCGCGAAAATCTCCGCGTCGCTGCGCTCCCGCAACAGCCGTAGCACGGCCCGCATCACGTCGTCATCTACCAATTCCTGCCGCCGCCCACCGATCCGGCGGATATTATTGGTGCGCATCTGCATGTTGATCTTGATGCCGATCCGCCGCGCCTTTTCGATTTTGGCCCACGACCGGCTTAACGGCGCAGTGATTGCCACCAATCTGTCGTAAATTTCGTCGAGCGACGCTTGGTGACTACAGTGGGTCGCGCGGACGGTGTAGTCTTTCTGATTGCTCATGGCTCCTCCCGTTTGTGAATGGACTTGGACAAATTGCACATCAAGCCGCCGATTGACAAGAATTGGCCACACTCTTTATGTACTTATACAATGTTCAACCCCCGCTCCCTCCCTACCAAGGACTAACCGTGTCCAACCTCCGCCTACAACTTCCCTGCGCCTTTCTTAGCCTCCTGTTCGCCGCTTCCAGCGCCTACTCAGCCGACTGGCCCTCCTGGCGCGGCCCAGCGCAAAACGGCGTCTCCGAGGAGACCGGCCTCGTCACATCCTGGTCGCCCATCTGGCACGCCGAATTCACCGGCCGCTCGACCCCTATCGTCCTCGACGGACGAGTATTCGTCATCGGTCGTCGCGGCGAGGGCATCGAGCATGAGGGCGTTGTCGCCGCCTTTGACGCCCGAGACGGCACCCTGATCTGGGAACACGCCTACAACATCTTCCACACCACCATCCCCTTCAACCGCGTCGGCTGGGCCAGCCTCGCTGGCGACCCAGAGACCGGCTACATCTATGCCCATACCGTCAGCGGACTGTTCCTTTGCTTCGACCGCGACGGCAAGGTAGTATGGTCGCGCTCACTGACCGAGGAGTTCGGGCGCATCTCCGGCTACGGCGGCCGCGTCCACACGCCCGTCGTCGATGAAGACCTCGTCATCATCAGCTATCTCAGCTCCAATTGGGGCAGCCACACGCCGGGCCGCCATCGCTACTTCGCCTTTGACAAGCACAGCGGCGAAGCCGTTTGGATCGCCACCCCGGGAGGCCGGCCGCTCGACACCACGTACTCCGTGCCCGTCGTCGCCACCATCAACGGCGTCCGCCTACTCATCGGCGGCAATGCCGACGGCTCCATCTATGCCATGAAAATCCGCACCGGCGAGACCGTATGGGGATTCAAACTCAGCCGTCGCGGCATCAACTCTTCAGTCGTCGTCGCCGGCGACAAGGTGTACGCGGCCCACGGCGAGGAAAACCTCGACAACACCGCCCTCGGCCGCGTCGTGTGCATCGACGCCACCGGCCAAGGCGACGTTACGGACACCCACGAGGTCTGGCGCTACGACAGCGTCTTCGCCGGTTATACCAGCCCAGTCGTCCACGATGGCCGCTTGTACATCATAAACAACTCGGCCAACATCCACGCGCTCGACGCCGAAACGGGCCAAGTACACTGGATCCACAACATCGGCACCGTCGGCAAGGGATCGCCCGTACTGGCCGACGGCCGGCTCTACGCGCCAGAGGTCAACGGCCGCTTCGCCATCGTCGCCCCTGATAGCGACACCGCCGAGACCCTCGACCTCGCCGAGATCGCCATGCCCGACGGACGCCCCGCCGAACTGTTCGGCTCACCCGCCGTAGCCTACGGTCGCATCTACCTTTCCACCGAGGCGGGCGTTTACTGCCTCGGCGACCCAGCCGCGCAGTTCAAGGTCTCAGCAACCGCAGCCAACTACCCACGCGAGCAAGCTGCCCCAGACGCAACACCGGCGCATCTGCAACTCATTCCCGCCGAAGTAGTAGCCCAGCCCGGAGCCAGCGTCTCGTTCCGCGCCCGCGCCTTCGACTCACAAGGTCGCCTAATCGGTCCGGTCGCAGCCGAATGGACACTCTCCGGTCCGGTCGGCCAGCTCGACGACAATACGCTCGGTCTCGCGGACGCACCCAGTGGCGGCAAAATCGTCGCCAGCGCTGGCGAACTGACCGCCGAGACGCGCATCGCCGTGCTACCACCACCGACCTACAGCGAAGACTTCGAGGGTTTCGCCGCCGACTCCTCACCGGTTTGGATCGGCGCAGGCACCAAGTTCAAGGTGCGCGAAATGGAAGGCAACAAGGTGCTAGTCAAGCCGCCCGCGGCCCGTGGCCTGCACCGCGCCAACACCTATCTCGGCGCACCCACCATGACCGGCTACACCATCCAAGCCGACCTGCTCGGCACCAAAAAGCGCCGCGCCGTCCCCGACATGGGTCTGATCGCGAATCGCTACACCCTCGACATGATGGGCTACCACCAGCAGTTGCAGATCCGCACTTGGGCCGCCGAACTGCGAATGGCCAGAACCGTGCCCTTCGCTTGGGAAACCGGCGTCTGGTACACCATGAAGATGCAGGTGGAAATCGAAGGCGATGCGGCCCACATCCGCGGCAAGGTCTGGCCTCGCGACGAACCGGAGCCAGCCACGTGGACCATCCAAGCGGTCGATCCCCTGCCCAATCGCAGCGGCAGCCCCGGCATCTACGGCTATTCTCCCGCTGAAATCTACTACGACAACCTGAAAGTTTGGTAATGACTATCGCTATCTGCCTCATCCTAGCCCTAGCCGCCTCCGCCAGTGCCCAAACCGCCATGTGGGGCGGCTCACCCGGGCGCAACCAAGTCTCAGACGAGCAAAACCTACCCACCACTTGGGACGTCGAGACCGGCACCAACGTCAAGTGGAGCGCCACGCTCGGCTCGCAGACTTACGCCGGACCCCTGATCGCCGGTGACAAAATTTTCGTCGGCACCAACAACCAGGCCGAGCGCGATCCCAACCACAAAGGCGACCGCGGCGTAGTGATGGCCTTTTCCTTAGAGGACGGCACCTTCCTCTGGCAAATCGCCCATCCCAAGCTGCCGGCCGGCCGCGTCAACGACTGGCCGCAACAGGGCGTCTGCTCCACCCCTTATGTCGAAGGCGACCGCCTCTACTACGTCTCCAACCGCGCCGAAGTCGTCTGCCTCGACACCGAGGGCTTCCGCGACGGCGAGAACGACGGCCCCATCGCCGACGAAGCCGCCACCGCCCCCACCAATGCGGATCTCATCTGGAAATTCGACATGATCGCCGAGTTGGACGTCTTCCCCCACAACCTCGCCACCAGCTCGCCCATAGGCGTGGACGGCCGCCTCTTCGCCCTGACCAGCAACGGAGTCGATGAGGGCCACATCCACATCCCCGCCCCCTTTGCCCCCAGCTTCCTCGCCCTCGACCTGCAGACCGGCGAGCTCCTCTGGGACAGCGACCTGCCCGGCGACCAGATTCTGCACGGCCAATGGGCCAACCCCGCCTACGGCGAAGCAGGTGGCCGCAAGCAGGTAATCTTCCCCGGCGGCGACGGCTGGGTCTATGCCCTCGCGCCCGACACCGGCGAACTCATCTGGAAATTCGATTGCAACCCCAAGGATTCGGTCTGGGAGTTGGGTGGCCGCGGCACCCGCAACAACCTCGTCTCCACGCCCGTCTTCCACGACGGCATAGTTTATCTCGGCGTCGGCCAAGATCCCGAGCACGGCGAGGGCGAGGGCCACCTGTGGGCCATTGACGCCAGCGGCACCGGCGACATCACCGAGACGGGCGCAATCTGGCACTTCGGCGGCGAACACTACAACCGCACCATTTCCACGGTCGCCATTGCCGACGGCCTGCTCTACACCACCGACCTGAGCGGCTTCCTCTATTGCCTCGACGCCAAGACCGGCACCCACCACTGGACCCACGACACGTTCGCCGCAGTCTGGGGCTCGCCCTTTGTCGCCGACGGCAAGGTCTATATCGGCGACGAAGACGGCGACGTCGATGTGCTCAAGGCCAGCAAAACGCTCGAATTACTCCACGAGACCAATCTGGGTAGCGCCGTGTACACCACTCCGGTTGCCCGCGACGGCGTCCTGTACATCGCCTCGCGCAACACCCTCTTCGCCATCGCGGAAGAAAGCCAATGAGCGTCTCACCAGACAAAATCGCCGCCGCCCGCGACGACCTCGACGCTCACGTCCGCACCATCGTCGAGTGGCACTTCAGCCCCGAGACCGGCTGCCCCTTTTGGCTCTCCTACGCCCAACAACTCGACTTCGACCCGCGCGATAAAATCCGCTCCTATGACGACTTGGCCCTGCTCGGCCACTTTGAGGACGAGTGGCTACGCGGCGGCCCAGTGCGCCAGTGGGTGCCCAAAGCCTATGCCGACGAGCCGATCTACGTCTTTGAGACCGGCGGCTCGACCGGCTTGCCCAAATACCGCATCAACATCCGCGACTTCCAAACCGACTACGCGCTCTACAGCGAGAGCCTATCCGAGGAGGATTTTCCCAAGGGAGCCGACTGGCTGATGCTGGGGCCTTCGGGGCCGCGCCGCCTGCGCCTCGCCATCGAATACTTAGCCCAGCTTCGCGGCGGCTTGTGCTTTCTGGTGGATCTCGACCCGCGCTGGGTCAACGAACTCATCCGCGCCGGCAAGATGCACGACTTGGAAGATTACAAAGCCCACGTCGTCAATCAGGCGCTCAAAATCCTCAAGGCCCACGACAACGTGCAGTGCGTCTTCACCACGCCACGCCTCCTCGAAGCCCTCTGCGAAAAAGTCTCGCTGCCCAAGCTCGGCATTAAGGGCATCTTCTGCGGCGGCACGGAAATGAATGCCCAGTTCCACCGCTTCGCCCGCGAGGAGTTGGTGCCCGGCCTCGCCTTTGTCCCCACCTACGGCAACACCCTGATGGGCCTAGCCTGCCCCAAGCCCTTTGACCCGGCCGACGAATACGCCATTACCTACTACTCGCCGCAGCCACGCGCCGTCATCGAGCTGGTTGATCCCAAAGACCCCGCGCGCAAGGTCGGCTACGGCGAGACCGGCCAAGTCATGCTCACCACCCTGACCAAGGAATTCTTCATGCCCCGATTTCTTGAGCGAGACGAGGCAGAACGCGCCGCGCCGATTGAGACGTATCCTTGGGACGGGGTTAAAGATTTGCGGTTGCTGACGGAGTTACAGGAGTCTGTGGTGGTGGGGGTGTACTGAGGTGTAAGTTCTACTATAAGATCATATCGAGAGAGGTACGCAATGGATTATCAAAAGTATATCTACTGGCAGGATGGCGATATGTGGCTTGGTTATGCTAGAGCGCTATCCCGACTATTGGACCCAAGGTGAGACCCAAGAAGAACTGAGAGATATTTACGGCGAACTCACAGGCGGCCATATTCCTTAAGTCTCCTCTGACGGCCTTCTCTCCCCATATTCCAGATAAGAGCGATAGTTGTGAGAAAGCCCTGATACTCATCGGTATCGAAACTTCTGTTTGCATCTTATCCTAAATTTCAAATATACCACTACTATAACACGGCCCTGGTAGCTGCACAGGTCAATCGCCAAGCCTACCTGCCTCAGCAGCAATTCTTGACCGGGTGCAAGTGATACAATACATTGAACATATTACCAGAGTTAGAAACTCCTCTTGAGGAGAGATGATTATGAGTATTGAATCGGATCGAGAACGGCTATCGCAAGCCAAGAGGCTGGAGTGGTTGCAGCGCGATATTCAGATGACCAAGAGGATTGATGTCTATTTTTCATCCTACAAGTCGGGTAATTCGGATTCCGCTAGTAGTATTGTTATCTATTGTGCTTTGATTCCATTGGATGGGATTGATCGAGTACTCTCTTCTCCTAGTTGGGATCTTCGTTCAGGTGATGGTATGCCTGATGCTTCTGTGTCTTATGAAGGCGGAAAAGAAAAGGTTGAATATCTCCGCTATGGTGTTTACAACGGAATTGAGCCTTTGGTTTTTTGTCGCGATTTCTATTATAAAAAATATAATGGTTATATAGAAATATGCGAGGAGTTCCGCCTTTTCCATAAGCTATATCACGACAAAAATACAGATAAATACATCAAGATTGATGATGAGGGTGAGGAGCACACTGTCGCCGTTGTGAAGCCAGATTGTGTTCAGATAAGGCTCAAGGAGCTCCGTCAGTTCTTAGCAATCAAGGAAATGTATTTATCAATTCAGTTCGATTGCCAAGAACGTTCAACCTTTTCTCTGAAAGAACTTGGACTTGAACAGGGAGAAACACATCAACGGAATAATTTTATGCGTTGGTGCCATGGCTATGGTGATTGGGATTTATCTAAATATAAATCTTGTAGTAGGTTAGTTGGAAAGCGGCTTATTAAGCCCTTACCGAAATCTAAGAGCGGTTTATGGGGATTTGCTGAGGAACTTCAGAAAAGGTATATAGAATTTATCATCGGTGTTGATGAAAACGGAGATGAGATCACCCATAGATCCGACCCGGATGCTCTGGCAGGTTATTCTGGAGCCCCTGTGCATTTTCGCAAGCAGGTTTTAGACAAATACTACCAAGAACCCAGTAAATACTCTGTAGAGGATTCGGTTCTGTCATGTGGCTACCTGTGGGGTCTGAATATTGACAACCATCACGACGACAAAGTCTGTGTATGGTTGGGCGATATTGGACGATACCTTCCTTATACAGAACAACTACACTGGCGAGCGCACAATATTCCACCCGAAGGCGGTGTAAGTAAGACCTACTTTAAGCGTCAAATCTTGGCCGAGTTCACAGATTCAGATCGACCTGAGCACTTGTTTAGACAACGTTATCAGGATTTACAGAAAGTATGTAAAGAATATCTTGGTTGGCAGCTATTATTGCCATTGGAAACCAGTGATGAGTACCACTTCCAATGTTTGAGAATCCCTGCCACTGATGAGCAACGCGATTTTGATGCGTTGGTTTTGAGTCTCACAAAAATACTCATTGATTCCTTAAACGAAAAGTGCCTAAATACGCTGCTTCCAGATAATCAGGAAGCGGATCTTAAGGGAAGTATTGCACGTCTTGAAGCAGTCTTTAGCTCCCGTGATGTTGAAGGTACGGCCGACTGCATTTCTTTTTTACGGAAACTTCAGAATCTGCGTTCCAGCAGTGCCGCACATCGAAAAGGTCGATCCTATCAAAAAATTGCTAAAGACTTCGGCATTGAGAGCCATAGTTTGCGCGATGTGTTTACTAAAATCCTCTGGCAGGCTTTAGACGTTCTGGCGTACTTCACTCTTCTTGTACGGAGCGGCCAAATTGAATCTGAAACCATTGAACAGAATAAAGTAGAAGAAGGATATGCTATTCTCGATGAATTGATTGGATTCTGCGAATCGGATCGAACCGATGGATCTGTCAACCATGATGAAGCTATCTGATGGATTGCGTCCAAAACCATGATTTTTGTCGATAGCGGTGCTTGGATTGCTTTTTCAAACCAAACTGATCAACATCACAAGGACGCTTTGGCAATTTATAATGACTTAAAGAAGGAGAAAGCGCGATTTCTAACGACAGATTATGTAATTGATGAGACCACGACTTGGCTCAGATATAGAGTGAGTCATCCAGCAGCGATCAAGTTTCTCGACCATATTGAACGTGCCGAAGAGACAGATGTTTTAACCGTTGTAGCAGTCGATAAAATCCTTTTTCAAGAAGCCAAACGGCTTTTTCGTCAGTACGATTCTGCAAATCTATCGTTTACAGATTGCACTAGTTTTGCGGTTTGTCAGGCACATAAACTTTCTGAGGCGTTTGCTTTCGATCAGCATTTTATGATGGAAGGTATAACCCTACTTGGGTAGGCCGTCTACGCCCCAAACTAGTGCAGATTATAAACTTTATAGATTGCAACAGTTCACTCCAACCTAAAGCCCAAACCCATGCACCTACCCATCCTCCGCGCTGGCCAGCCCTACACCAGTCTCGACCGCCTTGTCGTCGCCCACATCGCCACCGGCCAACCCTTGGCCCAAGTCAGCCAAGCCAACCGGGGCCTAATCGCCCGCGACTTAGCCGTCCAAGAGCACAATCGCCAAGCGTTACAAGCCCTCACCGTCGCCGAATTAGTCGCCATCTGCCAACGAGCCGCCGACCTCTTCTTGCACGCCGAACTTCCTTTAGGCGACGACAGCCAAACCCCGGAAGACTACGTCGCGCAAGTCTCGGCCACCACCGGCCTGCCGCAGTCGCTAGCCCGCGCCAACATGGACAAAATCCACCGCGTCGGCGTCGAAATGCCCGCCGTACTCAGCGGCCTGACCCGAGGCTTAGACCTAACCGTCCTCGACGACGGCCCAAGTCCGCTTCATTTTTCGTCCCACGCCCACGCCCTCGGCTGCATCCTACCGAGCAACTCGCCCGGCGTCCACGCGCTGTGGCTGCCAGCCATCCCACTCAAAATTCCGCTGGTGCTCAAGCCGGGCCGCGAAGAACCGTGGACGCCCTACCGCATCGCCCAATCCCTGATCGCAGCCGGCTGTCCACCCCAAGCCCTGAGCTACTACCCGACTGACCACAGCGGCAGCACTGAAATCCTGCTCCGCTGCGATCGTTCGCTACTATTCGGCGGCGGCCCCACAGTCGCCCCTTGGCGTGACGACCCTCGCGTCCAACTACACGGACCAGGGCGCAGCAAGATCATCATCGGCGCAGACAAAATCGACCAGTGGGAGCACTACCTCGACCTCATGGTTGCCTCAATCGCTTCCAACGGGGGCCGCTCCTGCCTCAACGCCTCCGGCGTCTGGGTGCCCGCCCACGGCCGCGCAATCGCCACCGCCCTCGGCGAGCGCCTAAGCCAAATCCAAGCCCGTCCCCTCAACGACCCCCAAGCCCAAATCGCCGCCTTTTCCAACCCCGCAGTAGCGCGCCAGTTCTCATCCCTAATCGACACCCAACTCGGCGACGAGGCTCAAGACACAGCCAGAGACCAAGGCGAACGCGTCGCCGAGACCGGTGGCTGCACCTTCCTCAACCCAACCTTGATCCACGCCCCCGACTGGCAACACCCACTCGCCAACACCGAATACCTCTTCCCCTTCGCCTCGGTAGTAGAAGTCCCGCAAGAAGAAGTAGTCACGCGCATCGGCCCAACGCTGGTAGCTACCGCCCTCACCGAGGACGAACACCTAACGCGCCAACTGCTCGCCGCACCCCACATCGAACGCCTCAACCTCGGCCCGGTCCCCACCCACGAAATCGCCTGGGATCAGCCACACGAGGGCAACCTCTTCGACTTCCTCTACCAGCAACGCGCCTTGCAGCGCAGAGCCGGATGACTCCCTTCGACTTTGATCCGTCTATCCGCGTAATCTTTGGTGCCGGAACCCTCGACCAGCTAGGCGACCTCGCCAGCGCATTAGCTGGCCCCCGCGCCCTGCTCGTAACCGACCCCGGCCTCATCCAGGCTGGCCTCGCCGCACAAGCCCATAACGCGCTACAAAACGCCGGCCTAAAGACAACCACTTTTTCCGCCGTAGGAGAAAACCCCACAACCGAACACGTAGCCGCTGGCGTCCATCACGCCCGCGCCCACGGCCCCATCGACCTGATCGTCGCCTTGGGTGGCGGCAGCGCCATGGACTGCGCCAAGGGCATCAATTTCCTATTGACCAACGGCGGCCAAATGCAGGACTACCAAGGCTACGGCAAAGCCGCCCACCCCATGCTGCCCTCCATCGGCATCCCCACCACAGCCGGAACGGGCAGCGAGGCCCAATCCTACGCTCTGATTACCTGCTGCGACACAGGTGCCAAAATGGCCTGCGGCGACCGCAAAGCGCGCTTCCACATCGCCATCCTCGACCCAAACGTGCTGACCAGCGTCCCCCAGCACGTCCGCGCCGACACCGGTATCGACGCCATCGCCCACGCCATCGAAAGCTACGTCTCCACCCGCCGCACGCCCCTCTCGCAAATGTTCGCCCGCCAAGCCTGGCAGCTACTAGCACCCCACTACGAAGCAGCCGTTGCCAATCCCCAAAACGCCGCCGACGCCATGCTCTTAGGTGCCCACCTAGCCGGCACCGCCATCGAAAACTCCATGCTCGGTGCCGCCCACGCCACCGCCAACCCCCTCACCGCCCACTACCCACTCTCCCACGGCCGCGCCGTAGCCCTGATGCTGCCGCACGTAATTCGCTTGAATAGTCAAGTAGTGGACGATCTATACGGCGAACTGTGCGCGGAAATCCAACTCAATGGCAGCGCCCTCGCGCTCGCTGAACATTTCGAAGAATTGTGTGCTATGGCCGGGCTACCGCATCGACTCGCCGATTGTCAGGTTGCCGCAAGCGATCTATCCGCCATGGCCCAAGAAGCCGCTGAACAGTGGACCGGCACCTTCAACCCGCTTCCCTTGCAAGAAGCGGACTTTCTGCGGCTTTATGAGGTGGCGTTTTGATGGGGGGAGGGGACGAATAATTTTCTATACCGCATCCAACGTCGGCGCATTGTCCTGACAGTAAACCGGCCGGAAGAGCGTCTGTCGTTTAAACGGCATCTCTTCTAGGTGCTGCGGATGTGGCTCCCACCTATGCCACTTGTTGCCAACGGTATTGTAGCAGTTGAAAATCGCGATCCGATCGACGGTTTCGTCGGTCCACTTGGCACCCGTATGGGTGATCGCTTCCGTGAAGATAAGCACGGAGCCAGCGGGACAGGTGTAATCCTCCCACAACGCGGAGTTGCGATCCTCTGTTGATTTGGGAGCGGGAAACGCCCCCTTATGGCTGCCGGTGAGAAACATGGTTCCACCGCAACCTTTTTGCACCGGGTTGAGTTCCCAGACGACGCGCGTCAACCCACTATGCGCCTTGTCGTAGTGCAGATGATAGGTATGCGAGTTACCGGGAAAGTTGAGCATCCCACGTCCGCCGTGTGGTCGGAAAGCGTCGTGTCCGTTCGCGCGAATGGTTAGAAACGTGCCTTCCAGCCGAAATCCATAACAGTTTTCGTTAGCGTAGGCCGAGGCCAGAAATTCGTTCATGAATCCGCAGACAACTGGATGATCGGTTAGACTTTCTAAGGGACCGCCGATGGAATAGCGGTGGTGTTCGGGAATGGACTTCGGTTCCTGCTTGAGTTGGTAGCAAAACTCGCGCATCTCTTGAATCTCTGATTCGCTGAGTACGCCGGGGATCAGCAGCCACCCGCGGGTATCAAAGAGATAGCGTTGGTCTTCCGTCAGTGGGATCGGCGGTAGATTGTCAGCATTCGTCGTAGGATTCGGCATAATTCCCTCCCTCTTTTGGTCGAGTATTATTGCTGGAGTTTCCGCATTTGCGTGGCCTCGGTCAAGGCAGGCACCTTCCACCAAATTAGCAAAATTCTGCCCTCTTCTTTACTTTCGTTCATATCCCTCAACCAACAGAATATGCCACTCTACTTCTTGACCTTACTCCTAGTCACCACCGCCGCCGCCGACACCTACAACACCTTCCGCGGCAATCCCCAACTCACCGGCGTCGCCACCTCCGACCTCTCTCCGCCCCTAACGCTGCTCTGGGCCTACCCCACCCAAGACGCCATCGAATCCACCGCCGCCATCCACGAAGGCACAGTGTACGTCGGCTCACTCGACGGTCAGCTCTATGCACTCGACTTGCAAACCGGTGCGCTAGTATGGCAGTACCAAGCCGACGGCGAAATCAAGTCCTCCCCCACCGTCGCCGACAGTACCGTGTACTTCGGCGACGAAGCCGGCACCTTCCACGCCGTCGCCATCCAGAACGGTCAGCGCCGCTGGACTTTCACCGCCGACGCTGGCATCATCTCCTCGGCAAACTACGCCGATGGCAAACTCTACTTCGGCAGCTACGACCAACACCTGTATTGCCTCGACGCAACCGCCGGAACCCTGATTTGGAAAATCGCCACAGAGGGATATATTCACAGTACGCCGGCGTTATATAAAAATCGCGTCGCCGTAGCCGGTTGCGACGGATACTTGCGGCTTTTGAATGTCGCCGACGGCACACAGCACCAGCAGCTTGAGCTAGGCGGATACGTAGCCGCTAGCGCCGCCATCCACGCGAGCCGCGCGTACCTAGGCACCTTTGGCAACGAAGTACTCGGCATCGATTTAGACACAGGAGAAATCCGCTGGCGCTACGCCCACGCGGTGCGAAAATTCCCGTTTTACTCGTCGCCAGCCGTCGCCGACCAAGCAGTCGTCATCGGCGGTCGAGACAAGCTCGTACACGCTCTCGATCCACAAACCGGCCAACCCTTGTGGACCTTTGCCGCAGGAGCGCGGGTGGATTCATCGCCGGTCATCGCCGGTGATTATATTTACGTAGGTGCTCGTGCGCTCATCGCCCTCGCGCTCGCATCGGGCGCGGAAGTCTGGCGCTTTGAAACGGGCGCGGCCATTGCCGCTTCACCGGCCATCGCCGCTGGCCATCTCGTCATCGGAGCTACCGACGGCGTTCTGTATTGTTTTGGGAAAGAAGTCAAACCATGAGTGATGAAACTATACCCAACATTTCGACCCAAAAGTCCCAACCCAGCAACGACCCAGCAACCACCCGCGCCAACCGCACCGAAACCGAGGTCGGCAGCGTCTTTGTTTCCAACTACCCAGCCTATTCGTTTTGGAGCGAGGAGGATGTCCCACAGGTGCATCGCGCACTCACCGACCCGCCGCGACCCGACAGCACACTCGGCCTCTACCTCCACATCCCCTTCTGCCGCAAGCGCTGCAAGTTCTGCTACTTCCGCGTCTATACGGACAAAAACAGCCAGCAAATCCAGACCTACCTCGACGCCCTAGCCCGCGAGGTGGAACACTACGCGCAGCAGCCAGCGGTCCAAGACCGGCCACTGCACTTTATCTACTTTGGCGGCGGCACCCCCTCCTACATCAGTTCGCGCCATCTCCGGGCGCTGGTAACGCGACTCAAAGACGCCATGCCCTGGGACCGCGCCGACGAAATCGCTTTTGAGTGCGAGCCTGGCACCCTGACCCAAGCCAAATTAGAGGCCATCCGCGCCATCGGCGTCACTCGCCTCAGCTTGGGAATAGAAAACCTCGACGACGAGATTCTGCGCCACAACGGCCGCGCCCATGTCAGCAAGGAAATCTACCAAGTCATGCCTTGGATCCACGCGCTCGACTTCGATCAGGTCAACGTCGATCTGATCGCCGGCATGGTCGGCGAGACGTGGCCGAGCTGGCGTCAGACCGTGCAAAAAACCATCGAATTCGATCCCGACAGCGTCACCGTCTATCAGATGGAGCTGCCGTACAACACGGTCTATTCCAAGGACCTACTCGCTGGCGACGGCGCGCCGCTGGCCTTGGCCGACTGGAAGACCAAGCGCGCCTGGCACGCCTACGCCTTTGAGCAACTATCCGCTGCCGGGTACGTGCGTTCGAGCGCCTACACCATGAAGAAAACGCCCGACGCCCGCTTCGTGTACCGCGATGCGGTGTGGACCGGCCAAGACATGCTCGGCACCGGCGTCGCCTCCTTCTCGCACCTGAGCGGCGTCCACTACCAGAACGCGCCGAATTGGGACGAGTACCTCGCCGCCATCGACCGCGGCGACCTCCCCATTCACCGCGCCTTTGCCACCACCCGCGAAGAACAACTCACTCGCGAGATGATCCTGCAACTCAAATTAGGCGCGCTGGATACCGCGTATTTTCGCACTAAGTTCGGCGTCGATATCGTCGCCCACTTCTCCACTGCGCTCAGCGGCCTGCGCAACGAGGGCATGCTCCAATTCGACATGGACTCGATCACCTTGACCGACGAGGGCCTCATGCGCGTCGATCAGCTCTTGCCCGACTTTTACCAAACCCAATACCGCAACGCACGCTATACCTGAGTAGGAGGTACCATTGAAAAGCGCGATCTCACTTCTACTGCTGTTGACCGCCGCTGCACAAGCGGCCGACTGGCCTCAGTGGCTCGGCCCTCAGCGCAACGGCATCTCCAGCGAAACCGGCCTCTTCACTGCCGAGCAGCCTTTTGCCGAAGCATGGCGCGTCCCGCTCGGCAATGGCTTCTCCGGCATCTCCGTCGCCGACGGGAGGGTCTTCACCATGTTCGCCCAAGGCGACGACGAGTTCGCTATCTGCCTCGACGCCGAGACCGGCGTGGAAATCTGGCGTCACCGCACCGGTCCTTACTACAAGGAAACCCAAGGCGGCGACGGCCCGCGCTCGACGCCCACCGTCGATGGCGAAACCGTCTATGTACTCGGTGCCACCGGCAAGCTCTTTGCACTCGCAGCCGCGAGTGGCACGCCGATCTGGGAAAAGGACTTGGTCGCCGAGTTCAGCAGCCAAGTGCCGAGGTGGGGGTTTAGTACCTCCCCATTAGTCGAAGGCGACCTGCTCCTAGTCGAAGCCGGCGGCCACGACGGCAACTTCGTCGTCGATATGGCCATCGACCGCACAACCCCGGTCACCGCCGTAGCCCTCGACAAAGCCACCGGCGCAACCGTTTGGACTGCCCTCACCGAAAAGATGAGTTATTCATCGCCCATCGCCTTCACCGCGGCCGGCACCCGCCAACTCGCCTATTTCACGGCCTATTCGCTTACCGGCCTAGCACCGGAAGACGGCCGCGTTTACTGGCGCTACCCTTGGAAAACCCGCTACGACGTCAGCGCGGCGACGCCCGTTTTCATCGCGCCCGACCGAATTTTTATCTCCACCGTCAACGGCAACGGCGGCACGGTCTTGCAAATCAAGGGCAACGGCGACAGCCTCGCCGTCGAGCAGGTCTGGCAAAACAAAAAGATGGAAAACGAGTTCGGCACCTCGGTCCTCTACGAGAACCATCTCTACGGCTTTGGCGGCTCAATCCTCAAGTGCCTCGACGCCGAGACCGGCGAAGAAAAGTGGAAAACCCGAGGCTACGCCAAGGGCACCCTGATCGTCGCCGACGGCCACCTCATCATCTTGGGCGAACAAGGCAATCTCGGCCTAGCCCAAGCCACGCCGGAAGGCTTTGTCGAAAAGGCCAGCTACCCCGCCTTCGACAGCCGCTGCTGGACGGCCCCTTCGCTGGCCAATGGCCGCCTCTACCTACGCGACGAAAGCGAAATCGTCTGCCTTAATATACAAGGAGCGTCCCAATGAGTAGCGCGCGCAATGCCCTGTTAGTCCTCGTCTTATGCACCTTGCCAGCCTTGGCCCAAGATTGGTCGAGCTGGCAATCAACGGGCTGGCCGCAATGGCTCGGCCCCGACCGCAACGGCATCTCGCCGGAGACGGGCCTGTTCGGCGACGAGCCGTCGTTTGAAGAATCTTGGCGCATCCAAGCCGGAAAGGGCTTTTCTGGTCTATCCATCGTCGGCAATCGCATCTATACGATGTACATCCACAGCGGAGATGAATACGCGATCTGCCTCGACGCCAGCAATGGCGAAGTGCTGTGGCGCACCCGCACCGACGGTATGTTAATGGAACGGCAAGGCGGCGACGGTCCGCGCGCCACCCCCACGGTTGACGGCAAGATGGTTTATGTCTTCAGCGCCTATGGCAAACTCCACGCCCTCGACAGCCAGACCGGCACCCAGCAATGGAGCCACGACCTAGTCCGCGAATTCGGTAGCAAGAGGCCCAACTGGGGGTTTTGCGCGTCGCCGCTGGTCGAAGGGGACCTCGTCCTAATCGAAGCCGGCGGTAAGGATGGCCAGTCACTTATAGCCTTCGACAAAACCAGTGGTAAGGTCGCCTGGGCCACCGGCAGCGACAAGACGGGCTATTCCTCTCCCATCGCCACCGCCATCGGCCAAACGCGCCAAGCGGTGTTTTTCACCGGTTACGGGCTGATCTCGGTCGCGCCACAACACGGCCAAGTACTGTGGAAACACCCCTGGAAGACCAGCCACGACATCAACGTCGCTACCCCGGTTTTCATCCCGCCCAACCGCTTCTTTATCTCCTCCGACTACGGCACGGGCGGCTCCGTGGTGCAGGTCAACCTTACAGACGGCGACTATGAGGTAGCGGAGGTCTGGCGCAATAAGGAAATGAAAAACCACTTCGCCACCTCCATCTACTACCAAGGACACCTCTACGGCTTTGACAGCTCGATCCTCAAATGCCTCGACGCCGAGACCGGCAGCGAAAAATGGAAGACTCGTGGCTACGGCAAGGGCGCTCTGATCCTCGCCGACGGCCACCTCGTCATCTTAGGCGAAAAAGGCAATCTCGGCATAGCCGAAGCCACGCCCGAAGGCTTCGTCGAAAAGGCCAGCTACCCCGCTTTTAACAGCCGCTGCTGGACGGTCCCTTCGCTCGCCAATGGCCGCCTCTACCTGCGCGACGAGAGCGAGATCGTCTGCCTCAATGTGCAAGGAGCAGCCCAATGAGCACCGTGCGCACCGCCCTATTCGTCCTCTTCTTAGGCACCCTACCGGCCTTGGCCCAAGATTGGTCGCACTGGCAATGGACAGGGTGGCCGCAATGGCTCGGCCCCCACCGCAACGGAATCTCGCCGGAGACGGGTCTGTTCGGCAAAGCGCCCTCTTTTAAAGAGTCTTGGCGCGTCCATGCCGGGCAGGGCTTGTCCGGCCTGTCCGTAGTCGGAGATCGCCTCTATACAATGTACATCCACAGTGGAGATGAATACGCAGTTTGTCTCGACGCTCGCAATGGCGAAGTGATATGGCGCACTCGCACCACCGGCCACGGTCCCTCGGCAAGGCGAGGCGGCAGTCCGCGTGCCACCCCCACGGTTGACGGCAAGATGGTCTACGTCTTCAGCGCCCATGGCGAACTCCACGCGCTCGACAGCCAGTTCGGCACCCAACGATGGAGCCGCGATATAGTGCTCGAATTCGACAGCGTGAGGCCCGGTCGAAGCTTTGGAGCGTCGCCGCTAGTCGAGAGGAATCTCGTCTTAATCGAAGCAGGCAGTAAGAATGGCCATTCGCTGATGGCCTTTGACAAAACCAGTGGCGAGGTCGCCTGGACTGCTGGCAGCGACGAGAGGGGCTATTCCTCTCCCATCATCGCCACCATCGGCCAAACGCGCCAAGCAGTGTTTTTCACCGGCTACGGGCTAATCGCGGTCGCGCCGCAAAAAGGCCGGGTGCTGTGGAAATATCCCTGGATAACCAGCCAATACCCCAACACTGCCACCCCGGTTTTTATCCCGCCCAATCGCTTCTTTATCTCCTCCGGCTCCGGCATGGGCGGCACTGTGGTAGAAGTCACCGCCACAGATAAGGGCTATGAAGTGGCAGAGATCTGGCGCAATAATAACATGCAAAACTACTCCGCTACCTCGATCTACTACCAAGGGCACCTCTACGGTTTCGACGGCTCGATCCTCAAATGCCTCGACGCCGAGACTGGCGCGGAAAAGTGGCAGACTCGGGGCTATGGCAAGGGCACCCTGATCGTCGCCGATGGCCACCTCGTCATCTTGGGTGAACGCTGCAATCTCGGAATAGCCGAAGCCACGCCCGCAGGCTTCGGCGAAAAGGCCAACATCTCTGTCTTCTTCCACAGCAAATGCGAGACCGTCCCCTCACTCATCAACGGCCAGATCTACCTCCGCGACAATAAAGAAATCGTCCGCATAGAAGTGGTGGGGGCGGCCCAATGAGAAATCTGTACGGCGCGCTGCTGTTTTTTGCCTTGCCGCTGACGGCAGCCCTTAGCCACGCCCAGAGTGCCGACGACTCACTCCACGTCGTCGACGAGACTATTGTCACCGGCTCGCGACTAGCCATCCCCCGCGCCAACGCCATCGCCACCAAAATGCCACTGCCCCTGCGCAAGACTCCCTTGAGCGTCGGTATCGTCCCCCAAGCCCTAATCGAAACCCAAGACGGCGCGACGCTCAGCGACGCGCTGGCCAATGTCAGCGGCGTCGGCGTCCACACCAACTTCGGCGTCCACGACCTGTTCTATCTGCGCGGCTTCGACTCGCTCGCCAACGGCTTAGTGCTCTCCGACGGAGCGCCCGAACCCGAAGCGACCTTCTACCAGCTCTACAACGTTGATCGCGTCGAAGCCCTCAAAGGCCCCGGTGCCTTCCTCTACGGCGGGAACCCACTGTCGGGCACCATCAATCTCGTCCGCAAACGGCCAGACCCGGCCGGCAGCTTCACCCGCGTCAACGCTTCCTTAGGCAGCTTCTCCGCCTACCGCGCCACCCTCGACGCTAATCGCGCCCTATCCGCCCAGGGCCACGCCCTGCGTCTCAACGCGCTGTGGCAGGAAGCGGAGGGCTACCGCGACGACAACACCAGCTCGATTCTCGCCGTAAACCCAACGCTGCGGCTGAA
>MKWU01002595.1_pt1 | contig 26467 bp, 19 predicted proteins | sample 809101 | NCBI WGS metagenome assembly MKWU01 (sample SAMN05860141, study PRJNA318959) | sponge metagenome | host: Aplysina aerophoba | place: Slovenia: Piran, Adriatic Sea, Gulf of Piran | collected 2013-05-07 | reverse complement strand
CGATCTCTCCCGACGACCTGGCGGCGGGAGTACGGTTGATCCGGGAGCGGCTGCTGACCATCAGCCCGCGGGTCGAATGGGGCGGCGACGGCTGGGCCGCCCCCGGGGGGTTCTGGCTGGAGGTGGCCGGTTTGCGGCGCCACTATCCCTCCGGCGCGGCGCTGGCCGACGCCATCGGAAAGCTCCTGCGCACCGCCGGCCTGGCAGCCGCGGTGGTGCTCGGCTACACCCGGCTGGGCACCTGCCTGCTGGCTCAGGACAGCGTCGCGCGGGGCGGCTGCCGAACGCTGGTGGTTGCCGATGAGGCCGGCGAACGCGCCGCCGTCGCCGCCGTGCCGCTCGACCGGCTGCCCCTGGAACCGGCGGCGCGCGACCTGCTGGAGAAGCTGGGCGTGGCCACCGTGGAGCACTTTCTGCGCCTCCCCTACGCCGAACTGCTGCGCCGCTTCGGGGCGCCGGTGGCGGAGTTGCGCCGTACCGCCCGCGACCCCACGCGCCTGCCCGTGCAGGGCCGCGACGCACCGCTGCCGCTGCAGCAGCGGCGGCGGCTGACCTACCGGGCGAGCGATGCCGAACGCCTGCTGCGCCACTGCCGGGTGCTCCTCGACCGGCTGCTCGGCCGCCTGCAGCATGACGGGCGCGCGGTCACCGAACTGCAGTTGCAACTCCTGCTGGAAGACGGCTCGCGGCGGCACGAGCTGATTCGCCCCGCCGCCCCCACCCGCCAGCGTCACCTGCTGCTGGATCTGCTGGCCCTGCGGCTGCGGGCGCTCGACCTGACCGCGGGGGTGGAGGAACTGGCCCTCGACGCCCGCCATACGCCGTTGCCGGGCGGTCAGGGCGAGCTGTTCCGCACCAGCCAGAGACGCGATCCGGCTGCCGGAGCCGCCGCGCTGGCGAGCATCCGCGCCGAATTCGGCAACGCGGCCGTGGTGCGCGCCGTCCTGGCGGATGCGCACCTGCCGGAGGCGCAGTACCGCTGGCAGCCGGTCGACCGCCTGCAAGAGGCGCAACCGCGGCCGCCGGCGGCGCAGGCCGCACCTCTCGTACGGCGGGTACTCGCCCGCCCACAGCCCATTGCGGCGGCGCGGCGGCACGGCTGCTGCGGGCCGTTCCTGGTCTCCAGCGGCTGGTGGTACGCGAGCGCCGTTCCGCCAACTGGCGGTCCGCGGCACGGCAGCCCCCCTGCCGGCCACATCCGCGACCACCAGGTCCCCTACGACCGCGGCCCCGCCAATCGCGCCTACTACTTCATCAGCTCCGCGGACGGCACCCTGGAGTGGATCTACTACGACCTCCTCACCAGCCGCTGGTTCCGGCAAGGCTGGGTGGAGTGAACGGACATCGGCGATGGGCTACGTACCGCTGTGGTGCAAGAGCAACTTCTCGTTCCTGGAGGGCGCCAGCCACCCCGAGGAACTGGTGCAGCGCGCCCGCGAACTGGGCATACCCGCGCTGGTGCTGGCCGACCGGGACGGCGTCTACGGCATCGTGCGCGCCCACGTCGCCGCCGCCGGCGGCGGCCCGCGCCTGATCGTCGGTGCGCAGGTCACCGTCTGCGACCGCCCCGACGATCCCGATCCCGATACCGATATCAATGCCGAAGCCGACGCCGTCATCCTGATCCTGCTGGTGCAGGACCGCGCCGGCTACGCCAACCTGTGCCGGCTCATCTCACGCGGGCGGCTGCGCTGCGCCAAGGGGGAGAGCCGCGTGGGCTGGCAGGAGGTGGCCGACCACGCCGGCGGCCTGCTAGCCCTGTGGCAGGGCCGCCGCCTGCTGGCCGCCGGCGCTCCCGGCGTTGTCACCGCCGAAGGTGAGCTCTGGCGGCAGCGCACGGTGCAGCTCCGGGAGGCGTTTCCGGATCGCCTCTACGGGCTGGTTACCCGCCACCGGCTGGCCGCCGACCCTCGCATCGAGCGGCGGCTCCCCGCCGGCTGCCGCCGCCCCCGGGGGGCGCTGGGCGCCGCCCCCGCGGGGGGCTTCCCTTCCCCCCGCCCGCGCCCCCGGCCGGCGGCCGCCGCCTCGGGGTGCCGCTGGCCGCCGCCACCGAGGTGCTCTACCATCACCGCGACCGGCGCCCGTTGCAGGACGTGGCCACCTGCATCCGCCACCGCACCACCCTGGCCGGGTCGGGCGCCCTGCTGCGCGCCAACGGCGAGCACGGCCTCAAGGCGCCGGCGGCGTTCGCCCGCCTGTTCGCCGACCGTCCCGAGCTGGTGGCCGCCACCCATGAAATCGCCGCCCGCTGCACGTTCTCGCTGAGCGAGGTGCGCTACCGCTACCCGTCGGAGCGGCTGCCGGACGGCTACACCTCGGCGCAGTGGCTGCGCCGGCTCACCTTTGCCGGGGCGCGCAAGCGCTACGGCGGCCCACCGCCGCCCGCCGTCGCCAAACAGCTCGCCACCGAGCTGGAGGTGATCGAGGATCTCGACTACTGCGGCTATTTCCTGACCATGTACGAAATCGTCAGCTTCTGCCGTGACCGCAAAATCCTGTGCCAGGGGCGCGGCTCGGCTGCCAACTCGGCAGTGTGCTACTGCCTGGGCATCACCGCCGTCGACCCGGTGCACATGGACCTGCTGTTCGAGCGCTTCCTGTCCCGGGAGCGCGCCGAGCCGCCCGACATCGACCTCGACATCGGCCACCGGCGCCGCGAGGAGGCGATCCAGTTCGTGTACCGCAAGTATGGCCGCGAACGCGCCGCGATGGTGGCCAACGTAATCCGCTACCGGGCCAAGTCGGCGATCCGCGACGTGGGCAAGGCACTCGGCCTGCCGGCCACCGCCCTGGACCGGGTAGCGCGGCTCATCTCCCACCACGACAGCGACTTTCCGGTGGCCTTGGAGAGCGCCTTCCGGCAGGCTGGCCTCGACCCCGATCACCCATCACACCATCTCCTGACCGCTCTTGCGGACCAGATCCGCGACTTTCCGCGCCACCTGTCGATCCATCCCGGCGGCTTTCTGCTCGGCAGCGAACCGGTGGCCACGCTGGTGCCGGTCGAGAATGCCAGCATGGAGGGGCGTACCGTGATCCAGTGGGACAAGTACGACGTGGAGGCTCTCGGCCTGTTCAAGGTGGATCTGCTCGGCCTCGGCGCGCTGACCCATCTCGACCTCGCCTTCGGCCTGATCCGGCGCCACCACCGGCGCCGCCTGACCATGGCCACGGTGCCGTTCGACGACACGGAGGTGTTCGACATGGTCAGCACCGGCGACACCGTTGGGGTGTTTCAGATCGAGAGCCGGGCGCAGATGTCGATGTTGCCGCGCCTGCGCCCGCGCACCTTCTACGACCTGGTGGTGCAAGTGGCGATCGTGCGCCCCGGACCGATTACCGGCGGCATGGTGCACCCCTACCTGCGGCGCCGCAACGGCGAGGAGCCGGTGGAGTACCCCCACCCGGCGCTGCGCCCGGTGCTGGAGAAGACCCTGGGCGTGCCGCTGTTCCAGGAGCAGGTAATGAAGCTGGCGGTGGTGGCGGCCGACTACACCCCCGGCGAGGCGGACCAGCTGCGCCGCGACATGGCCGCCTGGCGCCGCTCCGGGGCGATCGAGAAGCATGCCGGGAAGCTGATCTCGCGCATGCAGGCCAAGGGAATCGAGCCCGAGTTCGCCGAGCGGGTGTTCAACCAGATCCGCGGCTTCGGGGAGTACGGCTTCCCGGAATCGCACGCCGCCAGCTTCGCGCTGGTCGCCTATCTGACCGCCTGGCTCAAGCACCACTACCACGACGCGTTCACGGCGGCGCTGCTCAACGCCTGGCCAATGGGTTTCTACGCACCGGCCACCATCGTCGACGACGCCCGCCGCCACGGTGTCGAGGTGCTGCCGATCGACGTCACGCGCAGCGCCTGGCTGTGCACCCTGGAGCCGGCGCGGAGGCCGGGCAAGTGGCGCTGCGCGGTGCGCATGGGGCTGCGCTACGTGAAGGGACTGGCGGAGCGGGCCGGCGAGGCCGTCGTCGCGGCGCGCACGGCGCGGCCGTTCCGGTCGGTGGGCGACCTGATCGAGCGCGTGCCGGCCCTGGCGCAGGACGACCTGCTGCGGCTGGCCGAGAGCGGCGCCTGCAACACGCTGGCCGCGGAACCGGACGGCGCCCGGGTGCGGGAGGGAGCCGGGCGGCGCGGCGATGCCCGGCGCCGCGGGCGCCTGTGGGAGGTGCTGGGCGCGGCGCGGCGGCGCGGGCGCGGCACGCCGCTGCCGCTGCACGCCCCCGGCGCCGAGTTGCGCTTCGCGCCGCTCGACCAGTTCGCCGCCATCGCCTGGGACTACGCGGCCGCCGAACACAGCACGCGCGGCCATCCGCTGGAGCCGTTGCGCGCCCGGCTCAGCGCGTGTTCGCTGCCCGCCGCCAGCGAGGTGATCGCCATGCGCAACGGCAGCGCGGTGTCCTACGCCGGGCTGGTGATCTGCCGGCAGCGGCCCGGCACCGCGGCCGGCGTGGTGTTCATGACCCTGGAAGACGAAACCGGATTCGTGAACCTGGTGGTGTGGTCGAAAGTGTTCCAGCAGTACCGGTCCACCATCCTCACCACCTCATTCCTCGGGGTCAGCGGCGCCATCCAGTCGCAGCACCACGTGGTGCACATCATCGCCAACCGCTTCTGGCTCCCCGACCTGCCATCCGACGAGGACGCAAACGTCCAGATCCGCAGCCACGATTTCCACTGACCATACCCAGCAACGCAGTCAGCGATCGTACTTCAGTTCACACAGTGACATGGCGGACATCCGGTGCGAAACAAGGTGTTCTGAAGTCAAGCACACTGGAGAGAACTCCATCCCCTCATGTACCATAGGTTTCATCGTATATTTCTGAAAGCAGGCGCTCCTCGAAGAGCCAATACCGTGTTGGATGCACCGGCGTCTTTGTCTCCAAAACACTCTGAATAGCGGGAGTTAGGAATACCTCCTCTCCATTTTCCCTACGTACTTTCCTGTCGTCTATCACTTCGACTATCACCGATTCATCGTCGTGAAACACGAGCTTCGAACCAACCGGAACTCCCATTTCACGGAAATTCAGATTGGGGCGTCGTCTTCTGATGATCACATCCATATCAACTTCTCACGCAAATGTATCATCCTTTCTCCGCTAAGTGTCAGACGGACCTATAAGGGATCTTTGAGACATCTACCTTGGGTTCCGACCTGTAGTTACGAACCAGCATTCCTTGCAAAGTTTTTGCCACGTCAGTTTGGTGGAGCACTGCTGGCCCCACGGTTATCGTGCACTCCGAATTAAGCAACTGATCCATACCGAATCCACTATCTTTGACGTGATGCCGCAAGTTCCGCCCACTGACCTCCGTCCGGATCTTACTCTGCTCCGGTGCAGCAACAACGGCACGCCGCTCACGCTCGAGCGCGTAGGAAGGATGTTTGTGGAGGAAACGACTCTTCAGCGCGGTAGCAAAGACAGTTTCAAGTAACTCCTCATAGCGCGGGTAACTCGAAGCGGATTTCCTTCGACTAACCTCATCCCAAACCTGCGCTGCAGTATCGAGAAACCGCTCAAACTTGGTTGCCGTAGCGTCCCTTGTCGCATCTTCATAATTCACCTCATACAACCTGTCCCTCGGAACGGTAGTCGCGAACGAGCAGCCACGCCCATTATCTCCGTACGCTCGCCAGTGAGATAGGTGATCGTGAGACTTGTGGACGGAATCAACTTCGAATGGCAAGAAAGAAAGAATGTAGGCGTGACTGACAGGAGATTCAAGCCACTTGGATATACTGCTTCTTCGAAAGAAATCACGTCCACCAAATACGTACCAGCCTTCTTGGGGATCGGTAAGATGGACCGAGTCATACAAGCGAAAATACTGGGTCGACGGCTCTGCAAGCAGGGCGTGAGCAGTTGCGAGCGACGTGTAGTGGACCACCTTGACCTCCTTGGAGTCTCCGTCGAGACGACGTTCATCTTCCAGTTCGTCAGACAGTTCCTCGGCGGCCTTCCTGAGGTGACTGAGTGCCGCATTGACCTTCCCACTCCGCAGTGCGGTTTTCACCTCCTTGAGCGTGCTCTCCCATATCACCATGGTATTGGCCACCGAGTGAATCTATAGCCTCCGGCGTCCGGGCATCGAGTCTCCCGGAAGAAGACGCTGAATGCGTTCAAGGACGCTATCTGTCCCCTCATACTTGGAGACGGCTATGAAAATACGTGCATCCTCAAGGTTGACCTCGTCATCGCCCTCGTACACTCTGTCATCATCTGCAAGCACGGTCTTCTTCGCATCAAGGACCGTAATCAGAGCCTTGGCCTTGTCTGCGATCGAGAGCACATCCCATGCCGTCATCATTCCGTCTTTCGACTTAGCTACGACCGAAACGCCGTTTATTTCCAATTCGTATTCACGCCAGTTGGCGCCTACGTTGGTGTCTTTGCTGTGCATCAGTTGGTCCTTGTCCTCGGTCATCGGTGAGCTTCCTCTGGTTATCATATCATCGATTCACCATCGGTGCAGATCGATTACTATACTGATCGAAAGGCGGGGATACCACCATAGGCCATACCGAGCTGATGAGCACCTGCCGGCACTATCTTGTCGAGTTGAGAAGGCGTTTGTCACAGCCTCTGAACCTCCGCTCAAGTAGTCCGGCGGTTGGCGTGGCGGATGGGGACGCCGGCGCGGGTGGCCTGCTCGTACAGGTAGCCGGTGGCCCAGCGCAACTGGCGGGCGTTGACGTGCTCGATCATCAACGGCACGTCGGCGTCCAGCTTGGCCAACTCGGTGAAGTAGGCCCGGTAGTCAAGGCTGCCGTTGCCGGCGAAGGTCTCGTCGAAGCGGACCTGCACGTGGCGCGGCATCTGGATGTCCTTGGCATGGCAGCTCACCAGGTGCGGCCCGAGCTTGGCGAAACAGTCGCGGATGAAGTCGCCGCTGCGGTAGAAGCGCCGCGGGCAGAGGGTGATGTTGACCGGATCCAGGTGGGCGGCGAACGCCGGGCGGTCCACCGCCTGCAGGATCTCCAGGTACACGTCGGCCGAATCGGGCAGGTAGCGCGACTCGGTCTCCAGCACGAACTTCGTACGGCTCGGCTGCACGGTGTCGATGATGCGCTGCACCGATTCCACCAGGGTGTCGATGGAGCGCTGGCTGAAGTTCTCGGGATAGTGCTTGTTGAACGAGTTGCTGCCCGCCCAGCCGCCGTGCGCCACGCAGCACAGCGACCCGATGCGCTCGGCACTCTCAAGGCGCCGGCAGATCTCGGCGATGTTGCGCTCGCGCTGCTCCACGTCGGGATCGATCACGTTGATACCGAACGCGCCGGTCTCGGCGATCACGATATCCGCCTCCGCGAGCGCCGCCACCGCCTCGCGCAGCAACGCCGGGTCGGAGAAGCGCGGATGATAGGTCGCGGCGAAGCCCTGCTCCTGCAGGTGCCGCACGAACTGTTCCGGGGTTTCGACCGGTGTAAAGACCGGCCCGCCGATGCGTATCTGTCTACTCATTGATTCCTCATTTCCAGGGGTCGAGTATGACCTTGCCGCACTGATGGGAAGCACACAATTCGAGCGCTTCCTGCACACGGCTCAGCGGCAGCCGATGGCTGACGTGCTGGTCCAGGAGCGGCGACGAGCGCACCACCGCCAGCAGCCGCTCGAAGTCGTTCATGCTGTAATGCCACTGGCCGATCAGCGTCAACCCGGTTCTGATCATGTCGGGACTCACCCGGATCGGCAACTCCTCGTTGCACTCGGCCACGAACGCGACTTGGCCGCGCGGCCGGGCCGCCTCCACGCACACCCGCTGCGCGGCGACCACCCCCGCACACTCCACTGCGCAGTCGACCCCGAGCCCGTCGGTAGTGAGCGACCGAATGTGCGCGACCAGCTCGGGATCGGCGGGATCCAGTACTGCGGCGGCGCCCATGGCGCGGGCGCGCTCAACGCGCCACGGCACGCCCTCGACCACGATGGCACGCGCCCCCCGTGAGGCGGCGTTCACCAGGGCGCCGAGCCCCACCGGCCCGGCGCCAGTGACCAGCACCGTGTCGAACGCATCGACCGCCATGCGCTGCATGGCGCCGAACGTGGGCCCCAGCCCGCACCAGGTCAGCGCCGCCTGCTCGAACGAGATGTCGTCCGGGATGCGCGGCAGCATCCAGGAACGCGCCAGCCGGAATTGTGCGTAGGCGCCGGTGCGCGGCGGGCTGCCGGTCTGGCCGTTGGCCTGACTGGGATGCCGGACCTTGTTCATGCAGTGCATGACGTGCCCGGCGCGGCAGTAGCGGCAGGTGCCGCAGGAAAACAGCCCCAGGATCACCACCCGGTCGCCGACCGCCAGGTCGGAGTGGCCGTCCACGGCCGCCACCTCGCCCACCCCTTCATGCCCGAGCGCCTCGGCGGTGCGGCCCGATTCCCAGGTCTTGTACTCGGTGCACATCGGCACCGCCCGCACCCTGATCAGCACCAGGTCGCCGCGCGGCTCCGGGATCGGCACGTCGACCAGCCGCGCCTGCCGCGGCGCGTGGATCACCGCCTTCTTCATCGTGTTGCCCATTGGCGCTCCTTCACCGTCCATGCAAGCCGTCAGTGTAAGCGGTTTGGCTACGCCGAGTATCTGGCGCCGTAGAGGTTAGAAGCTGCTGCCGGCGGAGCGGGACTGCTCGCCGGCCTCCTGGCGGTGCGAGGCCACGTAACGGTCCCACTGTGCGCGGTCGCGGTACAGGATGTCGGCGTCGCTGGCGCTGAAGATGTTCTGAAATACCAGCAGGAAGATGTCGCTGTCGGGGCCAGCCCACTTCGAGATGCGCGCGGCGAGGGCGATGTACTTCACGTCGTAGTTCACCGGTTGCACGCCGAGCCGTTCCGTTATCGCTTCCTCCAGGATCCCGGATACCTCGATGTGGCTGCCGCTGCCGCCTGTCTTCAAGGTCTTGCGCACCATGAACAGGCGGTATGAAGACAGGTCGGCCGGCGCATCGTGCTCGCGGTAGAAGTACAGATCCATCGACTTCACGTTGCTCCACCCCGCGTACGACACCCGGTACATGCGAGCCACGTCGACGTTGAACTGCTGCTGCAGCCCGATCACGTCGGGCTCCATCCCCGCGGCGAAGAAGTCCCGCAGCACTTCGTAGTGACCGATGAAGTGCGCCTCCGCGCCCGGCGTCTCCACGGTCGCGCCGCCGAGCTCCGCCAGCACCTGCTGCGCCGTACTGCCGAACGGAATGGTGCCGTAGCCGTACTCCGGCGGTGCGCCGCTCTGCGCGCCGGCAAGCGTGCCGCCCAGCAGCAACAGCGCGGCAAACGCCGTGTTCCGGCCCACCGTGAACGAGCGTGGTGTCATCTGCCCCTCCCCACGCTTATAACGTAGCGGTGATGCACCACCCGGGACAGCGAAAACGGTGCAGGTGCAGTCTTACGGGTCCAGGTAGCCGCGCCGGATGGCGTCGTCGATCAGCTTCGATGCGTAGCGCCACAGCTCGGGGGAGCCGTCGTCGATAATCCGGTTCAGGCCGCGCACCTGCTGTGCCCGGACGCCGTGGCGCTGCCAGCCGGAGCCTTCGTTCGCGTAGTTGAGCAGCAGCGGCTGCAGCCGGTCGAGCGCCCGCGCGAACTTCGCTTCCGCACTGTCGTGCGCCTCGAATTCGTCCCATACGGCGCGCAACGCGGACCCATCCTCCGCCGGCAGCAGCGCGAAGATGCGCTCGGCGGCGCGCTCCTCACGCTCCTTCTGGCCCTTGCGCGCGGCCTCGTCGTACACGAACGTATCGCCGGCATCGATCTCCACCAGGTCGTGCAGAATCAGCATCTTGAGCACCTTGAGCAGATCCAGCCCGGGCGCGGCGGCATGCTCGGCCAGCACCAGCGCCATCAGCGATATGTGCCACGAGTGTTCGGCGGAGTTCTCGCGCCGCTGTTTGCCGGTGATGTGGCTTTGCCGCAACACCCGCTTCAGCTTGTCGGCCTCGACCAGAAACGCGATCTGCCGCGCCAGCCGGGACTCACCCTGGTGCGGCATCACCGCCCGGCGCTGCCGGGATGGATCGGATCGATCCACTCCACCTGTTCCGGCTCCTCGGCGACCGGGATGTCGAGATTCACCACCACCGGCTCCTGGTCGCTGCGCACCAGCACGCACGACAGCGGCTCCTCCCGGCTGGCGTTGATCTCCTGGTGCGGGACGTAGGGCGGCACGTAGATGAAGTCGCCCGGCCCGGCCTCCGCCACGTACTCCAGCCGCTCTCCCCAGCGCATGCGCGCGCGCCCGCTAACCACGTAGATCACGCTCTCCAGCGCGCCGTGGTGATGGGCGCCGGTCTTCGCGTTGGGGTGGATCTCGACGGTGCCGGCCCACAGCTTGTTGGCGCCGGCGGTGGCGCGGTTGATCGCCGACGCGCGCGTCATGCCGGGCGTCTGCGGAGTGTTGCCGTCGAGCCGGTCGCCCTTGACCACGCGCACCCCGTCCTCGCGCCAATCCCGTTTGCCCTGTTCCACGGCGTGCACCAGACGGTACCTGCGGCAGCCGGCGTCAGCCGCCGATCTGCGCCAGCGAACCGGCGATCGACGGTAGCTGCTTCGGATCCAGCCACTCCCGCAGCACGAAAAAGCCAGCCACCACCTGCGACTCGATCCGGTTGGCCTGTGCGGCATACTCCACCAGCAACTCGCCGTCGCGGCGGTAGAAGCGGTGCGCCAGAGTCTCCGGGTCCAGTATCCAGTATTCGGTCACGCCGTGCTGCTCGTATTCGGCGAACTTGGGGCCGACATCCCGGTAGCCGGTGCGCGGACTCAGCACCTCCACCACCAGGTCGGGCGCTCCCTCGACGTGATTGTCGTGAATCTGTCCCTTGCGGTCGGCGCGGTAGAACGCCAGGTCGGGCAGGAAGACATTTCTGGAGCTCAGCCGCACGGCCACGACCTCTCGGAACAAAAACCCGAGCTGGCGGCGGTCGATATACGCGCCGAGCAGGCGATCAAGGAAGTTCAACAGTTCAGCGTGGCGAATGGAAACCGGTGAGTGCAAGAATATCTCTCCATCGAGCAGGTCGGCGCCGCGTCCCCCCGGCTCCAGCCAATCCAGGAAGTCCTCCGCGGTGAGCAACTCGCGTTCCAGATCGATGGCCTCGGACACCCGTGTCGGCATGGCGCGAGTATAGCAGATTTACCGCCACGGCGTGTTATATTGGCCGTGATGAGCGCACCCGGCGGCCATGGCGCAGCGCAGTGGGACGACTGGCGCTGGCAGATGACCCATCGCATTGCCACGGTGGAGGAACTGGGCCGCTACCTGCGCCTGGGCGATGCCGAACGGGAACAGATTCGTGCGGCCGGGCGCCACTACCGCTGGAGCATTACCCCCTACTACGCGAGCCTGATGGACCCGGACGACCCGGCCTGCCCGTTGCGCCGGCAGCAGGTACCCGCGGTGCAGGAACTGGACGACGAGATCGGCCTGCCCGACCCGCTGTACGAGCAGGACAACTCGCCAGTCGATGCGGTAGTGCACGTGTACCCCGACCGGGTGGCGTTCAAGGTCACCAACGTGTGCCCTACCTACTGCCGCTACTGCTTCCGCGAGTACTTCGTCGGCAACGAGGATGAGCACCATACGCGCCGCAAGATCGACGAGGGCCTGGCCTACATCGCCGCCCACGAGGCGATTCGCGACGTGCTGGTAACCGGCGGCGACCCGTTCCTGTTCTCCGACCGGCGCCTCGAAGAACTGCTCGGCCGCCTGCGCGCCATCGGGCACGTGGAGATTATCCGCTTCGGCACCCGCACGCCGTGCACGCTGCCGCAGCGCATCACCCCGGAGCTGTGCCGGATTCTCGCCCGCCACCACCCGATCTGGCTCAACACGCACTTCAACCACCCGCGCGAGCTGACCGCCGAGGCGGCGCGCGCCTGCGGCCTGCTGTTGGCGGCCGGCGTGCCGCTCGGCAACCAGACCGTGCTGCTGAAGGGCGTGAACGACGACGCGCAGGTGATGCGCGCCCTGGTGCACGGCCTGCTGCGCATGCGGGTGCGGCCCTACTACATCTTCCACTGCCAGCTCCTGGCCGGTACCGCCCACCTGCGCACCAGCATCGAAAAGGGGCTGGAGGTGATGCAGGCGCTGCGCGGCCACACCACCGGCTTCGGCGTGCCCAACTACGTGCTGGACACGCCGTATGGAAAGGTGCCGCTGCTGCCGCAGTACCTGCTCGGACGCGCCGGCGACGAGGTGCTGGTGCGCACCTGGAACGGCGCGGTGTGGCGCGAGCCCAACCCGCGCGGCAACGACCCGCCGGCCGTGCCGCTGCCGGAGTTGCCGGACCACGCGTATCCCGATGCCGCCACGCCGCGGCGGCCATTTCCCGCTACCCGGCCGGCCGCCGCACCGGTGCCGGCCGGTTAGCACGGGGAGGAGAGGAGAGCCATGGCCAGTACGTTCGGTCACCTGTTTCGCATTACCACCTGGGGCGAGTCGCACGGCCCCGCCGTCGGCGTCGTCATTGACGGCTGCCCGCCGGGCATCGCCCTCGCCGAGGCAGACGTGCAGGCGGAATTGGACCGCCGCCGCCCCGGCCAGAGCCGCATCACCACCCAACGCGCAGAAAGCGACCGCGCCGAGATCCTGTCCGGGATCTTCGAAGGCGCCACCACCGGCACCGCCATCCACATCCTGGTGCGCAACAAGGATGCCCGCTCGCGCGACTACGGCGAGATGCGCACCATGTACCGGCCGTCGCACGCCGACTACACCTACGACGCCAAGTTTGGCCGGCGCGACTGGCGCGGCGGCGGGCGGGCGAGCGCGCGCGAGACCATCGGTCGGGTGGCCGCCGGCGCCATCGCGGCCAAGGTGCTGCGCGAACGCTGCGGCGCCGAAGTGGTGTCCTACGTCAAGCGGGTGCAGGATATCGAGGCCGCCGTCGCGCCCGGCGAGGTGACCCGCGCCGCCGTCGAGGCACATATCACCCGCTGCCCCGACCCGGAGGCAGCGGCGGCAATGGAGCAATACATCGACGCCGCGCGCAAGGCGGGCGACTCGCTCGGCGGCGTGGTGGAGGCGGCGGCACACGGCGTGCCGCCCGGCCTCGGCGAGCCGGTATTCGACAAGCTCGACGCCGACCTCGCCAAGGCAATGCTGTCGCTGCCCGCCTGCCGCGGCTTCGAGATCGGCTCCGGCTTTGCCGGCACGCGGATGACCGGCAGCACGCACAACGACCCGTTCTACATGGCCGAAGTGGAACCCGGCGCGCGCCGCGTACGCACACGCAGCAACCGCTCCGGCGGCGTGCAGGGCGGCATCTCCAACGGCGAGCAGATCGTGATTCGCGCCGCCTTCAAGCCGACGGCCACCATCCTGCGCCCGCAGCAGACCGTGGACGCGGCGGGCAACGAAGTCACCCTCAAGCCGCGCGGGCGCCACGACCCGTGCGTGCTGCCGCGCGCCGTGCCGCTGGTGGACGCCATGTTCAACCTGGTCCTCGCCGACCACCTGCTGCGCCACGAGGCACAGACCGGCGGCAACCGGTAACCCCCGCGCGCCGTGCCGCCCGGTAGGCGGCCGCGGTCAGTGCGCTTCCAGCCAGTCGCCGCCGGTGCCGACCTCGACCACCACCGGCACGCGCCCGAGGGGCAGTGCGTCGCGCATGCCACGCACCACGATCTCCCGCACCTGCTCCAGCTCCCCCACCGGCACCTCGAACACCAGTTCGTCGTGCACCTGCAGGATCATCCGCGCCGCCAGCCGCGCGCCGCGCAGCTCGCGGTCGATGTCGAGCATGGCGATCTTGATCATGTCGGCGGCGCTGCCCTGGATCGGCGCGTTGATGGCGATCCGTTCCGATGCCGCGCGTGCCGCGTGGTTGCGCGAGTTGATATCGCGCAGATAGCGGCGCCGGCCGCGCAGGGTCTCGACGTAGCCGTGCTCGCGGGCGCCGTCCACGGTATCGCCCATGTACTGCTGGATATTCGGGAACTGGGCGAAGTAACGCTCGATGATCTCGCGCGCCTCGGCGCGGGCGATGTTCAGGCGCTGCGCGAGGCCGAACGCGGACATGCCGTACATCAGCCCGAAGTTGATCATCTTGGCACGGCGGCGCATGTCGGCGGTGACTTCGTCCAGCGGCACCCCGAACACGCGCGCGGAGGTGGCGGCGTGGATGTCCACATCGTCGGCGAATGCCTCCACCAAGCCCGGATCGCCGGTGATCGCCGCCATGATGCGCAGTTCGATCTGCGAGTAGTCGGCGGCCAGCAGCACCTGCCCCGCGGGGGCCACGAAGGCGCGCCGGATTTCCCGTCCGCGGTCGCTGCGGATGGGAATGTTCTGCAGGTTGGGGCCTTCCGAGTTGAGCCGCCCGGTGGCCGCAACGAGTTGGTTGAAGGTGGTGTGGATGCGCCCGGTCTGCGGCATCACGGCGCCGGGCAGGGAGTCCACGTAGGTGGACTTGAGCTTCTGAATCGCGCGGTACTCCAGGATCTCCGGAATGACGGCGTGGCGATCGGCGAGCCGGGTCAGCTCCTGCTCGGTGGTCATGTACTGGCCGGTGCGGGTGCGCTTCGGCTTGTCGCTGATCTTCAGCCGCTCGAACAGCAGCTCGCCGAGCTGCTTGGGCGAATTGAGGTTGAACGGACCGCCGGCGAGCCGGTACAGCTCGATTTCGTGCACGGCGATCTCCTTCTCCAGTTCCAGGGAGTACTCGCGCAGCGCATCCACGCGCACGCCAACGCCGACGTGCTCCATCTCCACCAGCAGCGGCATCAGCGGCACCTCGATCCGGTCCCACAGGTCGCGCTCCTCGAAGCGGTCGATCTCGCCGTGCAGGGCATCCAGCAACGCGGCGGTCAGATCGGCGCGCTCGCCGGCCCAGGTAGCCAGCTTGGCCGGCGGCAGGTCGCCCTCCGACAGCACAGCGGCGCTGAAGTCGCCCTGCTTGAGCAGGTCTTCCGCCACCTCGTCGAGGCTCAGCAACTGGTATCCCAGGTAGTGCTCGCACAGCAGATCCAGGCCGTGCGCGCCGTCCGACTCCACCAACTGGTGCGCCAGCCGGGTGTCGAGCAGCCGGCCCGCCACGGTCACGCCGTGCCAGCGCAGCGCGGTTACCCAGCGCTTCAGGTCGTGCCCGACCTTGCTGATGCCGGCGTGCTCCCAGAATGGCCCCAACTCCGCCAGCACCGCCGCCGCCGCCGCGCGCTCCTCCGGCAGCGGCAGGTAGGCGGCGGCGCCCTCCCGCGCGGAGAATGCCACGCCCGCCAGCGGACAGGTCTTGGCATCGCCGGGCCCGGCAACCACGAACACGCCCACCGACTCCCGGTTCAGCAGTTCGGCGCACAGCCCGGCGCGCGCGGCCTCGCCTTCCACCAGGGAGTAGTCGTGGTCGCGGTCGGCCAGCGAACGCAACTCGCCCGCGCCCGCGGAACCCGCCCCCGGCGTCGCCGCCGCGGCGGCCGCGGCATCCCCGAAGATGCGCTTGATCAGGGCGTTGAACTCGAATTCCTGGAACACCGGGATTACCCGCTCCGGATCCAGCTTCGCGGTAGCAAAGTGGTCGAGGTCGACGGCCACCTCCACCTCGCGGTCGATGGTGGCCAGGCGCTTGGACAGCAGCGCCTGCTCCGCGAACGTCTCCACCTTCTCCCGCTGCTTGCCCTTGAGCTGATCGGTGGCGGCCACCAGTTCCTCCACCGACCCGAAGCGGTCGATCAGCTTCAGCGCCGTCTTCTCGCCCACCCCCGGGATGCCGGGGATGTTGTCCACGCTGTCGCCGGCCAGCCCGATCAGGTCGATCACCTGCTCCGGGCGCGCCACGCCGAACCGCTCGCGCACGCCGGCCACGTCGTAGACCAGCGGCGGGTCGCCGCCCATGCGCGGCAGCCGGTACAGGAAGGTGTGGTCGCTGACCAGCTGCGCGAAGTCCTTGTCGAGCGTGACCATGTAGGTGTCGAAGCCGGCCGCCTCGGCGCGGCGGGCGATGGTGCCGATCACGTCGTCCGCCTCCACGCCGGGGTGGCTGATGATCGGTATGCCCATCGCCTCGGTCATGCGGTGCACGTGCGGCAGCGAGTCGCGCACCCCCTCGGGGGCCTTGGCGCGCGTGCCCTTGTAGTCGGCGTACTCCTGCGACCGCCAGGTCGACCCCGGCGCGTCGAACACCACCGCCACGTGGGTGGGTTCCTCGTCGGTAAGGATCTGCAGCAGCGAGGTGGTGTAGCCGAATACCGCCGACGAGTTGAAGCCATTGGCGGTGATCAGCGGATTGTTCAGGAACACGAAGTAGGCGCGGTACACCAGCGGCATGCCGTCGATCAGGTAGAGCCGCTTGTCGCGCCCCGGTCGCGCCGCCATCCGCGAACCTACTCCTGCCGCGCCTGTTGGGCCGCGATCAGGTTGCGAAGCTGGAAGCTGTGCCGGATCGGGTGCATCACGGCGTGCTCGAGCATCGCCTCGACGTTGGTGGCGGTGAGCGCCTGCGTTACCGGCTTGCGGTACGCCTCCCGCGGCACGTCGCGCAACGGGTCGCGCCAGCGCTCCAGCAGGTGGCTCAGATAGCCGGCGGCCTCATCCGGCGCCCGCTCCGGCGGCGGCGGGCGGTCAATGCCGGGATCGGGCAGCTCCAGTTGCGTGCACACCCACTGCAGGTAGCCGCGCGCACACTGCAGCACGTGGTGCAGCAGCACCTCCAGCGAGGCGTAGTTGGGATCCTCGGTCTCGGGAAGCCGCACCCCCGCGCTGCGCGCCTCGCACCAGGTGGCCCAGAACTCCCACAGGTGCCGCTCGTGCAGCCGCACCAATGCCCGCGCGCCCCCGTATCGGTAGGCCATCACCGACGCACCTCCACGACATGCCCCGTGAGGCGTCCGCTTGGCGTCCGTTCTGGCGGTTCTCCGGTCGCGGACCACAGGTTCGACAGTTCGGTCGACTTCATCGGGCGGATACTAAGGCGTCGGGTACCGGCTGCACCAGGGCGTACAACACGTACGGCATTTGAGCCGCGCGTCGCCCGCCCAGCGAATGTTGCAATGCCGGTTACCGCCGGTGCGCACGGCAAGGACTTAGCGCAGGAGGAGTTCATGCTCCTGCTCCCGCTGCTGTTCCTGTTCGGCCATCTCGTTGATCTTCCGTGCCGTCGCGGACGCCCAGTCGCGAAGCTTTGCGAGAACGGTACGGCCGGCGACGTGCGTCAATGCCTCAGCCAGATCGCTCCAGTGTGCCGATGCCGGCCCCCACCAACTGCCGGACACGTAGCGCGAGAAGAACGCATCAGCCACCATTGGGTCATCCCCGTACTCCCCGATGAGACGCGCCACAAGCGTGTCGTCGGACAGTTTGCCCACGTCGCTTATTCGAGCCAGTGGACCCACGCGCTCCGACACCCGTGCAACCGGCAACTCCGCTACCCATGCGAGAACCTCGTCCGCCGGCACCAGATCCATCACCGCGGTCGGAAACCCGATCGCGAACCAGCAGGCATCGCCCGGCAGCGCGAGATAGTGTTGCAGACGCTTCCACACTTGGCTGGGACCCCGCTTGGCGCAGGCGAGCAGCACGTTGACGACGGCTGACTGGTGCTCCATGAACCAATTCCTCGTCTTGTCGCGACCGGCGTGAGCTTCGAAAATCGCCGCGGAGATCTCTTCGAAGTAGTCATTGACCAGCGCGGCGGCGACTTCTTGCCAGTAGTGGTTGGCCATTCCGCCGCCGCGAATCAGGTCGACGCTTGTTACCAAGTCGAGTGCGAACGGCTTCCACCGTTCCTGCTCGGCAGGATGCTGCTCAATGCGGCGCTGCAAGACACTGATCGCCGTGTCGGAGTGGCCGGTATCAGCCATCGTCCGCAACACCTGATCCAGCGCGCCGGCCGACGTTGCACGCCAGTCGGCATACGCGACCTGTCCCACCACTGCCCGGCTGACCTGCCGGCTGCACAGGGTCCGGGCCATGAGCCCCGCGAGCCGATCGGTAACGCCGCAGCGCCACATCGCTTCGAATATAAGCCTGACGGGCTGCGGATCGCGCTCGGCTTGCGATTCGACCCACTGTTGGTACCACTCGTCCCCGGCCGCCTCCCGGCGCGCGGCGACGTACCCGCACACAATGCGCAAATCCGGCCCGCTCCCCGCAAGTGCCGGCAGTTCATTGGACAGGTCGCCGTCACTGTCGACCGTGGCCAGCGCCCGGCCGAGCTCCCATCCTGCCGCGGCATCGCCGGATGTCAACCAGGGCCAATATTCCGCGAGCACGCCTTGCGCAGCGAGGAGTTCGGCAGCGAGCGACGAAAGATCGGGAGATCGCTCACGCTCCCAACTCGGCGGCCCGACGTGCTGCTGCAACCGAGATCCGAGCGCGTCGTCTTCGAATTGGGCGTGCAGGTCGGTGAGCTCTCGCTGTTGATCCGGTGGCAAGTCGTTCTCGAAGAGCCGGATTACGTCGGCGACGGTTCGCCTCAGTGGTTCCCGCGCGCCGGGATACACTTCGCGTACCGCCGACAAGAAACGTGACACGTTCTGCCGGTAATCGGGATAGCCAAGGAGCGTAGACAGGTGATCCGCCGCAGCAACCAAGTCGGCTTGCAAGCTCGGGTTCCCGAGCGCAACGACGGTCTCCAATCGCGCAATTGCGCTGTCGATACACTCCAGGTATTCATCCCGCGACCGCGGTTTCCATTCCGGTTCGGGCAGCTGGTCAGAAGCGGGACCGTGCCCCCAACGCGTAACGTGATTCTCTGCGACGCGCGCCAGCGCGCTCACGCACAGTCTCGCCAACTCGGGGCTCCCCGCCTCCAACAATTCGTCGATCACGCCGAGACGGCGGGGGTAAGGGAGCGCGGTACCTCCCAGGAATATCTGGTAGCGCGACACGAATTCGCCGGTGGCGTTGTTTCCCCACGGCTCGTTCTCTGCCTCGGCCAACAATGCCAGTGCGGTAACCGCATCGTGGAACGCCGAAGATCGCCACGCGATGCGAACGAGCCGCGCCACCAACTCGCGTCGTGCCTGGTCCCGTATCCGTCTGCGATTCTCGACACCGGCCGACTTCAGGGCACGGCACAGGTTGGCTGCCGCGGCGTCTGGATCCGCGGCGGAGAATACCGACCATCGACGCGCGGCATGCGGGGCTACGAAGTCATCTATTCGAAAAAAAAAGCCCAGTTTTTCGCGCGAGTACGCCCGGGTTCCCGCGTTGCCGGCGATCGATTCGAGCCGTTGGTAAAACGCTTCCCGGGCGCCCTCCGACGGTAACTCCGCCGGCAGCGATTCCACGAGATTGGGGTAGACCTCCAACGCATCGAGAGCGAGATATATTCCCAGCGGGTCGGGCGAGATATACCGATACCGCCCGCCCTGCGGTGCAATGTGCATACGGCGATGGAAGTCGTTCACGGCATAGCGTACCTGATTCCAATCGAGACCCATGTGCGAGGCAATCGCAGCGCCTTCCTCTTGCCGGTCGCCATCCCAGCCTACGTGGGAGAGAATCGCGACCACATAGAGCGCCCGCCGATCACCATCTCCGAGCATGCGATCGAGGAGCTGACGTATGTCCGAGCGGTACAGTACATCCGGGACAGTCGCGTCACGATCAGTGTCGACAACCTGCGCAATGAGCCGTGCCAACCGCAGGTAACCGTCCGCGAGGCGCGTCACGTAGTCGACATGCTCGGGCGGCATTGCCGGATACCAGCCGTTGACCACCGGCCGCATCATTCCCGAGTCGAGCGGTTCAATGCGGAGTTCTGGAATCCGCTGCGAATCGGGAGACGAACAACTGCCCACGGTAACAAGCCGCAACCGGCCACCGGCACGCTCCACGGAGGTCCGGAACGGGAGAAGATGCTCAAGCTGTGCCTCGTCCGCCACGATCATCAGTCGAACCTCGGGGGCACGGTCATGAGCCACGCTGTCGATCAACTCGGGCAGGCGTTGATCGTCGCTCTGCTGGAAGTAGACCACGGTATCCCGCCACGGCGCCTCGCGGCAGAGTTCCAACGCGAACCGCGTCTTGCCGACACCCGGCGGCCCCTGAATGTGGAGGTGCTGGACGGTGCCCGCGGCGAAGTCGAGATCGGCCCGTCGTTGCGCCAGGTTCGACCGCGTTGCCGCGGTTGCCTGATAGCGCATTAGGTGTTCATCGCTGTTCGCCCACTCATCCAGCGTCAACAGGCCGGGCGGTCGGCCGGCCCAGCGCGCCGCAATGGCAGGATGCTGATTGCACCACCGCTCGAGATCTTCGCTGCCGTAGACGATGACCCGCTCTGCAGTTTCTGGAGACAGGCCGGCGCGGTCTGCGGCGGTGACCAGTTCCTGCTGCCGATCGCGGATACCTCTTTCGCCGCTGTTCGATCCACTGGTGACCACCACGAACCGCCCGCCGTCGCGCAGAGTCTGCAGCGGAATCGGCTTGCTCACCTCGGAAGCCAGCCGGCCGGGCTCGCCGGACCTCCCTGCCTTGAACTGCCAACACGTGTCAGTGGAGCCGAGCCAGGGATCGGGCGTCGCAGGCCGAACGGACCATCCGTCGCAGCCATCATCGGGCGCCCGGGTCTCTGTATTGACTAGCGCGCGCGGACAACCGCAACGGGAAGCCTGGGCTTGCAAGAGCTGGCCCATGAGCTCGTTCAAGTCGGTGTCGTCCAGCGCCGCGATTAGTTGCGACGACACCTGGAGGGCATTTCGGTAACTTCCCGAGTCACTCACTGCTCATCCACTATAACACACGGCACGACGATCACCGCGTCAGCGCGTCAGACGACGATGTTGACTAGGCGGCCGGGGACGTAGATTACTCGGCGCGGCTCGCGGCCGCCGGCGGCGCGTTCCACGTTGGGGAGCGCCAGCGCCCGGCTGCGCGCCTCCGGCTCGTCGATGCCGGCGGCCACCTCCACCTTGCCGCGCACCTTCCCGTTGACCTGCACCACCAGGGTGATCAGATCGTCGGCGGCCAGCGCTGTGTCCGCCTCCGGCCACGGCTGCTGGTGGATACTGTACGGCTGGCCGAGCTGCGCCCACAACTCCTCGGCGAGGTGCGGTGTGACCGGCGCCATCATGGTGAGCAGCGTCAGCACCGACTCGCGAACGCCGCGATGGCCCACCAGGGCACGCCCGGCGCCCGCTGCGGCGGCCGACTCGGAGGCCAGGATCGCGTTGGTCAGCTTCATCAGCTCCGACACCACGGTGTTGAACTCGAACTCCTCGAAGTCGTGGGTTACGCGCTGAATGGCCTGGTGGGTGCTGCGCACCACGTCGCGGACCAGCTTCGCGTCGCCGCCCGCGCCGTCCCCGTTGGCGTCCGGCCCACCCGCCTCACGCACGCGCTGCACCAGGTCCCACACCCGGCCGAGCCAGCGCACCACGCCGTGGATGTTGCCGGCGTTCCAGGGGCCGCCCTCCGACCAGCGGTAGCCGAACATCAGGAACGCGCGCACCGCGTCGGCGCCGTGATTAGCCACCAACTCGTCGGGGTCGGTGGTGTTGCCGCGCGACTTGCTCATGCGGGCGCCGTCGCTGGCCAGGATCTGGCCCTGGTTGCGCAACTGCAGCATCGGCTCGGGGCCGGTCTCGACGCCCATGTCGCGGTTCGCCTTGTGGAAGAAGCGGGTGTACAGCAGGTGCATGGTGGCGTGCTCGGCGCCGCCGGTGTAGGTGTCCACCGGCATCCAGTAGCGGTACTCGTCGGGGTCGAACGGGCCGCCGTCGTAGTCGGGGCTGAGGTAGCGCAGATGGTACCAGGAGGAACACATGAAGGTGTCCATGGTGTCGGTCTCCCGCTCCGCCGCGGCGCCGCACTTCGGGCACGCGGTGTGGCGCCACGTCGGATGAAACTTGAGCGGACTCTCGCCGGTGGGCCGCCACTCGATATCGTCCGGCAACTCCACGGGGAGTTGCTCCTCCGGCACCGGCACCGCGCCGCAGCGCGCGCAGTGCACCACCGGAATCGGGCAGCCCCAGTAGCGCTGCCGCGAGATCAGCCAGTCGCGCATCCGGTATACGACCTCGGCGCGGCCGATGCCGCGCTCGCCGAGCCAGGCCACGGTACGCGAAACCGCCTCGTCGGCGGGCGTGCCGGTAAGCGGCCCGGAGTCGATCATCGCCCCCTTGGCGATTACCGCCTCGGTCATCGTGTCGCCGTCGAGCGGCGCCATCCCGGACGGCTGGATCACCGGGCGCACGGTGAGGCCGTAGGCGCGGGCGAAGGCGAAGTCGCGCTCGTCGTGCGCCGGCACCGCCATGATCGCCCCAGTGCCGTAGGTCATCAGCACGTAGTCGGCAATCCAGATCGGGATTTTCTCGTCGTTGACCGGGTTGACCGCGTAGGCGCCGGTGAATACCCCGGTCTTGTCGCGCCCCGCCGCCTCGCGGTCAATGTCGGTCTGGCGGGTGGCGGCGGCCACGTATGCCTCCACCTCGGCGCGCTGCCCGTCGGTGGTGAGCCCGGCGACCAGCGGATGCTCCGGGGCCAGCACCATGAAGGTGGCCCCCCACAAGGTGTCGGGCCGCGTGGTGAACACCTCCAGCGCGTCGCCCTGCTCGGTCCGGAACGTCACGTGGGCGCCCTCGCTGCGCCCGATCCAGTTGGTCTGCAGCGCGAAGATCCGCTCCGGCCAGTCGATCCCTTCGAAGCGCAGCAATTCCTCCGCGTAGCGGGTTATGCGCAGGAACCACTGGTTCAGGTCGCGCTTGATCACCGGCGTATCGCAGCGCTCGCACAGCCGGGCCTCGCCCACCACCTGCTCGCGCGCCACCGTGGTGTTGCAGTTGGGGCAGAAATCGACCGCGGCGTGCTTGCGGTAGGCCAGATCGTGGGCGAGCAGCTTGACAAAGAACCACTGCGTCCAGCGGTAGTACTCGGGGTCGGATGAGGTCGCCTCGCGCTGCCAGTCCCACATCGCGCCCATGGTGCGCAACTGGCGGCGCATGCGGTCGATGTTGGCGTAGGTCCATTCCTTGGGGTGGATGTTGCGCTTGATCGCCGCATTCTCGGCCGGCAGGCCGAAGGCGTCGAACCCCATCGGGTACATCACGTTGTAGCCCTGCATGCGCAGGTAGCGGGCGCGCGCGTCCGACGGCGTCATCGCATACCAGTGCCCGATATGCAGGTCGCCGGACGGATACGGCAGCATGGTCAGGAAGTAGTGCTTCCTGCGCTCCGGATCGATGCGCGCCCGGTGCAGCCCATCGCGCTCCCAGCGCTGCTGCCACTTGGGCTCGATGGCAGCCGGGTCATACCCCTCCCGCCGCTCACTGATCGTGGCCTGAGTCTCCATGGGTGCCCCCTATTATAAGCGTCCGTAGTCGCGGAGGACTATGGCACGCGGATCAGGTGGTGATCAGGTGGAGCCTTGGCCGCGGATCATTACTACCTTGCCGGTGCGCACCATCTCGATGACCGTGAACTTGCGCAGCATGCTGATCAGGGCGTCGATCTTTTCGGTGGCGCCGGTGGCCATCACGATCATCGACTCCTCGGTCAGGTCCTCGGTCTTGCAGCCGAAGTGCTGGGCGATCTGCAGCGCCTCGGTGCGCTCCCCGGCGCCGACCGCCACCTTGACCAGCGCCAGCTCGCGCACCACCGCGTTGTCGAACGTGTGGTCGTAGCAGTGCAGCACGTCCACCAGCTTGTTGACCTGGGCCAGGATCTGGACCAGGCCGCCGTGCGCGCCGGTGGTGCCGATGGTCATGCGCGAGTAGTCGCCATCCTTGGACGGCGACACTACCAGCGATTCGATGTTGAAGCCGCGCCGCGCGAATACCTGCGCGATGCGCGCGAGCACGCCCGGCTTGTTGGCCACCAGGGCGCTCAAGGTGTGGATCGCTCCGTTCTCCATGTTCATTCCGTTGTTCGTCGTGCTCGCTGCCTTGGTCGCCTTGGTTGCCATCAGGTCGATCCTGTCGGCTTGGCGAGCTTCACCGTCGGCGGCTCCACGATCATGTCCTCCAGCGCGCTGCCGGCGGGGATCATCGGGAACACGTTGTCGGTCTTCTCCACCTCGGCGTTGATCACGCACGGGCCGTCGTTGTATTCCAGCGCGGCGGTGAGGACACGGCGCACGTCGCCGGGCCGGCGCAGGTTGAACCCCTTGGCCCCGAACGACTCGGCCAGTTTGGCGAAGTCGGGGTTGCCCTCCAGGTCGACGCCGCTTTCGCGCTCGTCGTAGAACAGCTCCTGCCACTGGCGCACCATGCCGAGGTAGTGGTTGTTGAGCACGATCACCTTGACCGGCAGCTTGTGGATGCAGGCGGTGGCCAGCTCGCACATGGTCATCTGGAATCCGCCGTCGCCGACGATGGCCAGCACCGGGGCGTCCGGCCTTCCGAACTGGGCGCCGATGGCGGCCGGAAAGCCGTAGCCCATGGTCCCCGCCCCGCCGGAGGTGAGCCAGTTCTCGGGATAGTCGGTCTTGTAGAACTGCGCCGCCCACATCTGGTGCTGCCCGACGTCGGTGGACACGATCGCCCGCCCCTCGGTGAGCCGGTACAGTTCGTCGATGACGTGCTGCATCTTGAGGCCGCCCTGCTTCTTGTACTTCAGAGGATACTTGACCTTGTAGCGGTCCAGATTGCGCAGCCAGTCATCGGAATCCAGGCGGGTGACGTGCTTGATCAGCTCTTCCACCACCAGGCGGGCGTCGCCCTGGATGAAGAAGTCGGGCTTGATCATCTTGCCGTTCTCGCCGGGGTCGATGTCGATGTGGATAACGGTCGCGTTGCGGCAAAAGCGGTGCGGCTGACCGACAATGCGGTCGTCGAACCGGGAGCCGATAGACATCACCAGGTCGCATTCCACTATCGCCTTGTTGGCGTAGGCGGTGCCGTGCATGCCGAGCATGCCCAGCGACAGCGGGTGGCTCTCCGGGAACGCGCCCTTGCCGAGCAGCGTGGTGGTGACCGGCGCCTGCAGGCGCTCCGCCAAGCGGCGCACCGAGTCGGATGCCTTGGCGATAAGCGCGCCGTGGCCGGCCAGGATGACCGGGCGCTTGGCCCCGTTGAGGGCCGCGGCCACCTGTACGATCACGTCGCGGTCGCCCTCCTCGGGCACCTCGTAGCCGGGAATGTCCATCGCCTCGTAGGAGCCGTTGCCCATTATCGCCTGGCTCACGTCCTTGGGCACGTCGATCAGCACCGGGCCGGGCCGGCCGGTGGTGGCAATGTGGTACGCCTCGCGCACGATGCGCGGGATGGAGTCGGTCTCCTTGACCAGGTAGCTGTGCTTCACGATCGGCATGGTGATGCCGAAGATGTCCGCCTCCTGGAAGGCGTCCTTGCCGAGCATGCCGGTAACCTGCTGGCCGGTGACCACCAGCATCGGCACCGAATCCATGTGCGCGGTCATGATGCCGGTCAGCGTGTTGGTGGCGCCGGGGCCGCTGGTGACCAGCACCACGGCCGGCTTGCCGGTGGCGCGGGCGTAGCCGTCGGCCATGTGGCTGGCGCCCTGCTCGTGCCGCACCAGGACGAACTTCATCTTGTTGTCGGTGGATACCAGCGCATCGAAGATCGGCAGGGCCGCTCCGCCGGAGAGCCCAAACAGGTACTCGATACCTTCGTTTTCCAGCGCCTTGACCAATGCCTGGCCGCCATCGAAGCCATTCTGATCCGGTGATGCCATGGTTCTCCCTCCTCGGATCGATTAGAGAGGGAAATATGATGGATATCGTACACAGATGCAAGAGACAAACGAAGAAAAGGCGCCCAACCCCTCGATTTCCCGAGAAAATACCCCTGAATTGTCTATTTTGTTGAGTGTTGCTGGATTATTCCGCTATTCAGATATGTGTTTCGACTACTCGAACGACAGCGTCGGCTGTTTTCGCTGTCACCGTGCGCAATTTCGCAGCTATGCCGCGCGCCTGCTCGAAAAACTCACCGTCCGGTGCAGAACTCAGGTTGATCTCCGCGGTCAGCAGGGCGGCACGCGCGGCCGCGGCAGCCAGGTGGGCGGCCGCGCCGATGTCCGACACGGCATGCCGGTTGGCCACCGGCGCCAGCCGCTCGGCCAGGGTGAGGATCGCGGCGAGCACGAATCCGGGCTGCCCGGACAGGCCGCGGACAACATATCGCAGATCCTGGCCGCACTCGTCGGCGAGCCGGATGCCGCGCGCCGCCCGAGACGCATCGTCCGGTGCGGTCCGCGACTGCCCGGCCCGCGGGCTCAGTTGTTCGCCGCCCCGGCGTTTATCCACTGCTTGATGACGTCGATGTCCGCCTGGGAGAGGAACGGCCCTCCCACCGGCATCTGCACGCCGACGATGCCGGCGCGGCCGTCGAGCTTGTGGACGAGGTAGCTGTTCTCGGCGTCGTTGGGCTCGACGAGGTCCAGCGCGACCTGGATGCTCGGCCGGTTCACGAGGTTCGAGAACGCCTGGCCTTCGCGGAGATCGAGGTCGGCGTCGGTGGCGTGGTCGCCGTGATGGGCGATGCACGAGGCGTTGAACACGACGCTCTGGATGCTCGACAGGGTGGCGGTCAGAGCGCCCGGCGTCGGGGTCGGGGTCGGCGCGGTGGGCGCCGTGGGCGAATC
>MKWU01002593.1_pt1 | contig 26485 bp, 23 predicted proteins | sample 809101 | NCBI WGS metagenome assembly MKWU01 (sample SAMN05860141, study PRJNA318959) | sponge metagenome | host: Aplysina aerophoba | place: Slovenia: Piran, Adriatic Sea, Gulf of Piran | collected 2013-05-07 | reverse complement strand
CGTTGCCGACAGGGACGGAAGAGCATTACGAAGAACGGAAAGTATCGTTGACTGTGCTTGCATATTGCTAAGTGACTGTGCTTGCATATTGCTAAGTGACTGTGCTTGAATATTGCTAAGTTAAACAATATATAAGCCGTTGTCAAGTCACTAGTCAAAGCGCAGGGCAGGCCTAGCCATTGACTATATGGTCCAACAAAACGATAACTAGCAGGATTGAGCTTGTCGCTTGGTATTTGCCGGTCCAGATTGCGAAGTGGCCAGAAGTTCTGCAGATGTAATGTTATGGGTATCAATCCTTGGATCATCGAATCGATAGGTGTCGACAAGATCGACGATGCAGAAGCTGAAGCGGGACGCCGACGAGTGACTCGTGCATTCGGGATTGATGCCGTAACCAAGGTGTCTGACGAACAACTCCGATTTATAAGCAACAGCCTCGAACTTTATGTATTCACCCTGCTGGAGTGGGAAGACTCTGAGAAACTTCGTTGCGCCGCAGCCAAGGCCTTCCAGGTTGGACGACTGGTACTGCCAGAGGGTTCACCTGTGGAGGTGGCACAAGGCTTGGTGAGACTTGGCTGCTTCGGGGTGCTAGGAGACCGCGGCGCGGATTTCCGTCGACTTTTGGATGATCAGGGGATCCCGGAGCTTCCCATCGACGCTCCGAATTGGGGCGAACGCGTTTGGGCGATCATTCTGAAGGTATGGCTGTGTCTGTTTCGCAAGAAGGGATGTAGCGATCTTGATGAAGTACAGAAACTCGTAACAACACTTCGCTCTGAGCAGCGGTTACACGAACCTTCATTTTTGTCCCTTGCAGAGGCACGCAAGGACTCAGGGCCAGCATGGGAACTTATTCTCGCCTATCACCTCGCAAAGGCCGCCGAGGTTCTGGGTACCTATTTGTCCCAAGGATCGATGGATGGGCACTACGACATCCGCGAACAACTTGATGCACAGTTTGATCGGGGGATTTCCGCGGCGATCCGAGGTCAGCTCATGGAGCGAGAAGTTTTCGTACGGCTGTTGGCCCGCACTGCACGCACCTTTGTCGACAACAGCATTTGAACTGTGACACGTGCTGTCAATAGCCGCGTCTCCCGTTTTGTCGACTCTGTAGTGTCGCGGGAGCGGAGGATTCCACTGTTCGAAATGTTACCTCCGCAGCGACGTACGCTTCGTGAGCAAGGGTTGCTCGGATCGGGACATCGATCGGTGGTTGTGAGCCTGCCGACATCCAGCGGAAAGACGTTTATTGCAGAGTTCCGTATCCTGCAGGCACTGAACCAGTTTGATTACGAACAGGGCTGGGGCGCTTACCTTGCGCCGACGCGCACACTGGTTAACCAGTTGACTATTCGCTTGCGTAGCGATTTTGCTAAGATCAAATGTAAGGGGATTATTACGCCCAGGAGCCCATATCTCTGGGAGCGTCATGGAGCAGCGTTGTACTCATGGGGGCCTGCGGCAATTTAAACCTGCATGCTGTCTTCCAAGGGCCTGCCTGGCTATATCCCTGTGAACGCTATGCGTAAAGCCTCAAGCCCAAAACCACTTGCTCCGGTACGAATACGCAGACTGCACCAAAAGTCCAAAGCCAGCATTTGCGCTGAATGTATCGGCACAGCTATCCAGAAAGCACGACAGCGCCAGACTAGTGCACCCAGAACTATCCCTCCCACAAGAGAGAGTACCAATTCACTGGTAGGTTTCTGTAGATGCATTAATGCAAACGGTACTGCTTGGATAAATATGGTATGCAATCCAAACGTATGTGCTGTTCCAAACAGAATAAACCCTCTCCATAAGTATTCCCAACCTACCCAGTAAAAAAGGAAGAGCGCATGATAAATGGCAAAAACTGACCACGATTCTGCGGCCTCGCGGTAATGAGGGTATTCTGCCTGGAAGAGTGGTCCATCCGAAAGCACCCAGGTGCCAACAATGACGATAGGCAAATAAAGGGCAAAAAGCGTTGTTGCCAGCTTCCAGTCACCAAGCCCCAGACCAATTGCCACCGCCTTCCGCCGGAACCCCAGGACCAGAATAAGTACCGGGATCACAAATCCTGTAATGCCTTGGGCAACAAACCACCAAGCCCACGACTGTAGTCTGGTTCCTTGGGGAGCAACCTGCCCCAGAAAAAAATCGCGGCTTCCGAACTTGAAGGTTGCAACCAAAAGCAGCACGGAAAGCGTCAATACCACGACCGTCTGCAAGTCCAATGACCGCAGTGCTTTAAGGAACCTCCGTATCTCTGTGCCAACCACCTGACTAAGATCCGCTTCCAGCGTACCTTTCCACGAACTCCCAGATGCGCAGAAGTCGATCAATACGCTGTTTTGGGTTGCCTGTACGCGAAAGATCATGCCCTGCATCCGGGTATCGAACGTACTCTACCGGACGGCCAAGCACCTTCAGACTCTTGTACAATACCTCGCTTTGAATCACGCCAGTTCGAAGATCATTATCAGCGTGCATTATGAGTAGCGGGGTTTGAATTTGATCTACAAATGTGATCGGAGAGTTCGCTCGCAAGAGCACACCAGCTTCCCAAGGGTAACCGCCAAAATGATTCGGCACAAGACGCCATGCATTCCCCTCTCCGAAAAACGTGGATAAGTCATAGACCCCCCGCTGAGTAACCGCAGCTTTGAAACGGTTGTCCTGGGACACGATCCAAGCCGTTAGATATCCAGCGTATGATCCCCCCGCAACAACCTGCCGGTCACTATTTACCCATCGGCTCTGCCTCGCAACCTCACTGGCTGCAGCCAAGACATCTTCGGCCGGCCCTACGCCCCAATCCTGGTAGTTACCCCGACGAAAAGCCTGTCCGTATCCTCCAGATCCCCGAGGATTAGAATAGACCAACCCGTACCCCTTTGCGGCCATGAACTGAAACTCATGCCACATGGTGGCTTCGCCGGGGCCCCACATTGACGCGGGGCCGCCATGAATGGCAACCATCAGCGGGTAGGTTTGCCCAGGAACCTGGAAAGTGGGCGGCATCACCCAATACTGCACCTCAATGGTATCCCTTCGGAGGCGATAAGCCATTGGAAAACTCAATGCCTTCTCCCGGAGCCATTCCGAATTGTGTCTCGTTATCACTCTCGGTGACTCGAAATCCATCGGAGATGTGTACAGCTCTGACGGATTGACCACCTGCGTCATCACCATATAGGCCGTGGCAGTTGTTAGATCATAGCTGCCGACTCCCTTGTCGTTATCGGTAAGCTGTGTTACGGGCAATCCCCGGTGAACCAGTTCCCCACGATAGAAGAATGACCTTGCACGCTGTTCCAAGCTGTCAGCCAACAACGAATCTGCAACCGGCTCGGGAGTTGGTAATGCTGGTCGGCCATCATTGACTGATGCACGATAAAGCGGCACCCCTCCTTCAGACGGTGCAGTAAAGTAAATAAACCAGTTATCATGCGACCACTGAACATTCCGTACACTGCGATCAAAATCCAGTGTCAGCATCTCTGGAGCACTCCGTCCATCAATTGAAAAATACCCCACTTCCGTCTGCGCGTATCCGGGATCATCAAGGCTGGTGGCCTGAAATGTCACAAACCGCCCGTTGGGAGATATAGTAGGAGCACTTAGTCGATAGCCCCCTATATCAAGCAACAACCGTATACGTTTGGTTTCCACATCAATGAAATAGAGATCGCGGTCCCGCTCATGGTCGGGATGTTGGGTGGTTTCCGGGTAACCACTAACAACAATCTGGCGGTTGTCCAAAAGCCAGGTCGCACCACTGAAGCCATAATGCCCCGAGGTAACCATCCTGACCTCAGGCTCATTCTTTGTCAAATCTGCAACAAAGTAATGCTGTGAGCGAAGTTCGGGAGACAAGTCCAGTTCGCCCTGAAGGTTAAGCCTTGTCAGTAGACGCGGATTGTCCTCTTCTCGATTCTTGTTCAGCCAGGCTCGAATGTTTTCCAGATCTCCGTCTGGATCTGGATCAGCAGTATGCTCCTCCCAAGAGTGCCTTCCCGGTCGTTCTTCCGACCACACAGGATCAGATCCAGTAAGCTCGGTGACCTCTTTTCTGGTCAATGAGACAGAGAAGAGTACATATCGGCCATCCGGTGACCACTGTGGGTCACTGACCCCGTGTTCAAAACTGAATAGCTGCCTAGCCTCCCCACCGTAAATAGATATTTCAAAAAGTTGCGCTTTGCCATCAACCGAACGCAAAAACGACAGTCGATCACCGTCAGGATGCCAAATGGGCGAAGTTGCACCTGCTTCACCATACGTCAATTGCTGCGGGGTTTCTGATCCACCCGCGGATACGATCCATATCTGAGATTGGTATCTATAGTCAGCATCCTCATCCGGAACAATAGATCGAACAGTATAGGCTATGTAACGGCCGCTGGGAGCCGCAACCACATTACCCAACTGCTGGATCTTGAGCAGATCACCAGCTTCGATGGGGGTCCGCTGCACCTGGGCAGCAGCACTGGAGACCAGAAAACAGAGACCAAGAAATAAAACACTCGCGCGTGTCATATGCGGCAGATATATTGGTGGACGCGAGGTATACGCCTAAGCTAGAAAGTAGATTTAGGCAAGTGCATCGTAACCAGCATATGAGGTACATCCACGGTCTCGGCAATATGGAGGTTTGCCGCAAGGGAGGCAAGCACATAAGCTTCTGTTCGATCCAAACTGTGCTCATAGCTCATGTAATCAATCATGTACCGTGTGGCCTTCCTCGCAGCCTCATCAATGGTCGTTGCAAAACCCGTTACGGCATAGTATGAATCAGTCTCATACTGGGGTTCTATGAGGTATGGTTTATCCTTTACCACATTAACCTCGTAAACAATGCGCATCGGCGCTTCGATAGCTGTACCGCAGACCTCACCCAAACCTTGCGCAGCGTGAGTGTCCCCAATAGAAAAGAGCGCTCCCTCCACCAGAACTGGAAAATAAACTGTGGTGCCCTCCACCAGATGAGGATCATCCATATTGCCACCATTCGTACGGGGCGGGATCGTGGACAAGAGGGAATCGGTTGCAGGGGCAACCCCCATCACACCGGGAAATGGAGCTAGTTTTATCCGGGCTCCACTGGGAAGCGTAGCATACGTCTGTCCCTCTTCAAAGGTATACGTGTGCAGGAAGGGTTCCGTGAATTCATCTGCCAGAAACCCAAAACCGGGCGTGACTGCACTCCATCCAAACTCACCCAGTTCAATTTTGTGAAGTGTGACCGCAAGCACATCTCCCACTTCAGCGCCCTCGACATACACTGGTCCGGTCAAAGGGTGAATCGGTTCAAAATCAAGCGTTAACACATCTTCGACCGTTGATTCGGGAGAAAATTGACCATCCGAGGCTTCCTTGGTATACACTTCCACAACAGCTCCAGAGGGCACCGTAAGCGTGGGCGGGATTGATCGGCTGAACTTGTTGTGCGTGTTTTCCGTGTCTAAAAAGTACTCCGGGGTTACCTCTTGGGTCTCTGCGACCTGTTCCGCGGGCTGATCCACTGGCGCACTCTGACACGCACAAAAGATGATCAGGACTGCAAGTATGTTTGTTTTGGGCATAACTGTCCGGGATGGCTGTTTCTCGGACTCAATTTAATGTAAAAACCCTTGCAGGTCAACATATCTGCCCCGCGGCACCCTGCCCAGCGAACCCTGATGCGCCATAAGAGTTTGTGTTGCCGTCCGAGAAAATTGCCTAATCCACGAACAATATGTCCATTGATCCCCTCCACCTCGCCTTTGGAGACATGGAGTACGAGTTTGGTGTGACGCGCGAGATGCTCTCACGCATCCCTGACGACTGTTTTGACTGGCGTCCACACAAAAAATCCTGGACCATGGGCCAGTTGGCCTGCCACATAGTTGATCTTCTCTGGTGGAGCGTTACCATTCTGGAAGAGGACGGCATCGATATGGCCAAAACCTGGCCAAGGACCGAGGCCTCTACACAGGAGGAGTTGATCGCCAAGTACGAAGCCAAAGAAAAGCAATTGCGTGAAGTTTTTGATCGGACGACTGTAGAGACACTGGCAGAGCCTTGGACTTTGAGCTATGGGCCTCAGATATTCTTTACCGAACCCAAAGCGGACGTACTCCGGCGCTTCGGGATCAGCCATCTCGTACACCATCGGGCCCAACTCTCAGTGTACTTGCGCATAAACGATGTGCCACTCCCAAAGAGCTATGGGCCGACCGCTGATGAGAATTAGCTCGTTGGGTTATTCAACCGCTGGATAGGAATTCCTCAGATAGCGGCGGGCACTGGAATGACTCGAACCCCAGCGCTTCATTGCGAGCACACTCTCATATCGAGCAATTGCGTTTTCCTGCTCGCCCAGCAAGTCGTACGCAATTCCCTGATATAAGCGCTCCATAACCTTGAAGTAGGTATCCTCATCCAGTCTTGCTGTTAACGCCTCCAGCGACAACAGATTGGCCAAAACAGCCCGTTCGCCTCCACTTAGAATCCTGGCTCTCGCCAGGAAGTACGGTGCCTGCTCAGCCATGGCAGGTGTATAGCCGTATGTTTGTTCTGGGCATAACTGTCCGGGATGGCTGTTTCTCGGACTCAATTTTAATGTAAGTACCCTTGCCGGTCAACAACCTTCCCCGCGGCGCCTTGCCCAGCGAACTCCAATGCGGCCATAAGAGTTTGTGTAGTCGTCCGAGAAAGTTTGCCTAATCCACGAATAAAATGTCCATTGATCCCCTCCACCTCGCCTTTGGCGACATGGAACACGAGTTTGTTGTGACGCGCGAGATGCTCTCACGCGTCCCTGACGATTGTTTTGACTGGCGTCCACACAAAAAATCCTGGACCATGGGCCAGTTGGCCTGCCATACAGTTGATCTTCTCTGGTTTAGCGCTTTCATTCTGGAAGAGGACGGCCTCGACATGGCCAAAACCTGGCCAAGGAGCGATGCCACTACACAGGAGGAGTTAATCGCTAAGTACGATGCTTACGAAAAACAATTGCGTGAAGTTTTTGATCGGACAACTGTGGATTCACTGGCAGAACCTTGGACTTTGAGCTATGGACCTCAGATATTCTTTACCCGACCCAGAGTGGACGTACTCCGGTACCTCGGAATCAGCCATCTTGTTCACCATCGGGCCCAACTCTCAGTGTACTTGCGCATAAACGATGTGCCGCTCCCAAAGAGCTATGGGCCGACCGCTGATGAGAATTAGCTCGTTGGGTTATTCAACCGCTGGATAGGGATTCCTCAGATAGCGACGGGCACTGGAATGACTCGAACCCCAGCGCTTCATTGCAAGCACACTCTCATATCGAGCAATTGCGTTTTCCCGTTCGCCCAGCAAGTCGTACGCAATTCCCTGATATAAGCGCCCCATAACCTTGAAGTAGGCATCCTCGTCCAGTCTTGCAGTTAACGCCTCCAGCGACAACAGATTGGCCAAAGCAGCCCGTTCATCTCCACTTAGAATCCGAGCTCTCGCCAGGAAGTATAGTGCCTGTTCAGCCATAGCAGGTGTATAGCCGACCTCCTGGGCCGTATAGAGTTCCAGAACTTCTGTGAAAACTGTCTCGGCGGCCTGCCACTGATACCAGTGTGCATATATACGCCCCTCCAGTGCGTGGAAGAAGGCATTGCCGGGATACTTCTCACGAAGCCATCTGACCAGCCGTACGCATTCCTGGAAATTCCCTTCATAGAGATAATTAATCTGAAGCAGAAAATATATCGCCTCGGTCTGCATATAGTATCCCTCGGTCGCCGTGCGTCTGAGTTCCGCCAGTCCGCCCTCTCGATCCCCCGGCGGAAGAAACATGGTAATGGGGCGTATGAACGGATAGCGCTCAGGAATCAATGCAGCATAATAGCGGTAAAGCCCGCGCCCCAGTACAAAGTCGTCATTGGTTGAGTCCGCCGCAGCTACTGCCAACACATAATCCATGGCCCGCTTACCATCTGCCGCGGCTCGTATCCAATCCCGTCGATTCGAACGTAAGCGCCCCCTGAACCCCAACGCGATGCCCTTAAAGAACATGGCATCAAAATCGCGTGCATCTATCTCCAGACGTGCCTCACTGCGGTCGATGACCTCTCCCATAGCCGCAAAGAATTCTTTATCATTCGAGGTATCAGTCAAATCCAGGAGAATTGTCCACCACAACGTTAAGGCTTCCAAGAATGGGCCTATCGGGTGATCCGCATAACGTTGAGTGATCTTCTGAAAATGGGATTCCGCCTCCTCAAAGCGAAGATCGTACAATGCCTCCAGCCCGGCTTTTGCCTCCGTCTGGACTTCGGGCTCATACAGTATACTGGTCTGAGCTATAACGCTTGAACAGATAAAGACTGCGCAAAACAACGCGATGAGAAACACGCGACGCATGCGTCCAGTTATCGGCTCCAACTCCGCAGACCACAATAGGCAAGAGTGACAATCAGCACCTTTGCTAAATCAAAACCGACAAATCGAAGCCAGCCAACCTCTATCGAATACCACCACGTGGTATGAGCAGCCGCAAAATGCAGCCAAACAACTCCACATATGAACAGCACCACCGATCCTGCAAATACGGCAACTGCATCTCCCAATGAGCTTTTGGCACGTTTCCCCAATAAACCAATCACGTACGCGGATAAAGGCATTCCAAGCAGGTAGCCCGCGCTGGCCGCCGTCATCAGATAAGCTAATCCATGACCACTTCCGGCATACACTGGCAATAACATTCCCAAGACCAAATACAGCAGCATGGATAAGAGACCATTACGGGCTCCGAGTACCAATCCGCTTCCATACACAAAAAGTGTCTGCAGCGTGATTGGAACTTCCCAGAGATATATCCGCACTTGGGCGCCAAGTGCCGTAGCTATCGCGAAGGAGCTGATCGCCAATATTTGGACGAGTACAGAAGCCCTGTCTGGAGACAAGGCATCTATCCAAAGTGTTCGAGACGATCTCGCCGTCAGATCATTCGCCATCATAACTGAAAAATTTAACCCTCAAGTTACTTGATCGGATAATAATAAGTTTTGCGACTTGGTAACGCCCTATGGTACCTTTTGGGGTTGCTTTCGTACTAGACAACGCTAATCTGCAACGTGCTTGATATTGATGCTGGGCGCCTTCTGGACGTTTGCCAACATACTTAGCATTTCACGCGTCCTATTTTCGGCCGCGGCTGCTGTCATTATACTCAGAGACGGACCGGTCAACTGGAGTTTAGCCTTGCTTACGACAGCCGTACTTACTGACTGGCTGGATGGTCAGGTTGCCCGACGTACGAACACAGTGTCCGAATGGGGAAAAATACTGGATCCAGCAGCAGATAAGATTTCCGCCGCTCTGGTAGGCATAGCGCTTGTCTTGAATGATTTGATACCCCTGTGGTTCATAGGTGTTGTGCTGTTGCGTGATTTGTTGATCGTAGTGGGAGAGATTGCCTTAGCACGCTATTCCGGACGTATCCAGATGAGCAATTTTCCGGGCAAACTTGCGGTTACCGCAATCGCAATAACATTTTTCATGGGTCTTATGAGAGCTGACCAGATGGTCATGGATATTTGCATCTGGGTAACCGTCGGACTCTTAGGATTTTCGCTTCTGATTTACTCGTCACGGCTTGCGTCTATGCACAACAATTCGGCGTAACCAAATGAAACTTTTTAGACGTCGTCAGGCCGAGGATCAGGATCGCCTGGAGTCAGGGCTTAAAAAGACCCGGGAGGGTATCTTTGGCAAGATTGGGCGCCTGGTAAAGGGGAAACGCACAATTGATGAGGCCCTGTTGGATGACATTGAGGAAGTTTTGGTGACCAGTGACGTGGGAATCAAAACTACCCTCGATATCATCGAGCGAATTAAGAAGAGGACCGCGCGGGATCGATACCTCTCATCCGAGGAATTGCAGACGTTGATTAACGACGAGGTCGCGCAGCTTCTCGAAGAAAACACGCCTTCACGACCGGCGGACTTTGACGCGCCACTCAATAACCTCCCCCACGTCATTCTGGTGGTAGGTGTCAACGGTGTGGGCAAGACCACCACCATTGGAAAGCTTGCATGGCGCTATGCGCAGGCAGGGCGTAGCGTACTCATCGGCGCCGGAGATACCTTCCGCGCCGCGGCCATTGAGCAACTCGAGACATGGGCTAAACGGGCCGGTGTAGATATTGTAAAACAGCAACACGGCGCAGATCCTGCTGCTGTTGCCTTTGACACTGTCCAGTCAGCCGTTCGACGCTCTGCAGACATTGCCATCATTGACACTGCCGGGCGCCTGCACACCAAAACAGGACTGATGAATGAACTCTCGAAGATAAAACGTGTCATGGCCCGCCAGGTCATGGACGCACCTCATGAGGTGCTCTTGATACTGGATGCCACCATCGGCCAAAACGCACTTCGACAGGCCGAGGAATTCACACGCAGCGTAGACGTAACCGGTTTAGTCGTAACCAAGTTGGATGGATCTGCCAAAGGGGGCATCATTATCGGCATTTCTAACGAGTTCAAGGTGCCCGTGAAATATATTGGCGTTGGAGAGAGTTTAGAAGATTTGCAAATCTTTGACCGCCAGCGTTTCGTAAAAGCCTTATCCATAGCATGAAGTATTCTCTGACACTCCTCCTTATTGCTGCACTCCCGCTCACTTCCCTTCTACAGGCACAAACCCTCGACGATGAACTACAGGTACGTGTTGTGAGCATCAAGGGGGATACCAATGCGGGGCATCTAGATGTGTACACCGAAATTCCGTACACAAGCCTCCAATTCGAGACCAGCCCAAGCGGATTCATCGCACGCTATAATGTGGAAGCCGAAATATCCAGGCTGGACTCAAGAGGGCGCCCACAAAGTGTAACCGCATCCCCCATTTGGGAGCAAACCGTAACTGTTCAGATGCACGCAAACACGGTTGCCGAGGAGGCAAGTGATCTATCCACACATTCGGTAGCACTGGCCCCTGGACGATACCTCCTGTCCATTACGCTTACAGATCTTACATCATCAAAGACCTTCTTTCAGGAAATCACTGCAGAACAACGTGATTTTTCCCAAGCCATCGCACTGAGTGATGTCGTATTGCTTGCCGGGTACGACCCCGAACGTCGGTCTATTGTCCCACGCATCTCACCGGATGTCAGTGCTGGCGATCTACAGGCATACTATGAAGTGTACACGCTGAATGCACAGACTTTATTGGTTACACAGGAGCTGATCCAACAAGACGGAACTCTGCGGTTCGGCAGACCACATCGATGGTCCGACACACTTAGTGTAGGTGCTGGACGCCATCAACAGATCACAAGAATCCCCGCCAGTGATCTGGAATTTGGTCAATATAACCTTGTGGTCACACTGCGCAGTTTGGACGGAGGCTTGTTAGACCGAGCATCCCATACCCTCAGCGTACGCTGGGACGGTATAAACACCTACCTGAACAACCTGGAGGAAGCCATTGAGCAATTGACTTATATTGCCCGCAATCGAGAGCTTCGTGAATTCCGACGCGCTGAAACACAATCCGAGCGCAAATCACTCTTTGATTCCTTCTGGAAAAAGCGGGATCCAACTCCGGGAACACTTCGCAATGAGGCTATGGAAGAACATTACTATCGTGTTGACTACGCCAATCAGAATTTTGGGCAGCAGATATCCGGATGGCAATCGGATCGTGGACATGTTTTTATCCTTCACGGTCATCCTGACGAAGTGGAGCACCAAACCTTCAGTTACAACAATAAACCGTGGGAGGTCTGGTATTTCTTCCGGATTGGGAGACAATACATGTTCGTAGACGAAACCGGATTTGGAGATTATGAGCTCGTGCTGCCAGTCTGGGATGAACGCACACGGCTAGATTGAAATGCGGATTGTGTTTATGGGGACTCCAGAATTTGCGATCCCCTCGCTGGAAGCTCTGGTTGAAGGAGGATATAAGCCTGTGGCCGTGGTTACCGGACCGGATCGCCGACGGGGACGCGGTCGAAAGCTGCAACCAACGGCAATCACGCAGGCTGCACAACGACTGGATATCAGAACTATCCTTCAGCCGGGCTCGGTCAAGGATCCGGCGTTTGCGTCCGCAATTGGCACCCTCGATTGTGATTTGCAGGTTGTGGTTGCCTTCCGGATTCTCCCCCGCACAGTATTCACACGCGCCCGGCTCGGTGCGTTCAACCTGCATGCTTCCCTGTTACCGAAATTTCGCGGTGCTGCTCCAATTAACAGAGCACTTATGACAGGAGCAACACAAACCGGTGTGACAACCTTTTATCTCAGAGAAAAGGTAGATACCGGCAATGTCATCTTACAGTGGCCAACCGCTATTCTTCCACATGAAACTGCAGGAGATCTGCATGATCGACTTGCACGACTCGGGGCACACGCTGTTCTGGAAACTACCCGGCGCATAGCTGGCGGGCGTGCTCAAACACGTGTGCAGGATGATGTACAGGCTACTGCCGCTCCAAAAATTTTTCGTAATGACTGCCGTATCCCTTGGGAGCAGCCGGCCGAAGCTGTCCATAATCATTGCCGGGGGCTTGCCCCCTACCCCGGTGCCTGGACTCTTTGGAAGTCCACTACACTGAAGATTCTGGGAACTGAAGTAGCCCATAGAACAGGGAAACCAGGAACCGTACTGAACTCAAACGGCTGCCTGGTGGTAGCCTGTAAAACAGAGGCGGTTGCCATTACACGCCTACAAGCACCCGGTCAACGTGTACTTGGGGTACAAGACTTCCTGAATGGTCACCCAATTGTGCCCGGAACGACCCTTAGATGAACATGAACGTGACGATTGCGTAATTGCGCGCGGTGTATTGACTATCTAGCCCATGGCTGATTTTGACCTTGATCAAGTTAGCGAACGTATTCGCATAGAAAGTGCTTTTGTAGACGACCTACGCACAGAAATTGGACGCGTCCTTGTCGGCCAAAACTATATGGTCGAACGTTTACTGATCGGATTACTGGCTTCGGGACATGTACTGCTGGAGGGCGTTCCCGGACTGGCAAAAACACTGACCGTAAGCTCTTTGGCACGAGCAATTGGCGGGAATTTTCAACGCATTCAGTTCACACCCGATCTGCTTCCTGCGGACTTGCTGGGCACACTGATTTATAACCAACAGAAGGGGAGCTTTTCGATCAAGAAAGGCCCGCTGTTTGCGAACGTCGTACTCGCGGACGAGATTAACCGCTCACCGGCCAAGGTGCAAAGTGCGCTACTTGAAAGTATGCAGGAGCGTCAAATCACGATTGGCGACACAACGTTTCCACTCGAGGAGCCATTCCTCGTGCTTGCAACACAGAATCCGATCGAGCAGGAAGGGACTTATCCTTTGCCCGAAGCGCAGGTTGATCGCTTCATGCTGAAAATCAAGGTTGACTACCCGTCCAGAACGGAAGAATTGCAAATCATGCGCCGTATGGCACGTACCGAAGCAAGCACCGAGGTTCGAACGGTCGTGCAGCCCGATAAAATTTTATCCGCACGTCTGGTTCTGAACGAGCTCTATATGGATGAGCGTGTTGAACACTACATCGTGGACCTAGTGCTGGCTACGCGCGATCCTGCCAGCTTTAAGCTGCCTAATCTGGTACCCTTAATTGACTATGGTGCTTCTCCTCGAGCAACGATCAACCTAAACCTGGCTGCACGCGCTCACGCATTCCTCGCACATCGTGCTTACGTGACCCCAGAAGATGTGCGGTCAATAGCCATGGATGTGCTGAGACACCGCGTTACCGTGACCTACGAAGCAGAAGCCGAAGAAATGGAGGCCGAAACAATCGTACAGAACATCCTCGATACTATTGAAGTACCATGAGGTTGGAATGTCCTGAGGGGTACAAGTCAGCTCCTCACAAGGCCACAAATCAGATCGCTCCGTGTCATGTTACATCGCACGCATGATTTTTTTGGGTATTTATTGTTACCTTGGGTAGGGCTGAACTGCTTGACGCGTATATGATCCCAAGTCACACCAACTGATACAGTTCTAGAGTATGGGCTTACAGAGATACCATTTTGACCCAAACAAGCTTGAATTTGTAGCCACAAGACCGCGCCTGAGCCTGCCGGTCTTCGTTGGCCTATGTGTTTTTCTGCTTGCGGCTGCCGTGTTGTCTACTATTGTACTTTCAACTTCCTTCCGGGACAGACAGTTGGCCGCTGAAAATCAGACATTGCGGGAGCAATTTTCAGGGTACCAGCAAGAGGTCTCCAATCTCTCAGATCAGCTCTCTGATATCTCAGACCAAGACAAAGAATTGTACCGGGTGATCCTAGGGGCAGATCCGATACCGGAAGATATATCCCGAGTCGGCGTTGGTGGTACGGATTCGTACAGTCGTTTTGATGGACTCAGTGAATCGGCGGCCGAGCTTCTTCGCAAGAATGCTGAAAAACTGGACGAACTAGAACGGCGAATCAAGCTGCAGTCTGCCAGCTTTGAATACTTGAAGGGGACGGCCGATAGTAGGCCCGAAATATGGGAACAAACTCCGTCAATCATGCCAACAACCGTAGGGCGAATTTCGTCATTTCAGGGACTTCGACTACATCCAATCCTGCGGTACAAGCGACAGCACAACGGCGTGGACATCGTTGTGCCCAAAAACACGCCAATCTATGCCACAGCAAGTGGGGTGGTTGAAGGAATTGGATACGAGGCTCGAGGATACGGTCACTATATCGTTCTCAGCCACCCGAAAGCAGGGTATAAGACACTTTATGCGCACCTGAATTCGGAGCCTCGTATTCCCCGAGGTGCAAAAGTTGTTCGCGGAGAACAAATTGGGCTAAGTGGTAACTCCGGTTTGAGTGCTGCCCCTCATCTTCACTATGAGGTACGGGATAAAAACGGTTCCCCCCTCAGGCCCCGCGACTTTTTTATGCTGGGGATGTCACCACAAGACTATCAGCAACTACTGGAAGAATACAGTAGGGTAAGCCACCTGCCATCACTCGACTAAATTAGTCTATCTTCACAATAGTCCCGGGATGCAACAAAATTTGCTCTCGATTGCATAATATCCCTACATTACCGCGGACCATAAACGACGCAAAATTGAAATGGGATACTGGACACTCGAATTGGCTTCCTATCTGGAAGACGCTCCTTGGCCAGCCACGCAGGAAGAGCTCATTGACTACGCCGAACGCACTGGAGCTCCCTTCGAAGTAACCGAAAACCTTCAGGAATTGGAGGACGAAGGGGAGCCTTACGAAAGCATGGATGAAGTTTGGCCGGACTACCCAACGGCCGACGACGATTTCTACTTCGAGGACGAGTAAGTGGCATTTTTATCTCCTTGTGCTGGTCTCGGGGCTAATACCACCAGCCACCTTCTCCCAATCGCCTACTGAAGCGCCCCACGTAGACGCGGTGCGCTTTGTTGGAGCCACCGATTTCTCACACGAGACGCTGCAAGGTCAGATTCGAACGGTACCCAACCGAAAGCTTCTAGGGCTTCGTGGCATGCACTGGTGGCTGTGGCTCTATCGACTTGGAGAAGCCGGTACACTAGGCTCACGTCTAAGCAATGCATTGATGAACTTGGGAGAAGCACCTGCCCCCTTGGATGAAATTATGCTTGAGGCAGATCGAGAGCGGCTCCAGATTTTCTTTGAGCGTCACGGCTATCGCCAAACAGCTATTGAAACTCAGGTGCACTTGGAGGGCCATCATGGTTTCATTACATTCAATATCACACAGGGGCCTGCCACAATCGTCCGCCGGGTGACCTATGCAGGATTGCATCGACTCAGCACAGCACAGCAGCAACAACTCCTGCAATCGTCTGTCCTGCCACCAAAAGTGAATCAACCCCTCCTGAACTATTATGCAATACCGCAACGGTTTACGGAGACCCGGTTGATTGAGGAACGACGCAGAATCCTGAACCTATTGCGGGACATGGGCTACGCTGCCGTTACCCGCGATTCAATTAGGGCGCTTGTAATCCCGGTAGCAGAAGATTCCTTCGACGTTGAGTTCCGTGTCAGTACCGGTAACCGCTTCCGCTATGGAAGCGTGCAATTTGAGGTGGAAGGACCTGAAGATTCGATACCCCTGCGCACAGACACACTCTTTGCCGAAACCGGGACGCCCAACGATTCATCCCGACTTGTAACATTCAGGATTGATGGTGATAAACGTATCAAGAGCAGCCTCCTGACAAGGACGCTAAGTGTACATCCGGGAAACTGGTACAATCAATCGGAAATCCTGACTACTAAGCGACGATTGGAAGCAACAGGGGTATTCTCCTTCACTGATATCGTTTCGCTGACTCCAACTAATCAGATACTCCCCCACCGCATCACCGTTCGCACCCGACCGCGTCACCAGTTCCTGCTCTCTACCTTCATTCGACAAAGCAGTGGGATTCTAGGTGGCGTAGGCAATGAGTTCGGCAGCGGGCTGGGCGTAACCTACGAGAATACCAATATATTTGGCAACGGGGAAGTACTTAGCATCAGCACCACTGGTTCAGTTGCAACTGATGTGGATACGACATTCTTTTCGTCCAGCGCCGTAGAATTTGCAACCACGGTCAGCCTGCCGTACCTGGTATTTCCATTCCGACGGCTGGATTCCTCTCTTAATTTATATCAGACCAGAACCCGATTCACTTTCAGTTACCTCACAGCCCGCCGCAAAGACCTAAGCTTAATCATACGCGGGCGTGCATCAGCACGTATTCGGTTGGAGTTGCAGCACAATCAGAATGTCACTTCAATCATAGACCTGATGGACCTGAGCTTAAGCCAACCAGACACATTGAATGGCTTTCAATTGCGGTTCCTGGATCGTGTGCTGGACGCTGGAGGAATTCCGCAAATTATTGACCCAGTACAGCGTGCACAAATTCTTGAGGACTATACCCAACCCCAAATTAACAACGCGATCAGATACACTTTGCGTTCGGAGAACGTGAACCTGCTGCGCAGAGACAGAGGATACAGTTACGAAGCTGCCGTTGAGCTAGGCGGTACGTTGCCTTATTTCCTGGATCGATACGTATTTACTCCAAATATTCAAGAACAACACCTCCGCCTTTTTTCTTTTGCAGACAGTAATACCGAGGTCATTTACCGCCAGTATGTGCGATTCGTGGGTAATTTCCGGCGATACTATCGCTTGGGCAATCGAACCGTACTTGCCATGAAATTTGTTGGCGGCTTAGCTCATCCTATCGGAAAAGCCAGTGTAGTGCCGTTTGATCGCCGTTTCTATAGCGGGGGTGCTTCGAGTGTGCGAGGGTGGAGGCTCCGACAATTAGGGCCGGGGGCCGCCAGCTTCAGACAAAGAGATAATAGCAGGACCGAAACCAGCCTGTTAGGGGGAGATATCAAACTGGAAACCAGCCTGGAATTACGACAAACAGTGACTCGAGACCGTCTGGGAGCAGATTGGATATTGACGACGTTCGCTGATGCAGGCAATGTCTGGTTCGGATGGCGTAACCCCGGCTTCACTAAAACTACACCCGACAGCCCAACTGGACGTTTTGTCCTTCAGAACCTATTCAGAGAAACAGGGGTTGGTGGGGGTATGGGGCTACGGATTTCGTGGGCTTACCTGGTTGCAAGACTGGATCTGGCGGTTCGTGTCTACGATCCTGCAACACCGGAAGCAGGATTTCTTCCCACGGGCCTGAACAACTCGGTAGCCCATTTTCGACTTGGCCATGCCTTCTGATCAACGAAGCGGAGAGACTCCAGCCGAAAAACGCAAACTGCGGCGCGGAGATGTATTGGAGCTGGTGATGGAAAAAATAGCCGATCGGGGCAAATGCTTAGCTCACCACAACGGCCAGGTTGTTTTTGTACCCCACACATTGGCAGGGGAGCGCGTCAAGGTACAAGTTCTAAAACGACGTCGGAAGTTTGCAGAAGCATGTCTCCTGTCCGTACTTGAATCCTCCCCAAATCGGACTACGCCACGCTGCCGATATTTTGGGAGCTGCGGAGGCTGTACACTTCAGCATGTTGCTTATTCACAACAGCTCAAGGACAAACATCAGTTGATCCGTGAGGTAATGACACGTCAAGCCGAACTTCCCGAACTAGAGATACGCGCACCACTGGGAGTGACTGTGCCATACGGTTACCGAAACAAAATGGAGTTCTCGTTTTCGGCTCATCGCTGGCTATCCCGAGAAGAAATCAACTCTGACACGCTCTACGACAAATCATTTGCGCTTGGTCTGCATCCCCCTGGGAATTTTGCCAAAGTTCTGGACATCAACGAATGCCACCTTCAGAGCGAAAAGTGTATTGCACTGCTGAACGGGGTTCGTGACTTTACACGGAAATCGAACTGGGCGCCCTGGGACTGGCGCCGCAAGGAAGGTTTTCTGCGAAATCTGGTTATCCGTGAATCCGTGCACATGCCGGAGCTCATGGCAAACCTGGTTACATTCGGATACGACGAGGAGCGCATGCTCAGCCTTGGGGCTTACCTGAAAACCGAATACCCTTATGTAACCACGCTGGTCAATACCATCAACACGTCCCATGCACAAACCGCCTTTGGGGAGCGAACAGAAACAATCTATGGCCCCGGAATCATAAGAGACCGCATCCATGATTTGACCTTCGAAATTGCGCCTGGTGCATTTTTTCAGACCAATACACTTCAAGCCGAAAATTTAGTGACTGTCGTACAGGACCTGGCCGACGTCACCCCAAACGATCATGTGTATGACCTGTATTGCGGGACAGGGACTATAGCGTTGTCGCTGGCCAAAAGCGCGGCAGGTATAACGGGTATCGAGCTGGTTGAGGACGCCGTCCTGAACGCAAGATCCAATGCAGCACTGAACGCAATAGGGAACTGTACTTTCATCAGCGGGGATATGCTGAAACTCTTGACGCCCGCCTTCACCTCTGAGCACGGTTCCCCGGATATCATTGTGCTTGATCCACCCCGGGCGGGAATGCATCCAAAAGTTGCTGCCCAGGTCTCTCAGTTGGGGGCGCGTACGATCGTTTATGTCAGCTGCAACATCCAATCACAGTCACGTGACCTCAAGGTACTTTCGGAATCATACCGTGCGGTGATTGCTCAGCCTGTAGACCTATTCCCACAGACGCATCATGTTGAGAACGTCGTGCTGCTCAAAAAGAAATTGTAACTATGAGAAAAGTCGCATTTGTAACGGGCGCTACTGGCTTTGTCGGTAGTCATCTGGCAGAAGCCCTGCTGCAGCGAGGATATTCGGAAGTCCGATGTCTGGTGCGCACCGAACCAAAATGGTTAACTGGACTTGATGTAATTCAGATACACGGCACCCTCAACGACACCCCACTGATAACACAAGCTCTTGAGGACGTACAGTATGTCTACCACCTAGGTGCCATGACACGGGCGCGAACCTTGCACGAGCTGTTAGCGGCTAATGCAACCTCAACGATGTACCTTACAACAGCGGTCAGGAACGTCTCCACGGAGGCTATCAAGATTTGCATTGCCAGCAGTTTGGCTGTCGTCGGGAACGCTAATAGCATAATGGCCGATGAATCAACACCCTGCGAGCCAGTTTCGCGATATGGTCGCAGCAAACTGGTCATGGAGCAGATATTGGCCGGTATAAACCTGCCAATGGTCATTATCAGACCGCCGGTCGTTTATGGCCCGAGAGATCAGGATTTGCTGACTTTTTTTTCCGCCGTAAACCGTGGTATTTGTGTTGTTCCTCGCGGGGATCCCGGATTATCACTCGTACATGTTAACGATTTGGTACGGGGTATCATTGATTCTACAGAATCTCCTCGGACGACTGGAAAAACTTACTATGTGGGCAGCAATGAGGTCGTGACCTGGGAGGCTTTGCGAAATGCATCCGAAGCCGCTCTCGGCAAACAGTCGACGATGATCCGCCTACCACGCTCACTGGTCATGCCGCTTGGGGTCATTAGCGAATTTGCTGGGAAATTGACCGGTACCTATCCGCCTCTGAACCGTGAAAAAGCCCGCGAAATCCTTCATGCTACAAAGCAGTGCTCCTCTAAAAAAGCTGAGCGGGATTGGGGATATTCGTCGCGCGTTTCGTTAGAGCAAGGCGTGCACGAAACGATTGAGTGGTATCGTGCACAGGGATGGCTTTAGGAGCAATGGAAGTCTCTTTCTGCTGATTGCTATAATTACGACTTCCTGAAACACACTTATCCATCTCTGCGTAGGGCGTGTGGTAGAATCTCCATGCTTCCCCTCGGATGAGGGCCTCCATTCCGGCAGCTCCGCAGGTCTCCCCTATGTTCGCCACGTTCATCGCTCTATGCCCCATCTGGCTCCTGTATCTCGTACATCGGGGGCTTCAATGTCTTCCGACTTCTTTTGCCTGCTCATACGCTTCGTATTGTTGAACGGGCATAGCGTTCCTACAAACCTGCATGCGCCCGCTAAACCATCCAACTTCTTCGCCTTGCCTTCCAAGTAGTGTCTGCCAGAAAAATACCTATTTTGGCCGAGTTAGGGGCGTCATGGCAGTCAAACGTGCTCAGTCGCCTGAGCAGGCGTCTGAGCACGTAGCTCGCCAGATGCTGGCATCGCTCCCGCATCAGGAACCGGCTCAGGCACACCACACGGTGCAGATGGGCCTGTCGCTGCACGTCTGACCCCCATTTTATGTTTTCGGGCAAGCACTATTTGTTTGCCGGCTCTCATGATGCCGCCAAAGGAGTTGCCCTCCTCTACTCTCTGCTGAGTACCCGCAAACAACACAACGTAAAGTATATGGCGTGGCTTGAAGATGTATGAAGCAGAATTCCAAGCTTCCCGCGTCACAACTCCACACGCTGTTACCCCATCACTGGAAGGTCAACCGAGAAGTTACGCTCGCAAAAGCAGCATAGCTCCCTACCTGCGCGCAAGTCTCCAACGTCCTCGGAATCCGATCAAACGGCGCACTGGGTTCGCCATGTAGTCAACATTCTTAGGCGCTGAACTATGCCTGAAAAATTATGCACACAAAATTGAACAGAGAAGTTAGCTTATTGTACATGGGATTCTCGTACGGATACTTTGTAAAGGCTATGTTGATAGATCTTTACAATCGACTTGCAGACATCAACTTCAACTAACCAAATCAGAGACCGATGAAAAACATTAAACTTCCAGTTCTTGCAGCAATCCTACTTTGTGCAGTTGCGCATTTTGGTTGCAGTACCGATTCCGACTTGTTTCTCGAGAAAGAAGCGAATGATGAAATGGAATACGAGTATGTGGAAGTGGATTTAGCATTGATGGCCAATCTGGGCCAGATGACCGATACGGATGCTGTTGGAGGAGAACCGCAAATAGAGTTTTTCGATGATCAAGAACCGATCAAGCGATTTTGGTCCTACGAGGATTATTACACCTCTGCCGATTTGATCTCGGAAAAATCTCGTTTAACCGATGAGCCCATCCTCATCCACCAGTCTCTCCAGCGGTATCTTGAGTACAAACAACTCATTCCACCCGAGGAGTTGGCACTGGTGAATTATGAGGGGCGCCTTATTATTGGAGATACTCTCTACACTCTTGCGGGTACTTCTTACATGAAGCAACATGTAGATGACCCGGTTGCTGAAGTAATTGATCTTTCCGTTTTTGACCCTTCCCGGGAAATGAAAAACTATCTCTCAAGTCTTTTGGAAGATCAAGGAGTATCGCGATTGACCGATGCGTTGATTTCACGCAAATCTGCGAATTCCTCTGGAGCAGATCCAGTTTGTGATAGGCCTAGTGGTTTTGGATTCGCTGGTGGAAGTAATCCCGTACGATCCGACGAGGGCACTGATATGTGTGTTTGGGATTTTGACTACCCGAGTATAAAAGCAAATCCGGGTGATACTGAGTTCACTTCCAATTCTCCAGGGGCCGTCGTGATGTGGAACACATCTTATAAAACATGGACAGGAGCACGGCGAGGGATCGCGAATACTCAGTTCTTCAAATACAGGAATTCCAATGGCACGTACTATTTAGACGATGTGAGTAGCGACGATCTACCCGATGGCCAAACCACGTCAGTAGGTGTCACAGTAAAGACCACACTGGGCCGGAGTGGCGGGCATGGCACATTATCAACATGGGCTAGCACAAAGAGAAAGCGTAGAAGGGGTACTAGTAGTACGCATTCTGCCTCTTTGAGCGGAGTTTCTGAATCACTAAATAACTACCCCGTAGACTAGTTATTACAAACAGCATCAACAGAGGTCCTCGAGTTGAGGTAGTAACTGCTCCTGTAGGGGTTTTGGGAGGACCTCTCGTATTGAGCTTTTGCCGGAAACCCAGTTAGACCTGTCAAGGCGTAGTAATCCGAGTATATCTATGTTCAGATGTCCCTCAGCGGTAGTCTATTGTATCCTTCTGGTTTGCTGGCCCCAGAAAACCAATGCCAACCATTTGCTGATCAAAGCCACCGAGAACGAGATATTGATTGACCAGCAACATGAACAGAATAACGAACAAAACAGATATGTGATTAGTGGATTTGTGGTAGATGCCGAGAGTTCTGAAAGTTTAATCGGAGCGACCGTTCATGCGCCAGATATAGGTATTGGGACAACGACTAACCGCTATGGTTTTTTTAGTCTCTCGATTCCTGCGGATTCCGTGCGTCTTGTCGTCTCCCATGTCGGCTACCTCCCCCGTACGCTGAATCAGACACTGACAGAAGACCTTCGATTGAACATTGAATTAACCCCTGAGGCCACCAGGCTTGGTGAGGTTGAAGTCATTGCAGTTGGGGAATCGTCAGTAGAGTCCGTTCAGATGAGTCAGATAAAGTTGCATGTCGGAACCATCCGGGCACTCCCTGTATTGGCGGGAGAGACGGATATTTTTAAGACGCTCCAGTTACTTCCAGGGGTACAGTCGGGCCGAGAAGGGACCTCAGGGTTGTATGTTCGTGGAGGCAGTCCTGACCAGAACTTGGTCTTGCTGGACGGGGTCACGGTATACAATCCCAGTCACCTGTACGGTTTCCTCAGTGTATTCAACAGCGATGCGATTAAGGATGTAACATTGATCAAGGGTGGGATTCCAGCCCGTTACGGAGGCCGATTATCTTCGGTGATTGATTTGACCATGGAAGAGGGAAATATGAAAGAGTTTGAAGGAACGGCATCCGTGGGAATTGTCGCTTCAAGTTTCACCTTTCAGGGACCGATCAAAAAGGAGAGAGCCTCATTTATTGTCGCCGCCAGGCGAACCTATCTTGACTTATTTGTGTACCCTTTCCTTGACGAGAATGAGAAAGCAGGATATTATTTCTATGATACCAGTGCGAAGGTCAACTACATCACTTCCAGCAACGATCGATTCTATCTGAGTTTTTATGCTGGACGTGATCGTGCGTATCGGCGAGGAGATCACAATGAAGGGTTTAGCAACCGACAGGTTCGTGACCGTGGAGGTTTGGGGTGGCGTAACCTGACAGCCACCGCACGTTGGAATCGAGTATGGGGGACACAATTCTTTTCCAACGCATTACTGGGATATACACGCTATCGGAGTGGAGTAAGAAGTCAGGAAGAGGTCAGGCTACTTGATGATAGTTCCGAGATACAGCATTTCTATCGTTCCAGCTTTTTGTCTGGAATTACTGATATTATCGGTCGGATGGATTTTGATTGGGTACCGAACCCCGTACATTACATACGATTCGGCGCAGGAGGCACCGTACATTCATACAACACAGGGGTAGTTTCGGAGCGGGAATTTGGTGTTGATATTGCTCCAGTCGATACGGTGTATAATCCAGATCATCGAATCAGAGCGTTTGAAGCACATATTTATGTTGAAGATGAAGTCAAACTACTCTCAAATGTATCCGTGAATGCTGGAGTTCGAGCTTCGGGTTTTTTCGTCAAAGACCGCAAATATTACTCTCTTCACCCCAGGCTCAACGTTCGGTGGCAATTCGCGGCAGATTTTGCCTTCAAAACATCGTTCACCGTACTGAACCAGAATTCACATTTGCTGCCCGTTGCGAGCGGGTTGTCTCTTCCCCTGGATTTGTGGGTTCCTGCAACGGATCAAGTACGCCCCCAGAATGCGGTTCAGGTGGCCTCTGGCTTTGCGTGGAATTCTTCCCGAAGAACCTACGAAGTTACGGTTGAGAGCTTCTACAAATGGATGAATTCCCAGATTGAGTATACCGAGGGTGCTAGAACTTACAATTTATCAGGGGATGTCTGGCAGGATCAGATTGAGAGTGGAAAAGGCTGGTCATATGGGGGAGAACTGTTTGTTCGTAAGAGTACCGGACGGGTCACAGGGTGGATCGGATACAGTTTGACGAAGACACGCCGAAAATTCCCTGCCCTCAACGGTGGACGAACCTTTCCTTTCCGGTTTGACCGTTTGCATGATGTGTCGGCGGCCGCCATCTGGCGGTTTAGCCAGTCTATTGAACTATCCGCTGTCTGGGTTTACGGCACTGGTCAGGCGGTTTGGCTACCCGTTGGTCATTTCTATGGACTTCGGCATGATCCAGGTGGAGTAACAAATATTTTCGATCCACACAAATCACGTTTGTTACAGGTGTTTGGTGATCGTAATTCGGTTCGTATGCGAGCCTATCATCGCCTCGATTTATCCATGCAAATGAAACGAACTCGACGGTGGGCCCATCGCACATTCTCATTTGGAGTCTATAATGCATACAGTAGACAGAACCCTTTTCTTTTGCAAACAAAGAACGCACGCGACGAAAGGGGAGATGAATTGAATTATCTGGTATTTGAGCAGGTCACCGCGTTCCCGGTCATCCCTTTTGTAAACTACAGACTTGAATTTTAAGAATTCACTCATGAAATCCCGGTTGCATCTACTGATTCTGCTTTGTTTAGGTTGCGAGACTGTCGTTGAAGTGTCCCCCCCTGAATACGATTCGGAGCCGGTGGTTACGAGTTTCTTTTCCCCGGACAGTACATGGTCCGTTACAATGCACAGGAGCCTGGGTGCCACCGTAAAGCGAGATGTAACCCGCGAATATATTTCAGACGCATCTGTGAGGATCATGGAAGGTTCAAATATGGTTGATATCTTGAATTATCAGGGAAATGGAAGATATGTATCTGGTACAGGTGAGTCACCTTCGTACGGAATCCTGTATACACTTAAGGTGGATTTTCCGGGCAAACCCAGTATTCAAGCCAATTCTGCGGCTCCTTCTCCAGTCGTGATATCTGATTATTCAATTGAATATCGGCCACCTGAATCCGGTATATTTCCTGGAAGCAGATATCATCTCCGAATCGTTTTTTCAGACACGCCTGGAATGAACTTCTACAGAATCGGGGTTTACCGTCGTGTATGGAATCCATATAGAACTGATGAAATAGTCCCTGACAGTATATATCGAATAATATGGATTGATGACTTTCCTCCTGGATGGTCCTGTGGTTATTTCGACGATGTTGATCCGATTGAGCCAGGAGGGGCCAGTGGTCTATGTCAAGAATTTGTTGTGACAGACAGACTATTTGATGGTAAGGACTACTCGTGGAGTGGGACCACCCTTGATATGTCAGACGAGAATGGAAGAAAAGAATTACGTCTTATTATCTCGTCTCTCAGCGAAGATTATTACAGATATCTTCAATCATTGGAACGCAATGTCTTGCACGATCCATTAACGCAAGAGCCATTTCCTGTGTACTCCAATGTGAGTGGAGGTTTGGGTGTTTTTGCAGGATACACAAACACGACTCTTATTCTACCCCTACCCGGCGAAAATTGAAGTCTATCAGGATTTTTGTTGGAATAATCACACCAAACCCTATGGCGGCAACTGGTGAATCTAGCGGACTAGTCCTGCCCTGTTGTACGTATTTGTCTTTTACATAATTTCCGTGCAAACACCAAGTAATAACCTATAGGTGATGTTGCGATGGGTACTATCCGTTCGTTCATAAACAAACGGTCGAATGTGTCCGTATGTTTTTCGCCTGCCGGAAAAGGGGGATGTCCCAGATTTAGTTGATCTTTTTGCGAACTGGTTTATGATGGGGTTGAGCGATTCAACTGATTCACATTAACCATTTCCGATTGATCAATGATTCTTTCCGATGATTTTTCACAGCTTGATCACCTGCTCCAAGAATCTGGAGCGTCTGGTCATCAGTTGCGTCTGTATCTCTTGCGCCATTTCAGCGATTTGGTTCGTCATTTGACGTCGAATCTGGATATAGATGCAGTGCTCCGTTTTCCGAACGAGGCGGCAACTGCGTCTTCCCCTGTGGAACCCCAGTCGGATCCGGCTGAAGAAAGCCCTGCGTTGGTGCCTTCTGAGCTTGCATGTCCGGAATACGGTGATGAGGCTGCATTGCATCGTGTACGTACGGAGGCGCTGGAGGTGTTTGAGCACCGCAGATTTGATCAGCAGTCCTATGTGGTGTTGTGGATGGATGTTCAGCAGTTGTGGGGGCATCCATTTTTCTTATGCATGGCGGCCACCACGGAGGGGTATCGACATA
>MKWU01002592.1_pt1 | contig 26489 bp, 23 predicted proteins | sample 809101 | NCBI WGS metagenome assembly MKWU01 (sample SAMN05860141, study PRJNA318959) | sponge metagenome | host: Aplysina aerophoba | place: Slovenia: Piran, Adriatic Sea, Gulf of Piran | collected 2013-05-07 | reverse complement strand
GAACGCTGCCTGTGAAGAAAATTGCCGTTGACGAAGGTTTCAAGTTCAATCAGTTTGGCGATATTGCCTTTTTGGATAATGACATCATTGAAAGCATGGCTCTCCATCAGGGTTTTACCCTTGCTTTCAATTTCGCAATGCAACTGGAAGCGCTCGTCTTCGATGAAGTTCCCGCGCAGGATTTCGTCGAGACAGCGTATTACGGCGTTGGCGGGAATATCAGCCAGGAAACCGAGGCGTCCCCGGTTAATTCCCAGTAATGGAATATTGTAATCCGCCAGCAGGTGGGCGGCCCGCAACATGGTGCCGTCGCCGCCAATGGCAATGGCCAGGTCACAGTTCCTGCCGAAAAAATCCGCATTTCCCTGGGGCAGATTCACATTGGGCACCAGCCTGGTGGAAAACTCATCCAGGATCACTTCCTTGTCACGCTCCTGGAGATATTCTATAACTGCTTGTAATGTATAAATTATTTCAGCAGTGCTATTATTGGTAATTATGGCTATAGTGTTAAACATGGTCATGGTTTATATTAGCCGGACAGGTAACATCATGTCCTGCCGGGCCAGCCGATATGATTTTGCACTGACGCGACACAAGTGATAACGTTTTACCTGGAAACTTTGCCACATTTGACTGAACAATGCCAAAAAATCGTACACAGCCCATTTTTGATTTGAACGAACGCAGTCTGTTGCTGTTCAAGTCCCTGGTGGAACATTTTATCCAGGATGGGCATCCGGTCGGTTCGCGTACCCTGGCGCGCGATACCGACCTGGCATTAAGCCCGGCCACCATCCGCAACGTGATGGCTGACCTGGAGGATATGGGGTTATTGCGTTCACCCCATACGTCTGCCGGGCGGGTCCCGACAGCCCGCGGTTACCGGTTGTTCGTGGACAGTCTGCTCTGCGTTGAACAACTGGAAGAAAACCAGATGGAACGCATGGCGCGGGAAATGGCCGCGGAGGCAGATATGCAGCACCTGGTAGTACGCGCCTCGAGCCTGCTGTCCGATATCACCAACCTCGCTGCAGTTGTCATGCTGCCCCGCAAGCGGCAGACTTCACTCGAACACATCGAGTTCATCGCCCTTTCCGAGAACCGCATCCTTGTCATACTGGTATTGAGCGACAAGGAGATCCAGAACAGGATCATACACACGGCAAAAACCTATACGCAATCACAGTTGCAACGCACTGCAAACTACCTGAATTCCACTTTTCGCGGCAAGAACCTGGATACGATAAGGGCCGAGTTGCTCGGTGAACTGAGAAAATTAAAGGAAGATGTAAATGAACTGATGCAGGCGGCCATTGAGATGACGCAGAAGGCCTTCGTCGTTCCCGCTGCGGAGGACAACGTTGTAATTTCCGGTCATACCAACCTGATGGGTGTGGCCGAACTCAGCGACCTGGAAAAATTGAAACGGCTGTTCGAGAGCTTCAACCGCAAGCGCGACATCCTGCATTTGCTGGAAAATGCGATCAGTGCCAAGGGTGTACAGATATTCATAGGCGAGGAATCGGGCTATGAGGTACTGGATAATTGCAGTGTCGTCACGTCTCCTTACGCAGGGGAGGGCCAGGTCCTCGGCGTACTGGGCGTAATAGGCCCTACCCGTATGGACTATGAACGGGTCATCCCGATCGTGGATGTGACCGCCCGGATACTGGGTTCGGTCTTGAATTCTGCGGATTAGTCCATATCTATTCATCCGCAGATGACGCAGATGAACGCAGATTTGTTTTCCACAAACCCTTATCTCTATGCCCTCTGCGGCTTTCAAATTTGTCCGTTTGGCCAAAGTTAAATAGTCTTTTTGGTCTGCGATAATCTGCGTCATCCGCGGATGATTTTTTATTTAATGAGATGAATTATGGTTGATGAAAAAAAACAAGCAGTTAACGGTGAAGGAACCGGAGAGGCTGAGAAATCTGCTGCAGCAGAAACAGATGCCGAAGAGGTCGAGGTAGAGGCGACTACCCTGGCACAGGAAGAGGTTGATGAGCGGCAGGAGGCAACCACAGACCAGGTTGCCGGGCTGTTGCAGGATATCGAGAGGTTGAAAATGGAGGTTCAGGAAAGCAGTGACAAAGCGGTACGCGCAACTGCGGAGTTGGACAATATCCGTAAACGCACGTCCCGCGACATTGAAAACGCGCATAAATATGCGCTGGAAAGATTCGTCAGTGAATTGTTACCCGTACTGGACAGTATGGAACTGGGCATCAACGCATCACAGTCCGCGGAAGATATCGAGAGTTTACGTGAGGGGATGGACCTGACCCTGAAGATGCTGTTCGACCGGATGGGCAAGTTCGGGGTAAAGACCATTGATCCGGCCGGTGAGAAGTTTGATCCGGAATGGCACGAGGCTGTATCGATGCAGGAACTGGAAGGCAGTGAACCGGGCCAGGTCGTAACCGTGATGCAGAAAGGTTACGAATTGAACGGCCGCCTGGTCAGGCCTGCCATGGTCGTGGTGGCAAAATAATCCCGAATATTACTTGAATTTCAGGGGAATGACCCACATATACCTGTCAGCCCTTGACGCAGTAACCCCCGCTGTATGCACCGCAAGGGTTATAAACGAAATATAACAGTCAGGAATATTAAAGAGGCTTGAGAGATGAGCAAAATTATCGGCATAGACCTGGGCACAACAAATTCCTGCGTCGCGGTTCTGGAAGGCGGCCAGGCACGGGTCATTGAAAACAGCGAAGGCGGCCGGACCACGCCGTCCGTTGTCGCGTTTTCCGACGACGACGAAGTACTGGTGGGCCAGTCGGCCAAGCGCCAGGCGGTTACCAACCCGGACAATACCTTGTTTGCGGTCAAACGGTTAATCGGCCGGCGATTTGAAGACGGCGTAGTGCAAAAGGACATTGATATGGTCCCGTATAAAATCGTAAAAGCGGACAACGGCGACGCCTGGGTGGAGATTAAAGGTAAAAAAATGGCGCCGCCGGAAATGTCCGCACGCGTCCTGATGAAGATGAAACAGACTGCCGAGGACTACCTGGGTGAAGCGGTGACGGAGGCAGTGATTACCGTCCCGGCCTATTTCAATGATTCACAACGCCAGGCAACCAAGGACGCAGGCAAGATCGCGGGACTTGAGGTGCGGCGCATAATTAATGAACCGACGGCTGCAGCCCTGGCCTACGGCATGGACAAGAAACAGGGAGATTCCAGGCTGGCCGTGTATGATCTCGGCGGCGGCACCTTCGACGTTTCCATAATTGAAATAGCCGAGGTGGATGGCGAGCACCAGTTCGAGGTGTTGTCCACCAATGGCGATACCTTTCTGGGCGGGGAAGATTTTGACCTGCGCGTCATCGATTTTCTCTGCGACGAATTCAAGAAGGACCAGGGTATCGATCTCCACAGCGACCCGCTGGCGTTGCAACGCCTGAAAGAGGCGGCGGAAAAGGCGAAGATAGAGTTGTCGTCCAGTCAACAGACCGACATCAACCTGCCTTATATCACTGCGGATGCCGGCGGCCCCAAGCATCTCAATATCAAGCTTAGCCGCTCCCGGCTCGAGTCGCTGGTGGAAGACCTGGTTCAACGCACCATTGAACCGTGCCGTGTGGCCCTGGAAGACGCCGGGTATTCCGCCTCTGATATCACCGACGTTATCCTGGTGGGCGGGCAGACCCGTATGCCCAAGGTTCAGGAGAAGGTCAAGGAGTTCTTCGGCCAGGAACCGCGCAAGGACGTTAACCCGGATGAAGCCGTTGCGGTTGGCGCGGCGATCCAGGCAGGCGTGCTCGGTGGTGACGTAAAGGACGTGTTGTTGCTTGACGTGACGCCTCTCTCACTGGGTATTGAGACCCTGGGCGGCGTTATGACCAAGCTCATTGAGAAGAACACAACCATCCCGACCAAGGCGCAACAGGTATTTTCCACCGCTGACGATAACCAGACTGCGGTGACCGTGCATGTCCTGCAGGGTGAGCGCGAAATGGTGGCAGGCAATAAATCCCTGGGCCGTTTCGACCTGACGGACATTCCGACCGCGCCCCGGGGCGTGCCCCAGATAGAAGTGACATTCGATATAGACGCCAACGGCATATTGAACGTGTCGGCAAAAGACAAGGCGACAGGCAAGGAACAGTCCATCGTCATCAAGGCGTCCAGCGGACTGTCCGATGAGGAAATCGAAAACATGGTCAGGGACGCGGAGGCGCATGCCGAGGAGGACCGGCAGGCAAAGGAACTGGTTGAATCCCGTAACATGGCGGAGAACCTGGTGTACTCGACGAAGAAGTCCATCGACGAACTGGGCGACAAGGTCGACGAACAGGAAAAGAAGGATATCGAGGCTGCCATTACCGACGTTGAAGAAGCCCTGAAAGGGGATGACAAGGACGCCATTGAAGAAAAATCCCGTAAACTGGCGGAAGTCGCAGGCAAACTGGCGGAAAAGGCATACCAGCAACAGGCCGAAGCTGAAGGCGCCAACGCAGAAGACGGGTCTGCAGGCGGGGATAACGGCGCCGGCAATGAAAATGTCGTCGATGCTGAATTCGAGGAAGTGGATGACAACAAGAAGTAAATGTCTGCGAAACGAGATTATTATGATGTTCTTGGCGTATCAAAAAATGCGTCCGATGCCGATATAAAAAAAGCATTCCGCCGCCTGGCAATGAAGTACCATCCGGACCGCAATCCGGATAACCAGGAGGCGGAGGAGAAATTCAAGGAGGCAAAGGAAGCCAATGATATTCTGAGCGACCAGCAGAAACGGGCTGCTTACGATCAATTCGGCCATGCCGGAGTCAGTACGTCTGCCGGAGGGCCGGACGCCCAGGGATTCAGCGGCTTCGGCGATATTTTCGATAGTGTTTTCGGCGATATATTCGGCGCGCAGGGGCGCGGCGGGCAACGCGCGCAGGCAGGGTCGAACCTGCGTTACGACCTGGAGATGAATCTCGAGGAAGCCATAGCCGGCACGACCATCAAGATCAGGGTGCCCAGGCTGGTCACCTGCAACACCTGTTCCGGCAGCGGCGCCAAACAGGGTTCCAGTCCGGTTCAGTGCGCCACCTGTAACGGCAGCGGCCAGATCCGCATGCAACAGGGGTTTTTCTCGGTGCAGCAGACCTGTCCGAAATGCCGCGGCCAGGGAAAAACCATCAATGATCCGTGCCGTACCTGCCGCGGGCAGGGCCGGGTCCGGGACAGCAAGACCATCTCGGTAAAAGTCCCGGCCGGTGTCGATACCGGCGACCGGATACGCTTGTCCGGGGAAGGCGAAGCCGGTGAATTCGGTGCGCATGCAGGTGATCTGTATGTGCACGTCATCGTCAGGGAGCACGATATATTTACCCGTGAAGGCCCGGATCTCTTCTGCGAGATCCCGGTCAGTTTCGCCGCAGCCACCCTGGGGCGGGAGATCGAGATTCCGACGCTGGACGGTAAAGTCAAACTCAAAATCCCGCCGGAAACCCAAAGCGGTAAATTATTCCGGCTGCGCGGCAAAGGCGTGCGCTCGGTCAGGTCATCGGCAAGGGGTGACTTGTTATGCCGGGTAGCGGTTGAGACCCCCGTTAACCTGAGCAGCAAACAAAAAGATTTATTGGAACAATTCGAAGAATCCATGCTTGAAGATGACAAGCGCTACCGGCCAAGGGCCAGCAACTGGTTCGACAGCGTGAAAAAATTCTTTGATAATGCTAACCAGTGAAAGACGACAATTGAGAATTAGGAATTAGGAATTAGGAATTAGGAATTAGGAATGAATGTGCCGCCCGTGGCGGCGGTTTTTCAATGCATCTTATGTCTTCCGCAAATTGAATCAAAGCACACAGTTACGTAACATCCCCAATTCCTAATTCCTAATTCGTAATTCGCAATTTATAATTTACTCATGATTAAAGCAGGTATATGCGGCGCCGCAGGAAGGATGGGAAAAACCATCCTGGAAGTCGTCAATGATACTGACGGTGTCTCGGTCGGCGCAGCCATCGAACAAAGCGGTTCGCCGGCACTTGGCCTGGACGCGGGTGAGCAGGCAGGTATCGGCAGGTTGGGTGTCAGCGTAGTCGATGATATCGAATCAGTCATTGATGACTTCGACGTTTTAATTGACTTTACCTGGGCAGATGCGGTGCTGGAAAACCTGGAACAGTGCCGCGCCGGCAAAAAGAGAGTGGTCATCGGCACAACCGGGTTGTCCGCAGAACAGCAGCAGGCAATACGGTCGGCGAGCGCAGAGATTGCGGTCGTATTCGCCCCGAACATGAGCGCCGGCGTGAACCTGTGTTTCAAACTGGCGGAACTGGCGGCAGCCGCCATCGGCGACAGTACGGATATCGAGATTATCGAGGCGCACCATAACCGCAAGATCGATGCGCCGTCGGGCACTGCAGTGCGGCTGGGCGAGATCGTGGCGGAGACCCTGGGACGCGACCTGGAGGACTGTGCGGTTTACGGGCGGCAGGGTTTTACCGGTCCCCGGGACCGGAAGACCATTGGTTTTGAGACCATACGCGCCGGCGATATCGTCGGCGAACACACCGTCATGTTCGCAGGCGCCGGCGAGCGGGTGGAGATCAGGCACGTCGCCACCAGCCGCAAGACATTTGCCGGCGGTGCGGTGCGCGCCGCGCAGTGGATCATGAACAAGGAAAACGGCCTGTACAGCATGCAGGACGTGCTGGGTCTACATTGATCGGAATGGGTTAGAATGTTAAGCTTCGTATCATGATAATCACAGATACACACAAGGCTATAAGAATCATCGCTGATTCCGGTGTTCCGGACGAGCAGGCAGAGGCGATTGTATCCGCCATGAATGAACACGGCGCAGATATAGTAACCAGGGATTACCTGGATATGAAATTGAAAGATCAGGAAAATCGGATTATCTGGAAAATGCTCGCCCTGTTTATTGCCTTTGCTGCCCTTATCAAGTGGCTGTAGATATAGAACAGACCTGCCTGAGCAAAACAAAGATTTCTCCCTGCAACTATTATCATCACCGCATTGAGACATTGCGGGTTCACACTTCCCATGTCGATTCCAGCACCGCTTAAACTGTATAAGGGTTTGATAGTTCCTGAATGGATTGATTACAACGGCCACATGAACGTAGCCTACTACGTCCTGGTGTTTGACCGCGCCACTGATGATTTCTTTGATTTCATGGGTTTGACCGCCGAATACAGGGCTGCCGGCAACGTCTCCGCCTTCACTGCGGAAATGCACGTCAATTATATCCGTGAGGTGAAGGAAGGTGATGAAGTATACGTAACTACCCAGTTGCTGGGTTACGATGCAAAACGCTTCCATTATTTTCACAGCATGTACCACGCTGAACAGGGTTACCTCGCCGCAACCAGTGAACTGCTGTGCCTGTTCGTGGACATGAACCGGAGACGGGTAACGCAAATGCCGGCCCCGATCCTGGACCGGCTGGCCGAGATCAAACAAAGCCACGCTTCTTTGCCATTGCCCGAACAGGTCGGCAGTGTGATGAGGGTAAAACCTTATTCATCCGCAGATGACGCAGATTAACGCAGATGAATTCTGAACCTCTGACCTCATCAGAGCTTCACCATATACATATCAACCGGGCTGAATACATGTCTTACCGTGAGCGCATTACGACAGAACCGGGAAAACGCGGGGGCAAACCCTGTATTCGAGGTTTACGAATTGCTGTCCATGACGTACTCGAATATCTTGCTTCCGGTATGACAGAGCAGGAAATCCTGGCTGATTTTCCAGATTTAGAGCAAGAAGATATCAAAGCATGCTTGGCATTTGCCGCCGACCGAGAACGGAAATTCGAAGTGGCGCAACCAAGTGAAACTCCTCATTGACGAAAACCTTTCACCCCGTTTAGCCGGCTTTCTTTTGGAAAACTACCTGTCCGTTATTCAGGATGTTGAAAAAAGTGCAGATATTGCCTTTCTTGAACTGGACTAAGTTTCTGTTGATTTCTGCGTGCCATCCAATAACCAGGCCGACTTTCGGTGTCAATGTCTCTGTCCCAATCAGCGATTATGTGTGATGATATTCGTCATCAAACCTGTGGCTTTCTTCCGGAATGGGTACTGTGCCCAGTTCATTAATGACCGTTTCAGGCAATTCATGAGCGTAAGCCGCTTGTTGATCCAGTTGGCGCAACCGTTTATATTCATCGCTATCCAGCGCGATTGGATACCTACAAAATCAGGGCCGAGGCGGCAGCGGGGCGCTTGGCAACTATGATTAATCAGCCGCCAGAAGAATACAGTGCGGTTCAACTTAACCCCTGACGCTGGAGGAAATCTGATGGGTAGAGATCTGATACTTGTCTTGGCCGTACTGTTGGCTCTGGCCGGGTCGGCGGGGGCCGAAGAGGAAGATTGGGATTGGACAGATGACGTAGAATACACGAGGGAGGGGGGCGATATTGTAGTAGACGTTATGAAGTGCGCGGCGGATATGGTGAGCTGCGCAAACTGGCAAGGTTTTGAGAGTGCTACAGACTGCAATGTCGCGGCGGCCTTGTGTGCTGTAAGGATGGAGGATTGTCTTCAGGGAGCTATTGGCGTGGAAGCCATAAGGCGGGGGCGCTGAAACAGGGGAGGTCAAGGGGAGGGGGATTAACCGCCCTTGCCCGTTCTTTCCGGCAGGTGTGAGGGTGAATACGTCCGCTGAGTGAGTTATTGCAAGTTGATAATGGGTAGTAGATTCGCACTTGATGAATTGAATATTGACATCATATTTTCTCACCAGCCGCCCGATATTCCTCATGGGCTCGATCCCAGTTGATGTACGGATATTCCTTTCGGACTGACTGCAAGAAATCCTCGCGATTCAGCGTCTCGTACGTAACATCCTTATACCGGACAATGATCTGCATTTTCTCTACATCAGACTTCAATCTGTCGAATGCTTTTTTGAACACAGGCTTGAGTTTTCTGTCAAGCCACTCTCTCGCGATCGATGGTGGCGCGGGCATATCGCGACCAATTTGATAGTACAAGTCGTCCGGGGGTGATTCCATAATTCTCGGGAGATAATACTTTACGATTTGTTCCAGAGCTTTCTCCATTGTTTCTCGCAGTTCTTCCCATACCAGCTCCCGGTGTTGTTCCAGCTCGTTTCTGAATTCTTCCAGTCTTTTATCCAGCTGCGGCTTCTCAGATTTGAGCACAATACGGCCGGCGCCGTTGGGGAGCTTTTTGGTCAAGTCGTCACGAATCCAATTAAGATTATTTTCCAGCCGTTCCGATGACCATGAAATATGGCTGTTTTTCTCAATGACTTCAAACGTCGTTCGCAATCTGTCTTGTAATTCTTCGCTATCGTCAAGCTCAAGAACACTTTGGGGGATAGTCAGTCGACGGCGTTGTAAGGCTGCGCCCTTTAGCTCTAATTCGATATATTGCAGGTACGAACTATAGACTCGCACCTGACGCTCAATGTCAAACTGAACGGGCGGGGTTTCGGTTAATCGTCTTTCAACTTCCTTGATCTCCTGGTCCGCCACCGGTTCGGAAGGCACCTCCACAGCTTGTTCGCATATCCGCTCTCGTTCTTCTTCTGTGTCCGCGTGCGCTGCGGCAATAGCCTTGGCGACGGGAGAAAGTCTTGCAAGGGCCTCTTTGGCTTGTTCCTGTGAGAGCCGCATGGCGTTGGGCGCATCTATTGGTCGGTGTTCGGCCTCCAGGTAAAGAGCGGTTGGCGTAAAGATGTAACCCTCACCGTCAACGATTACGAGGCCCGTCCGCATACCATGAACAGTACGCACTTCAATATTGGCTTTACGCAAAGAGTTTACTGCTTCCATTTCTCCGAAGCCCATTCTCATTACCTTTTCATCGAAATCGAGGCAGACGGTGACGAGTTCCGGACCAATCCGGGCAGCAACGTCCACCATTGCCTTGGCAGGTTCTTGAAGAATACCAGGGGCTGCGAAACATACTGAACGTCGTGCGGTACGAATCAGTTTTGCAACTTCAATAGAATTCAAAGAAAGGAAAAGCGGCTCAGACATAGTGTAATCTCCTTCAGCTATTTTAACGGAAATTATAGACATTACCTGACAACACATTACGCACCACCCTTAAATTATCAAAATATCGACGCTGAAATGCCCCGGAGTTCTCATCTTCCAGTAACCGCCATTCCCATCGTTGGCATTGGGATTTACTGGATTCCAAATTCTGGATTGTTATAATTGACGTTATAACATAAATTTGGAGGTTTGTTCATGCGCCTGAAAGTCACTACAGTCGGAAATTCGACCGGTGTTGTTTTACCCAAAGACCTGCTGGCGAAACTTCGCGTCGGCAAAGGGGACTCACTTTACGCTGTCGAATTACCCGATGGCGTCAAACTCACACCGTATGACGAAGAATTTGAGCGGCAGATGGAGATTGCGGAAGATATTATGCGCAAGCGCCGAAATCTTCTTCGTGAGTTGGCCAAATGAAGCATGGACCGGTCTGGATCAGCGAAGAACTCGTTATTGCCGTACATGCAAGACAAATTACCGAACACGGCGGCAGCGCTGGTATAAGAGATAAGTCACTTTTACAATCCGCCCTGGCAAGGCCGCAACAGCTTTACGCCTATGGCGACCCTTCCCCTGATCTAGCCGCGCTGGCTGCCTCACTGGCTTATGGGATAGCGAAAAATCACCCCTTCGTCGATGGCAACAAACGCACCGCTGCAGTTCTCTGCGAATTGTTTATTATGGTTAACGGCATGAGCCTTGAAGCGAGTGACCAGGAGATGCTCAGTGTATTTCTGGCACTTGCCGGGGGTAGCCTCAATGAGGAGGAATTAGCCAACTGGATCAGGTCGCACTTAATTCATCTATGTTCGGATTTAATTCAGGAACCCGGTATTTTTTAGGACTTGAAAATCTGCGCCCGTCCGGATTTTTGGCAGAGCAGGTACGCTGTGGCCCGCTTGTTATGCTATACTCGTTGTACTTTCGAGCTCGGGTTTGTCGCAAACCAAGGATAAAATAATTACTTGATCAGCACTCAGAGGAAATGTAATGAAAGAATCCAGGTCCGATTATAACGTACCGATTTACGTAACCAGCATGGGTCGGCGGTATGTGAAGGTCGAAGATTTGGTTCGTAGCGAACGTGTACAAAACACGCTAAGAAAGATGGCCGATATTTGGGAAAAACAAAAACAACAGCCGTCAAGGGAAGAAGTACAAGCCGAATGATATCGGCGCAACCATTGAAGTAGTCGCAACTGGACGGAAAAGACGGAACTTTAGTTGGCAACCCCAAGGGATTAAAACAAGTCTGTAAAGGCGTCGGTCAAATGCAATTTGGAGTATTGCTACTGCCCATCCTCGGAGGATATTGGTTCCTCACAGTTTTTTATCACACTCGGTACAAGGCTGTACGTGACACGGGATATCACCTCTTTTTCAAATCAGCAATTACCGGAAGTATTTTATTCGTAATTGCCTTTTTGATAGTCAATTCAACCGGTTCTTTCCTTACATCATTTCAAGAGGTTGTACAGGTTCCAGACAAGCGCCTGACTACAAGCGTATTGAGCGCCTTGCTCGGTGGCATATTACCATTTATCCTGAATCTTGCTTGTGACAGGGAAAAAGCTGCTCGTAAAGCTGCCTGGGACCGGGGCGACCGGCTTGAATTATTGATGGCCCGATCGTTTGAAGAAGCCACACAGATCGAAATATCATTGCGAAGTAATAAGTGCTACATTGGTTACGTGGTACAAAGTCCATTCGCTGTCCATGGCACAGTGGATGTGGAGATACTCCCGACGGCAAGCGGCTATCGAGATCAGACAACCCGGGAGCTGAGGTTGACCAGCGATTATTTCAAGGATTTTCTCATTTCAGAGAACTCGGCTTCCGAGAACCTGCGCTTTGAAGATTTCATAGTAGTGATTCCCATGTCCGAAGTCATCTCAGCTCGCGTGTTTAACCTGGGAATGTCTGAAAGATATTTCAAACCAGATCAGACAAAGAGTACCGAATAAGGCTGTCTGGTTATCTTAATACGACAATCAACATATCGAGAAAATCAGGAAACTATAATTGAAATTATCGCCCTGTACGTGGTTGTAATCTTATTTGCGGCGGTCTTTATATATGGCGAATGACCAGGCCGACTTCCGGTGTCATTGTTTCTATTGCAATCAGTGATTATGTACGATGATATTCGTCATCAAACTTGTGGGTTTCTTCCGGAATAGGCACCGTACCCAGTTCATTAATGACCTCTTCAGGCAATTCATGAGCGTAAAACGCTTGTTGATCCAGTTGTCTTAGCCTTGTAAGAAGCAAACCCCTTTTGAAACTCATCTGATGTTACTCTGTTTATGTCAACTCTCTGGACCATCAAGTACAACTTTTAAATCGTCTATATTATACAAAAATTAACACGCCATAGCCCGCACATGGCCTGATAACGCATAATCCAGGATCTGCCGGTCGCGTGTGATCAGGGAATAATCGAACTCCCGGGCAGTCGCAATAAGAATTCTATCGGCCGGGTCGGCAGGTGGTTCACCTGGCAGGGTCGTCGAAGCAATGAGTACTGAAGGAGGCAAGTCTGCCAGGCTTACACCCGGTAAACCGCATAACCTCCTGAACCAGACTTCCGGCCTGAGCGTCAACTGAATTCTCTTCTTTGCCGATAGTGTCGCGATTTCCCATGCCGTGATGGGAGAAACGATTAGTTGCTCATTGCGTTCCAATGCCCGAGGTAATTCTGTCGCAGCCGGTTCCTGCAGCGGGTCGCCATTCATCAGCCAGATAGCCGCACAGGTATCAAGGAGGTGATCCGCCATGTCAGGCTATTGCTGTGCGTTCCATTTCTCCCCTGTCGGCAGGGTCAGGTCAACCCCCGGCGCAATCGAGACTGTTCCCTTGAGCGCGCCGTATATGCGCGAATACGGACTCGCGCCCTGATCCTTACCAATCTGTTTATTACGCTTTACCGCAAGTTCACCCGCTAACGCTTTCCTGAACACGAGTTTGCGTTCTGACATATCTACCTCTGACGCCTTGTATCCGGCGCTGAGCCATGCTTCAGCATTAACATGGTTGGAAGGATTATTGGACCACCAGGGACGGTATTCAAATGCCGAGCGCGGTAATTTATCACCGATTACTTCCTCGACTTGTGAAAATGTTATCGGTATATATTCCATCCCGGAGGAGGACAGGTAACCGGTTAAAGGCGCATATTTTGACATGATTCTTCCTGAAAATAGTTACTATATATAGTATATACTATAATAATAGTTAGTGTAAAGACTCATTTCATCTGCGGATAAAATATGTTAAAGACTGACCATTACGTTAAGTCCCGCCTTGCTTTTCAGGACATGCCGGCAGGGGGTTTGTTGACATAGCCGGCAGGATTTCGCCTTCGAGTCAGCATGTTGTCGATTTCCCAGCGGGCGCCGGGTTCAACTTCAGTCAGGCAGGTGGTCACGCCGTTCAGTTGTTTGGCAACCGGCAAACCGTTCCGGAACAGGATCCTGTTGGTGTGTACGGCAGGGACGCGTTCGCCGGGCAACACGGTGCCGATCAGGTTCAACGGATCGGTTGCGGAGATGACGGCAGCAGGCAGTTCCCACGGTTCATTTTTTTGTTTCCGCAACAATGCGACCGCCTCCGGGCGCGCGAACTGTTCCCCTGAACAACCTTCGACAAAGTAACCGCCGCGTATCTCGCCTTGCGCCTCCAGGCGCCGGCAGACATACAGCAGTTCCCTCCAGGGGGGCAGCTCAGGCTCCCGCTCGAGCACCTTGCGAAACAGGACTCCGTAACGTTTCAGCAAGGTATGGACAACAGCAGTGAGAGTAGTTTCATCCGTACCCGGCCAGGCGTTTGCAGGGCGCCGCTCAGGATCGCCGGCCGTTGGAAGTATCGCCGACCAGCGCCCTGCGGCATCGACGCTGTTCATGAGCGACGCCCTCCTGCGCCGGCGTTTACCCTGTGCATAGGCAGGGCGCCTGTTTGCCGGTGTGATCAGTGCCCGCAGCCCTGCATAACTGTCGGACGTAATCAGCCCGCAGGCAGCCAGTTCCGCCAGCGCGGTTTCAACCTGCGTACGCAACAGGCCGGTTTGCTGGACCAGGTCAACAAAGAATGAAGCCCCCTGGCTACGCAGAAAGGCCAGGGTCTTTTCTGCTGCGGCAGACAGTTTGCGATCCTGTGGCCCTTCCGCGGGTTGCAATTGCTGCCATACCCCCAGGTTTTCCCGGGCCACCAGTATCACGGGCGTGTTTCTCAACAATATCGTCTTGTTGGCGGATACCTCATCCCATTTCGGTTTATACCTGCCGGTAAGCAGGCGGGTCCAGACGATATGCCCACTGCCGCACAACCGGTCCAGCGCCGCGCTCGAGTAGTCGTTCACCCGTACCGGCAGGATATCTTTTTCCCATGCAGCCGCAGGGATTGCACAACCCTCCAGCTTTTCCAATGCGGCCAGGAGTGCGTTGTCCCCTTCGGGACGGACCTCCCCCATACCGTGCCAGGTAAACAGGAAGCGCATGTAGTGTGCGACTGATACCGGTTGAATCTCCTCTCTTAAGGAGCGGATGGTGTAGCGGTGCATCCGCGCGAGTAAACCCCGTTCACACCATTCCGTTTCCCCGGCGTCAGGCCTGAATTGTCCCTGCATGGCATAACCTTCATTCTGCAATGCCAGCAGGGCGGCGCCGATCTCAGTCCTGCTTGCTTCGAACAGTTCAGCGAGTTGCGCTTCCGTCACGGGTCCGCTGCATTCCAGGCGGGAGCGGACCAGTTCAACCAGGGCTGTATCCTTGGTCCATCCTTCACCATGGTCATTCCTGTGAAAGCGGGAATCCAGTGCAGAACCTTCCTGATTCGTATCCGCGTCGGCGTATACCGCCAGAGCCTGCGGCAAACGTTCTGCGCAGACCCAGAGTTTCTGTTTACCGGTCTGCAGTACCGCGGCGCGGCTCTCCTCTATCAGCCGGGACAACCAGACGCGGCCATCTGCCTGTACCGGATTGTCATTGCGTCCATCCTTGGACGCAACCCTGCGGGCGGCTGTCGCCGTGCAAATCGGCTGTCCTGCCGATTTGTTACCGCTGCCTTCACGTTCGGTCATGACACCCGTCAGCATCAGCGCATCGTGCAGTTCATCTGCGCTGTTGACGTCCGGCCAGGCTTCACTACGGACCCGGGAGATGGCGTCCGGACTCAACCGCGCCAGGTCCGCGGCATCGGCAGGGTCCCTGAAGCGCCTTGCCATCACCGCGTTGGTGCGGCGTTCTTCTGCGGGTGCGTCATCCAGGAACGCATAGGGGCGCGCATTCAGGATTTCCTGCGCCAGGGGTGAAGGGCCGCCCAGGTCGCGGCAATGAAAGCGCACCCGCCCTTCCTCGAATTCCTTCAGTATGTTCTCCAGACCGTCGATGTCCATCAGGTCATGCAGGCAATCGTTGACGGTCTGTTCAACCAGGGGGTGCTGCGGTATTTCCCTGTCTCCTCCCAGGTTATCCTGGCAGGCCAGTTGGTCCGGAAAAATCACCGCCACCAGGTCTTCGGCGTCGCTGCGCTGGAACTGTGCAGGCACTTTCTGCCCCTTGTTGTTGCGCCTGACGGCCAGTGCCGTTGTTGCGTTCCAGCGCCAGTGCGTAGGGAACATGGGCGTCGCCAGCAACGCCTGGGTGACGGCGTCCCTGACGCTTGCGGATTTCACGTACCGGGTCACGTCCTCCAGGGGGAAACTGTGGACCGCGCCCAGTGAGATGACGATGCTGTCGTCCAGCGCGGCGGCCTGTAATTCAAAATTGAACTGCCGGCAGAAGCGCTTGCGCAGGGCCAGGCCCCAGGCGCGGTTGATACGCGAGCCGTAACTGCTGTGTAAAACCAGGTGCTGGTCCCCGGCTTCGTCAAAAAACCGCTCAAACACCACATCCTGTTCCGTGGGTATGCGTCCCAGGGCGGCGCGGGCGCCGGCCAGGTGATCGGTCAACTGGCTTGCCGCATCTTCGCCAAGTCCTAGATCATCAGACAACCAGCGGACAGCAGCGTCCGTGCCCAGGGCCAGTTTTTCATCCATGATTTTGCGTAAACGGGAGACCGAACGGCTGAGTTCATCCGACCTGCCCGGCGCTTCGCCGAACCAGAAGGGGATATTGGGAGGCTGGCCCTGGGCGTCCGCTACCCGTACTTTGCCCTGGTCGACCTTGAGGATACGGTAAGAGGTATTGCCCAGTTGAAAGATATCGCCGGGCAGGCTTTCAAAGGCAAAATCTTCGTTCAATGTGCCGATGAAATGGTCTTCCGGTTCCATCACGACGTCATAATCAAATTGATCCGGTATCACGCCGCCGTTGGTCACGGCAACCAGCCTGGCGCCTTTCCTGGGTCTGATACGCTTGTTGACCGTGTCATGATGGATGTAACGGCTTTGCCTGCCGCGCCGGGTTGAAAACCCCTGCGCCAGCATACCGAGCAATTCAGTGAACTTGCCGCGCGTCAGGCTGCGGTAGGGCCAGGCGCGCGTGAACTGCCGGAACAACTCGTCCTCCTGCCATTCCCCACAGGCTGTCTCGGCTATCAGTTGTTGCGCCAGCACGTCCAGGTGGCCGCCGGGCATCCTGAGCATGTCCAGTTCGTCGCGCCGCACCGCGTCCAGCAACGCCGCGCATTCAACCAGGTCGTCCCGGCTGAGGGGAAACAGGCGGCCCCTGGGGGTGGCCCCCAGGCGGTGACCCGAACGCCCGACCCGTTGCAGGAAGACGGCGATGGAACGCGGGGAGCCCAGTTGGCAGACGAGGTCGACGTCTCCTATATCGATACCCAGTTCCAGCGACGCGGTCGCGACCAGGGCCTTGAGTTCACCCCGTTTCAGCCGTTGCTCGGCGTCCAGGCGATGCTCCCTGGCCAGACTGCCGTGATGGGCCGTGACGAACTGTTCCCCGATGCGTTCAGCCAGGCTGCGGGCGGCCCGTTCAGCCAGGCGCCGGGTATTGACGAAAATCAACGTGGTCTTGTGTTGTTCAATCAGGACAGCCAGGCGCCGGTAGAGTTCCTGCCAGATCTCTCCAGCCATTACGGCTTCCAGTGGTGAATCGGGGAGTTGCAGCGCGATATCAATGTCTCTGACGTGCCCGCGATCCAGGATGTTGCAATGTTCCGTCCGGTTCCCGACCAGGAACCGGGCTATTTCGTCTATGGGCCGTTGTGTCGCCGACAGGCCGATGCGCACAGGCTTGCGCTCCGTCAGGGCTTCAAGCCGTTCCAGCGACAAGGCGAGATGCGCGCCCCGCTTGTTTGGAGCCAGGGCATGGATCTCGTCGATAATGACATTACGCACCGTTTGCAGCAGCTTCCTGCCGGAACCGCTGGTCAACAGGATATACAGAGATTCAGGGGTGGTGACCAGGATGTGGGGCGGTACCCGCCGCATGCGTTCACGCTCGGTCTGCGAGGTATCGCCGGTACGCACCAGGGCGCGGATATTCACCGGCTCCAACCCCTGCGCTTCCACCATGTCCCTGATCCCCTGCAGCGGTTCCTGCAGGTTCTTCTGGATATCGTTGGACAGGGCTTTCAGGGGGGAGACATACAGAATGTACGTCTCGTCAGCCAGCCCGCCGGCAAGCGCCTCGCGTACCAGGTCGTCTATGGCCGCCATAAACGCGGCCAGGGTCTTGCCGCTGCCGGTCGGCGCCGCGATCAAGGTATGCCGGCCCTGCCTGATCGCCGGCCAGGCGTCCTCCTGCACCGGCGTCGGGCAATCAAATACGCTGTGGAACCAGGCAGACGTGACAGGGTGGAAAATATCGGTTGACATAAATGGACAGTTTATCTAAAAGTCGAACAAATAGCAGGTAACTGATAACTTCCGTAGCGGTAAATGATATGAGCAAAGATATGTTAATCCACAAGGGCGGCTGCCATTGCGGCGCAGTCCGGTTTGAGGTAGATGCTCCTGGCGAATTAACGGTATGGAATTGCAATTGTTCCATCTGCCGTTTGAGCGGTTTCCTGCACTTCCAGGTCCCCGGGTCGCGCTTCCGGCTGTTGCAGGGCGAGGAAGCCTTGTCGACCTACACCTTCAATACCGGCACCGCGCAGCACTATTTCTGCGGGATCTGCGGCGTCAAGTCATTCTACGTGCCGCGCTCCTTTCCCGAGGGGTACAGCGTCAACCTCAACTGCCTGGACCGGGCGCAGATTGATAGCGTTACGGTTGAGGAGTTTGACGGCGAAAACTGGGAAGCGGCCTATGCAGGGAAAAAGCACGATCTCCCGAAGTAGCGGAAAACAAGGAAACCTCTAAATATTGAGTTGTTGCAGCTTTTCCAGGTCGTCCGGGACATCGAGGTCAAACTCAGCTTCGGGTATGGGGATGGCCGTCACCCGTTCAGCGTTATTTTTCAATACGGATTTCGCCCCGGAATCACCTTCCAGGGCCAGGAGTTGCGGGTAGAATTCAGCAGGAATCACAGCCGGCGTACCCAGCGTATCGGCATAGCCGCTTGCTACGATTTCAGAAGGGTTATCCAGCCACAGGCCAGCCAGTCGGCGCAGGTGATCCTCATTGACCAGGACCTGGTCGCACAAGGTAACCATCACCCCACGGCAGCCCGGATCAAGGCTGTTAATTCCTGCTCTGAGCGAGGACGCCAGGCCCTGTTGCCAGTGTTCGTTTTCAACGATATTAACCGGCAGGTCGCTGACAGCCTGAGCCACATCCTCTGAACTGGCCCCGACGACAACGCTGATCCTGTCATGGGGAAACAACGACGAGAGCTTGACCACGGCATGCCGTACCAGGCTGGAACCGTTTATTTCGACCAGTTGTTTACATTGGCCGTACCTGCTCGACCCACCCGCGGCCAGGATTATTGCTGATAACTCCCTGCAAGGCATGAAGGCATAATGATGAAGAAAAATGTTGTTGTCAAAAAGAAATGCCTCCTCTTTAACGATTGACGTTTAACGGCATTCGTTATATCATTGTTGCATGATTAAGCACTTTGCCTGCAAGCGCACGGAAGCCCTGGTCGGCGGGCATTGTCCGAACCAGTTTCGCGCTTTCCGGAAGCAGGCAGAGAGGAAATTACAGATGCTAGACAGTGCTGTTCGTATTGACGATTTGCGTTTCCCGCCCGGCAACCGTTTAGAGAAACTTGGGGGTGACCGTGAAGGACAGTGGGGTGTACGGATAAACCGGCAATGGCGATTATGCTTTGTCTTTGAGAACGGTGAAGCAACCGACGTTGAAATCACCGATTACCACTAGGAGGCATTAGATGAGTATTAATAAAATGAGGCCCATACATCCCGGTGAAATTCTGAGGGAAGAATTTTTGATTCCTGCGGGTATGACGGCTAACGCCTTGGCTAGGGCGTTAAGAGTCAATGCCCCACGCATCAATGACATCGTGCGTGAACGGCGCGGAATTACACCGGACACCGCCCTGAGACTGGCAACCTTTTTACAGACTTCGCCGGAATTCTGGTTGAACTTGCAAACGGCCTATGACTTGAAGGTAGCCGACGCCGCGGAAGGCAAAGCCATACGTGCAGAAATAGCCCCGCTCCACATCAAGGCAGAGGAAAATCAGACATCTTTGCAGGTGGAAAACAGGTTTATGGTTGCTGAAGAGGCGTTCCAAGTGCGGGACAGGGGCGAGTTTTGAACGCCATACTGGAGAGGAAATCTGAATGTGTGATATCCCTGTTTCAAACTTAATCAATATTGATGAACCAAACAATTTCAAGCTCCACACTGCCCGGTGTAATGGTGAAGTCGAACCGCTTGACGTTTTTGTGAGCGACAAAGACGAATGGATAAATTGGAACAGGTGGAGGAGAGGTAGAAGTGAATTTAAGCGAAGATATATATTCTCTTTAATAAACTTTTATCCCGAAACCGAAACTGGTATTTGGTTATTCGGTGGTATCTATGAAGTCCTGAGAGATAACAAGATTCCATATAGCCATAGTTATGAAATTAAGGAATTGGATGAATATTCCGTTTACGTCGGAAGATTGAAAGTTAGATTAGAAAATGTTCCAAGAGGAAGAGCGTTTTACCTGGAGGACTATATAGAAAATATGTCGATTTCAGAAATTCTAAAGCAGCCATATTCAGGAGAGGCTTTTCCAGGTTACGAAAATATCAACCATGAATTCAGAAAATTAACCCCGATATTTGAAAACGAAAACTCGGACTGGAAAACTGCATTGGAAAGTGTGAAGGGAGTCTATGTGGTAACGGATAGAAATAATGGAAGAAAATATGTAGGTTCTGCTTACGGAGATTCCGGTATTTGGTCGCGATGGAGTTGTTATTTAGGTACAGGACATGGATGGAATGATGAACTTATGAAACTAATAGAAAAAGAAGGGCCTCAATATGCGATGCAAAATTTCGTACTATCACTACTTGAATATCGTCCAATGAAAACAGATGACAAAGTATTAATTGAAAGAGAGACTTATTGGAAGGAGGTGTTTCTTTCACGGGGTGAGTTTGGTTACAATAAGAATTAGCGATTTATGTGTAGCGGTTTAGATTTGAGCATACGTATACCGGATAGATGACAATCACTGACAAGTCTCGGTGTAAATGTCCGGGAATAACTGCGAACAATTGGTTCAATGAGTAATCTCAGAAAACACAATGTCAGTTTCGACCTTGCTGCTACTGTGTTTCAGGACCCTTTCATGCGGTCATTCACAGAAAAGGGTCATAGCGGGTTTGAGGAGCGTTGGATGACCATGGGCTATGATCAGGACGGACGTCTATTGGTGGTTTCTCATACTTATTCTGAAAAGGACGGTGAAAATATTTTTGTGCGCATCATCTCAGCCCGTCGAGCCACACGCAAAGAGCGGCATCAGTACGAGACAGTAAAATGAAGGACGAGTACGACTTTTCGAATAGCGAACGTGGCAGGTTTTACAATAAAAATGTCAAGCAGGTTCTTCCCGTTTTCGGCTGTAAGCCGGATTGGACTGGGCTCGAAGGGAAGCTTGGCAGGTTTATCGTCAACGAAACGGAAAAGAGCCTCAAGTCTTACCGGGAACAGCCGAAGCTGATAACCGAGCATGCCAGGGCTGAGTTCAGTACGGTCCATGGCGGATATGCTCATCGACAGCTCTTTGAACTCGTTCAGAATAGCGCTGACGCCCTGCGACGGACGCCGAACGGCAAGGCTATCCTGGTACGTCTGACGGAGAACTTTCTCTACTGCGCCGATGATGGCAAACCTTTAGACGAGCGCGGAATCGAAGGACTCATGTTTTCTCACATGCCGAACAAGGAAGGTGATGACATCGGCAGGTTCGGGGTTGGATTTAAGTCTGTCCTGGGTGTCACCGACTCTCCCGAGTTCTACAGTCGTCCGGTTTCCTTCCGTTTCGACAGGGCGCGATCTGCTGATTGTTTAGCAAAGATAAAGTTTGCCGAGCATTATCCTGCGCTACGCCTACCCGAGCCAATCGATCCTGTCCAGGAAAAGGAAAAAGACGAAGATTTGAGTGAGCTTATGAGTTGGGCGACAAATATTGTACGCCTGCCGCTTAAGCCAGGTGTCCATAGTGAGCTCATTGAGCAGATGCAGAATTTCCCCCCCGAATTTCTTCTTTTTGTAGATCATGTCCGTTACCTGACGCTGGAAAATCAGGAACAATCGCGGGAATTCATGTTGGATGACCGGGAGGGAGTATTCCATCTCAATACCGGTGAAGGGACTACGCAATGGCAGCGTTTCCAGACAACCTGCCACCTATCCAAAGAAGCTCGGGGGGATTGGCCCATACATAACTATAGTGATGATGTTCTTATCAGGTGGGCTGCTCCACTCAATCATTTGGACCATCCAGGCCATTTCTGGGCATTTTTTCCGACCAGTACGGCGAGCTTGGTCGCTGGGATCCTGAATGCGGCATGGAAGACCAATGAAGATCGTCAAAATTTGTTACCGGGGCCTTACAACGAAGAGTTGATAATGTCTGCCGCGCAGATGATTGCTGAGGCGTTTCCGAAACTTGCCAGCAGTGATGACCCTGCCAGGTATTTGGATGCTTTACCGCGCCGACACGAAGCAGGAGATGCAGAACTAGCTGAGCTTCTCCGAAAGAACCTGTTCTCTGTTCTTCATGAAGGTGAGAATGTCCCTGACCAGGATGGTAACTTACGTAACCACCAGAATGTTTTGTATCTACCGAAGGTATTGACCTCGGCAGGACAGGCCAATTCAAATCGAAAAGGTATTCGATCACGAGCAGTCAGTGGAGAGACTGAAACTTTAACCCGCCGTCGGGTGATCGAGGAATTCCGCCGTGGTGAGGTCAAAGTACTTGTTAACTACAGCGTATTCCGCGAAGGTTTTGACGCGCCTAAAACCCGATCCATAATCGTAGCTCGGCCTGTCTACAGTCCGAATCTCTACTTCCAGATGATTGGTAGAGGTTTGCGAGGTCCATTAAACGGCGGCAGCGACCGTTGTCTCATTCTTAACGTCCAGGATAATATCGAAAGTTTTGAACGAAGTCTCGCCTTCTCTGAACTTGACTGGCTTTGGGCTTCATAGGGACAATATTCTATACCTCATACAAGCAGGATGTTGTTTATACACTAAGGAGAGATGTTTTTAGTTGTTCTGCCTTCCAAAAACTAATCGACACTTAAACCACTGATTTAGTAAACTGTACAAAGACTGGTAAGCGGGAGTAATCGGGCGATTGCTCCCGTTTTGTATGTGTGTTGCTTCGGTGGAGGAATCGATTGGGTCATACTGCTTTACTCGCGCTCGCGGACGGTAGCCTGTTTTACGGTGACTCCATCGGTGTTGCCGGCGCCGCGGTGGGAGAAGTGGTATTCAACACCTCGATTACGGGCTACCAGGAGATCCTTACCGACCCGTCCTACTGCCGGCAGATCATCACCTTTACCCAGCCGCAGATTGGCAACGTAGGCGTCAATTCCGAAGACATGGAATCGGTCCGGGTCTATGCCGCAGGACTGATCATCAAGCAGGCGCCGCAGATACCGAGCAACTGGCGCACCGAGCAATCGTTTTCCGGCTACCTGGAGGCCAACGGTATTATCGCCATCGCCAATATAGACACCCGGCGTCTCACACGGATACTCAGGGACAAGGGTTCACAGGACGGCTGCATCCTCGCCGGCGCGGAACTGGATAAGGAACGCGCCCTGGAACTTGCCCGCGGCTTCCCCGGGTTGCAGGGCATGGACCTGGCCAGGGAGGTAACTGCAGCGCAACAATACCGCTGGCAGGAAGGTAGCTGGTCACTGGGGGAGGGCTACGGACAACCCGGCACGGTACGCAAGCGTAAGGTTGTGGCCTATGATTTCGGGGTCAAGAGAAATATCCTGCGCATCCTGTACGACCTGGGCTGCGAACTGGAAGTGGTGCCGGCAACGATGGCCGCAGAAGAGGTGCTGTCCCGTTCCCCTGACGGCGTGTTCCTGTCCAATGGTCCCGGCGACCCCGAGCCGTGTAACTATGCCATTACCGCCATCGCCGAAATCGTGGCCGCAGGTATCCCCACCTTCGGCATCTGCCTGGGGCACCAGTTGCTGGGGCTTGCCTGCGGGGCTGAAACAATGAAAATGAAGTTCGGCCACCACGGCGGCAACCACCCGGTGCAGGACCTGGCTACCGGGCGGGTCATGATCACCAGCCAGAACCACGGTTTCACCATAGCCGAAGAGACCATACCCGACACCCTGTCGGTCACGCACCGGTCCTTATTTGACGGCACGGTGCAGGGCATACATCACAGGGAAAAACCGGCATTCGGCTTCCAGGGCCACCCCGAAGCCAGCCCGGGCCCCCATGACGTCAAACCCCTGTTCGACCATTTCATTGGCTTGATGGATGTGGATAAATGAATAAGGAATTGTTTGAGCAACTGGATTCCTGCTTCCGTAGGAATGGCGGTCTCTGTGGTTTTTTTTCATCTGCGTCAATCTGCGTAATCTGCGGATGAATCATCTGCGGACAGATGCCTAAACGAACTGACATAGAAAGTGTGTTGATCATCGGCGCCGGTCCCATCGTCATCGGCCAGGCCTGCGAGTTCGATTATTCCGGCGCGCAGGCATGCAAGGCCCTGAAAGAAGAGGGTTACCGGGTGATCCTGGTCAATTCGAACCCGGCTACCATCATGACCGACCCGGAGATGGCGGACGCCACCTATATCGAGCCGGTACGCTGGCAGACCATTGAGAAAATTATCGAAAAGGAGCGTCCCGATGCGTTGTTGCCGACGATGGGCGGCCAGACCGGCCTGAATTGCGCCCTGGACCTGGCCCGGGAAGGCGTCCTGGCAAACTACGGCGTGGAGATGATAGGCGCAGACAAGGACGCCATCGACAAGGCGGAGGACAGGGAAAAATTCCGCGATGCCATGAAGAGAATAGGGCTGGACATGCCCGATTCGGACCTGGCCCACAACCTTGAGACGGCAATCGAAATCCAGCGCGGGATCGGCTACCCCGTCATCATACGGCCCTCGTTTACCCTGGGGGGCACCGGCGGCGGCGTTGCCTGGAACAAGGAAGAGTTCATGGAGATCTGTGAACGGGGGCTGGAAGCCTCCCCCACCAGCGAGATCCTGGTGGAACGATCCGTGGTCGGCTGGAAGGAGTTTGAGATGGAAGTCGTACGCGACCGCAAGGATAATTGCATCATCGTCTGTTCCATAGAGAACGTTGATGCCATGGGTGTGCATACCGGCGACTCGATCACCATCGCGCCCGCGCTCACCCTGACGGACAAGGAATTCCAGTTGATGCGTGACGCATCCATCGCGGTGCTGCGCGAAATCGGTGTGGATACGGGGGGTTCCAACGTACAGTTTGCCGTCAACCCGGATGATGGACAGTTGCTCATCATCGAGATGAACCCGCGCGTGTCGCGCTCGTCCGCCCTGGCTTCCAAGGCAACGGGGTTTCCCATCGCCCGGGTTGCGGCGAAACTGGCGGTGGGCTACACCCTGGATGAACTGGACAATGAGATTACCGGCGGCGCAACACCGGCGTCGTTCGAGCCGACCATTGACTACATCGTTACCAAGATCCCCAGGTTCACGTTCGAAAAGTTTCCCCAGGCAGACCCGCACCTGACGACCCAGATGAAATCGGTGGGCGAGGTGATGGCAATCGGCAGGACCTTCCAGGAATCCCTGCAAAAGGCCTTGCGCGGGCTGGAAACGGGGGTGGACGGGTTTATCAATCTCTACGATGAAGTGAACGCGGACAACCTGGGCAGGATAAGCCATGAACTGCAAAACCCGGGTTCGGAACGCCTGCTGTATGTCGGCGAAGCCTTTCGCCACGGCATGGACCTGGCCCGGGTCCATTCCCTCTCGCGCATCGATCCCTGGTTCCTGGCGCAGATCCAGGACCTGGTACTCGAGGAAAAACGCTTGCCGGGCTCTGATCCGGAAGCCATGGACAGGGAGCACCTTTACCGCCTGAAGCAAAAAGGCTTCTCGGACAGCCGCCTCGCCGCGCTGCTGGATGTCAGTGAGGATCGGCTCCGGCAGCGGCGTCACCAGTTCAACATACGGCCCGTGTACAAACGGGTCGATTCCTGTGCCGCGGAGTTTCCCGCAACCACGGCGTACATGTATTCGACCTACGATGAAGAATGTGAAGCCAACCCGACAGCCAGGGACAAGATCATGGTGCTGGGCGGCGGCCCCAACCGGATAGGCCAGGGGATAGAGTTCGATTACTGCTGCGTACAGGCCGCTTATGCCATGCGTGAAGCCGGGTATGAATCCATCATGGTGAACTGCAATCCGGAAACCGTCTCCACGGACTACGATACGTCCGACAGGCTTTATTTCGAGCCGCTGACGCTGGAAGACGTACTGGAGATTATTCACCTGGAGCGGCCGCGGGGCGTGATCGTTCAATTCGGCGGCCAGACGCCGTTGAAACTGGCCCGCGCCCTGGAAGCAGAAGGTGCGCCGATTATCGGCACCGCGCCGGATTCGATAGACCTCGCGGAGGACCGGGAGCGGTTTCAACAGTTGCTGCAGGACCTGGACCTTAAACAGCCGTCAAACCGGACTGCGAGAAACCTGCCCGATGCGCTCAGCCTGGCGCAGGAAATCGGCTATCCCATCGTTGTGCGGCCGTCCTATGTGCTGGGCGGCCGGGCCATGGAGATAGTCTATGACGGCACAGACCTGAAGGAATACATGTCCCGGGCCGTGGCGGTATCCAACGACTCGCCGGTTCTGCTGGACCGCTTCCTGGACAAGGCCATCGAGGTGGACGTGGATGCGATCTCCGACGGCCGTGACGTGATTATCGGCGGCATCATGGAGCATATCGAACAGGCGGGTATCCACTCCGGCGATTCGGCCTGTTCGCTGCCGCCGTTCAGTTTGAACGCCGCCTTGCAGCAACGTCTGGCCGGGCAGGTAGAGAAAATGGCGCGCGGCCTTAACGTGAACGGCTTGATGAACACACAGTTTGCCATCCAGGGTG
>MKWU01002591.1_pt1 | contig 26500 bp, 19 predicted proteins | sample 809101 | NCBI WGS metagenome assembly MKWU01 (sample SAMN05860141, study PRJNA318959) | sponge metagenome | host: Aplysina aerophoba | place: Slovenia: Piran, Adriatic Sea, Gulf of Piran | collected 2013-05-07 | reverse complement strand
GCGGGAGGCGGACGCGCTGGTGAAGTGCCTGATGTTCGACGCGATCACAGCCTGGCAGGTGTTCAGCCTGGCGCGGTATGCGCGGGACGCCCCGGAGACGCCGGCGGAGGAGTTGCTGACCGCGGACGAGCGCGAGATGATCGGGGCATTCGTCGAGCGCCGTCAGTTACGGCCGCCGGCGGAGCGCGGGAAACCGTTCGGGACGGACATCCGCAGTTGGGTGGTGTTGCTGGCCCGCATGGTGGGCTGGCGGCCCAGCAAGCGGCAGCCATTGCCTGGCAACGAGGTGCTCTGGCGGGCAAACGTGCGTTTGCAGACGATGGTGCTCGGGATGCAAACGCTGCGTGGTCCTTGACCGATATTGCACGGAGGCGCAGAATGCCGGCTCACTCTCCACTCGGCACCTGCGTCAACTGTGAGGGGTCGCTAGGCCCTGGATGCAGACTGGCGATCCTAGGTGCTACGATCGGCCCGGCCTAGGTTTCCGCACTGTGCAAGACCGAGTTCCGAACATTCTGTTTCTGCACGTCGACCAGATGCATGCGGATGCTGTATCGGCTTACGGTTCGCGATACTGCACCACGCCGGCAATCGACCGCTTGGCAGCGGATGGCGTCTCCTTCCGCCGCGCTTACGCAGCCCAGCCGGTCTGCTGTCCTGCGCGGGCCAGCTGGTTCACCGGGCGGACCCCGCTCGAACATGGCGTGCTGACCAACGCCGTTCCGATCGATCCCGAATTGCCCGACTTGGGCCAATGGTTGCGTGGGCACAGCGACTATGAAACGGTTTACGCCGGAAAGTGGCACATTCCCGGCCGTAACGTTGCGGACAGTTTCGACTACCTGCATCCCGGCACCGGCATGGGAGAGATCGGCGACGGCGATGTCGGACGAGCTGCTGTGGCCTTCCTTCGCAACAGGACTTCGCAGCGGCCGTTCTTCTTGTCGGTCGGCTTCCTGAATCCGCACGACTGCTGTTTCACCTGCGGCGCCGGCGGGGGCGTGGGAAAGTTCGACTACGCTGCCTCGATCGAGAGCGAGTTGCCGCCGCTGCCCGAGAACTTCGATCCGGACCTGCCCTGGCTGACGGACGAGCAGCGCGGCCGCGTGGGGCATTGGACTGAACGGGACTGGCGCTATTACATCTACTCCTGCTATCGCCAGACTGAAATGGCCGACGCGCACGTCGGCTTGGTCTACGACGCGTTGCGCCGTTCGCGCTTTGCCCAGAACACGCTCGTGCTGTTCGCGGCTGACCATGGCGAGGGGATGGGGCATCACGGCCGCATCCTCAAGAACTTCTTGGAGGAGGAGTCCTGGCGCGTTCCCACCATCATGGTCCCCCCGGGCTCGGTCAGCGAGCGCTCGCAAGAGAACCGGCTCGTTTCCAGCCTCGATATCCCGGCTACGATTTGCGACTACGCCGGGGTCCGTTCACTCCCCGACGCCGACGTGGGTCGCAGCTTGCGGTCGCTAGCCGCGGGCGACCCGTCCAGCTGGCGGACCTACGTGTTTGGTGAAACCGAGCATTCGGCGGCGGTGCAAGACGGCCGCTGGAAGGCGATCTTCTATCCGCAATCGCCAACTCGAATGTTTGATCTGGCGGATGACCCCCTCGAGACCCGCAACCTCGCGGCATCCCCCGCTCACAAAGCGGAGCTCGACCGGTTGGCGGAGAGCCTGCGGGGCTACGTCCGCGGCCGAGCGGTCTACTCCAGGCTCGGCGAGGACGCGCCGGGTGTTGACCGTAGCGGACAGACCCGCAAGGAGCGGTTGCGCAAGGCTCGGATTTGGTACGAGAGCATCGCCGAGGGGTCTGGGTTGGCGGTATGAGCGGGTCGACCAGGAGAGACGCGCTGGGACTGGCCGGGGGGGTCGCCGCGCTCGCGGCCGCGGGTCGCCTGCCCTTGCTAGGCGCTGGCCTCCCGGTCGGGCTTTCGCCCGTCCAGGGCTTTCTGCGGCGGCATGCGCCGCCCGGCCAAGCGTCCCGGGGTTCCTCCAGAGAGTACGCGGTCTTGCGTTGGCGAAAGACGGAGCCGCGCAGCGGCGAGACCACCAATGAGGAGATCGGCCGTCTGGAACTGCATGCCGAACGCCAAGCTGACCCAGTGGTTGTAAACGTGATACAAACCACTCGCTACTCCAGGCCCCGAAACCGCCTGGAGGCGGAAATCATCTGTAGTCCCGACCCGCTTCTGTCGCTTAGGAGCTGGAAGCTCGTCAGTGCGGTTGACGAACGCGAAGACGGTCGATACGTGGTATCGGGCCGGCGCGACGGAGACAAGGTCCGCATCGAGGATGGCATGTCCGAGCGGGTCTTCGATGTCGCGGGGCCGCTGGTTTCTCAATGGACGCTGGCGCTCGCGATTGGCGCCGGCCCTCCGCAGCCCACGCGTTTTGGGTTGCTCGAGGATCTCCTGTTGTACAAGCCAGACCAGCGCCTGCTCGCCGAAGCGACGGTCGATGTGCCGGTCCTGGACGGTTCGCACCGGCTCGGATGCTGGTCGCAGCGCGGCCCGGCGGTGCTGCCGTTCCACTACTTCGCGGACGCGAGCGGACGGACGCAGCTTGTCACGCAAGGAATCTTGGCGTGGGCCCTGGCCGAATCGTCGTAGGCTTCCGGCCACGGCCTCAGAGAGCGGAGAGGAAGTCCCTCAGTGCTGCGAGGAGCGCTGCCTTCTCCTCCCTGCGGACGTTGTGTCCGGCACCGTCGATATGCACGATCCTGCCATTCCTCAACACACCGGCGACTTCCCGGTTCTTGGCTCGGGTGTCCTCGTCGGCGTCCGCCTTGAGGATCAAGGTCGGAACCGCGATCTTCCCGAACAGCTCGGTCATCGGCGGCCTTTCGGCGAATGTGCGATATCGATAGGCATTGCTTGGATGGTGCAGCCGCTTCGAGGGCGCCCAGATGCGACACTCCTCAAGCCCCCACCTGGGCGACGATTCGACGCATCCCTTGACTAGGTCGTCATGACTTGTCTGGTTGCGTGCCAGGATGCGCGCGTGCACCCCCTCCACGTCCATCCGGCCACGCCCTGTGCGCGGCAGCAGCCCGGGATCCTCAAGCACGATTGCCCGGGCCATGTCGGGGTACTTCGCCGCGAACCAGGCGGCCGACGAGGCACCCATCGAATGGCCCATCACGATCGGCCTGTCAAGCTTCAGTTCGCGGATCAGTGCAGCGACATCTTCGGCCTGCGCGTCGGCCGGGTCCGTTGCGACCGCGGGATCTGACAAGCCGTGGCCGCGCGCGTCCGGCAGGATCACATCGTAGTCGGAGGTCAGCTCCTTCGCGAGGCTGGTCCAGCAAAGTCCATCGTCCGATGATCCGTGCAGCATGACGAGCGCGGGCTTGTCGCCTCCGGTCCTCCAGTAGTGGACTCGGATTCCGTTCGCCATCACGAAGCTGTCCGTCCAGCCCTCCGGAGGCGCTGGAGGCTGCGCCCCGAGCGCGGACGTGCCGGCGGCCATGGCCACAAGCAGAAGGAAAAGCGATAGTCTGGGTATGGTCCGCATGATGCCGTGCCTCGTTCGCTCGGCAGTTTACCACTCGCTGGCAGGGGGCCGACTTGCGTGGCGGTTCGCCCCTGAATGCGGGATCCCTCCGTATAATGAGATAATCAGGCAGCGGAAGCGCAAGTACCGCTTGCCCGTGTGCGATGAAACTGCATTCTTGGAACCAGGTGGAGCTTGAGCCTCTCAGCGAAACCGCAACCCGCAGGGTCGTCCACAGCAAACGCATGACGACCGCCAGGATCGCTCTGAGGAAGGGCGCGGTCGTGCCCCGCCACAGCCACGAGAACGAGCAGATCAGCCACGTGCTCGAGGGCGCCCTGCTGTTTCAGTTCGACGACTGCGAGGTCACGGCTCGCGCCGGAGACCTGGTGGAAATCCCTTCCCATGAGCCGCACCGCGTGGAAGCCTTGGAGGATTCGCTCGCGATGGACGTGTTCCAGCCCGTCAGGCAGGACTGGATCCAAGGGGACGACAGCTACCTTCGGAACCCGTCGGGCTCCTGATTGCGTACTTGCTAAAGGAAAACCGAAGAGACGATCCCCCGCGCCCCGTTCCGCACACCAGCAGCATAGCTGGGGGAGCCGACTGTTGTAACGAAATCGATGGACTTTGGAATTCGGCACCGGGCGGCGGTAGTGACCGCAGCCAGTCGCGGCATGGGCCGCGCGATCGCAGAGGCTCTGGCGGCGGAAGGCTGCAAGCTGGCCATCTGCTCGCGGGACGCCCAAGCAATCGCCTCGACAGCCGAGGCAATCCGGTCCGCGCACGGTGTCGAGGTATTTCACCGGTCCGTGGACGTGAGCGATGCGGATGCCCTGCTCGCGTTCGTCGCCGATGCCCGCGCCGCGCTCGGCCCGTTCAGCATCGCCGTGGCGAACGCCGGCGGCCCGCCGGCCGGCCGGTTCGAGGACTTCGGTGCCGAGGATTGGTCAGCGGCGTTCCGGCTCAACTTCTTGAGCTCCTGGGCTCTGATCCGGGCCGTGCTTCCCGACATGCGCGCCCAGCGCTGGGGTCGCGTCGTCACCCTGACGTCCACATCCGTCCGCCAGCCGATCGAGGGCTTGATCCTCTCCAACGGTGTACGCGCGGCGGTGGTCGGCATGCTCAAGACTCTCGCCGCCGAGTACGGGCCGGAGAATATCCTGTTTAACAATGCCGGTCCCGGGCTGATCGCCACGGAGCGATTGCTAAGCATCGCCCAGCGGCGCGCGGACGATGCCGGGCTCACCCGGGAAGAGATGATCGAGCGGCTCGCTAGCCAGACGGCGCTCGGCCGGGTCGGGCGGCCCGCGGAATTTGCCTCCGCTGTGGCGTTCCTCTGTTCCGAGGGGGCGAGCTATGTCACCGGCACATCCACGATGGTCGATGGCGGGCTGGTAAAGGCTGTCTAGCGATGGTTCGCATGCGATTCGATCAGTACAAGCTGCTTCCCGCGACGGTTCTGGCCCTGGCTGCGGGCCTGCTGCCAGGCTGGGCCGGAGCCGAGCCGGTGTGGGTGAAGAACCAAGGCGCCCGTCTGGTGATCGGCCAGGATAGCTTCACGCGACAGGACCCGATCGCGAGTCGCACGGTTCTGGGCGCCGCGCAGGGTGTGGCCTACGCCGGCAACCGGCTCTTCATCGCAGACGGCAACCGTCTGGGAGCCCAGCCGGTCAACAATCGGATCCTCATCTACAACGCTGTGGATACCTTCGTACCGGCTGCAGACGTCCTGCCCCCGCAACAGCGGAAGTGCCCGGCCTGCGTGGGCGTGGCCTCTGTCGTGCTGGGCCAGGCGGGCTTTGCGACGACCGCTTCGTCCGACTTGCCGGAAGTTCCCGGGCTGAACAATCCGTCGGCCGTTCACAGCGATGGCGTCCGGCTTGCCGTTGCGGACACGAACAACAACCGCGTATTGCTGTGGCAATCGATTCCAACGGCCAACGGGACCCCGCCCGAGGTTGTCGTCGGGCAGGCCGACTTCACGAGCAACATGCCGGGCACCTCGGCCACCAGCATGCGTGGGCCGCAGGGCGTGTGGCTGGACGGCGGCCGGCTGTTCGTCGCCGACACCCAGAACAGTCGGATTCTGATCTGGAACTCCATTCCGACTTCGAACGGCCAGACACCCGACATCGTCGTTGGCCAGCCGGATTTCGACACGCGCCACCAGGCGGACCTCACGCAAGGCGAGTACGACCCCGACGCCCAGCGGCTACTGGATCCCGTCTCCGTGACCGTCTCCCAAGGCAGGATGTTCGTCGCTGATCTCGGATTCAACCGGGTGCTGATCTACAACTCCGTCCCCACCCAGAACCATGTCTCTGCGGATGTGGTGATCGGCCAGCCGGACTTCACCTCGGGCCTGCCGAATGATGCCGAGGCCCTGTGCGAGGCGCTCGGCCCGCTCGACGACGACGGCAGCCTGACCGAGAACGAGACTCCCCGGACGGACGAGTTCCTCACAATCTCCCTGCCGCCAGTGCGAGGCGAGATCGACCCGGACGTGCCGCGCTACCCGAGACGCTGCGAGCGCACCCTGAGTTTTCCGCGGTTCGCACTTGTGGTCGGGCAGAGCCTGTTCGTCTCCGATGCGGGCAACGACCGCATCATGGTCTACGACCAGATTCCCACCGCGAACGGCGTCGCCGCCGATTCCGTGATCGGCCAGGCAGACTTCATCCAGCTCACCGAGTCGGAGAGCCCCGGCAACGTGCGCTCGCCCTCCTCGATGGCTTACGACGGCCAGAACCTGTATGTCACGGACCCGTTTACCCGCCGGGTTCTGGTCTTTACCCCGGGCGAGGACTGGATCGAGCTTGACGGGATCCGCAACGCGGCGGCAGTCGCCATTCACAGTCGCGGCCACCTTGAGTTCGACCAGGAAAATCCCGTGGACAACACCGAGACGGAGGTCGACGAATCCCAGTTGGCTCCCGTGCTACCGGGGGGTGAGGAAATCAAGATCACGCTCGACGACCAGGAAATCTTCTACACCACGGTCGAAGGCGAGACCGCCGAGGACGTCCGCGACAAGGTCGTCGACCTGATAAACAACACTGCCGACCTGCCTGTCACCGCGACCCCTGCCCTGGGGGTCGGCCGCCATGCGACGGGCACGATCACGTTCGGCGGGGAGGCGCGGCCCGGGGACGTTGTGACCTTGGATATCAATGGCAGGAAATACTCCTTCACCGTGCCCGAAGGGGATATCCCGGAGCGTTTCGTCGACCGCTTGAACTACATCGTGGAGTTGGACAACGGCGAGGATCCCGAGGTGATCGTTGAGCGCACGATCGACCAGATCGAGACGCTTGAGCTGGTGCATCGTGAGGTTGGCCCGGTCGGCAACAGCCTGCCGTTCTCGATCACCATCACCCCCGGCTCTCCCACGACCATCGAGGTGTCGGGGCCCACGCTGGCCCGCGGCAAGGTGAGTTACCGGGCGGAATTGAGGGCGAAGATTGAGGGTCCGCGCGGCAACTGGACGCAGGTTCAGTTGCGCAACAGCGGAGTCGAGCTGGACGCGACCACGTCCGGGTCGCGCCTGACGGGAGGATCGGATGCCCGGGACCTGCCGCCGGGAACGATCGCGTCGATCTTCGGCACGGACCTCGCCAGCGAGACGGCGAGTACGCCCGATGGGGTCGCCTTGCCGACCGAGATGGCCGGCGTGCAGGTGCTGATCAACGGAAAGCTCGCGCCGCTGCGGATGGTTTCTCCGGAACAGATCAATTTCCAGGTTCCTTGGACGCTTGAGGGCGGTGGCTACAGCACCTACGTGCGCCGGACCATGCCTGATGGCAGCGTGCTGACTTCCGCCGCGCGGGCCAGCCAGTCGGTGCGCGCCGCGCCGGGCCTTTTCGCCCTGGACGGGCCAGAGCCCCGGCAGGCCCTCGCCGTGCACGCCACCGGTGTTGCCGAGGGCTCCGTGGGCGTGACCGTCCCGGACCGCCCCAGGGATGACGACCCCACCAATAACGACACCGAGAACCGCCAGCTCACCCAGGAGGGCGCGGACGGCCGGATCATCATCAACGGTCGCGAATACTACTACAGGTCGCCCGGCGACGAGAGCCCGCAGCAGGTACGTGACAAGTTCATCGAGCTCATCAACGCAGGGGACGGTGACCCCGACGTGATAGCGTCTGCGGGCACGGTCGGGTTCTTCTCCGCTCGCGCCGACTTTGACTTCGAGGGCGAGCCCACGGCCGGCGACACGGTGACCATCACCGTGCGCGACCGCAGCTATAGCTACACCCTGACCGAGGCCGATGTCGCGGACAGCCGCACTGCCCTGCTGATCGTGCGCAACATCCTGGTCCGGGCGATCAACTCGGGTATCGGCGATCCCGAGGTCACGGCGCGCGTCCTGGAAGTGGTCGGCTCGGTCAGGATGCAGATCGTGGCACGCATACTCGGGGTGGAGGGCAACACGATCCCCTATGGCTTCGAGGTTTCTTCCGGAGCCGGCATCGAGGTCACCACCAATCGCGAGAACGGAGTGCTCGAGGACGGGACCACGCCGCCGTCGATCATTCTGACGGCGCGCATGCCGGGCAAGCAGGGCAACGAGATCACTTACGCCGCACAAGGCACGATGATTCCAGAGGACGACCCCAACACCGCCGACGTCAACGAACAACTCGAGGCCAATGTCCTGCTGACGCTCCAGAGCGGAGGCACGCACCTGTGCTGCGGCAACGAGCCGTTCTCGCAGATCACGGAAGACAACCCGCTTGTGCCGGGCGAGCTGATCGCTGTCTTCGCCACGGGCCTCGGGCTCACCGACAATCAGAGCGCAGTGGTGACGGGCCAGCCCACGCCCGAGGGAACCGTCGCCAAGGTGCCGTTCAACGCCAACGACTTCGTGTCCTCGCAGTTTGGCGGCCGCACCGCCCAAGTGGAATTCGTCGGGTTGATGGAAGGTGCTGTCGGGGTCTACCAGGTCAACCTGCGGACGAATACGGATCTCGCCGACAACCCGGCGACACCGCTCTGGATCGCCCAGGGCCTGTTCATCAGCAATACCGTCAGGATTCCTGTCAAGAATCTCGTCCCGCGACCCCCTCCGGACTTCTAGTCCCGCGCCGACTGGCGGATCCGCGCTAGATGTGCCACTCGATCAGGTCGCCGTTGTATTTCGTCTTGACGCTGCGGGAACCCTTGCGCGGAGCGACCTTGTCGCGCTCCCAGCGCACGAACGCTTCGCGCAGGTCCTCGACCACGCTGGGCTGGCTGGAGGAAAGATCCGTTGATTCGCCGGGGTCCTGCTGGACGTTGTACAGTCGGGCAAAGCCGCTTCTCGTCAGCAGCAGCTTCCAGGGCCCGGCGCGCACCGCGGCATTCGGGCCGGAACGCCAGACCAGGTACTCGTGGGGGCGACCAGCCCGCTCGCCTTCCAGGAATGGCAGCAGGTTGACCCCGTCGAGGTTGGCGGGCCCACCAGGGTCAGCCCCGGCGGCGGCGAGCGCAGTGGGCAAGATGTCGAGCGTGCTGACTGGGGACTCGAATCTTGCCCCTCCCTCGATGCGTCCCTTCCATTGCAGTGCGTAGGGGACGCGGATCCCTCCCTCGTACAAGTTGCGCTTGTGGCCGATCAGCGGCGAGTTGCGTTTCCCGTCGATGTCGCTTTGCCTGGCGGCGCCGTTGTCACTGGCAAAGAACACAAGCGTGTTCTGCTCCAATCCATGCCGGCGCAACTCGGCTAGCACGGCGCCGACCCAATCGTCGAGCGCGCTGATCATTGCCGCGTAGATCCGGGCGGTCTCGTTCTCGATCCCGGGAAACCGCTCGTAGTACTTGTCGATCGTCTGGATTGGCCCGTGGGGCGCGTGGAACGCCAGGTAGAGAAAGAAGGGCTCGTCCTTATGGCGTCTGATGAACTCGACGCCCTCGCGGCCGAGACGGTCCGTCAGGTATTCGTTCATCGCCACGGGATCCCGACCTCGGAAGAGTCCTCGGATGCGCCCCGTGCCGTCCGGCTCCCCGGGATCCTCGTGGCCCGGCGCGATCCGCGCGTTCGGCCAGGACGGGGCGACGAAACGCGATCCGGATGGCATCCCGAAGAAGGAGGCGAAGCCGCGGGCCAACGGGGGGTAGCCGTCAGCCATTCCGAGTTGCCATTTGCCGATCGCACCGGTCGCGTAGCCCGCGGCCTTGAGGGCGTCGGCAAGCGTTGCCTCGCTCTTGGGAAGCGACTTGCGGGCCGCACCCTCGGGGGGAACGGTCTGCGAGTTGAGCTCCTTCCCCCAGCGTTGCTGGTAGCGGCCGGTCATCAGCGCAGGGCGCGAAGGATTGCAAACCGGAGCTGTCACGTAGCCCGAAACGAAGCCGACGCCGTTGTGCGCGACAGAGTCGATACTTGGAGTCGGGATGTCACCGCCATACCACGACACGCTGCCGTAGCCCAAGTCGTCCGCCAGCATAAAGACGACGTTGGCCCGTTCCGGATGGGCGTCAGCTCCGCTGCCTAGAACGATTGCCGCGGAAGCCAGAAGGCCGGTGCTTGCGCGGAATCCGAGCGAGGTACCCCTGTTAGTCGATAAACTCATTTCGGTCCATCGTAGCTGGCCCCAGGCGTGAAAGGCGAGCGATTTCGCGGTGCATGTCGGGCGGTGGGACGGGCGGCGCGGGGTGTCCTCGCCCGTGCATGTCCTGAGGGCGCAGGGGGACGGCTGGGTGGGAAACGCGCCGCCTCGTTGCGCGGCACCAACCTCGGGTCGGCCGATCTCACAAACGCACGGATGGCGCGCGCCAACGCGGCGGGGGTCAGCCAGTACCACGCCACACTGGAAAACACCGGCATGCGCGAGTTCCGGGGGAGAGGGGCTGTACTCGCCGGGGCCAGCCGGGACGGCGCGAAGGTGCCGCGATCGACGGATCTGCCGGAGCGGGCTAGGACGCTGTCGGGCCTAGCAGCCCGTGGATAAATTCGGGGTTCGAACCGGGAAAGTGGCTGCGGCGAGGTGAGGCGAATTACGGCCTCTCAGCCGGGATCTCGGTCAAATCGTGCCCCCATCGCCGTGCAATACCCGGAAAGCGGCCCAGAAGCCGCGAAATCGCCGCTCTCAGGGCCGCGAATAGCGCCAATCGTAGCCGTCGCCCCTGTCCTTGCAGGCTCCGCGGCGTACCGGTCACCGTCAGCTCCCGCAAGGACCCCGAGATTGTGTCCGCAGGCGTGGATGAGCACCCGCTTGCTCACGTTGTCCAGACCCCGCAGCCATAGCCGCCGCATCCCGCCCGTCTCGTACATGTGCGCCATCGAGCGCTCCGCCTTCTCCGTCCGCAGCTTCGACAACTGCTTCCCACGCTCGCTGCTCGCCCGCTCCTCGTTCTCTGCGTACCGTCGCCGCTCCTCCTGCTTGCCCTTCCAGTTGCGCTCCGGCCCTTCCGGCACCGCCACGTACGAGTCCACCCCGGCCGCCTCCAGCCGCTCCAGCGTCTCGTCGCTGTGATACCCCTTGTCCAGCACCACCGTCCCCGGTGTCTCCCCGCGGGCCTCCTCGACCGCTGCCAGCGTCTGCGGCAGCGTCTGCGTGTCCCCGCCGTCTGCCCGCTGCACCGTCACGCCCACCAGCGCCCCACTCTCCAGGTCCACCGCGTGCTCCGCCTTGTATGCCAAGTGCGTGGTCCCGTCCTTCATCTTCGCCACCTATGCGTCCGGGTCGACCGGACTCTCCCACTCCTCGTTCGACAGGCTTTTCCCTTTCCGCTGGCGGTCGAAACGGATCAAATCCCCCTCGCTCTCGATGCACTCTCCTGCCGCCTCCACCAGCCCCAGCACGAACTCCCGGTACGCCTCCCCCGTCGCCTTGCGCACCAAACTCTTCAGCGCCGCGTTCGCCTCCAGCGTCGTCGCATCCACTGCCACCTCGCCGCCCTGCGTCAGGCCCGCCTCCCGCAGCCGCCTCAGCACCCACCCGAACACCTCTTCGTGGGCCTCCAGCGCGAGCCGCTTGCGCGTCTTCGACAGCGTCGAGTGGTCCGGCGTCGCTTCGTGCAGTCAGTAGGCCAGGAACTGCCGCGGACTGAGGCTGTCGGCGGCCTGCAGCGCAATCCGTCGCTCCGACTCGAAACCCATCAGGTAGCCCAGCAGCAGCATCCGGAAATACACGCCCGGCGGCAGCGACGGCCGGCCCAGAACCTGATCGTAGAAGCGGCTGCAAAAGCTTTCGACAAAGTCGTCGAAGCCGGCCTAGCCGAGCACCTCGGATAGCTTCTCGAAGAACGGTGTCGTCGGAGCCTCGGGCAGGTCGTCCGCAGTCAGGAATAACGGGATCTGCACCTGCTTACGCATGCCCATCGCCATGCAAACATTTTCCCATTGTTCTGGCGTCAGATGGTGTCGCATTCGCGACGGTCGACTCTATCCACGGGCTGCTAGGAGAACCGACATGGGGCCGTCCCGGCAATACGAGCAGACAGCAGGTCGCCGCGCGCTGTCTGCGAATCTTGCGGTTCTGAAGTCTCCACGACGCAGGGGTTGACGCGCCGAGTGTCCGAAGTTGGATTCGCTGCTGGAACGACCCGAACTCGTGGAGGCCGACATCCGGGGGTGGTGCATGGCGTCATATGCCATCCACTGTCGCCCCGATCAGCCAATCCACAACTTCCCGCAGTGCCTCCTCGTGCGTCGATCCGCATTCCTGCGCTTTCCGGTAGGTCTCGACCTGCTGGTGGGAGCTTGTGCCCCGCTTGATGATTTCCTTAGCGTGCTTGACCTCGGCTACGCAACCGAAGTGCTCCATGTCCTCATCCAGGAGAACGAAAAGTTCCTCAGTTAGGTCCGAGAAGGGTACGATTTCGCCTTGCCCGAAGTCGACCATGCCCTTGTCCACTCCATAGCGCTGCGCGCGCCAGCGGTTCTCGTTGACAAGGATCGGGGCGTAGACACGCCAGCGCTGGTTGTCTCGCCGTAATCGGTAGAGCATGCGACAGATGCAGCGATACAGCGCCGCGCAGCACACAGCGTCGTCCAACCTCGTGCAGACATCGGTGATACGCATTTCCACTGTCGGGAACCGGGCGCTTGGCCGCACATCCCACCAAAGCTTGGTGGAATCCTCGAGGAGCTTGGCGGAAATCATCAGATCCACGGTCCGTCGAAATTCTCCGTAGCTTTCGAAGCGCTCCGGCAGCCCAGTCCGGGGCAGTTCGTCGAAGACGCACAGCCGGTAGGACTTGAGTCCCGTCTCAGTGCCCTCCCAAAAGGGAGACGACGTGCTCAGCGCCAGCAGATGGGGCAGGAAGTAAGAGACTTGGTTGAGAATGTCGATTCGAAGGTCGTCTTCCTCGATACCGACATGGACATGCATGCCGCAGATCAGGAGGCGCTGCGCCACGACCTGCATGTCTTGATGGAGGACGCGGTAGCGCAGCTTGTCGGTGTGCTTCTGAGCCCTCCATCGGGCAAAGGGATGCGTCGACGCTGCGATCGGAGCCAGCCCGTGACCCCGCGCAATCTCTGCCACCGTGCCACGTAGGTGGGCGAGCTCGGCGCGCGCATCTTGGATCGAATTGCAGACCGCAGTTCCGACCTCCAGTTGAGTGCGCAGGAATTCCCGGCTGAAACGCCCGCCGAGGCTCGTCTCGAATTCGTCGATCAGCGCCCTCGGGGGCTCGCTGACCAAATCCCTGGTGTCCAGGTCAACGAGCAAGTACTCCTCTTCGATGCCAATCGAGAAAGTCGGTTCATGGACTGCCATCACTTGCCACCTTGACCGAGCGTCATGGTAGAGACGACATCTTCCAGCGCGTCGCCCAGGATCTTGGAATGTTGCTCAATTCCTTCCGTGTCGCGGATCAAGTCGTCGCGAATCTCGACAAGAGCGCTCGCCAGCCCGGCAGATCCTGCGTGGTGGTCCTGCGAGAAATCAAAGTGGTCGCGGCCTGAGTACGGCTCGTTGTCGCCAACCACGGCGCCCGGGTGACGGCCCAGCGCTGCCACCAGTCTCGGTGCGATTCGCGCGTCCTGGTCCCAGAGGACCCCGTAATGCCAGGGGCGCGCGAATCCGTTCTGGAGCCTCCGTGTAAAGCTGTGGATAGCCACGAACACCGGCTCCACTCCTTGGGCCCTGACGCTATCCAGCACTCCCGCTATGGCTCGATGGTAGGGATCGAACAAGGCCGTGGCACGCCTCTCCGCTTCGAAGCCGTTTATGCCGAGGTTGCCGGGAATCACCGTACCGTCACTGATTCTAGGAATTGAAGATTCGGAACCGATCTCGCGATTGCAGTCGATCACGAGGCGCGAATACGCGGAAAGGACTGCGGGGGCATCGAACCGCTCCGCCAGACGCAATGTGACACTCTCGGCACCGATATCCCACCCGATGTGTCGACGGAGATCCTCTACTGAGAGTCCAAGGTTTGCCAAGCTGCCGGGGACGGCACACGAGGCATGGTCGCAAGTCAGAACCATGGCCGCTTTGCCGCCAGGATTCTCAATCCGGTAGGGAGGTTTCTCGTGGGAGGCTAAGAGCGGCGCAAACTGCGTAGACGCTGCCTCCATGGATCCAATATGCCACTTTGGTTCGCTCTGCGTCGCGGACTGTTTCCGCCGCGGCCCTGGCCTAGGTGGATTTCGCCAAGACTGTCGGTCAAGATTCCAAGGAGGTCATTTCCCTGACAGTTTCTTTGGCACTGGTTTCGCGCCGTCTGCTTGTACAGCCCAAAGGAAATTCACTTGCGGCCGGACTTGCTACTCTGCACGTTGATGTGGATTCGGTCCATAGCGCTCTCTAGTGCGTTGGCACTCGTGGTAGCACCTAACTTGGTTGGGCAGCGGATCGAGACACCCACTACCGTCGTTGACCATCCCGCGGCGCAGCGCGTCGTGAAACTGGAATTCGGATTGAAAGCCGTCGAGCCTGCCCGCTGGACCGGCCGGGCGACGGTTTCGACGGGTACGATTCACTCCGCCTGGGGTTGGCACTTCAACCGCCCTGACCGAATCGTTGGAGCTGCGGGTTGGGATCTCCACACACGGGATTTTAGTCCAGAAGGGGCCCCCTACAGGTTCCGAACCGGACTGCCGGGCGGTGCCAGCGTATTGCCGAATGGAGTCTACCTCAGCGTAGAGGCACCTCCTTCGGACCGTGTCTTCGTAACGACCAACCATGGAGACTTTGAATTTGAACTGGCCGAGCTGGATGCACGGGGCAGGGTCGAAATGCTGGCCGGCGACGTTGCAGTCGTAGCGTCACCGGCCATCCGGGCGCTGACCAGGGGCGAGGCGACCCAGCACGACTATCCGGCTGCCTTGGCAACCTCCGACGGACTCTTCGTCGCATGGACCGCGTTCCACAACGAGGCCAACACGCTGTATCTTGCGCATCGTCGGGACGAGGAATGGCACACCTACCGGGTGACGCCGTCCTGGGGCGACCACTTTGGCACGGCGCTCGCTCTGGACGCGAGAGGCAGTGTTCACGTGATCTGGAGCGAGTACCGGAAGGATCGCTGGAGGCTTGTGGGCAGGGCCTTTGACCCTCGCTCCGAATCATGGGGCAGCGATCAGTACATTGCGCCGGAAGGCAGTCGACAGTACTTTCCGGTGGCTGCCACAGCTACCGACGGTACGGCATGGGTTGCATGGCAGGAGTTTCGCGGAGATGGCCTCGATGTCATGGCAGCGTGGCACGACGGCAACGGGTGGTCAGCCCCGATGCGGGTAAGCAACTCGGATGCCAATGATTGGGCTCCGGATCTGGCGGCGGCGCCGGACGGGTCTGTGTGGGTTGCATGGGATAGCTACGAGACGGGTAGTTACGACATTCTTGTCCGCCGTCTCAGGCCTGGCGAAGCTGATCGTGTCATTGCCCTGCCGTCCGACCCGAACCGGGCGATCGAGCCTTCGATTGCAGTCGATGGCCGCAATCGCGTCTGGGTCGCTTGGGCTCAGAGCGGACCCAATTGGGGCAAGGATTGGGGTGTCTTGGGAAAGCCCGGAACTCAGATCCGGGCAACCAGCGAAGTGCGTCTCGCTTGCTATTCGGAGGGTCGGTGGATGGAACCCGCCGAATCGCTCAGCGATGCTGTTCCTACCTGGATGTCAGACATGCACGAGTATCCCGAGATCGCGATCGGCAGCGAGGGAGTGCCGTATGTGTTCTTTCGCAAGATGATGCTGCGTCTACCCGTGGCGGAGCACGCATCACAGCTTCAAATCGGGAGTGACAGTAGGCGATTGCAGCCGTGGTACGACACAATCCGGGGCCTGTCGGAGATTCGTTTGGCGGGCTTCAACGGAGCGCGATGGCTGCCACTCCGAGAGTTGCCGTTGAGTGCCGGAGGGGCTTATGCGCAGATTGCGCTTGCCGTGCATGACAATCGAACCGTTGCCGTTTGGCCGACCGACCAACGGAGCTACGAAGACCCGCATGTCCGCAGTTCGCAGATCCGCCATGCCACCCTCGATCTGGATGCCCGGTACACATCGGAAGAACGTCTGCGACCCTTGATCGCCAGCGATGCCACATTTGTTGATGCCGCGCCGACCGAACAAGCCGATCTCGCAACAGTCCGCTCGGCGCGCTGGGCCGCCAAACACCCGTTGCGGCTATTTCGCGGCGACCTGCACAGACACACGGACTTGTCGGCGGACAGCCAGTGGGACGGCGACATTCTCTTCGCCTATCGCTATGCGCTCGATGCCGGGGCTCTCGATTTCCTGGCGGTGACCGATCATTCCGGAGCCGAGCGCCTGCACTTCTACAAGTACCAATGGTGGAAATCCCGCCAGATCGCGACCATGTTCAACCAGCCGGGAAGGTTCGCGACGTTCTTTGGCTATGAGCGTACCGTGACCTTTCCGGGCGGGCATCGGAATGTGATCTCGACGCGCCGTGACATGCAACCTGTGCCGATATCGGACGAGGAGTTCACGGGAAACGAGAGCTGGTCGGAACGGTTGTATCCCTCTCTGTTGAGGCATGGCGACATCGCCATCGCGCACACGACTGCTGGCGGCGGTGGGACTGACTGGCGGGACAACGCCCCCCGCGCCGAGCCGGTCGTTGAAGTGTTCCAGGCGTTGCGTGGCTCTTACGAGGAGGAGAACTCACCCGGGAAAGCTCGCTCTACGGAACCGGCCGGATTCGTTTGGAATGCGTGGAGGAAGGGCTGGAGAATCGGCCTGCTCTCAAATTCCGACCATGAATCGACCCATCAGTCCTATGCGTGTGTGTGGGCTCCAGAACTGACAAACGAGGCGATACTGGACGCCATCAAGCAACGACTCAGCTATGCCGCGACGGATAACATCGTCGTGCAATTTGAGGCTCATGTGGGCAACCGCACGCCCTTGAAGATGGGGGCGGAAATCGCCGTTTCGGAGGCTCCTGAATTCGTTTTCCGGGCAGTTGCACCGCGACCTGTCGCCTCGGTCGAAATCATTCGTAGCGGCGAGGTGATGTACAGTGTCGAGCCGCAAACATCCGAGGTGAAGATCTCGTATCGTGACTCGGACGCCCCGCAGGACGGCTCTGCACACTACCACGTGCGATTGGTTCAGGACGACGGTCAGATTGCATGGTCCACCCCGATCTGGATCGAATATCGACGGTCGCTCTAGCTTCTACCGCTTGGTATCGAACGTGAATTGTCAACGTCGGCTCGGAACCGCCTGATTGGCTCAAGCGAGGATGGATTATGGATGGTCTCTTGCTTGGAGCTCCGCCACGGCCAGCCTCGCAGGAGCGCGAGCCGCCTGCCTGGGCCGAGTGCCGCTGCGACTGCGATGTCCGCACTGGATGTCTCGTCCGCCGAGATACCGAGCCAGGGGACTCTGCGCATGTTGGAATATTCGCGACCCGGAGTGGGTCGCATCGGATTGGTTGGCAAGCGCGGTCTGGTCGACTGGGGGAATGGCGGACTCACCGGGCCGAGACGGTGCCGAGTGTGGGACTGGTCATTGTGCGAGATTGACCCGTCGAGGCAGTGGCCGCGCCTTGCAATCCTGGCGACTGGCGCGCTCGCCACGAGTCCCTAAGGGCTCATTTCGCGCCGCGCCAACTCCGATGACAGGGCGGCGATGTCTACGGGACTAATTCCGCAACAGCCACCTACGAATTGAGCTCCGCGCTCAATCCAGCGCAACGCCGCCTGTACGAATCGATCAGTCTCGAAATCCGTCCGATTCTCAACTGAGATCTCGCTGTCGAGCGTCCATCCCGCGGGAATGTTGAACCGATTGGGATAGCCACCGGTGGGCTTGTCGGTCAGTCGTGCAACTTGCTCGACGCCGGCCTCGATGGCGTCAGGATGCGTACAGTTGAACAAGAATCCTTCGAGTTCCAAGTCATCAAGTGCGTGAAAGGCGTCCACTACGCTCTCCCCACTGCGCAGCCCCGTGCCCGGTCGCTCGTTCAGTGTCCAGGACACGTAGACCGGAAGGTTCCTTGCCGCACTCGCGGACCGGGCTGCTTCGGTGGCATTGCGCGCTTCCCGAATGCTCGACATCGTCTCGCAAAGGAAGACATCCACGAACGGTTCGAGGGTCTCCGCCAAGGCTGCATAGATGGGTCGGGCGGTGGCGTCGGGGACCACTAGATCGGAACGATAGCTTTCCGAAAGGGGCGGCAATCCGCCTGCTACTAGAACGCCGCACTCCGAATCGCTTGCAGCCGCCTGCGCGAGTTGGCCGGCGAGTGCGGCAAGCTCGAGGTAGGAGTCGGCGCGGTCGGCTTTCCCGAGATAGCTTGGCACGCACGAATAGCTGTTCGTAGTGATCATTCGAGCGCCCGCCGCGATGAAGTCGCGGTGGGTCTGGACAACCACATCAGGTGCGTTCAGAAGCGCTTGCGCGGACCAGAGTCCGGTTCGTGTGGCCACGCCCCGTCGGATGAGTTCTCGCCCCATACCTCCATCCATGACCGTCACTGCGGGTCTCATAGCGCGATTCCCAACCGTCAAATTGTACGGCACTGCGGGTGATGCGGGAGAGTGCGCTTTGGATGCGTCACGGGAGCGAGTTCCGTGCTGGGACCTGTTTGGTCTGCTATCGCACGGCTACGACAGGACGGCAGCGTAAATTGGAATTCGAGGCCAGACTGCGGGACAACCGGATTCGACCGGTACTTGGGGAGTGTGTCGCCGAAAGCGGTTGCGATCCTAGGTCCAAGGCGTGAGGAACAGCGGTCGGATATGTCGCGACAAGAGATTCTCGGTCACGTTCCGCGAAATCGACTCCTCGCATGCGTTCAGCATCCCAAGGTAGCGCTCGCCCATCTTGGCGGCGATCTTGTAGCCGACATGCAGCAACTGGCGAAAGTGCGGGTTGAAATCCGGGCAACTCTGGTCATGGCGCAACGCAGCCGTGTACTGCAACGATCCCCAGCCGTTGACCTCGGACGGAGATGGGAGCCGCTCGGAATCGATATCAATCACGGCTGCGTACGGAGCGCACAAGGCATCGCGTGCAGCGTAGGCTTGGGAATAAACATCCTTCGCGAGTTGCAGCCCGGAGCCGCCGGCCTCGGCCAAGCCGATCAGTTCTTCCAGCCAATTGGTGCCCGCGGTCTTCACATGCACGCCGGCGTCGAACCGGCGAATCCCCGCGCGGATCGCGTCGTAGATGGAGAACTTGTCAGAGCCCGAATGCACGCTTAACTTCAAGGTGCCCGGGAGCCCATAGGTCGCGACGGCGTGTCGGAGGACCGCAATGTCGTCGGAGAACTCCTTGCTGAACTGGGACGGGTCGCCCACGTAGTCGACCCCCTTGTTGAATCGTCCGGTGAACTTCGGCGCGATCGTTTGGACCGGGACACCTTCCCCGGCGAGCGCCACGAGAATCACTAGCAGGTCGGCGGGAGATTGGGGCTTGTCCGTCTCGTCCATCGAGACTTCCGTGATGAAGTTGCCGCTGCCCTTTGCCGCTTCGATATGGCGGTAGATCCGGCCTGCTTCCTGGACTGCGAACAGGAATTGCCCGGCTGAGCGCTCAACGTCTTCCCTTGTTGTCTCGAACGGCTCGTCGATCCCATCGATGCTGATGCTTCCCACCAATTCAGGATGGGCCGCAACCAGACTGTCGATGGCTCCTGTGTCGGGCGGTCGGCCAATCGCGTACGCGACGTCGAGCGTGAAGAAGTCGCTTGTTTCCAAGTACTCGTCGACGGTGTCGAGATTGATGTGATCCGCATCGACGTAGTAGGGCTTGTTCCAGTCTAGGTCCTTGACGGCCGAATCCGCGGCTTGTCGCACGGTGCGCGGCCGGGTACCCACCGTGAGGTGCTCGCGGTGAGACTTGTTCCAAGTGGGAATGACCTCGACGCCCTCCCCGGCTGCCGCGATGCAGGCCTGAAGCTGGGGCTTCGCCTGGCGTGCGAAGCGGTCTCCAACCCCGAAGGTGTACTTTTCAATTTGCATTCTTGATAGGTCCTAGCAAGAGCAAGCCCGCGGCCTCACGGGTTGTCAGCCTTCCCATCTTAACGAAGGGTCTGGAGGTCCATGACACAGGGAACGCAATGGTAGTCGGCCCTGAGATTTGCACATGAGACTTGCGCTGCGAAGTCCCGATGCTGTCTGTTGGTAAGCAGGGCCGCTTCGCTGGAGACTGAGCGGTTCGTGTTTCGCGCAGGCGACCGTCAGCCGACACTGGGGCTACCGGGCGGGCGTGGTTTTCGTCGGGCCACCGAAATGCGGCTCTTCGAGTTGACGTGGCGCAAACCGCTCTCCGTGTGCTGGATGAATGGCTGTCTTCGGAAAGGGCCGGAAGGGTGCGGGCTTCGGGATTCACCGGAGCGGTTCCGGTCATGGTAGCCGCTAGCGGAACAACGGGAGGAGAACAGACTGATGCAGGGAGTTCTTGACGGAGTCCGTGTTCTTGACTTCGGGCGTTTCATCGCCGGTCCATGGTGTGCGGCCCTTCTCGGTGATTTCGGAGCCGACGTGATTCGTGTGGAGAAGATTGATGGAGGAGAGGACCGGTTCATCAGCAAGATCAGCGACAAGGACGGTGCCGGAGCGATGTTTCTCCAGGTGAATCGCAATAAAAGATGTCTCACACTGGACCCCACGACCGCCGAGGGTCGAGACATCCAGCAGCGGTTGATTTCCACGGCCGATATCGTTGTTGCCAACATGCCCCAACGGGCTCTTGAGAAACTTGGCCTGGACTACGCGTCGCTGACAGCGGTGCGCCCGGACATCATCCTTGTGTCCAACACCTGCTTCGGAACGACGGGTCCGTACGGGCGGAAACTGGGATTTGACGGACTAGCGCAGGCCATGTGCGGGAACATGCACCTTACAGGCACGCCGGAGGAACCGATGAAGTCGTACTCGCCTTGGGTGGACTTCGGCACAGCATCCCTCTGTGCGCTCGGAGCGGTCGTGGCCCTGATGGCCAGGCAGCAAACTGGGCGTGGACAGGAGGTTCAGGGTGCATTGCTGTCTACAGCGCTCACCACCGCGAGTCCCGCGCTCATCGAGCAGGCCGTTCGTGCTCCGAATCGCGTCGCAACCGGAAACCGTGGACAACTCAACGCCCCGTCCGATGTTTTCGCTACCAAGGACGGGCACATCATGGTGCTGGTGATCGGACAGCCGATGTACGCGCGTTGGGCATCTCTGCTCGGGGAGGAGCATTGGCTTGAAGACGAGCGATTTGCGACAGACGACGAGCGGGGCGAGCACGGTGAATTGTTCAGTGCCCGCATGGCTCAATGGTGCGAGGAACGGACAACGAAAGAGGCTCTGTCGGACCTTGATGCGGCCCGGGTGCCTGCAGGTCCCGTGTACAACCCGCAGCAGGCGCTCGACGATACCCACCTCAGGGAGGCGGGTTTCTTTGAGCATTTGGACTATCCTGGCGCACCTGGTCCGGCTCCTCTCACCACAACCCCTGTCCGCTTGCTCGAGACGCCCGGGAGGATCCGCACTCGGGCGCCGTTGCTCGGAGAGCACACCGATGAGATCCTTGGCACGCTTGGCTATAGTGCCGAGGAAATCGGGCAGATGCGCTCTGCCCGGGTGGTTTAACCAATCGTCGAGTACGGTCCGGCAGCCGCGTCTAGGAACCCCTGCCCAACAACTGGCGCAACACGTCCACGATCTCCGCCCTTGGCACCTCTTGTTGCCCGAATCGAGCCGACTTCCATGCAGCGTTCTCTTCGATTCCAGCGCCGTGCTCGCGCGCGACGGCCATTTGCTTGACCGTCAACACACCGCGTTCGGCTTCGCTGCTTCCCAGCAAGATCGCATAGGGGATCCCGAGCTTGTCGGCGCGCTTGAGCTGCTTTCCGAGCCGCCCTCCGGAAACATCAACCTCGGTTCGGATTCCAGCCCGTCGCAGGTCAAAAGCTACAAGCATGCATTCCCGCGACAGGCCCGGGTCCATGACAGTGACAAGGACTTCGGCCGCCGTCTTGACCTGTCCGGCCTTCCCGATGTGTTCTAACGCGGCCAGGAGACGATCAACGCCCATGGAAGCTCCCGTTGCTGGGATCTCAGGTCCTCCGAAGCGAGCAACAAGGCCGTCATAGCGTCCGCCTCCGAACACGGACCCGAACTGCGGGGCGTCCAGCAGCACAGCTTCGAAGACCGGTCCCGTGTAGTAGGCCAGCCCGCGGGCTATGCTCACGTCGATGTTCACTTGGTCGCTGTGGTACCCGAGGGCATCGAGATTCCCCGAGATGTCCTCCATCACGGCGAGCTCTTCCGAGCTGCCATCGATTCCGGCTAGGAAGCTGGCAAGCCGCTGCAGGACGTCGCCACGGCTCTTGTTCTTGATCGCGAGAAATTCCTCGATGATGCTGACCTGCTCCTCTGCCAGCCCAACTCCTCGGATTGGATCCCCTGACGCATCGGTGTAGCCGGCGCTCAACTCCAGCTTCACTTTGCCAATGCCGATCTTGCCGATCTTGTCGAGCACTCGGAACACGTCACCGGCAAGGTGCTCTGCAATTCCGGCGCGCTTGAGCAGCAGGTTCAGAACCTTGCGGCTGGAGAACCTCACGAGGAATGGCCCGGCTTCGATCGCGGTAAGCGAATCGCAAATCGCCGCGAGGATTTCCACATCAGCCCGCCCGCAGGGAGCCCCGACAGCGTCGAGGTCGAACTGCGTGAACTGGCGGAAGCGTCCTGGGTCCGGCTTGTCGGCTCGCCAGACCTGAGCGACTTGATACCGGCGGAAGGGTAGCGGAATGTTGGGGTACTGGCTTACGACCCGCGAGAGCGGAACCGTCAAATCGAAACGCAGACCCAATGCCTCATCCTCGGGATTCGAGACGCGAAAAATCGATTGCTGAGCCTCTTGGCCGGCGGACCCGGACAGCACGTCAAGGTACTCAATTGCCGGAGTGCCAAGCGGAGAGAAGCCGTAGTTCTCGTACACGCCACGCACCGTGTCGATCAGGCGTTGCCTGGCGATCATCTGTTCCGGCAGCAAGTCGCGCAGGCCGCGGGAGAGAGTGGGCTTGATGCTCATATGCCGGAAAGCTCAACGATATCACGGGCATTGGAGGCTCCAATCCGATGCGGCGATATCGATTTGACGCCACGCGGTGGACTCGGTTGTGGCAATTACACAGCGCATTCGCAAATATTGTGAAAAAAGGCGGATTATTGGGGACAGGTTGCTTGGGCGGGGTGTCATCTACTGCTATCGCGGGGATCCGCAGTGTTGTAACCTTGTAATCATCGTGATTCGCCATCTAGAGCGAGGGGGGAGTGTCATGCATTTGAAGAATTCATCCAAGTTCGGGATCGCCGGTAAGCTGCTGGCGGGTCTCATTGTCCTTTCGGCAACCCTGTGGGGTGCGGGGTTTTGGGACAAGAAGGACTTCACGCAGTGGAGTCAAAAGGACATCCAAAAGTTGATGACCGATTCTCCTTGGGGGAAAACGGTCACCGTTTCGGTTCCTGCAGCCCTATCCAGTCCAGGCCGCGGAGCTGGCGCCGCCCGTGGCGGTGGCGGCGGCGGTGGCGGCGGCGGTGGAGGCGGCGGTGGAGGCGGCGGTCGTGCTGGCGGCGGTGGTGGCGGGGCCCAAATCACGGGGGCCGCTCCGTTCAAGTTGCAGGTGCGGTTCCTTCAGGCCATGCCGATCAAGCAAGCCATAATCAAGCACAACATGGGCGAAAGCACTGAGCCTACCCCAAGGATGCAGCAGTTCTTGGACCATCAGGAGCCCTACTACATCGTGGAGGTTGACGGTTTGCCCATAATGTTTGAGCGATTCGGCGACTCACCGGAGAATTTGGCCAAGACGGCGAGGCTGCGGCGCAAGGGCAAGGATGACATCCTTCCACAGAAGGTGGAGGCAAGTGTAGTTGGAAGGGTCGCCAAGTTCCACTATTTCTTCCCGCGAGACGCGGGAATTATGCTGGCCGACAAGGAGGTGGAGATTTTTCTCCGGTTCGAGAGAGCTCAAATGATGGGTGGGGGACAAAGGCCCGGTCAGGCTCGCCAAGGCCAGGGCCAGGGCGGACAGCAAGGTCAGCGCCAAGGGCAAGGCCAGCGCGCTGGTGGTCAAGCGGGCCAGCGGGCGGGCGGCCAGGGAGGTCAGCGTCCCCAGGGCCAAGGCCAGCGTGCCGGTGGCGGAATGAACCCTCGCACCGCCGCCCTTTTCGGCAAAGACATCAAGAAGAAGTTCCGGCTGAAGGACATGGTTTATAAGGGAGAACTTGCCCTTTGACCGGAGTCCAGACGCGCTAGCTCAATTCCTCCGCGAGCGTATCCAGCAAGTGCGGATCACTGGCTTGGGGTTTCCCTCCGTGCCAAAGGAAGCATCCCCCTGCCTGTGTGGACTGCCTCACCCCACACGAACGCACCGTGCCCTTGGTCGGGGATGCCGCGAGCGGTTCGTCGTTAAGCGCACCAAGGTCGCGCTTGAATGCCTGACTTCAGCATCGCCCTCAAGGAGGACTCTGTGCAGATGCTCCCGCGTGCCGGACGGTCGCTACGGATTGTCGGGGATGTCAGCGCGCAGACGCTGCGCACGCCGTTGCCGATCTCCACGATCGCTTTGCACTCATCCAGTTTGACGACGCGTCCTTTGACTGTTTTGCCGACCCTGATCTGTGAACGGAACTCTTGGGCATGTGTCGGTTCAACCTGCCGCATTCCGACCCCGAGAAGCTTCCATTCGAATCCCAATTCCAATATCTTGACCTGTACCTGCTGGCCTTGACGAAGAATTGAGGAAGAGCTGTTGATGGCTCGTTCGAAACTGATGTCCGAGATTCGCAGTAGCCCTTCAATGCCATCGAGATCTTCTGCAAGAGATCCGAAACCGATTCCTTTTCACACCATCGTAGACACTGCCGAGCCCACTTCGTAAAGCTGTCATAGTTGCTGTAAAGGTCAATCGAACTCCGAGTGAGGCGCGGTTTGACGCGTTCTTGGGCATCATTGACGCCCATCACTGTCACTTCAAAGGCATCGCCGACGCCGGCAATCTCGCTCGGATGTTGCACGTATCGCGTAGGAGACATGTCTGCGACACGTTGTTACTTGGCCCTCAGATCGGGGCCGAGGAGCCCGGGACTAGATTTGGTCCAGTTCGACTATTCCACTGGCAGCGTCGAGCCGCTTGATCTTGAAGGTATGCACCGATCCCTTCGTTAGCGCGACCGCGCTCGATTCTCCTGAAGGAGGGGGGCCATCGCCCTTCCAAGCCGTTTCGAGCATCGTCTTGAGCGAAGACAGGTCCGAGGTCTGACCTAGAGCGGGGCCCTTGCGATGGGTGTTTCCGGCCTTCAGCGTGCAGATGCCCCGCACCCCGTTACCGATTTCCACGATCGCCTGCTTGCCTTCCACCTTCACGACCCGTCCGGTCACGGTCTCGCCGACTTCAACCTGGGACAGGAACATGTCCATCTCGGTCGGTTCGAGTTGCTTCATGCCGACCTTGAGGCGCCGCCGGTCGACATCAATCTCCAGGATCTTGACGCGGACCTGCTGGCCCTCGCGAAGCATCTCGGAAGGGGTGTTGAGGCGTCGTTCGGAAGTGATGTCCGAAATGTGCAGCAGACCGTCGACGCCCTCGAGAATTTCGACGAAGGCTCCGAATGATGTGATCTTTCGGACCGTGGCCAATGCAGCTGAACCAACCGGATGCAACTCGCCGACCTTTTGCCATGGGTCACCTAGTGCCTGCTTGAGGCCGAGCGCGATCCGCTTCTGCGGGACCTTGACCTCCAAGACCATGACTTCAACTTCGTCGCCCACGCTGACGATCTCACTCGGATGCCGGACGCGGCGCGCGTAAGACATGTCCGAGACATGGACAAGGCCCTCGACGCCCGGGAGCACCTCCACGAAGGCTCCGTATTCCTTGATCCTGAGCACCTTGCCGCGAATCTTCGAATTGACCTTGACGCTATCGCCCACTGCACTCCATGGCTCGGGCTGGAGTTGCTTGAGTCCGACGCCTATGCGTTGCAACTTTCGATCGACCTTGAGCACCTCGACTTCGATCTCCTGGCCGCGGTGGAGATAATCGGCCGGGTCGTTGACGCGGCGCCAGGCGATATCGCTAACGTGCAGCAGGCCGTCGATGCCGCCTAGGTCCACGAATGCCCCGAACTTCAACAGCGTCCGAACAGTACCGCGGACCCGGTCGCCGACGCTGAGTTGCGCAAGGGTTTCCTCCCTCTTCTCGGCGCGCTCTTGGTCGAGAATCGCGCGACGGTCGAGCACGACGTTTCGATCCGCCTCGTCGAATTGGAGGATCCGTGCGCGGATCTGCTGTCCAACAAGGGCAGCCATCCCTTCCTCGGTCTTCACCCCGGAGCGGGAGGCGGGCATGAACGCCCGCACTCCAACGTCAACTGAGAGCCCGCCCTTGATCGTGCCAAGCACCTTGCCGATCACAGCGGTGCCTGTGTTGAACGCCGCTTCCAGGTCGCGCCAGCCTTGCGGTCTCTGAGTGTTGAGGCTACTCAGCAGCGGGTATCCTTCGGGCGACTGGCCGGTCACGATGACTTCGATGGACTGGCCGACTTCGAAGGGCTCGGACGGTTGCGAACTCGGCTCGATCGGCAGGAATGCCTCGGAC